>Ga0315282_10000963_pt1 | contig 55897 bp, 33 predicted proteins | sample YL17G07_20_MG_FD_203693 | JGI IMG/M metagenome (GOLD analysis project Ga0315282, IMG submission 203693) | Sediment microbial communities from Yellowstone Lake, YNP, Wyoming, USA - YL17G07_20 | ecosystem: Environmental > Aquatic > Freshwater > Lake > Sediment | place: USA: Wyoming | collected...
GTATGAAGAGCGGCGACTCTCGCAGGCAGTCGCTGCGCTGGACGGCTGTTCGGTCTTTCTGGCCTCGCGCGGATGATCTCTTCGGCCAGCGATGACGGTTGGGATTCTCTTTCCGTTCCGCCCCGGTTTCATGCAAGAGAATGCGCTTGTTTTAGGGCTAGAATTCGGTCCCCCTATTGTGTTGAGGTGTACTAAGACACGCTCCAAGAAAGAGTCACCACGCGCTGGAAGACTTTGAGCGGCGGGTCGAACTGTTTCAGGACCGACTGGTGGGCTATGCGTTCCACCGCTTGGGCCATCTCACCGACGCCGAAGATGTCGCGCAGGAGGTGTTCATCCGCGCTTACGCCGAACGGGTCCAACGAAGTGCGGTCACAAACGTGGGCGCCTATCTTTATCGAATGGCGGCCAACCTGTGCACCGACTTCATGCGAAGGCGCAAGCACCCCACGGTTTCGCTCAAAGAGGCGCAGATCGAGGAAATCCCCACGTACCAGCCCGACGGTTCGCAAGTCGCGCTCGCCGCGGAAGAGCAGCGAGGAATCGAGGCCGTGCTGTCGCGGATTCCGGGGCAGCAGGCCGAAGTGGTGCGCGAATTCTTCGAGGCCTTGATTGCCAAGGACTATGCCAAGGCCGGACGGCTGTACGAAGGAATCCCGGCCGCGAAGCTCGAACAGGGCTTCGCTGGTCTAACGGTCGTGCGAATCCTCTCGATCGGAAAACCGACTCCCCATCCGATCCCCGGCGTCGGCGGATTGCGTGTCCCTTGCCAGATCGAGGTCGAAAAGGACGGGGTCAGGTCCACGCAGACCCACGAGCCCGGTGTCCGGCCGGTCTATAGTCAACCCGATCACTGGACCATTCACGGAGGTATCTGAGGTGAGTAGGGCAGGTTGGCAACCTGTCCCATCCTTTGCTGCCCGCGGTTCGATCCACGCGACGCAAGCCCAACTGACCCATCCCTTTCCCAAGCGCCGGCTTCCCGCCGGCGTTTTTTCTTTGCAGCACGGCCACGGGCACTATCCCCCATTCTTCTCCAGGAACGGTAGCCGCCGGGTTGACAGAAATGGATCATCATGAGTTTTGTGCAGGGGATCAAAGCAACCGGACCTCGATTCGGGAACAGCCCTTTGCTCTCTACCCCAAAGAACGGTCTCTTCGTTTTTACCCCGAAGATAGTGCCCTAGTATGTGTTTAGCGACCCTTTGGAGTGCGGTGGCCCTCCGCCGCTTTGCCGTTCTCTGGAGTGACCAGTGACCAAAAAAGCGAAGCGGCGAAGGGCCACCGCACTCCAAAAGTTGGCTTGCACCCTCAGTTTTGCCAGTGCGCAGCGTGCCCTTGTCGTTGTTGCTTATGCGCGCTAAACACATACGTGCCATATGGCACTATCTTTGGGGTAACAGGCAGAGCGCCATCCCCTCTCTAAGATCCTGCTGGTTTGCTCGCCTGTACAAGAACTTATGATGAGCCACAAAAATAGTGCCTTCCCCATGCTTCTTTTTTGTTGTGGAAAGGGCCGGGCGTTGTGCTTAAATGGTTTCATCAGTAACTGCAAAAGGGCAGATCTTCTCCTTTTCCGTTTTTGTTGAATCCCAAAAGTCAGGAGAACCCGTCCTCCATGGCGGACAGTGCCAGCGGAGTATTGAAGCTGACGAACAACGGCGCGGGCGTGCTACTCGACCCGGCGCGATCGTTCAAGCCGCGGCCGGGCGACGTGACCGTGCCGGCCGAGCTGACCAAGCAGTACACGCTGGTGGACGGCGCGACGGTGGTGGGTCCCGTGACCGAGGGCGCCAAGGGGCCCGAGCTCTCCGGCGTGGAAACGATCTGCGGCCTGGCGCCCGAAGTGTTTCGCGCCCGCAAACCGTTGAACCAGCTGACGGCCATCAATCCCAACGAACGGTTTCACCTCTCCGCCTCCGGCAACATGAGCATGCGCGTCGTGGACCTGGTCGCGCCCATCGGCAAGGGGACGCGCGGCCTGATTGTCTCGCCGCCCAAGGCCGGCAAGACCATGATGCTCGAACACATGGCCAATGCCATCCGCCTCGCCGAACCCGAAACCCGCATCATCGTGCTGCTGCTTGACGAGCGACCCGAAGAGGTCACGCAGTTTCGCCGCCAGGTCGAGGCCGAGGTGCTCGCCAGCACCAACGATCAGACGGTCTCGGACCACGTCGCGCTGGCCGAGCTGACGCTGGCCCATATCCGTACCGAGCTGGAGTGCAGCCGCGACGCGGTCGTGCTGGTGGACAGCCTCACCCGCATGGGCCGCTCGTTCAACGTCAAGGGCTCCGGGACGGGCCGGATCATGTCGGGCGGCATGGAGGCCGGGGCCATGGAAATCCCCCGCCGCTTCTTCGGCCTGGCGCGCAACATCGAAGGCGGCGGCTCGGTCACGATCATCGCCACCGCCTTGGTGGACACCGGTTCGCGCATGGACCAGCTGATTTTCGAGGAGTTCAAGGGCACCGGCAACAGCGAGATCATTCTCGACCGCACCCTGGCTGACGCGCGCATTTTTCCCGCCATTGACATCCCCGCCAGCGGCACCCGCCGCGAAGAACTGCTCTACGCGCCCGACGAGATGGAGCGTGTCGCCCTGCTGCGCCGCATGATGGCCGACCTCCAACCCAAGGAGGCCATGAGCTCCCTCCTCGAACGGCTTTCCCAATACCGCACCAACGAGGAATTCCTGCGCAGCCTGCCGGTGCGGTAGAGGTGGGACCGGTTGGCTACCTGTCGAATGCCCATCCGTCCCAAGTCGGAAAACGGTTCCAGGGATAAAACTGGCCGGCGTCGCGAAGGCGTTGGACCTCGCGGAGTCCTTTGATCAGCGTTTCCTGCGCCAGGTCCTCGGCATCATCCGCATTGCCGACGGTTCCATAGCAGATTGCCAAGATCCGCTTGGTGCACTTGGCGACCAAGCCGGCGGAGGCCGCTTCGTCCCCGCGGCGACAGGCGTCCACCAAGTCTCGATCTGATCGTTCGTCCACCGAGGCTTCTCCCTCGTTCGTTCTACAAAAGGAGACGCTGTGAGAGACGGAATCCTGCCACGGGCGATCAAAAAAGGCAAGGGAAGGGAACTGCTTCGTTGAACCGGAGGCACCCGGCTTGAAGTGCGATCGATATAAGAAGTTCGGAGTCCGAACTTAACACAGCAGAACGCACTAGAGGGGTCGGGATTTGTAACGCGGCCCCGTCATTGCGAGGAGGTGTACTCGAGGCTCTTGTCCAGCTGGCTACCTCTCCACCCCGAGTGGAAAACTCTGCTTGACTATTGAGGAGTCATGGTCACGTCATGCTGATAAGCTTTTAGACTGGTTACACTCGAATTCTGTCGGTATCGCAGGCATTCGAAACGAGAAAGAGGAGGGACCTTTGGGGGTCCCGGGGAGAAGCGAGACCATGCGATTGGGAATGAGGACCATTTCCTCCGCCATCGGAACGGCATTGATCCTGCTGGCCGCCGTTGTTCCTGTCCGTGGCCACGAGGAGATAACTCCTGGCCAGACAATCGAGGACACGCTCGATGAAGACGAATGGAGTCGCGAGTTCACCTTTGACGGCCACGAGGATGACTTTGTGACCATTCTCCTGCTCGACGCCGAGGACAAGGACAACGTGTCGGTGTCGGTTGAGCTGACAGGGCCCGACGGCTCTTTCGCCTCGGACACCGACGACCGCGCGGCGATGATTCGCGCGCATCGGCTGCGCGACGACGGCGAATACAAAATCACGGTCAGGCGAGGTGGATTCTGGGGCACGCAGTTTGGCTTTCAGGAAAAGTTCAAGTTTGTCCTCTCGCTGATTTCGACGGCGAGCACCAACGACGGCGGGGTGATCTCTTACAATCAAACGGTTCGCGCCGACCTCACGCCCGACGGCGATCTGGATGGCTATCGTTTTCACGGCCGGGACGGCGATCATATCAAGATCAAGGTCGTCAACTTCGAAGATCTTGGGGATTTCACTGCGAACGTGGATTTGATCGGCCCCGACGGGCTGGTGGATCATGACGAGGACCAAGACACCGCCAAGATTGACGTGGATCTCGATCACTCGGGCGACTACACGATCGTGGTCTGGGGCGGCGATCCGGACTGGGAGGGCGGCCCCTATGAGTTGCAGCTGATCGGTCCGGGCGGACCGCCGCCACCCCCGCCGACCCCGACGCCGCTTCCCCTGCCCGACCCGCGTTTCATCAGTTGCACAGTGGGGCCGGTCGCTCCCACGCGCCTTCACCCCGGCGATCCCATCGTTCTCGGCTGCATGCTGGAAAACCCGGGCGTGGATGCCGGGCCGTTCTGGCTGGAGTTCTGGGGATCGCGGACGGGCGGTCTGACGCTCGACACGTTTCTGACCGATTCGCAGTATGTCCCGGGACTTGCCGCATTCGGGATCTATCCCTTCGACGCCATGCGCAGGCTCTATGAGCTGCCCGACGGGCCCTACTCGGTGGTCATGGTCGTGGACCGGACGAACATGATCTCCGAGTACGACGAGAAGAACAACCGCGTCGTCCTCGCGGGCAAGCGCATCCTGACGCTCCGGCCCTTGCGCAATGTGGACCTGGTCGTCAGCGGTTTCAATATCACGCCCCTGCCGCCCCAACCTGGCCATTCGGCCAACCTGAGCGGCGCCGTCCGCAACACCGGCACGGAGAGCTCCGGCCCCTTCTGGATCGAGTTCTGGCAGTCGCCTCCGGGGCCCTATCCCCAACTGGGCAGGATGATCTGCGACTCGATTCCGATCAGTGGCCTTGCCGCGGGCGGGACGATCAACCTCGGCGCCTATCCGCGGGCGATCTATTCGGACGCGCCGACGAACGGCCAGTTCGGAGTGGTCGTGGACCGACTCGACACGGTGAACGAGACCGACGAGGCGAACAACTGTCAGTTCGTGAGCGCCGATCCGCCGCCGGGAACGCCGGTTCTCGAGATCACGTCGGCCGATTTCACTCCGGGTGCGCCGGCCGAATTGCAGCCCGGCATGCCGGTTTCTTTTACGGGCGACATCGTTAATCACGACTCCACGGCTTCGGGATCGTTCTGGGTTGAGTTCTGGGGATCGCGAACCGGCGGCATGACGCTCGACATGTTTCTGGCTGACTCGCTCCCGATCAACGACCTCGCGGCGGGCCAGACCTATCATCTCAATCTCACCCGCGCGGTCTATGACGTACCGGATGGCCCTTACACGGTCGTCGTGACGGCGGATCGTCCGTCGGGCGGCAACTATGGCCGGCGAATGGTGATCGGGAAGAAACTGCTCGTGATCCGGCCGGCCTCGCAGGCCAACCTGAAGCTCGAGAACTTCAAGTTCCACAGCAGTCTCGATGTCTTTCACGGCCAGACGGCGACGCCTTCGGGCACGGTGACCAATTCCGGCAGCGAGGCCAGCGGGCCGTTCTGGATCGAGTTCTGGGCCAGCCGCGACCAGCTGTATCCCTCGCTCGAGCAGATGGCATGTGACTCGATTTACGTGAACGGCCTGGCGCCGGGCGCCTCGATCAATCTCGCGAACTACCCGCGGCTGGTCTACAATCTGGGCCACAACGTTTACGCTATCGGCTGTTTTGTGGATCGCCTCGACACGGTCAGCGAGACCGACGAGACCGATAATTACATGTTTGGGACGGGTTACATCGTGTACTGACGCCCTCGCCGGTTTCACGTTTCAGGTTTCACGTTTCAGGTTTCAGGTTTCAGGTTGGGAAGCGAGTTCTGGGGTTCTCGCCCCGCGGTCTTCCTCGTTTGGAGTACCCACGCCTTTCGCAGACCTGTGGCATGGTGGTTTTTTCGACCTGCGGCATGAAGGTTGCTCTTTCAAGAAAATGGCGGCGAAAAGGCTGCCGAGTGATCTGAATCAGGACGGTTGGCCGGAAGTAGGACAGGTTGCCAACCTGTCCCACTTTCAAAACAATTGAATTTCGTTCCGCCGAGTGCTTGAGTTAACGCTCAAAGGCTGTAACTGAGCCGCTAGAGAAGGAGTCCGTCACATGAACATTCGTTCCCGCCACCTGGGGCTGGTTGCGCTGGTTGCCCTCTTTCTGTTTTCCACGCAGGTTTTCGCCGCCCCCCAAATCGGCACGCGACAAGCCGGGCCGCCCAAAGCGAGTTGGACGAAACGCTCCGGCAATCCGGCTCTCGAAGTGCCGCCGTCGAAGCGTGGGCTTCCCGCGATCGCGCGTCCCAAACCGCTCGCCTTGACGCCCGAGCAGAAGGCCGTGCTCCCCCCGCCCGACTGGATCGTGGTCCACCGGCCGCGGACTGGCGAGACGTGGTATGAGCCGCCGTCGTCGCTCAACAACTATTTGAGGGGTATTCCGGTAACCAACGCCCAGCCTTCGAGCGCCGGCCTGTTGGGCAAGGCGCCCGCAGGTCCCGCCCTGATGGATATCATCGGCACCGACCAGCGCCAGCGAGTCACGCCGACGACGGACTTTCCCTGGCGCGTGGTCGGCAAAACGTACATGCAGTTTCCCAACAACTCGTACTGGGTCGCCAGCGGTGCGCTGGTTGACCCGTTCCATGTGCTGACCGCCGGCCACGTGGTGCATAGCAAAAGCGAGGGCGGCTGGGCCACCGAAATCGAGTTTGTGCCGGGCATGGATGGCAACTATGCGCCGTTCAGCTCGGCCTGGGATGTTGATGTCCGCGCCCCTTCGGGATGGGTCAACTCGCAAGACGAGAATTATGACTGGGCGCTCATCACGCTCGACCGAAACGTCGGCGAGTGGATCGGCTGGATGGGCTATGCCTATGAGCAGCCCGACTATTATCCCAATCGGGTCCTCACGCTGGCGGGCTATCCCGATGACCTCGACCAGGGGTTGGGGCTATACTATGCCTCGGATGTCGCGACCCACGCCACGGACTACCTCCTCTTCTATCTGATTGACTCCTCGGCCGGCCAAAGCGGCGGCCCGGTCTGGCGCTATATCCAGGCCACCGACGAGCACCAGATCATGGCCGTTCACGCTTACGGCAATAAGACGGAGAACCAGGGAACACGGATCAACGCGTCGGTCTTCAGCGACATCCAGAACGCCGGCGCCACCGACCCGCCGCCGACCGACTGGGCCGACCTGATTGATGACGGCGTCAGTTTCGCCGGTTTCAGTCCGGGCACTGTTTCCAGCGGCGCGCCGTTCGAGGTCCACTGCGACGTCAGAAACATCGGAACGGCGACGGCGACCAATTTCGACGTCACGTTCTATGCTTCGCCGGATGACAACATCACCACGTCGGACCTGCCGATCGGGATGGTCCACGTCGCCACTCTCGACCCGTTCACCTATGTCACGTGCAGCTGGACGGGCGCCTTTCCGGCCACCATCGCCCCCGGCAGCTACTCTGTGGGATGGGTCATTGACAGCGGCAACGTCGTCGCCGAAATCAGCGAGATCAACAATACCGCTTTCCTGACGACGCAATTGATCGTCGGGATCCCGCCCAACCTTCGTTTCCTGTGGGGCGATTTCGCTCCCGCCAGTCCGATCCAACTGACGCCCGGCGACCCGCTGACGCTCATCGCGCACCTTCAAAACACCGGCGGAAGCCCCGCCGGCCCGTTCTGGCTCGAGTTTTGGGGATCGCGCAACGGCGGACTGACCGTGAGCCAATTCGTGGCCAATTCGGCGCGACCCAGCGGGATTGATGCCGGCGTCACGCTGCCGTTCTCGACGGTCGTGCCGCTGAGCAGCATCCCCGACGGACCCTACACGATCGTGATGACCGCCGACCGACCCAACGAAGTGGCCGAATCGGACGAGAGCGACAATCGGGTGGTCGTCGGGGGCAAGCGCCTCCTGGTGATTCGCCCCCAGACCAACGCCGACATCGCCGTGGAGAGTTTCTCCTTCGGGCCCAACCCCGTCTATTCGGGCCAGGCGATCACGCTGGGCGGGTGGGTGCGCAATATCGGGACCGAAGACAGCGGGCCGTTCTGGATCGAGTTCTGGGGTTCGCGCGACCGGCTCTATCCCTCGCTCGATTTCATGCTCTGCGATTCGATCGCGGTCAACAACCTTGGGCCGGGGGAGGCCATTGACCTCTCCACCATCAACCGCACGCTCTATGGCACCCCGTCGGGCATCTACATGGTGGGCGTGGTGGCCGACCGCCTCGACCAGATCAGCGAGCGCGACGAAACGAACAACCACCAATTTCTCGACGGTTATCGGCTCAACCGGGCTTACACGGTCGCGGGCGATCCGGCTCAAGCGGACCTAAGCGAGCTGCCCGACCTCGTCGTGACCAGCGCCGATTTTGCACCGACCAGTCCCTATCAGGCGCTGCCCCGTTCGCCTCTGACGCTCTGGGCGCGCGTGGAGAACCACAGCAACCAGGTGGCGGGACCCTTCTGGGTCGAGTTCTTCGGCTCGCGCACCGGCGGCCTGTCGCTCGATGAGTTCCTGGCCGACTCGATCCCCGTCGCCGGTTTGGGGGCGTGGGGCGCGATAGACATTGCGGTGACTCGGCCGCTCTACAGCATCCCCGATGGCCCTTACACGGTCGTCGTGACGGCCGACCGGCCCGGCCAGGTGGCCGAATCCAACGAGGCCAACAACCGTTTTGCGGTCGCGGGGAAGCGGCTCCTCACGATCCGGCCGCAAACCCAGGCCAACCTGGTCGTCGAAGGATTCTCGGTCGGCCCCAGCCCGTTGTATCGCGGCCAACCCCTCAATTTTACCGGGCGCGTGGCCAATATCGGGACGGAAAGCTCCGGGCCGTTCTGGATCGAGTTTTACATCACACGGACGCCCAATGCGCCCGAGCTCGACCAGTTCCTCTGCGATTCGATTCTGGTCAGCGATCTGGGGCCGGCTCAGGCGGTGGAATTGTCGGAGTATCACATGCCGGTCTATAACCATGCGCGTCTGGGTTCGGTGGGCGTGATCTGCATCGCCGACCGCACCGATCTGGTGAACGAAACGCACGAAGAGGACAACTATGTCGTGCTGAGCGGCTACCAGATCAGCCCGTGAAGGAATTCTGGATCAGGGCTATACACTCGGCTCAGGTAGCCCCATGGGTAGTCGGTGCACGCGATTTCCGAGAAGCATCGAAGATGAGGCCGATATGAGCTGCGGGGGTTTATTGGACAGGTTCAAAAAAAGAAAAAAAATGTTGCCCCTCAGAATGTGTGATGTTAGAAACCTCTTATGGGATTGAGGATTCGCGACGCGGCGCGATTCGCGATGCCTTGACGATAAAAAATGGGGGGGATGATTCTTGTCCCTGTTCCACAGATGCACTCAGAGGGAGGCATGACTATGTTTGCGTTCAAATTCGACAAGGCAGTTCAAGCTGTTGCCTACCTTCTGCACCGTGAGTCATCCGGAGAGATGAACTACATGCGGCTGCTCAAGATTCTCTACATCGCAGACCGGGAAAGCATCCGGGAAACAGGCCGGCCAATCACGGGGGATCGAGTTGCTGCCATGAAGCAAGGCCCGGTTCTGAGCGAGCTTCTTGACCTGATCAAAGGGGTTCATCTTCGTTACCCGGAGTGGGCGAAATTCATCCGAAGAGACGAATACAATGTTCGGCTTGTCGGCGAACCCGGTCTTGCGAATCTGAGCCGCTTTGAGATCGAAACGCTTGAACGGGTTGCCGAAGAACACCGTTCGCATGACGAATGGGCGATGGTAGAGTTCACGCACAAGTTCCTTGAGTGGAAGAAGAACGACCCAGGGGATTCGATGAGAATGAAATGGATTCCGTTCAACGATGTTCTCGAAGCAGTGGGACGCCTCGCCGACTTGCCGGAAATCGAGGAAGACGCCAGGGCAGACCAAGCATTCGCGCGTCTGTTCGGAGCTTGACGGGATGGCCAAGTTAGGGGACACGTTCCTGCTGACCGATCCCCAAGTCAACAACCACCTGTTTATCATAATCTCCAATCCCGCCCAAGACCCTAACCGAATCGTGATGGCGAATTTCACATCCTGGCGGGCCGACAAGGACCAAAGCTGCCTCGTTGAAGTTGACGAGCATCCCTTCGTGACGGTTCAATCATGCGTGGATTACCGGCGCGACAAACTCATTACGCTGGCCAATTAGGAGCGCTGCTTGCATTCCGGTGACCTGATCTCCCGCGAACCGGTAAACAAAGATCTTCTGAGGCGCATTCTTGACGGAGCGGCGGTGTCACCTTTTCTGCCATTAGGGAATAGGCAGATTCTGGTTGAACAGGGATTGATAGACCGCGAATAACGAGCCTGCCGGCAAAGCCAAAGCCGGCCCGAATTGACTTCCGTCGACTTTTCGCAACAGGCAATGATACAATGTACAGCACCAACCTGAGCCAAGTGCATAGCCCTGTTCTGGATTTTGCCGGATTTTGAATGTTGAATGTTGGGTGCTGAGTTTCGGAAACCCTTTCCCGTGCGCGTGAGCGGGTTTTCGATATCGCATTATGAGTTGATTCTGGCAGACAGGTTGGCAATCTGCATCCGCAGCCAGGACAGGTTGTTAACCTGTCTCATTCTTTTGTCGGGAGGTGGGCCTCAGAGTATGGCCGACGAGACGACGATTCTCGAAAAGTTCCGCCTGGTGGGCAAAGTGGCGGTGGTCACCGGCGCATCGCGCGGACTGGGCAACGCCATGGCCGAGGCTCTGGCCGAAGCCGGCGCCGATCTGATCGTCACCAGCCGCCAACACGAACGCCTCGATTCCATTTGCGGCTATGCCGAACGCCAGGGACGGCATTGTGTGCCGGTGGTGTGCGACGTTGAGGACACCAACCAGGTGCGCGCGCTTTTCAAGGTCGCCGACGAGAAGTTCGGCCGTCTCGACATTCTGGTCAACTCGGCGGGGACGACTTTTCGCGCCCATCCGGAGGATTATCCCGAAGAGGAATGGGATCGCGTTCTCAACGTCAATCTCAGGAGCGTCTTCATCGCCTGCCAGGAAGCCGGCCGCCGCATGATCGCGCAGAAATGCGGCAAGATCATCAACATGGCCTCCATGCTTTCGTTTACGGGAGGACTGGTGGTGCCCGCCTATGCGGCCAGTAAGGGCGGCGTGGCGCAGTTGACCAAAGCGCTGGCCAACGAGTGGGCGCGCTACAACATCCAGGTCAACGCGCTCGCGCCGGGCTACTTTGTGACCGAGCTGACGCGCGGGCTGCGCGAAGATCCCAACCGACAGAACGAGATTCTGCCGCGCCTTCCGGCGGGACGATGGGGCGAGCCGGCCGACCTCAAAGGCGCGGTGGTGTTTCTCGCGTCGGCGGCGTCGGACTACGTCAACGGGTCCATTCTCGTCGTGGACGGCGGCTGGCTGGCAAGATAGGGACCGCCGGCGGCCTCGCCGGTGCTTTTGATTTTGGATTGAAATCGGCTCGGCTTCCTTCGGCGTGCTCGGTGCGTCCACTTTCTTTTACGGCGCGGTGGGAACGGTCTTGCAGCCCGTTGCCGCAAGCGCTCCGATCGCCGCGCCGGTCGCCGCAAGCGTTCTCACGAATTCGCGTCTCGAGGTTGTGTGTGTTGTGCTCATTGTTCCAAACCTTTTCCCGCCATGAGATTCGGATGTTACTCAATGCTCCGGTATGTGAGAATAGGTCGCGAGATCTCCGACGTTGCGATCAGGGTTCCCCATGCTTCAGCGTGGAGCTTGTACAATCGCCGTTATCGCATAAGCGAATAGAATTATCCCCGACAGCAGCGCAAACAGCACGACGACGGGACGAATCTCCCTCGCGCTCCGTTCGGGTTTGAGCAGAAGCCGCTGGAAAGGCCGCAGCCACAGAATCGCGAGGCAGGACAGAAAGAACAGTAACACCGCGATGAAGAAAGAGACGCCCGGACCGCTGTTGGTTGAACCGCGTGCAGCCCTCAGAAAATGCTCGATAAAACCCGCCACGCTCAGCACCACGATCAGCATGACCGCGATGAGAATCGTCTGCCCTTTGAGGGGCGAGCCTTGAAAACGTGCGAGGTCTTCAGCGCGCGCGCAGGGAGTGAATCCGGTTGCATGGATTTCCTCGATCAGGCGCTTTGCGCCTCCGCGACAGCCAAAGAAAATCCTCCTGGGACAGTCCGGAACAACGTGACGGATGCGCATGCCTTCTAGAGAGACCACGAAACTTTTTCTCTCTTCGAAGCGAACGATTTGACCGGGTCGGAACTTGTACGTCCCGAGGAGAAAAGCCTTCAGCGTGAGCTCCGACTGGGTCGCCTCCAGAGTGGCGAGCGGCCAGCCGGCATGCGTCCAACCAATCAGCGCGCCGCCCCTGCGCTTGAGAGGGGGCGCCGCGGTTTCGGCACGAGTCTTTGGGGGAAGCATCTCGAGTCCCTCACTTTTCGCCAATCATGATTTCCAGTTGCGAGGGCACGGGTTTGACCGTGGCGCGGTGGCGCTCCATTTCCTTCAGCAGATCGGCCACCACGTCGGGATGTTTCTCGGCCACGTCGAACTTCTCCGATGGATCGTGCTCAAGGTGAAACAAGAGCGGGGGATCGTGCTGTGCGGGCTTGTCGTTGTAGCCGGCCTGTGTGGTTGTGTGAATCTTCCACGGCCCTTTGCGCAGGGCATAGAGTTGGGCGTCGCGATAGAAGATCATCAGGTCGCGCCGGCTTTCGCCGCCCGTGAGCACCGGGAGCATGTTCACGCCGTCTATCTCGCGGTCGGCGGGCACTTCGACTCCGGCGAGCGCCAGGGCGGTGTTGAAGATGTCCATCGTGCAGGCAAGGGCCGTGCTGCTGGCGCAAGGCTCGATCTTGCCCGGCCACCAGGCGATGCAGGGTTCGCGCATGCCGCCCTCCCACGTGCTGCCCTTGCCGTCGCGCAGAAGGCCGGCCGAACCGCCATTGAGTTTCTGGGTGAGCCACGGGCCGTTGTCGCTGGTGAAAATGACGAACGTGTTTTCGGCCACACCCATCCGCCGCAGCGTGCCGAGAACCTGGCCCACGCTCCAATCCACCTCTTCGACCACATCGCCATAGAGGCCGCGCGGGCTGGTGTCCTTGAATTTCTTCGAGGCATACAGCGGGATGTGCGGGAACGTGTGGGCGAAGTAGAGAAAGAACGGTTTGTCCTGGTCGGTCGCCTCGAGCCACTTGACCGCTTCCCCGGTGTAGCGCCGGGTCAGCGTGGTCTGATCGGCCGGTTCTTCGATCGTCTCGCCGTTACGCATCAGGGGACTGGGTTTCATGTCGTTGCTGTAAGGGATGCCAAAGTAGTGGTCGAAGCCGTGTCGCATCGGCAGATACTGAGGCAGATGACCCAGATGCCATTTGCCGATGCAGCAGGTGGCGTAGCCCCTGGTCTTGAGCGCGCGGGCGATGGTGATCTCGGACGGCTGAAGGCCGCCCGCCGATTGGGGGAAGAGGACCCGCCGCTTGTCGCTGCACATGCCGTTGCGGATGGGCAGCCGTCCCGTGAGCAACGCGGCGCGACTGGGCGTGCAGACGGGCGCCGCGGAATAGAATTGCATCAGCTTCCGCCCCTCGGCCGCCATTCGGTCGAGATTGGGCGTGCGGATCGTGGGGTGGCCGAAACACCCGAGGTCGCCGTAGCCGAGATCGTCGGCCAGGATGACCACGATGTTCGGCAGGCGTTTCTCGGCGCTGCCGCCGGCCTTGCTCGCCGAAGAAGTCGCCGCGCGCGCCATGCCTGAATTCAGAAGTGCCGTGCCGCCCGCCAACCCAACTGCTGCTTTCCCCGCGTTGCCGAAAAAGTTGCGCCGATTCATGGTTGCTCCTCGCTCCGTGACGTTGTCCCGAAGAACACCGAAGTGCCTTTGGTGGTCGGAAGCCTAACGGCGTTCGATCAATCTGGCAAGGGTCTTCTGTCGAAAGACCCCGCCGAGGATACGCGCGCGATTGGTTCGGCAGCCTTGGCGCCCGCGAGCATTCTCTTTTCGGAATCACGAAGTGCTTGCTTTTTGACGGCCATTCTGTTTGGTGATCAAGTGGCGTTGTCGGCATCTTGATCCAGTCGAGACAGGTTGCCAATCTATCCTAAGTCGGGAGACGGCAAATGAAACAGAATCACTTGCCCAGGAATCTTGTGTTCCTTTCCGTAGCTCTGTTCATCGCGGTCGTCGGTGCGCCGCGGGAAGGGTACAGCGCATCGTCGGAGATCGCGGTTTCGATTGTGACCGATCGCAATCTGAGCCCGCCCGCGTCACACGGTCTCGGCAAGATCATGGAGGCGCTGAAAGCAAAAGGCGTGGCTGTTGAACAGGCGGCAACGCTTGAGGCGGCGCGAGGCAGGATTCTACTCGTGATGGGAACAGCTTCGAAGTCAGGCCCGGCGGCGCGATTGCTGAAAGACTCCAACACCGCTGCGCCCACCGGTTCCGAAGCGCTCGTCATTCGCCGCGCCAAGTTCAACGGCAAACCCGCGGTCGTGGTCTGCGGCTCGGACGACCGCGGCCTCCTGTATGCCGAGCTGGACGTGGCCGACCGCATCGGCTGGGCTGCCGATTCCGCCAATCCGCTGAGCGAGGTGCGCGATGCCGCCGAAAAACCGGCGGTCGTCGAGCGCGCGCTTTCCCTCTACACCATGAACCGCGCCTACTTCGAGAGCCGCCTCTATGACGAGCAGTACTGGTCGCGCTATCTCGACACGCTGGCCCGGAATCGCTTCAACACGTTCGTGCTGATCTTCGGCTATGAAAACGGCGGCTACATGGCGCCGCCCTATCCTTACTTTTTCGATGTCGAGGAGTTTCCCGATGTGCGTGTGGTCGGGATCACGAAAGAGCAACAGCAGCGCAATCTCGACGCGCTCAATCGGCTGATCGCAATGACGCACGAGCGGGGGCTGAATTTCACGCTGGGCATCTGGGACCACATCTATCGCGGCGGCGTGCAAGGCGGCGGCGTCAAGGGCGCGGATGAGTTCACGAGGAAACCAACGCCGGGACTGGTCTGGGGAGTGACGGCGGACAACCTGACACCTTATACCAAGGCCGCGCTGGCCAAGCTGCTCAAACAGGTTCCCAATCTCGATGCGATCCAGTTTCGCATGCATGATGAATCGGGCCTGAAAAAAGGGGAACAGCGAGATTTCTGGAAAAACGTTTTCGAGGTGATCAGAGCAGGCGCGCCGAACATCCGTTTCGATGCGCGCGCCAAGGGCCTGCCGGATGAGGTCATCGAGGACGGCCTCAACATGGGCGTGAAACTGCGAGTCACCACCAAGTACTGGATGGAACAGATGGGAATGCCCTTCCATCCCACGCACATCAACCGGCAGAACCAGATGGACCGGCGCCACAGCTATGCCGACCTGCTTCGCTATCCGCAGCGGTACAAAATGCACTGGCGGCTCTGGAACGGCGGGACGGCGCGCGTGCTGCTCTGGGCCGACCCCGAGTATGTGCGGCGGTTTGCCGGAAGCACGCACCTCTATGATGGCGAGGGGTTCGAGGTCAACGAGCCGTTGTGTACGAAGATGGAAGCCCAGCCGCACGACATGAAGCCGTTCGAGCTGCTCAAGCCGGCGTCTCGCTACTATGACTACGAGTTTGAGCGCTACTGGCATTTCTTTCAGGTGTGGGGACGGTTGGGATACAACCCCGACACACCGGAGGAGGTTTGGCAGAAGGAATTCCAGAGGCGATTCGGCAAGGACGCCGCGCCGTTTGTGGAGCGGGGTATCCATCGCGCCAGTTGGGTTCTGCCGCGGATTGTTGGGGCGTGTTATCCTTACGGCTACTTCCCGATGACCCGCGGCTGGGCGGAAAAACAGCGGTTGGGCGATTTGCCCGCCTATGCCAAGGCCGAGGGGAGCGATATTCAGCAGTTCGCCAGTTTCGACGAGGAAGCGCAGAACCTCATCGAAGGGAAAGAGACGGCAAAGACTCGTCCGCCCGAAACCAGCGGCTGGTTTGCCAACACCGCGCGCGATATTCTGGAACAGGTGGAACAGGCCGAACGGCGAATCGGCGACAAGCGCAGCAAGGAATTCGACTCGACGATGGTGGACCTCAGAATCCTGGCCAACCTGGCGCTGTTCCATTCGCGCCGAATTCCCGCCGCAGTGAACTATGCCCTGTTCAAGCGAAGCGGCGACCTGAACGCTCTCGACGATGCCATCGCCGGCGAACAGAACGCGATCCCGGCGTGGGAGAAACTGGTCGAGGCGGCCAGCGACGTTTATGCCGACGATCTGATGATGGGAGTCCGAAGCGCCGGCCTGTGCGGCCATTGGAGGGATGAACTCGCCGAATTGAAGAAGGGGCTGCAGAAGCTCGAAGAGGAACGAAAGCGTTTCCCACCGGCTGGAACAAACGGTTCGCTCCGGGTGGTCAGAGCGGCCGCCAAGTCGGATGACAACGCCCCGCCGACGGTCGTTCACAAGCCGATCATGAGCGCGCCGGCGGGAAAACCACTGACGATCAGCGCCGCGGCGAGCGATCCGTCGGGGGTCAAGTGGGTGCGCGTGCTGTATCGCAGCGTCAATCAGCAGCTCGACTATCAGGAAATGCCGATGAAGCAGACGGGCGCGGAGAACCGCTACGAGGCGGTGATTCCCGCCGATCAGATCAACCCGAAGTGGGATTTCATGTATCTGATCGAAGCGATGGACACGAAAGGCAACGGCAAGATTTATCCCGACATCGAGAAAGAGACGCCGTACGTGGTGGTCAAATTGCAGCGATGACGTACCGTAGAACGGCGGCGTGGTTCCAGCGCCGATTGTGCTTGCGGCTCCGGGGCGATCGAAACTGGATGCCGGGCCGGAACCCATTCCGGCCGGAAACCCAACCAGCGCTGTGGAGAGCAAGCCATCGTCGCTCTGGAAGAAACGACCCTGGGGCCCTGACTCACTCTCTTCAGCCAGAATCACACTTCCTTCCCGATGGAGCATTTTGGAGCGTGTGAAGAGCGGCGACTCGCCGGCAGTCGTTGCGCTGGACGGCCGTTTCGGTCTCTCTGGCCTCGCGCGATGATTTCTCGCCGGCGGGTTTTCCTTGACTTGGCCGAGCGATCCCTGCTATTAGCGATAGATACCAAGCCAAGAGGGCTTTGACGCGACATCGGCAGGGATGCCATCTGCAATGTGAGGTGCCGCCATGGTTGCCGTGCGAATCCGCGCCTTGAGAAGTTCGATTGCTGCGCTCGTGGCGTGGGGACTTCTTCTCACCGGATTGTCTCACGCGATCACGATCCGCGTGCCGCAGGACTACGCAAAAATCCAGGTCGCCCTTCAATGGGCGACACACGGGGATGTGATTGTTGTGTCTCCGGGAATTTATTTGGAAAACATCAATTTCCTGGGAAAGAACGTCGTTCTCCGAAGTACGAATCCGACCAGCTCTGCCATTGTCGCAACAACGATTATTGATGGGAACAGGCAATGGTCGGTTGTCATCTTTAATGGCAGCGAGACGAGCAGCTGCACCCTTTCGGGATTCACCATCAGAAATGGTGCGGGCGATGGTGGGTATGGAGGGGGGATCTATGGTGGGAACGCAAAAGCGCGGATCGAACATAACGTGATCACCAACAATTCCGCCGGCAGCGGCTACGGCGCCGGCGGCGGCGGACTCTATGGCTGCGGCGGCACGATCCAGAACAACGTGATCGCCAACAATTCGACCAGCGGCGGCTACGGTGCCGGCGGCGGACTCTATGGCTGCAACGGCACGATCCAGAACAACGTGATCGCCAACAATTCGGCCAGCGGCGTCGGCCGCTACGGCTACGGTTACGGCGGCGGACTCTATGGCTGCAACGGCACGATCCAGAACAACATAATCACCGGCAATTCGGCCAGCGGCGACTACGGCACCGGCGGCGGCGGACTCTGTTACTGCGGCGGCACGATCCGGAACAACACCATTTACGGCAACTTGGCTTGGACTGAAGGGGGAGGTCTCTATAAGTGTTCGGGGGTAATTGTCAACTGCATCATCCGGGGCAATACCGCGCCGAACGGAGCGCAAATGTGTGGTTCCGCCGTCCCATCATACTCCTGCATCCAGGGTTACACCGTCGGCGGGCAAGGGAACATCGGCTCCGATCCGCGCTTTCGCAGTCTCACGGACTTTCATCTCCAATCACGGTCGCCATGTATAGACGCGGGCACCAACCTGAACTGTCCGGCGTTCGACAAGGATGGGCGACGGCGCCCCATGGACGGCGACGGCGATGGCCGGGCGGTAGTGGATATGGGGGCTTATGAATATCCCACCGTGCCACGAACGGCCATCCGCTCGCTGGTGTGGGGGCTGTATCGTTAGGCCGCTGAGCGCCGAGCGGGACAGAAAAAACATCGGGTGCGCCGCTCGACAACGAGTCCGAAAAAACCGCCATTCCCGGCGTCAACAACAGGGTCGGCGCCCCGGAGGCGAGATTTCGGAGCTCCCTGGATCCCCTGTCCTTTTCGCCGACTTACCACGGGGAGCGCGCTATTTCGCAGCTCCCCCCTTATGAAAATGCTTTGACTCGGCCGCTCTCCGCAAAGAGCATCGGACGCATGGACCAAAACGCGAAAATGGCCCATCGCGCTCGGCGCACTCTCTTTGCATCGCTTGCCCTCGCGTTCGTTTCTGGTCCTTGCGCTTTTTTTCCGGCAGCCGCCGCGGAAACCTCTCCACCGCTCATGATTGATCTGGCCGGCAAAAACTGCCTGGCCAGTGGGTGTCACGGCGACATGACGAGCAAGAGATTCGTCCACGCCCCCGTCCTCGAGGGCAACTGCACCATCTGCCACGTCGTGGCCGTTGCCGCGGCATCCACGTCCGGCCCCACGTTGCACAAGTTCCCAGCCGTTGCCCCAACCCTGGAGCTGTGTGGCAAGTGCCATAAGGATCTGAACAGATCGTTCCGGGTCATCCATGCCCCTTTTGGCGAACGTTGCACAGCGTGCCATGATCCCCACGGCGGCGCCGTTCGTTACTTCATTGTCGGGGATTCGATCCCGGCGCTTTGCCTGCACTGCCATGAGAAGGTTCTGGAAAAGAAACCCGTTCTCCATGCCCCCGCGGCGTTCCAGGCGTGCGAGGGCTGTCACACCGCCCACGCCTCGGATTACAGAGGCCTGCTCGCTCGCCCGCCCGAGAAAGTATGCTTCTACTGCCACGTTGACTGGGCGCTGGCGGCCGATCGGGCGGTTTCCGTTCATGCCCCCGCGCGCAAGGCCTGCTTCGATTGTCACAACCCACACGGCGGGGAATCGCGCGGCTTTCTTCCGGCCGGCGAAGCCAACTTGTGCCGGCAATGCCACGCCGCACTGTTCGAGCAAATGGAGAGAGCCAGATACCCGCATGAGGCCATGGTGGAGGGCAAGACGTGCTCGGATTGCCATGACCCCCATTGGGCGGGCTCGACGATGTTGCTCGAAAAGCCTTCGATGCAAATCTGCCTGGGATGCCATGATGATTCCGTCCGGACGCACGACGGCCGTCTGGTGGCGGCCGTGGGCCAACTGCTCGCCCAGTCGTCCTTTGTTCACGGCCCGATCGAGCAGCAGGATTGCACGCCTTGTCACGCCACCCACGGCAGCGATGATCCCCGCCTGATGAAAGCGAACTTCCCTCTGGGGTTCTACGCCCCGTTTTCCGACGAGGCTTACGCGTTATGTTTCGGTTGCCATGATCCCAACATCGTCAGGAAAGACCGCCCGCTGGCAACGGGGTTTCGGAACGGCGAGGAGAATCTCCACTTCTTCCACGTGTGCGAAGGGGAGGGACGTTCCTGCCGGGCTTGCCATCATGAGCACGCCTCGAACGAGCCTTTCCACATTCGCGACTGGGTCATGTTCGGAAAGTGGAAAATGGAGATCCTCTTCCAACCGACGCAGACCGGAGGGACCTGCATCACGGGCTGCCACAGTGAACGGAGTTACGACCGCCTCCGGCCGGTGGACAATACGTTGCCCCAGAGGTTGGAAGTATTGTGGCAAACGCCCCCCGCCGAGGCAGCCGCGACACGCGGGGGCTGGACGCATCTGATGCCCGGCGCCGCCGCTCCCGATTTCACGCTCCAAACGTTGTCCGGCGAAACCACCGTCACCCTCGGCGGCATCGCCGGCCAACGACTGCTGGTTTTGCTCCGGTCCGACCAACGTTTCACGACCGAGACTCTGGCCCTCTGCGAGCGCCTTCCCAAACAATTGCCCAGGATCCGGGGGCAGCTGACTCCCATCCTGATTTGGGTCGGCCCCGTGCCCAACCGCGAACGGGCTTCCTTGGCCGGCGCCCCCGGCAATCCCTGGCTGACGCTTGAGGATCCGCAGGGAGAAACCGCCCGCGCCTACCGCATGGTCGTTTCGCCAACGATGTTTCTGGTCAACTCTCAGGGCCGCATCACTCACGTTTTCCCGGCCTGGCACCCCAGACTGGAAACGAATTTGAGGGCAATCCTGGTCAAGGAATTGATGCTTGCACCGGGTGCGGAGTTGTACAAAACTACCGAAGAGATGTTGCCCGAGAGCCGAGCAGCATTGTATCTTCGTTTGGCCCGGGAGCTGGACCGCGAAGGGCGCTCTGCGGAGGCTCGTTCCCTTTCTGAGCAGGTCCGCTCGCTCGTTGCCACAAAAGGCATCGCGGTCGAAAACTGGGAGCGCCGGCTGGAAGAAGTTCTGGGGATACGGCCGGGTCCGTCGAAGGCGCAGAAGGCCGTCCCGACTCATGGGAGGACGGCTCCCGCAAGTTCACCAACGCTCCGCGCCTTGTCGCGGGAGACCACGCCAACCATCGGCAATCCCAAGCAATGAACGAGCGACGGGGGAGAAACGCGCGCAAAGGCCATACGGAATGACAAAGTGAATCAGCGAGGATGACCGTGGAGACCGAAAAACCCGACGCCCCTTTCCCTTCCGGAACAGGGGCCGCCTTAAAACCCCTCACGCGGCGCCGGCTGCTCAACTTCCTGCTCGGGTTCAGCTTCATCGCCTGGTTTGTTTCGGTCTGCTATCCGGTCTTTCGATATCTCATGCCCGTCAGGGCCGCCGAACCGGAACAGCGGACGGTCAAGGTGGGAGCGGAAAAGGACTTCCGGCCCAGCAGTGGGATCATTTTTCGCCTGGGCAACAAGCCCGCCATTCTCATTCGCACCGATTCCGGGGAGTTCCGCTCTTTTATTGCCATCTGCACCCACCTCGACTGCACCGTGCAGTACAAGCCTGACGAGAAGGTCATTTGGTGTGCCTGCCACAACGGGCGCTATAACCTGCAGGGCACCAATATTTCCGGTCCTCCCCCCCGGCCGCTGACTCCCCTGGTCGTCACGCTGAAAGGAGATGAGGTCTATGTCTCCCTCCCCGGATAAACTCCCCCCTCGCCCGGGCCGCGACCTCCCTTTCGAGCGATACCGACTCTATCAGTGGCTTGATCGCCGCTATCAGCTGGGCGATCTGATCGAGTTCCTCCGGGAAAAGGAAGTGCCGATCACCCGGATGTCTTTCAGCTACTACTTCGGCGGCATCGCGCTGATGCTGTTCGGGGTCCAGGTTGCCACGGGCATTCTGCTCCTGTTCTACTACGTCCCGTCGCCCGATGCGGCCTACGAAAGCGTTCATTACGTCATGGCCAAAGTGCCGTTCGGCTGGCTGGTCCGCTCGATCCACTGTTGGTCGGCCAACGTGATGATCCTCTGCGTTTTCATCCATCTGTTCAGCGTCTTCTTCATGCGGGCCTATCGCAATCCGCGCGAAATGACCTGGATCAGCGGCTGCGGCCTTTTGGGGCTGGTCCTGGCGTTCGGATTCAGCGGCTATTTGCTGCCCTGGAACGAATTGTCATTTTTCGCCACCAAGGTGGGCACGGATATCGTCGGCATCACCCCGGTAGTGGGACAATTCGGCCTCAAGTTGCTGCGTGGCGGCGAGGACGTCAGCGGCGCCACCCTGGGACGCTTCTTCGGTCTCCACGTCGCCATCCTCCCCGCGGTCACCACGAGCGTTCTGATCGCCCACCTGGTGGCCATTCAGCGCCAGGGGATGAGCCATCCTCTGGGCTGGCTGAAACAGCCGCCGGCCCAACGACGAAGCATGCCGTTTTTCCCCAATTTCCTGATGCGCGATCTGTTGCTCTGGCTGGTGGTTTTGAACGGCCTGGCCGCGGTGGCGGTCTTCTGGCCCGTCTCTTTAGGGGTGAAAGCGGATCCGTTCGCTTCCGCGCCGGCAGGGATCAAACCGGAATGGTACTTCCTGGCGGCGTATCAAGTGCTGAAGTGGCTTCCGGCAAAAATCGGTCCGATCCCTGGCGAGGTGGTGGGCGTTCTGGCAATGGGGCTGGTTGCTTTGGCCGCGTTCTCGTTACCCTTCTGGGATCGTGCCGCCGAAGGGGAGCCGCGCAAGCGATGGCTGGACGTGGTGGGTATCCTTACCGTGGCCTATTTCATTCTGATGACGGGGCTCGGCTATGTTCTGCGCTAGCACGTCTCGGCTCCGGCTGTTTTGCCTCTCGCTCGCGCTGATGAACGGGGGGCCGGGCCTCGGCCATTGCCTTGCACCTTCCGAGGCGGGGCCGGTTGCCGCCGGCGGGAGGATCTCGATTGCGGGCCCCGGCCAATGCCAATTCTGTCATGCCCAGCAGGCCGAGGTCCGACTCAGCTCTCCCACGGTTGGGCTGGCCTTTGACGTACATGCCCGGCAGGGGCTGGGCTGTGCCGATTGCCATGGCGGCGATCCCCTGGCCACCGAAAGGGATCGGGCACACACCGCCGCGGCCGGGTTCGTGGGTCGGCCTGATCCGGCCGCGATCCCGGTGCTCTGCGCCCGCTGCCACAGCAACCCGGCGTTCATGGTGACTTACAACCCGGGACTGCCGGTGGACCAATGGGAAAAGTACAAGACCAGCCGACACGGCCAGCTCCTGGAGATGGGGGTGCTCAAAGTCGCTCAATGCGTCTCGTGCCACACCGCTCACAATGTTCGGCCGGCCCACGATCCGGAATCGAGTGTTTCCCCGGCCAATATTCCCAGAACCTGCGCCCACTGCCACGGTGACTCCAAGTACATGGCGGGATTCGGTATTCCCACCGATCAGTTCGACAAGTACCGCGCCAGCGTGCATGGCGTGGCGCTGCTGGAAAAGGGGAATCTCGGCGCCCCGGCCTGCAATGGGTGTCACGGCAACCACGGCGCGGTCCCGCCGGGAGTGCAGTCGCTGGCTCACGTGTGCGGCGTCTGCCACGCCATCAACAGGGACATGTTCGAAAAGAGTCCCCACGCCAAAGTGTTCGCGATCCAGGAAATAGCTCCCTGCACCGTCTGCCACGGCTACCACGGGATCACGCCGCCGACGGCTCGCACCTTCGACATGGAGGCCGATTCGGTATGCGTCACCTGCCACGTCCAGGACGACGCGGGCTGGAAGGCAGGCAAGGCCATGTATGGGCAGGTGACCGAGCTGCTCGAGCTGCGCACCAAAGCCGAGACGCTGCTGGATCAGGCCGAAATGCTGGGCATGGACGTGTCGGATGGCCGATTCTTGATGCGCGACTTTCGCACCTCCTTTTTTCAGCTCCGCACGCTCAGCCATGAGCTCGACCTGAACGCTTACGCCGCAAAAGCGAAAGAGGCCAGAGATCAGCTCACCAAGGCGGTCCAGGTGGCTCACGCCGCGATTGATGAATTCTATTTTCGCCGCAAAGGGTTGTGGGTTTCCCTGCTTCTTGCCATTCCCCTATTGCTGTTGCTTTACCTGAAAGTCCGCGCGCTCGATGTCAATCGCGCGGCGTCCGGGCGACCGGCGCCGGAAGAATAGGGGTGGGAAGCCGACCTCCCGATAGGTCTTGCGGGCGGCGGATTTGCTGCCTAACACGAATGGCTTCTGAAAGGAGAGGCCGCTCCGAACGAGATGGACCTGGGAAGCCGACAAGGAGCGCTTCACAGACCCGGCTTAAGATTCCAGGGCTTGGTTTCAGGGTCGGTTGGTCATTCTACGACCCGGAAAAGCCAAAGAATAGGACACGGATTTCTGATGTTGAAAGCCGGAGGCAATCGGGTAATTCGGGGACGGCCACCTTTTTTCTATTCTTGTTTCGGTCTGCGGCCGCGCTTGCCGGGCCTCAGTAGGCACCCCAGAAACCCTTCCAAGCGCTCGATACAGCGGTTTTGATTTTCTACACGGCCAGCCGCGGAAAAGCAAGAGAGAAAAGGTGGCTGTCCCCGAAATAGCCGACTTTCGCAGGCTGACCGCCCGCGCCACTTTTCGTTCGCAAGTCCCTCAAAGAACGGACGAAACGCAAAGTCCGCCGCGAAGGCAGAGAGAAAAACACTTCGCGTCAGGGCATTCTGTAAACAGTCTCTGCACTCGTTACGTCTGGTTCTCTCAGAGTCTTTCAGCTCATCTTTGTCACGCCCGGAACCGGGACCGGGTAGATGCCCTTCTCATCCGGCAGCACTGGCGGCGTGGTCGAGAAATCGCAGGTCTTTGGCTCATAGGCGAAATTCGATTTGACGATGTCGTTCCAGGTGAGCTGCTTGCCCGTGTACACGGCCATCTGGCCCAGCATCGCGATCTGGGTGGTGCGCACCATGTAATCGCCGCTATTGATGGTCTTGCCCGCACGCAACGCTTTGAACAGTTCGTTCTGCTCCACCTGGTGGCCGCCGATCTTCGGACCGTCATACTCCCACTTGGTTTCCCCCTCGATGTAGTTCCCTGCCACCATGACCGCCCGGCCCTTGGTGCCCATCAGGATCGCCGAGTAATTCCCGTAACATCCCACCTGCGTGCGGACGAATCCATACAGGCGCACTCCCTTTGGAAATTCGTAGACGACCGAGGTGTGGTCGAAGACGTCGCCATACTGCGGCCCAAACGAGGACGAGCGTCCGCCCAAGGCATGCGCCATCCGCGGCGGCTCTTCCTTCATCGCCCACAACGCCACGGTGATGGGATGAATCATGGACTGCAGCACGTCGTCGCCGGAGAGCCAGCGGAAATGATACCAGTTCCGGTATTGAAACTCGATCTCGCTCCATTTGGGATCGCGCTGCCGCACCACGTAAGGCTCGCGCAGGAAGTTCACTTCCATCGCGACGATGTCGCCGATCGCCCCGTCGAGCACTCGCTTCATGGTTTCGACCACACCCGGCTCATATCGCAAGTGGAGCCCGGAGAGACAGCAGACGTTCTTCTGTTTGGCCAACTCCGCCGCCTCGATCACCGTTCGCATCCCGGCCGGATCAATGGCGTGGGGCTTTTCGACGAAGACGTGCTTGCCCGCTTCGATGAACGCCTTCATGTATGGGGGATGGAACCGCGAGGCGCAGGCAATCAGCACCACGTCTATGCCGCTGTCGAGAACCTTCTTCCAGCCGTCGAAGCCCGCGAAACAGTGATCGTCATCCACGGCCATCTGGTCGGGATTGGATTGCTTCAGGCCGTCCCGCGCCGCCTTGACGCGGTCCATGAAGACGTCCGCCATGGCGACGATCTTGACGCCGCGGTCGGCCTTCATGGCGTTGGCGGCCGCGCTGGGTCCCCGGTCGCCGCAACCAATGACGCCGACTTTCAACGTATCGCTGCCCGCCGCATAGGCGCTTTGGCTGATGGGCAGACTCGCGGCGGCGGTTCCCGCCAGCACCGTGGCCGAAGTTTTCAGAAACTCGCGACGCGAGGTTCGCTTCGCCCTGCGTGAGTCGTTTCGCCGAGACATGTTCGCTCTCCTGGTCTAAAGTGTCCCGTCACGCCATCCCGTCCGATTTCGTGTGGTGATCGGGTCCGCTTTCGGGACGCAGGCCGCGCCAAGACAAGCGGTCTTGTCGGCATTAACCTTCCTCACCGTGGGTCTGTCAATCGTCATCCTGCGGCGACGCACGGCTGAGGGACTTGCCAAAAAAGAAAAACGCCGCTCGAAGCGGGCGGCCAGGTCTTGCAGGATCAATGGTGGGTGGGAGAGGTTTCGAACCTCCGACCTCCGCCTTGTAAGGGCGGCGTTCTCCCACTGAACTACCCACCCACCGCCGGCTTTGCGCCCTGCGCCCCGCCCTGCCACGTGTCCGCGAGAACGTCCCGAGGCGCAGAAGGCATTGCCAAAATCCTGACAACGGCATATAGGGGCTGGCGGGCGGAAGGTCAAGGGCTTTTACCCACGAGCAGCGCAGTCTGTCAGGCGGCGATGGTTGTTTCGCGGGCTGACAGCCTGCGCTAGTTCCGGGAATAGCTTGCATCCTCCTCCGCGATGTGTAGAATTACAGTCCTTGCGCCGAGGAGGGCGACCGCGCCGGGTGCGCAAGGGAACTGATCACCGGCCGAAGAAGATTGGGAGTTGAAAGAAGAAGTATGACCAACCAGGAGAGGGGAAGCCGCCGACGGCAACTCGCCGTTGCGCTGGCGGGCGTTCTGATTTTCGTTTCACAGGCGGCGGCATCCGATTTCTACTACTACGGCGGCCACCCGGTTCCTCTTCAGCGCGATCCGTTGTATGTGGCCGTGGATTACGCTCCCGGTGCGAGTCCGGCCTCCTTCCAGGCGATCAGCCTGCCCAACGGTACGACGGCGCAGGGCGAAGTGGTTTTTGATCTTCCCCGCCGCGGGCGTTGTGTCTTGCGACTGGCGACTGCGCAAGGCGGCACGACGGCGCCGGCTCTCGCGGCCAAGACGCTGGCGCTGGCGGCCAAAGCACTGGCGGTCCACCCACAGGTGGCGCGCACCTATCCGGTGTTTCGGAATCCCAAGACCGGCCTGTTGGTTTACGCCTTCGACGAGATCATCGTCCACACGCGGCCGGGGATTGGCCCCGCCGAGCTCGTGCGTTTTGGCGCGCCGCGAGGGATTTCGATCCTCGAGCAAAACGCCGATGAACCCGAGATCTATCTGCTGCGGGTGGGACCGACCGGCGGCTCGGCGCTCGACGCCGCCAACGAATATGCCCTCAGCGGCTTGTGCGAGTGGGCCGAACCCAATCTCGGCGGCCAGATTCTCAAATACGCCATCAACGATCCGCTGTTTCCCCAGCAATGGCATCTGCATAACACGGGCCAGACCGGCGGCACCCCCGGCGCCGACGTGGATGCGCTGGGTGCGTGGACGATCAGCAGCGGTTCGCCCAACGTGATCATCGCGCTGCTCGACGACGGCTGCGATCTGAATCACGAGGATTTGCACGCGAACATCTATACGAATCCCGGCGAGATTCCGGGCAATGGAATTGACGATGACCATAACGGCTATATTGACGACGTCCACGGATGGGACTTCTACGACAACGACAACAATCCCAACCACTCCAATCCCTCCGGCTCGACCGAAGGCCACGGCAGCGCCACGGCGGGAATCGCCGCCGCGGTCGGAAACAACGGCATCGGGGTGGCGGGGATCGCGTATCGCTGCAAGATTCTGCCGCTCAAAATCTTCAAGGATGACAATTTCGCCGGAGAGTACGAGGTCAGCAACGCCATTCGTTACGGTGCGCGAATGGCCGACGTGCTCAGCAACAGCTGGGGCGGAGGCGCGCCGTCCGAGGCGCTCGAAGCGGGCTTCCGCTATGCTTTGCAGTTCGGGCGCGGCTGCCCGATTGTTTTCGCCGCCGGCAACAGCGGCTATCCCGAAGTCGAGTATCCCGCGACCAGTCCGTGGACCATCGCCGTTGGCGCGACCGACAGCAAGGATCTGCAGTTCTCTTACAGCAGTTATGGGCCTCACCTCACGGTGACGGCCCCCAGCGGCAATTACACGACCGATCGCACGGGCCTGGGCGTGGGCTATGACGGCGGCTTTCCCGATACCACGGGCAACTATACGGGGTTGTTCAGCGGGACATCGTCGGCCTGCCCGCTGGCCGCCGGCATCGTGGCGCTGATGCTCTCGGTCAACTCCAATCTCACGGCGTTCCAGGTGCAGGCCATTCTCCAGAAGACGGCCGACAAGGTCAACCCTGCGGCCGCGCAGTACAACAGCTATGGGTTCAGCCTGAAATACGGCTACGGGCGGGTCAACGCCTCCCGCGCCGTCCGTATGGCCCAACTGGGAGGCCCGACCGAAGATCAATTTGAGCCGAACAATACGCGCGCCACGGCCCGGCTCATTGACAGCGGATTTTACAGCGCCTTGTACGCGGGCGACGACGACTGGTACGCCACCGATCTGCAACCCTATCAAGACCTGATCGTCCAGCTCTACTTCATGCAGACGCAGGGCGATCTCCAGTTGCAGGTGTATAATCCGGCAGGCGCCCTCGTGGCTTCTTCGATGGGCACCACGAATACCGAGCAGCTCGAAGTGAGCACCGGCTCCGGCGGCGGGCGCTGGACCATTCGCGTCTTCGGAAAGAATGGGGCGAAGAACTACTACCACATGTTTCTGAACAAGCGTCCGCCCGACGACCGTTTCGAACCCAACGACACCCTGGCGGAGGCCCGGCTCATCCTGCCCGGCGACTATGGCGCCCTGCGCGCCTATGACCCCGACTACTACCGCCTCCACGTCCACTCGGGTGAAAAGATCTCCGCGCTCATCCGTTTCTTCAACGACGTCGGCGACCTTGATCTGTATCTGCTGAGCACCACCGGCACGATTCTTTCCGAGTCGGCCACGGTGGCCGACCTCGAGGGCGTCTGGCATCTAAACACGGGGCCCGACACGGATTTCATTCTCTTCGTGGACAACTACAACAACTGCATGAATTCCTATAGCATGCACGTCGAGGTCGGCCCAGGACAGGACGATCGGTTCGAGCCGAACAACACCCGGAGTCAGGCGGCGCTGATCGGGCCGGGCACCTATACCCATCTTCAGCCGTACGATGACGACTGGTATAAGGTCGTGGTCGGTTCGCGCCAAATCTTCGAGGGCGAAATTCGTTTCCTCAATGCGATCGGCGACCTGGACATGGAGTTGTATAACCAGGCCGGCCAATGGATTGATTCCTCCACGGGGGTCTGCAATTTCGAACGGGTCATGTACGTCAACACCGCCAATACGGCCACAGTGGTCTATCCGCTGGTCCATCCGTTCACGACCAACTATCCCGACTACACCCTGATCATTTCTCTCAGCCAATTGCGCGATGACAAGTACGAGGTGAACAACGATTTCTGGCATGCCCCGAAGCTGGCGATGGCTTCCTATGACAACCTCATGGCCATGGACGCCGACTACTTCTCGATTGACGCCATCCAGGGGAAGACGGTCACGGCCATCGTGGCCGACGAACCGTCGCTGCCGCGGTTGAACGCCACGATCTATTCGCCCACCGGCATCCCGCTGGTTTCGACCCTGCCCGGCCAGCCGGTGGTCGCCGTGGCCGATTTTGTCCCCACGACGGGGACGTTTCGGGTGGGTATCGGCCGGCCGACCAACGCGACCGCCGTTCCCTATGGGCTGGGCCTGTTTGTCTACGACTCCACCACGACGCCCTCGACCAGCGAGGACTGGATGGAACCCAATGATCTGCGTCGGAAGGCGCACCTGGTTGGGCCGAGCGCTTACGTGAATCTTTACTGCGCAAACGATGACTATTATACGATTCACCTGGCGGAAGGCGAATCGCTCTACGTTGCGATTGTCTTCGACAATACGCTCGCGGACCTCGATCTGTCGCTCCACGACCCCTGGGGCCAGACCATCGCCGTCTCCGCGGGGAGCGGTAGTACGGAACTGTGCGTGCTGAAAAAGGCGCCGTTTGAGGGGTACTACTACATTCACGTTTTCCCATCCCAGGGGGCCTCCCATTACGACTTGCTGATTGGGCGAACGGTCAACCCACCGAAGGCGGCGGCCAGACACTGGGAACTCTATTGACGAGGGAACGCCGGCGGCTACGGTTTCTTCGGCGGCGTCCTGGGCCGCAGGCGACGGGCGGCGGCAACAAAGGAACTTTCAGGATAGGCCTTTTCGAGACGGGTAATCCATTGCGCGGCCTGTGGGCGATTGCCCAGCTGCGTCCATGCGACGGCGGCGCAGAACATCACCGTGTCGCGACTGTAGCGCCAGTTCTTTGCCGCCGAATAGCGCAGGGCAAACTCGGCGCGATCCGCAATCCAACGCGCCTCTTCTTTCGTACTCTGGCCTTTCTCAAAGCGAGTGTCCCGCTCATTGCACCAATTCACCACCTCGGCGGCCAGGCGGCGTTTCGCGCGTGTGAGAACAGCCGAGACTTCGGCATCGTTGGCCGCCGTCACCGAGGTGGCCTTTTCGAACGAAGCGATCCAGGCGTCGAGCTGGGGAATATCCGCGCCGGTGGCGGCGGAAAGGCGCGCCTTGAATGGGTCGCTTTCGAGCCGGCGCAGATCCGCGCGCGCTTTCTTGATCAGATTCGTCAGGGCTTCCGAAGGGCCAAAGAAAACCAGGCTCTCGAGGTCCCGCAGCTCCGAACGGACCGCGGCAGCGTGTTTCGCCGTGACCGCCCGGGTGAGCTTCTGTTCCATCGGTCCCGCCGCCGCCGCGAGCAGGCGCTTGGTTGCCGACGACACCTCGTCGCGGCGTTCCGGCGCGGCCTTGGCCACGTCATTTAATCGCTCCAGCCAGGTCAGGGTTTGCGTCGTCGAAGGGGCGGACGTGGGAAGCTGGGCGAGCGTGGCGGCGACCCATTTCCGGCGGGCCGCCGCGAGCAGCCCGTTGACCTTTTCAACCGTTTCCTTCTGTCCGGAAAATGCCTCGCGGAACCGTGCGAGCTTCTGATCCAGCTCGGAATAAGCCCTGGTCCCTTCGCTAAACTGCCGGCACCAGGATTCCGCCAGAGTCGCGGCCCGGTCGCCGGCCTTCCGGTCCAGCGAAAGCAGCTGGCGGTTGTAGGGATCGGGCGGTTGGTGCCCCTGGGTCAGGCGCTGATAGAGTTCGTGGGCCTCGAGGGGTTTATCCTCGAGCAGCAATGTGACCATGTCCAGGGCGGCCGATTCGTACCGTTCTCCGATGGTGTATTCGAGCAGGCGGGCCGCACGACGAACTTCAAGACGGCGAGCCGCGTTCTCGAGATGCTGCGCCACCTCAAAGGCCGCGCCGTAGTTCCCCTTGTCAATCTCGGAGGTAATCCGTTCCATCTCGATCCGGTCGAACGTCGGGCGCAGCTGCCAGACGATCAACACCAGGAACAGCACGGCGACCGCGGCGGCTAGCCCAATCGCCCAGTGGAACCGACGCAGCAGCGGGCCGGCGCGACGGGCCAGCCGGCTCTTGTCCATGTACTCGTGCGCCTTCTGGACGTGGGGATCGAGCTCGAGGGCCGCTCGCCAGCAGCGCCCGGCCTCGTCGAATTTCTCCATCTTGGCGTAGACGGTGCCCATGACTACGTGGGCGGGGACAAAGGAATGGTCCAGTTCGAGACAGTGTTCCAGCTCGACCAGAGCCTCGGGATAACGTTGCCGTTCGGCGTGTTCGAGGGCGATGTTGTAGTGGTGGCGGGCTTTGTTGACGATCAGCCGCAACATGCTGAGGTCTTTGCCGCAGTGATAACAGACCTCGCGATCGTCGCGGTTCTCCGTCGCACAGTAAGGGCATTTCATCGAGGTTGTTGTGCTCCTGGCCTCTGCGGAGTGCCACCTGCCGACGGCCGTTTTTCGCGAACGACCTTACACCGGTTCGTCACGCTCGGTCACTGGCCCAAAGCGGCCGTCCGGTGCACGCACTCCACTTTCCCGGGGAAGATTGGGATTACGGCCCCGCTTCGACTTCGTCCACCAGGCGAAGAAGCTCCTCCATCCCCTTCTCGATATCGTCCTGACTGGCGGCCTTGAGCAGCTCGCGCAAGCGCGTGACGCGAGTGCCCACCTGAGGCGAGAGGGGGTGGCTGCGCGAGGTGGCCATCGCTCGTTCGGCGCGCTCGAGCAGCTGCTGGGCTTGCTCCTCGACGGAATCCTTGATGCGCTCGCGCAACATACGGGTGACGCGGTCGCGGGCCTCGCGAACCATGCGCTGCTTATCCGATTCACCCAGACGGGTGTCGGTGGACTCGATGACGATCCGTTTCTCCACCCCCGTGGCGAGGTCCTCGGCGCGCGCCTCCAAAATGCGGTCCGGGTTCAGCCGGAAGGTCACCTCGATGCGCGGGACGCCGCGGGGCGCGGGGGTGATCCCCTCGATCCGCAACATGTCCAGGAAGGTGTTTTCCGAGGCGATCGGCTCCTCGCCCTCATAGATGGGGAAGGAAATCGCTTCCTGGAAGTCGCGGGTCGTCGTGAACACGTCTTTGGCTTCCGTGGGATAGGTCGAGTTGCGCTCGATAATGACGGCATACTGGTCGTTTTGCAGGCCCACGCCCAGCGAGAAGGGAGTCATATGAATGATAACGGGTTTTTCCCTGCCATAGCGTGTGGCCAGCGTGTCCTCGATGCTGCCGTCGAGCGGAGCCAAGACCAGCGTCTGGACTGCGGCGCCCAGAGCCACGACCTCTTCGGGCGAAATGTCCCGGTGGGGCGTCTTGTTGAGATGGCCCTTGACCAGCCGCTGGACCGCGGGAATGCGCGTCGAGCCGCCCACCAGCAGAATCGTGTCCAGTTTTTCGGCCGTCAGATTGGCGTCCTCGAGCGCCTGGTTGATCGGCGGAATGGTCTGCTGGATCAGGTCGTCAATGAGCTCTTCGAACTTCTCACGGGTCAGCGTCGTATCGAACGACAGAGGTCCCTTGTCGGTCATGTGGATCGCTTCGACGAGCAGATGGGTTTCCTTGATTTCCGACAGCTCGATCTTGGCTTCCTCGGCCGCTTCCTTGAGCCGCTGCATGGCGATCGGATCGGAGCTCAGGTCCACGGCAAACTGGTTTTTGAACTCCGCCAGAAGATGTTGAACGATCCGCATGTCGAAGTCATCGCCACCCAGGTGTGTGTTGCCGTGGATGGCCAGAACCTGGAAAACGCCCGAGACGACTTCGATGATCGAAACGTCAAACGTTCCACCGCCCAGGTCATAGACCATAATGACCTGATCCTCTTTCTTGTCCAACCCGTAGGCCAGTGCCGCGGCGGTCGGCTCGTCAATGATGCGGCGGACCTTGAGGCCGGCAATTTCGCCGGCGTCTTTGGTCGCCTGGCGTTGGGCGTCGGTAAAGTAGGCCGGCACGGTGACGACGGCCTGGCTGCAGTCCTCTCCGAAATACTCTTCGGCGTCCTGTTTCATCTTCTGGAGGATCACGCCGGAGATTTCCTGGGGCGTATACTCTTTGCCGTCAATGCGGATGCGATAATTGCTGCCCATGTGGCGCTTGATCGAAAAGACCGTGCGCCCCACGTTCATGACCGCCCCGCGTTTGGCTTTCTTGCCGACCAGGATCTCTCCGCTTTTGGTGAAACCGACCACCGAAGGGGTCAGCCGCTCCCCGATCGAATTGGGCACAATAAACGGGCCACTCTTGTCCATAACGGCCGTAGCCGAGTTGGTTGTGCCCAGGTCAATTCCCAGAATCCGGCTCATGTGAGTACTCAGCTCCTTTCGTTTGTTGTGACAACCACTTGCGCCTCACGAAGCAGTCGTCCCCGGAACACGTAGCCGCGCTGTCGAACCGCGATCACCGTCTCCGGTTTGTGGTCGGGCGAATGGCGATATTCCACCACCTCGTGGAGATCCAGATTGACCGGCTGCCCAACCACTTCCATGCCGAACAATCCATGCTTTTCCAGCAAGCTCTTCAGTCGAAAATACAGGCCCTCCACGCTATGGAGCCAGTTGGTCAGGGGGTGATCATCGGGAAAATCGCGCCCCATCGCCAACGTTCGCTCGAACCCGTCGAGCACGGGCAGCAGGCGTCGAACCAAATTCAGCAGTTCGTCCGATTCCCCCCGGCTCTGTTCCAGCATCTTGGCGGTCAGCGCCAAGCGCTCGTTTTCGGCGAGCAAGGCGCTGAGCTGCCCGATCAGATCTTCTCCTCCTTCGGCCCGATCCGTGGCGGCGGCCTTAGGCTCCGCCGCCGCTTTTTCATCTATCAGAAACTCGATTTCGGCAAAGGGCCACATCGTCGCGGGTCTTTCTCTCACTCCTTCTTGCTATATTAGCGTCGCAATTTCATTTCTGACAACGCTTTTTTCGCAAATTTATTCTTGGGGTTCGCGGCCAGAGCCAGATTATACTGGGTGAGGGCCGAGCGGATATCCCCTTTCATCCGGTAGGTTTCCCCGATCTCGAACAGAACATCGTCGCTCCCCGGCAGCAGCTTGAGCAGCTCCTTGAAGTGAACCAGTGCGACCGTGTATTGGCCGCTGTCGCGACACCGTTTGCCCAAACTCAGATGAGCTTGCACGAGGTTGTTACGAGTCTCGGCGTTTTTCCCATCCAGCTGGAGGCTGCGCAACCAGGTCCGAAACGCTTGTTCCACCTGGCCGCTGTTGATCAGTGCCCACCCCAACAAGTTAAGCACCTCAACGTTGTTAGTAAAACGCTGCCGCAGCGTCTCGAGCTCTTTGGCGGCCTCGTCGTACTTCTTTTCCTCCATGTAGGTGGCAGCGATCTGATAATGCGCGTCGAAGTCACTGGGGTTGATCTTCAGGACTTCCCGGTATTCCTGAAGCGCTGATTCGCTGTCGCGCTGGATGTCGAGCGCCTTCCCCCCGTGGTGCTTATGGACTTCGATGAGTAACGACTTCAGGTACACATCGTCGGGGTTCTGGTCAAGCACTATTTTCCAGCGTCGAATGGCTTCACCCCAGTAGCGGGTGGCCCGATCGTCCTGGCCGGCGTATTCGTAGGCCAGCGCCAAATTGTGGATCACCGACAGATTGTCGGGATTCATCCGTAGTGCGCGTTCCCACAAGTCAATGGCCTCGGTGTAAAGATCGTGCAGGGCGTAGTAGTACCCCAGGTTGATGTAAGAGTGATTCAGGTTGCTTTTGGCGCGCCGGTGGGTGGCGTCCTGGCTGAGAACCGACTGCCAGTCCTTGATCGCTTCCGCCCAGAGCTTGCGCTTCACGTTCTGGAAGCTGCGGCGCATATAGGCCGTGATCAGTTGGTTGATCGTTTCGACGCTGCTGGGATCCTGCTCGTGTTTGGCCTCCAGGTCGCGAATCTGCTGGGGAATCAGGGTCGCCGCCGCATCATCCAACGTCTCTTCGGACGAGAAAGAGAACTGCCCCTCGACGTAGTTGAACGTGAAGGCGTCCTCGCACGCGCGCTTCGCGGGATCGCGGAGCGTCTCATAGGCCCGGTTGATCAATATGAACCGGTCGGTGTGGGTTTCCGGCGGGAACTTCTTCACCAGTTCAATATAGGCCTGCTTGACCTGTTCCTCGCTGACTCCTTTGCGTAAATTGAGGACGGAGTAGGAATTCTTTGGAGGCATGACTGAGAACTCACACAGGCGCTGACTCGTAACCGGGCCCCGCTCACCCCACCGATAGTGCGAGACGCTTCGTCGAACAGGCTCAAGTCCATTATCGTGGGCGTCGGTGCGCGGTCTTTCAAGGGAAAAAACCGTCGCGTCGTCTGGCGGTCTGACGGAGGCACTGCTCGTCGCCAGGCAAGCAAGCCGTGGGGCGTATCTAGCGGCCGATTCCCCAGCGGGTCTGACAAGGCAGCAACGCGTTCCAGGCCGGCAGGAAACTGCCGTAGTTGGTCCAGTAGTCGAACACGCCGGCCCCCTGCGCCCATTCCAGCGGCGGCAGCTTCTCATCATTGTAGTAAAGGAACCCAAACCGACAATAGGGCTTCGACGGATCGAACAGGTTCAGATACTTGCGCGGAACGGCGATTTCCCAGGTGGTCGTCTTGGCGTTTTCGTCGCGGACGAACCGTGCCATGCCCCCGCCCACGGGCCAGGTGTTCGCCCGCTCCGTCTGAAAATCGGTCCGCCACGTAAACCCGGGCACGAACAGCGACAGCAGGAACGGCGCATCGCCCACGGTGCGTGACAAGAGCATCGCAAAATCCGTGTCGCGAAACATCCCCTTCCAATACCAGGGGTTGTCGGTCGTGCGGTAGTCGTCGCGGGCGCGCGCGCCGAACCCAAACGCAAACTCCAGGCAGTCGCCGTTGGTCATGGGGTTCTTGTCGTATGAGGTCGGTTCTCCGTTCGTGGCATTGCCCAGTCCCGGCTCGCGAACCACGGCCGCAATGTAGAGATTGTTGGCGTCATAGCCGGCGGCCACTTTCACCCCCACAAAGGCCACACCCGCCGGCGGAGCGGGGAAGGATTGCTTGGGATCTTCAAGCCACTTCAGGTAAGCCTCCGGCGCCGCCCGCATCTGGCTGTCCACGCGCGCAAACGTCGCGGTGGTCCATTCATCCAGGTTCCCGTCCACCTTGGCCGTCAGGGGGCGGATGCACGCGACGGCGACAATCTGCCGCCGCTCACACTTGCCGCCATCCGACTCGATCCGCGTCTGGACGGGATAGAGATTGAGCGCCGTCGAGGACGTGGCCGTGACGCGGAAATCCACTTCCGTCAGCTCGGCCGGCTTGAGCTCCAACGGGCGCTGCGCCGGCTCGAGCTTCCATTCCTTCGGCCCAGCCAGGGCGATCGTTCCCTTCAGCGGACGGTTCAGCTGATTCTGGACCCGCGCGGTCAATGAGGTCGGTCGGGCCCCCAGCGGCCCCCGCAACGAGTACAGGTAGCTCACGACCGGCGTCACGCCCTCGATCCGACCGCCGGCCATTCGTTTGTGCAGTTCCGCCACGCTGAGCTGCTCAGAGAGCAGGTAGACCGGATGTTGATTGAACGGCACGGTGAGCGCGTCGCCGTTTTTCTGTCCCACCGGCCGGCCGAGCATATCGAGCGCTCGCAGGTCGCCGGCCGGCTGAACGGTCAGCGTGCCGCTGGTGTCCACGTGCTCGGGGTCCGCTCCGGTTTCGCTCCAGACCACGGCGACCTTGGTGGCGTCGTTTTCGCGTTCCTTGGGAACGGCCACACCCCAGCGCGTCGAGAGCGCGCCGGACCGCGGAAGCGCTTTCACCTCCGCGGTGATCCAGCGCGGATGGGCGAAGATCGCACCCCAGATCAGCGGGTGGGCCGGCCAGAGGTCGGCCACGACCGGGCGATCCTCCAACAGCTCGGCCATCACCGCATAGGCGACGTTGCCGACCGGAAAGTCGCTCCCCCAGCCGCCGTTCTGATGCACATTGGCCTGGAAGCAGCCGCACAGCGCCGCCAGCACGTGGAACTTCACCGTCTTGGCCGCATCCAGCAGCCGGTCGGGGGTCAGGCCCGAGTGCCCGCGGCTCCGCTCCGTCGCGCTGTCGGTAACGAAACTCAGGCCGATCCCCTGGCGCCTGGCCGTCGAGGTGGCGAAATCCATCGAGCGCAACACCGCGCCCGATCGCCAGTTGGCCGCGCGCGAGTCGAAGCGCACGCAGTTGGTCATACCGTCTATCACTTTCACCACGTTGGGGTCGGACAGAATGATGTCCGAAAAAAAACTGGGCCGGCCTCCGGCGAGCACCTTGACGTCGGGCCGCACCTGCTTGACCGCCTGCGCCCACATCTTCAGCGAAAAACGGAAGTTCGCCGCCGAGGCCGCCCACGTCTCGCCGTAAATCTCGGGGTCGGCCCAAAAGTCCCAATACTTGATCTCGGGAAAGTGCTTCACGATCGCGACCGAGACCGAAGTGAACCGCTCCATATCGAAGGGCGGACCGGTGGCTTTCATCGTTCGGGCCAGCGTGGATTCGAGCGGACGCGCATCGGCAACGATCGGCAGCACCGACAACCCGACTTTCTTGCGCTCCCCGATCGCTTTGTCGAGACGACTGAAGTCCAGCTCCAATGGGGCGGTGGAGGCCGCGCTGGCGGGCATTTTCTTCACCACCCACCGGTAGTTGCAGAAAACGTCCCGCACCACCTTGATCCCCAGCTTCGCCGTCACCGCGATCTCCGCCTCCCCGCTTCCCCGCGTCCCCCCGTCGCCGCGTCCCTCTTCCGTGGTCGCGGCGAAAAAGCTGTCGGGCCGCAAACCGCTGTGCGCCTTCGGGATCAGCCCCACGGTGATCTCTTTTCGCACGGGAACCTTGCCCAGCTGCGTTTGCGCCACGACCCGGTAGCATCCCGTCGTCGGAGGCCGAAAGCCCACGGTCCGCGAGAAAGTCTTCTGCGGCCCCAGGTTGTAAGCGATCGGCTGATCCTGTAGCCTGTAGCCTGTCGCCTCCAGCCTCCCCTGCCCGACCGCCCGGCCCGCGATGTCGCTGACGCTGACGGCGAGTTGGCCCGTCGCGGTGGTGGCCGTGTGGTTGATCACCGTGAGCTCGAGCGGCAGGGTTTGGCTGGCCAGCTCGTCGGGCGTGAAGAGGTTCCACGTCTGTTGGGTCGAAAGCGAAAGCTCCAGGAAGCGATTCAGGATTTCTCCCGCGCGGGCTTTGGCTTCGGCGGGCGCAATGGGCTCGGTCAGAACCAGATGGACCTGCTCGAGCGCCCGATCGCGCTCGCCCAGCTCCACGAAGAGCTGCGCCAGTTCCACGCGACCGGCCGCACTGTCGGGCGAGTTGGGAAACGCTTTCAGCGCTTCCGCTACAATCTTGGCCTTGATGCGCGAGTCCAGCTGCGGCTCCCAGCCGAAAAACAGTCGCCACGGGCCGCTCGCCTGCCCCACGCGAATGATCAGTTCGTTCTCGCCCTTGCGCAGCGTCACGCGCTTGCGGTGCTTGCCGAACGCAGCGTTGGTGCCGTCTTCGGCGCGCGGAAAGATCTCGCGGCCGTTGAGCCAGACGGTGAAGTCGTCGTCGGCGCTGACGGCGAACTCGACCGAGGTCTGGCCCGGCGCCTGAAAGTTCCGAAACAGGTAGGCCGAGACGTTCTCTTTGGCCGCAACGAGCGGCGCGAGATCGAGCGGCTGGCTGGTATCGCCCCAGCCCTTGACCGCGGTCCAGCCACCCACGCCCGCGTTGGTTTTGATCTTGGTCGTGATGTCAATGTCGTGCAGCGGGACCGACGAAGAGCCATCGCGCGCATACGGGCCGAGCACATACCACGGGCCCACCATCAGCTCGGTCTTCGGATACAACCCCGCCGCCTTGAGACTGGCATCGCGCATCGAGGCGAAATCCGTCCCCGACATGATCGGCACGGCCATGCGATCGAACCAGTCACCGCCCTGGGCGTGAGTGAACCGAGCCATCGCCAGAATGCCGAGAACCATGATTGCCAGAAGAACGTTTCGAGAGCGCGCGGCCTTCACCATCGCTCAGGCGACCTCCCCTCTAAGGCCATGGTGCAAAGAGCTGTGCTTCCCGGACCCGCCGTCCACTTGCGTCCGTCGGGCGACATTGCGCCAAAGCCCCCGTCAACTCTCAAGGTCAAAAACATCTCCGCGTAGATTGACTCAGCCCCGTACGAATGTTGGTCTGCATTCCGCGGCTTTCGTTCGTAGTCCCGCAGAGAACCCCGCCTCAAGCCAGAAGAGGGACCCGCCTCAAGGCGGAACGGCGAACCATTAAAGGAAAAGATCGCTTGTCCGTCGCGAAAGTTTGCCCCCGTGATGCCATGCTGCTCCAGCTACCGACGAAACATCTTATCCACGAAGACGCACGAAGCCACACGAAGGAACACCAAGAATCTTCTTTGGTTCCCCTTCGTGCGACTTTGTGTGTCTTCGTGGATGAGAAAAGCGATCAATCACAACGGCCCGGGGCGCACGGTGCGTCACGGGCCGTTTGCCGGTTCAATCCGCGCGCGGTAGTTTGTTTAGTGCCCGCTTACTTTTTGCCCTTCTTGGCCGCTTTCTTGGCGGGCCTCTTTGCAGCAGCCTTCTTCGCCGGTTTAGCCGCTTTCTTGGCAGCCTTCTTCACGGGCTTGACGACTTTCTTCGCCGCCGCTTTTTTCGGAGCCGCCTTTTTCGCAGCAACTTTTTTCCGGGCGGCTTTCTTCGCCACCACCGCCCGTGCTTTTGTTTCCTTGATCGCCGCGTGGGCCAGAGCCAGTCGCGCGATCGGCACGCGGAACGGCGAGCAGGAGACGTAGTTCATCCCCACGCGGTGGCAGAACTCCACCGACGACGGTTCGCCCCCGTGTTCGCCGCAGATGCCGACCTTGAGGTTGGGCCGCGTCGCCCGCCCGCGCTTGATGCCGATGTCAATCAGTTCGCCGATGCATTCCTGGTCGAGGATGTTGAACGGGTCGGCGGGAAGGATCTTCTTGGCGATGTAGTCGGGCACGAAGCCGCCGATGTCGTCGCGCGAGAAGCCGAAGCCCATCTGGGTCAGGTCGTTGGTGCCGTAGGAGAAGAACTCGGCCCGCTCGGCGATCCGGCCCGCCGCCAGCGCGGCCCGCGGAATCTCGATCATGGTGCCGTAGAGATACTCGATCTTCTTCAGGCCGTATTTCTCGCAGACTTCCTTGTACACTTTGTCCACGATCACCTTCTGGTGGTCGAGTTCGGCGCGGTTGCAGACCACCGGGACCATGATCTCGGGCAGCACCTTCTTGCCGGCCTGGAGCAATTCGGCCGTGGACTCGAAAATCGCGCGCACTTGCATCTCGGTCACTTCGGGATAGGTCACGCCCAACCGCACGCCGCGATGGCCCATCATCGGGTTGGACTCGTGCAGCGCGTCGGCGCGCTTGCTGAATTCCTCGAGCGAGATGTTCAGGCTTTCGGCGAGCTTGGCGCGCTCGTCCTCGCGGTTGGGCACGAACTCATGCAGCGGCGGGTCGAGCAGGCGGATGGTGACCGGCAGGCCGTCCATCACCTCGAGCGTGGCCTTGATGTCGCGTTTGACGTAGGGATAGAGCTCGTCGAGGGCAGCCCGGCGCTCGGCCTCGTTCTTGGAGATGATCATCTTGCGCAACCGGAAGAGCGGCTCCTCGGAGTTCTTGCCGTAGAACATGTGCTCGGTGCGAAACAGGCCGATGCCCTCGGCGCCGAAGGAGAGGGCCTTGGCCGCGTCCTCGGGCGTGTCGGCGTTGGTCCGGACCTTGAGTTTCCGGAACTGGTCCACATACTGCATGAATTCGACAAACCGCGGGTTCTCGGTGGCGTCAATCATGCCGAGCTGCCCGGCGTAAACATAGCCCCTGGTGCCGTTCAGCGTGATGAAGTCGCCCTCGTTGAAGACCTTGTCGCCCACGGTCATGTTCTTGACCTGGGCGTGAATCTTGAGCGCGGCGCAGCCCACGATGCAGCATTTGCCCCAGCCGCGTGCGACGAGCGCCGCGTGGCTGGTCATGCCGCCGCGCGCGGTCAGAATTCCCACCGCCGCCCGCATGCCTTCCACGTCTTCGGGGTTGGTCTCTTCGCGGACCAGGATCACCTTCTTGCCCCGCTTGTGCCACTCGACCGCGTCGTTGGCGGTGAAAACGATCTGGCCATAGGCGCCGCCGGGTCCGGCCGGCAGACCTTTGGCCAAAACGGATGCCGATTTCTCGGCTGCGGGATCCACGATCGGATGGAGCATTTCATCGAGCTGGGCGGGCGAAACGCGCATCACCGCGTCGGCCCGGGCGATCAGCTTCTCGGCCACCATGTCCATGGCCATGTTGAGGGCCGCGGTGCCGGTGCGCTTGCCCACGCGGCATTGCAGCATCCAGAGCCGTCCTTCCTGGATCGTGAACTCGATGTCCTGCATGTCGCGATAGTGTTTTTCGAGTTTGAGCCGGATCGCATCGAGCTCCTTGTACACCTCGGGCATGGCCGTTTCGAGCGACGGCAGGTGACGATTCTGTTCGCTCTTGGTGTCCTCGTTCAGGGGGTTGGGGGTGCGAATGCCGGCGACCACGTCCTCGCCCTGTGCATTCGGCAGCCACTCGCCGTAGAAGTGATTGTCGCCGGTGGCGGGGTTGCGCGAGAACGCCACGCCGGTGGCCGAGCTGTCGCCCATGTTGCCGAACACCATGGTCTGGACGTTGACCGCGGTGCCCCACGAGTCGGGGATGCCCTCGATCCGGCGATAGGAAATGGCGCGCTTGCCGTTCCACGACTGGAAGACCGCGCCGATACCGCCCCACAGTTGCTGCCAGGGGTCGTCGGGGAATTCCTTGCCGAGGACTTCTTTGACCTTGGCTTTGAACTGCTCGCAAAGCGCTTGGAGATCTTCAGCCGTCAGGTCGGTGTCGCTCTTGGTGCCCCGGACCTGTTTCATGCGATTCATGAGGTGTTCGAGCTGGAGGCGGACACCCCTGCCTTCCTCGACCTCGATTCCGGCGGCTTTTTCCATGACCACATCGCTGTACATCATGATCAGGCGGCGATAGGCGTCATAGACAAAGCGGGGATTCTGGGTCTTGGCGATGAGGGCGGGGATGGTCTGGCTCGTAAGTCCAATGTTTAGAACGGTTTCCATCATGCCGGGCATTGAGGAGCGGGCGCCCGACCGAACCGAAAAGAGGAGGGGGTTGACGGGGTCGCCGAAGCCCATGCCCATGATCTTCTCGACGCGGGCGACGGACTTTTCGACCGACTGCTTGAGTTCGGGCGGATACTTGCCCTTGTTTTCGTAATACTCGGTGCATATCTCGGTGGTGATGGTAAAGCCCGGGGGAACCGGGATGCCGACGTTGACCATCTCGGCGAGGTTGGCGCCCTTGCCGCCAAGCAGATTCTTCATGTCCGCGCGGCCTTCGGCCTTACCCTCTCCAAAAAAATAGACGTACTTTGTTGCCATCATTTTCCTCCTGGGGGTAGGACAGGTTGGCAACCTGTCGCCTTGACAAACCGGGTTGGCCCGAATGGTGATCCAATTTTCGCCCGGCGATCCAGCTTGCGAATCGGGTTCAGAAACAATCGGTCAGCCCCCAAGCTTGTCAACGACTTTTTGCGGGATTCGCGCGGCTCGGCAGAGGGCGATTGCTTCTTCGCTTCCCTGCGCGCCATGACGGGATTGCTTCACGCCTTTCAGGCGGCTCGCAATGACGGGCCGCGGATACCTTTGTTAACGAGTTTTGCGGTTGACGTCAACTGGAACATGTAATCTCCTTTTCTCGAAAGGCAGAGCAGCTCGGTAGTTTGGCACAACATTGAAGGGAGAATCGTTCATGTTTGGCAACAAGAAGCATCAGGTCAACAGCAAGAGCGGAGCAGTCTTTCTGACTTTGGGCCTGGTTTGGGCCGTGGCGAGTTTCGGCTTGGCGGCGTCTCACGAAAGCATCCCCCATCTCGCAAAGCGCGGCACGGCGACGCAACTGGTGGTGGAGGGAAAGCCGTTTGTGATACTCGCCGGCGAGCTCACGAACTCCACGGCGTCGAGTCTCGATTACATGGAGCCGGTGTGGGACCGGTGTGTGGCGCTCAAGTTGAACACCGTTCTGGCCGCGCTTTCGTGGGAACTGGTCGAGCCCGAAGAAAGCAAATATGATTTCACGCTCGTGGACGGCCTGGTCAAGGGCGCGCGCAAGCACAATCTCAAACTCGTCTTCCTCTGGCTCGGCAGCTGGAAGAACGGTGTTTCGAGCTACGTGCCCGGGTGGGTCAAGAATCACGTGGATCGTTTTCCGCGCGTGCAGCGCAAGGAGGGAAGAAACACCAGCACCATCACGCCTTTGAGCGATGCCGCCTGCCAGGCCGATGCGCGCGCCTTCGCCGCCGTGATGCGCCGTATTCGGCAGATTGACGGGCGGCGGCACACCGTTCTCATGATGCAGGTCGAAAACGAGGTCGGCAGTCTCGGCGATTCGCGCGACCGCTCGCCTCAGGCCGAAGCCGCCTTTGCCGGTCCCGTGCCGCGCCAGTTGATGGACTATCTCCAGAAGCACAAAGATTCGCTGCTTCCCGAAACGCAGAAGGTCTGGGAGTCGTCGAATTTCCGCACCTCCGGCACGTGGGGCGAGGTTTTCGGCAACGACGCCTGGGCCGACGAAGTCTTCATGGCCTGGCACTATGCGGAGTATATCGGAAAAATCGCCGCCGCAGGAAAAGCTGAATATCCCCTCCCCATGTACGCTAACGCATGGCTGGTGCAGAACGAGAAGCAAAAGCCGGGCGGCTATCCCAGCGGCGGGCCGGTTTCGCGCATGATGGACGTTTGGCGAGCGGCGGCGCCCGCGATTGATCTGCTGGCTCCCGACATTTACCTCCCCGATTTCAAGGGCATCTGCGAGAGCTATGCGCGCTCGGGCAATCCGCTGATGATTCCCGAAGCGAGCCGCGGTCCCGAAGCGACGGGCCGCGCGTTCTGGGCGATTGCCGCGATGAACGCGATCTGCTTTGCGCCCTATGGCATTGAAAGCTGCGGCACGACTCATCCGATCGCCAAGAGCTATGCAACGCTTTCGCGCCTCATGCCGCTGATCACCGAGCGCCAGGGCACGAATCGTATTGTCGGCATTCTCGAGGACCGGGACGAAAAGGAAAAGACCGTTGATCTCGACGGCGATTATCGCGCTCACATCATGTTCGGCGGGCACGGCAAGAGGGAAGGCCCGCGCGGATACGGGCTGATCATGACGCTGGCGCCCGACGAATTCCTGATCGCGGGCAATGGGATTGGGGTGAACTTCTCTCCCAAAACGGCCGGCCTCCAGGGCGAGCTGGTGGAAGTCTGGGAGATGGTTTGGAAAGAAGGGAAGTGGGCAAAACGCCGCTCGCTGAACGGTGACGAAACAGCCGGCGGCTGGCGCGCGCAACTCCCTGCAAACTACAGTGACAAATACGCCGATCTCGACGCCCCCTGGGTCGTTCGCGTCAAAGTCTGCACCCACCGGTGACGGAGGAATGAACAATGTATGAAATGCCTCGAACTACGACATGGGCAGTTGTAGCAGCGGTGCTGATCAACGCTCTGGCCCCGGCCAAACCGGTTCGCGCGGCAGAGACGACAAACAGAGCGCGGAAAGAAGTTCGCGGCTACATTGAGCGCATTCTGCCGGAAAGCCAACAAGTGCGTGGGGCGCGACACCAGAAAGTGGCCGAACGGCGGAAGCAGGAGACAATCGTGATGGTTCACCGCGGGGCGAGCAAGTTTGCGCCCGAGAACACGCTGGAAGCTTACGCGGCAGCGATGGACTATGGCGCCGACGGTGTGGAAATTGACATCCACCGCAGCGCCGAGGGTGTGCTATATCTTCTGCACGATGAGACGCTGGACAGAATGGTGGAAGGAAAAGGAAAGGCGAGCGAGCACACCTATTATGAGCTGTTGCAGATGCCGTTTCGAAACGCCTATGGGGCGGCGACAAGCGAGACCCGCATTCCCACACTTGCCGCGCTCGTGGAATTGGCTCGCCAGCGGACGATCCTGCTTCACCTCGACGTTAAAGAGCCGGGCATTCAGGATGATATCGCGGCGGTGTTCGACAAAGCGGAGATTTGGGACCATATTGTGCACATCAACGATTACAATTCGGACACACTTTTAAAGCATCCCGGTTTACAACTTTACGGATATAAGGGTTGGATTGAAGACGCGGGTGATCTGAACGATCCTGAAGTGGTCAAGAGGTTTCTCGCCAAACCCGGCAAGATGCTTTTCTGCAAAGAAGACCCACGACCCGCATTACGAGTGCTGGGGCGTCACACGGCTTACATATCCGTTCCCTTGCCAAGAAACATTCACAAAAACGGGCCGCCAAATGCAGCGGTCTCGCGCTGAGTTCAGGCATATCCGTGTCTGCCACGAAGATAAGGCGCCCCAAACTAGTCATCTGTAACCTATCTTATGTATCTTTCAGCACAATGCAATCATCGCCGGCGACAATGTGACAATTGGAGATGTGTACATTGCGACAGGAGGTGGGATCTATGCCGTCAGAGTTGGTGCGGTTATAATTGTTAAGGATGGTAACACCATCAATGAAGACGGTGTCGCAGCGCTTGAGATGGATTGTCCATGCATCGCTGTAAAGGATGGTAATATCTCGAATGGTAATATTTCGGCAGTTCTGGAAAAGCATAATGTGGGTGCGGAAGGAAGACATTTTGTCTTTGACGCCCTTGCGCCTGCCGAGGTCGGCGATTGCCTGCCCGTTGATTGTGCCCGACCCGAGTATGGAAGCATGATCGGCGTTTTCGGCGAGGAGCAGTTGACTGTAGCCTTTCTCGTAATCGCACTTGTCCGTGCTGGCCCAGAGGGTGGCGCCGGGAGCGAGCTGGAGAGTGATATTGCTGCGCAGGCGAAGGGTCCCGGAGAGATAGTCGCCTGCCGGGAAGTACACGATTCCACCGCCGGCCTTGGCCGCGGCCTCGATCGCAGATTGAATGGCAGCGCGGTCGTTGGTCTTGCGGTCGCCCTTTGCACCGTGATCGCGGACGTTATAGACGGCCGCGTTCGCATTTTCGCCAATCAGGAACCAGGAGAGACTCAGCAACAATACCGTAGATGCGCGGGACATGGGTCGCCTCCCAAACGGATCTCATATCTCGACGATGTCCTTGACTTTCTTCTGCCAGCTATGGATTTGCCCCGTCAGGCACCTGATTATGTCATCATGCGCGCGGGAATCGAACAGGTTCGTCCTTTCGCCCGGGTCTTTCCACAAATTGAACAATTGGCACTTATTACTCGCTCAGCGGTGTAATGATGTATTCCTTGCCGACCTCGGTGTGAAAAACGGCTACGTTCGGTTCCGGGTGATCGCACTTGATCGTCGCGTCGCCCGATTCGAGCTTGAAGCGTTCGCGTGTGCGCAGCCTGCACGTTACACCGCTCAGCGAGCGAATCGTCGCGTTGTTCAGCCGAGCGTTCTTCCAGGACATATCCACCTCAAAGCCGCCCCGCGCCCGCAGCCCCTTGACGTGTCCGTCGGACGAGGCCTTGGGCAGCGCCGGGAGGAGGCTGATTTCGCCGGCGTGGCTTTGGAGGAGCATTTCGGCGATGCCGGCGGTGCCGCCGAAGTTGCCGTCAATCTGAAAGGGCGGGTGCGTGTCGAACAGGTTGGACAGCGTGGATTTGGCCAGAAGCGTCTGGACATTTTCGAAAGCCTTCTCGCCCTCTTCGAGTCGCGCCCAGAAATTGATGACCCACGCGCGGCTCCAGCCGGTGTGGCCGCCGCCGTTGGCCAGTCGGCGTTCGAGCGACACGCGGGCGGCTTTGGCCAAGTCGGGCGTGCCGCGAAGCGTGATCTGGTTGCCCGGATGAAGCGCGAAGAGGTGCGAAACATGGCGGTGGCCGGGTTCGGGCTCATCAAAATCCTCGAGCCATTCTTGGAGTTGACCATACTGGCCGATTTGAAACGGCGCGAGGCATGATCGCGCTTTCTCGAGCTGCCCACGAAATTCCTCATCCACTCCAAGAATCCTGCTCGCTTCGATGCAACGGGTGAAGATGTCCCACGCGATCTCCTGGTCCATCGTGGGCCCCATCGAGAGGGAGGCGTGCTTGCGGTCGGGCGTGAAGAAGGCGTTTTCCGGTGAATTGGCCGGGCCGCACACAAGCCATTTGTGCTTGGGCTCTTCGACGAGGTTGTCGAGAAGAAACTCCGCCGCTTCTTTCATCGTCGGGTAGGCGCGGCGTAGAAACTCACGATCGCGCGTGAAGTCGTAATGTTCCCACAGATGCCGGCAGAGCCACGCGCCGCCGCCCTGCGAGAGTCCCCATCCAACGCCCCACCCCGGCGAAGTGTAACCCCACACGTTGCTCATGGTGTGGACCACCCAGCCACGCGTGCCGTAGTGGATTTTGGCGGTGCGGCGGCCTGGCTCGCGGAGCGATTCGATGAAATCAACCAGCGGCAGCGTGCATTCGCTGAGGTTGCAAACCTCGGCCGGCCAGTAGTTCATTTGCAGGTTGATGTTGGTGTGATAGTCGCTTTGCCAGGGATTGGTCACGCCCTCGGCCCAGATGCCCTGAAGATTGGCGGGAAGGTTGCCCGGGCGCGAGCTGCTGATGAGAAGGTAGCGCCCGAACTGAAAGTAGAGCGAGATCAATTGGGGGTCGTAGGCGCCTTTCTTCACCGCGTCCAGTCGTTGGTCCGTCGGCATTCGGGTGGCGTCGGCGGCGCCCAAATCCAGTTCGACGCGGCGGAACAATTTCTGATAATCCGCCACGTGAACCTTGCGCAAAGTGGTATAGGATTTCGCGGCGGCCGCGGAAAGCTGTGTGCTGCAAAGCGCTTCGGGATTCTTGCCGCGATAGTCGGTGGCGGCGACCAACAGGAGCGTGGCGGCGTCGGCACCCTCGACGGTCAAACTCTCGGAGGTCGCGTTGATCGCGCCGCCCTCGTTCAGCACGCGCAGGCGGGCCTCGAACTTCATCGGGCCGGACTTCACCTGGCCGCGCATCAGCAGGAGATCGCGGCCGACGGGAACGGCCTTGGCCTCCTGCGGCGTATCCAGCTTGACGGTGAACGAGAGGCGGCCTGGCTTGTCGGCGGCCAGGCGCGTGACGAGAACCTCGTCGGGTGCGCTGGAGAAGATTTCGCGCGCAAAGCGGACGTCGCCGCTGCGATATTGGACGCGTGCAATCGCGGTGTCGAGATCGAGCTCGCGCCGATATTCGGTGACATCCCGCGCACCGGGAAGCGTGAGGCGCAGATCGCCGAGCGTCGTATAGGAGCCAAAATTCCCGGGTTGCGCCGTCAACTCCTTGGCGGCCAGCCGATCGGCTTCGACGTATTGGCCCTCGAAACAAAGGCGGCGAACCTCCTCGCGATACTGGGGCGCAGTCGGTCGGTCCGAATCCGGCGATGGTTCGCCCGACCAGAGACTATCTTCGTTGAGCTGGATGCGCTCCCGCTCGACGCCGCCGAACACCATGCCGCCAAGCCGGCCGTTGCCCACGGGCAGCGCCTCGACCCATTTGGTCGCGGGTTGCCGATACCAGAGCGTCAGTGGCCCGGCCGCGGGTTGTGCCTCGTCGCTCGCGGCAAGAGCCGAGATGAGAAAGGTGCAGGACAGAAGAACCGGCAGCAATTTCATCCCTGATGCCATCGAAGGAAACCTCCTGAAAGGAACGCCGGCGGAGTCGCGGGCCGAAGGCTTTGGAGTCCATCAAAACCGCGGCTCTTGCGTTTGTATGCATCGTCGGAGGGTGAAGGCAACTGAAAAGGGCGTGGCGCCAACGCGATCGTGTTGGCGGAGCTCAAGAAGTCATACGAGAGGGGCGGAGCGCCCTCTTCTCCCGACAAACGAGAATCGGCCGATGGCCTCATTTCGTTTCATCCGGTCAGGAGTAAGTCTTTCTGTGAATCAGGCGTCTACTTCGGCTTGTGATGCGACTTACAGGAGTTCCTGGCTGGTGTTGAGGGAGTTGCGAAATGGTGGCTCTCGCGGTTGGAAGTGGGTGGAAAGAGTGGGGTGGACTGTCTAGTCCGCCGATTTTCGCGGGCTGACAGTTCACCCCGCTCCTTTTCGCAACTCCCTCGTGTTGCCCCGAAGGAGGTTTCTCGTTGACAGCGAACAGGGCCGATGTACGTTGACGGGGATCGTCATAAGAAAAGGCATCCGAGCAATCCGTGGCCGGGCAAATCAGTGTGTTGTGTGAAGGGAGTAGTTGGCGATGGATCCGGCACCCTTCATGGAAGTGGTCTGTCCGTGCGGCCAGCGCTTCATTGTTCACAAAGCGGCGGTCGGCCAGAAGGTCCGTTGCACGAGCTGCTGGCGGGAATTCCCCATCGTGCCTCCCGCCCCCGAGCTCCAGCCCTCGCCCGATTCACCGCCGACGGCCTCTGAGCCCTCCCCGCCGGCGGAACCGTTGCTCGCCAGCCCGAAGCCGGTGTCGAAGTTTCGAGCCTGGTTCGACCGTCACGATCCGGACAACATCTTGCGCCTGACGGCTGCCGCGATCCTGGGTTTTCTGTTCGTCATCCTGTTGGTGCATTTGCTGCGCTCGCCGCTGATCAGCGGCCACCGAAACCGTCCGCCCATAACCCTGACGCTGCCGCTGAGCGGCTATGTTCCGCCTGTTCCGATCGCGACCCCCGCACCGGGAGCGGCCGCAGTGCCGGGCGCCGCCACGGCCACCTCCGCTCCCGCAGAGTTGCCCGCGAGCCCCTCATCCTCATCCGCGCCATCGCGTCTGCCGCCGCCCCTCGCCCGGCCGAGCAGCTTCACGCTGATACAGATGGGAAAGGGGAGCAAGCCGTGAGAAAGCAAGTTGCCGGGTTCGCACCTTTCCCGCGCGAGGCGTTCACGCTGATCGAACTGCTGGTCGTGGTTTCCATCATCGGCATTCTGGCGACGATTGCGGTGCCGAATTTCGTGGAGGCCGTGGTGCGTTCGAAAGTGGCCCGCTGCCGGGCGGACATGGTCTCGCTGGGCACGGCGGTCATGGCCTATGCGGTGGACTGGAACGAGTATCCGCCGCGGCAGAATGATCCGCGCCCGCTCGACCTGCTGAGCGTTCAAGGAACTTGCGCGCGGTTCATCACGTCCCCCATCGCGTACATTACCTCCTATCCTTCGGGACCGTTTGGCTATTTGCCGGCTCCCGAGGGGCGAGTTCCCTCGACCTATCTGTACATTCACGTTCGGGGAGGGTTGGGCGAAGTCTATGCCGGCGACGGAGCCACGCAGCTGGCGCCCGAAATGCAGGACATCCTGCGCAATTGGAAAGCGCGTGGCCTCGAGTTTGTCTTTATGACCTACGGCCCTGACGGTGAACCCGGCGGCGGGCAGCTTTTCCGCTGGCCGCCCGGTGTGCCTCCAGGGGCGGGGCCGTCGCTGCCCAGCGACCTCATCGAATATGATCCCACCAACGGCACGGTCAGCACCGGGATCGTCAGCCGAGGATCGGATTCCAACCCCGGCGGCAAGTAGTTGCCTCGCGCCTGCAAGCCCAGGCGAAACCCAAACCGGAACGCAGGTGCGCGGGATGGAACTCTTGGATCACAAAAGAGGCCTGTGCCGGCGCCCTGCAGTGTTCACAGGCTGACGACCAACAGTGTCGAATCGTCTTGTTCCCAAATCGGTCCGAAAAATCTCGATAAGGACTTTTGACAGGATCACCGGATTTTCAAGATCTTCTCTTTCTTTCCATCCGGTTCATCCTGTGATCCTGTCCACCAGGAACGCGCCGCATGAAAACCACTAAACGCTTGCGGCCGGCAGCGTGCGCAGAACGACAGCCGGTCAGATTTCGTTCGCAGGCTGACAGCCTACGCTACTTTTTGGGCGGGGTTTTGGGGAATGAAAAAGAAGACGAAAAAAGGGTTGCAAAGCACAAACGTGCTTCTATCGTTTCGCCCAAACGCCGGAAATCCCGGAGTGAGACGTTTGAAAGCGAAGGAGAGCAAACACCGTGATCCCAATTGGCGATACGCTGGCCGCCATGGGCTCTCGTCTGGCCATAATCTTCGACCCTGTCGAGCATCGCATCCTGTATCCGCGCTACGGGGAGTTCGACGAAATCGTTGCCGACCTGGCCATCGGCATCCGCCTGAAGTCGGGCAAGACGCATGCCCTTCCGTTCACGCGGCGCTACGATCACTTCGAGTTCGTCGAACAAACCAACACCATGAATTCGATCACCTATACCGGCTATGCGCCCGATTTGGGGATTCGGTTGATCGCACGGTTCACGTCGCCATTTTATCCGCGCGACGAGAAGCTTTCGACCGCACCGATTCTGCTGCTCGATCTGTTCGTCGAACGCCTCGAGCACTACCGCTGGCAGAAAGTGGGCACCGAAGGCGAGCGGGTGGGCGAGATTTTCTTCGAACTCGACTCGCGGCAAATCAAAACGCGCTGTGAAGGGCCGCAGCTGCGGCTTCGGTTTCGCTCGCAGCCAACCGAGCGGCGCGACTGCAAAGAGGCCTCGGCGGGCGAGCCGTTCCATGCGTTCCGCTGTGAGGATTTCATTTTCCCCCACACCGGCGGACTGCCGCTGCGGGCCGAGGCCACGCCCAAGGGGTTTGTCTCGGCGTTCGATCTGCGGCGGGCGGCCCAATCGCGCCCGGTTCAGCTGACCTGGTGCGCGTTCACCACCGACGCCGTGCTCGAATTGTTCGGCAGCAAGGTCCCATTCAAGTACAACGAGTTTTTCGCCACCGAGGACGAGCTCATTCACTACGTGGTGCTCGAGCGCTTCGATATCTTGTGCCGGTCGGCCTTCTTCGACGATCTCTTTCAGAACACGGGTCTGGGCAAAACCTATGAGGATCTCGTCTCGTTTGCGTTCCATTCCTTCCTGCTCAACACGTGGTGGACGCTGTGGGAAAACGGTCGCGACTGGTTCTCGGTCTGGGAAGGCAACTGCTATTTCCATTCGACGATGGATGTGGAATACAACAACGCGATGTTCTACCTGGCTCTGTGGCCCGAGTTGCTCGAACGGCTCCTGGAGGAATGGGCGCGGTTCGAAGTGAGCGGCACGAAAGTCCTGGGCAAACAGCGCGGCGCCGCCACCGCGTATCTCGCGCACGACATGGGATCGGGCGGGCGCGTGGGCGAGCAACACTTTCACCACCCCATGGAAGTCGAGGAGACGTGCAACTACGTCTTGCTCGCTCACACCCACTGGCGGTGGACGGCCAACGACAAGATCGTCAAGCGGCATTATAAGCTGATCAAACGGCTGGCCCATTTCCTGGTGATGGCCGACACGATGAACGATGGCGTGCCCGACAAGGGCGTGGCCAACACGCTCGACGACGGTCCGCCGGCGCTTCAATTCGGCCGCGAACAGGTTTACCTGGGCTTCAAGTCGCTGGCCGCGCTGGAGAAGGCCGCCGAAATCGCCGACTTCAACGGCGACGCCGAGACGGTCGCCCAGTTGCGCAAGCAAGCGGCCGTGCTTCGCTCGACGCTCGAAAGCAAGGGCTGGCTGGTGGACCACTATGCGGTGACGCTGGGCGCGAGCAGCGCGGGCGTGATTGACGCCTGGAAAGGAAAGCCCGTCCGTCCCCAGGCGATCAGCGGCTGGGACGCCTACTCGATCCACACCACCAACGGCCTGCTCTATCCGCACCTGGTCGGCGCGCCGATTCGCGTCAACTCGCGGCGGGTGGGCCGCGACCTGCAAACGGCGATGGCCCACACCCAAACGGAGTACGGCTGCACCCACACCAGCGAGTGCACGGGGCGCGTCTGGATTTCACAGAATCTCTGGCGCGATTACGTGGCCGCCTATATGGGCGATGATTTCCTGAAAAACGCCGATCGCTATTGGGCCTGGCAGGTCGTGGCCGGGCGCAATCCGTCCATCACCTGTTTTTTCGATACGGTCGGCAACAATCTCTGCTTCTATCCGCGCGGGATCGCCGCGATGGGCGTGTTCTTTGCCGCCTGCCGGTTCCAGCTCGATCGGGTCGCGGGCCAGTGCAAAGTGGACCCGCTGTGCGAACCGCTCGACCTGCCGTTGCTCGCGCTGGCGCGTTGGGACAAGCACCAGGTGCCGCGGCTCGCCGTTCACCGCTATAACGAGCAGCGACACGTCAAGGTTTCCTATCGCAACTGCTTGCGCGGTCTCAATTTCGTCGCGAACAACCAAACCTGATCGGGTCGCGCCCCGATGCCGCCTGCCCGGTTCATTGTCCGATCGCTTTCGTGGCGGATTGCCCTCACGGTCTTCGCCGTTAACGTTCTCTATGTGAACTCCTACCTCGGCAACCCGATGAGCAAATCCATTCTCGATCTCACGGTCAGCCTGGTGGATCGCCACTCGCTCAACATTGACCCCTATGCGGGCAACAGCACGGACGTCTCTTACAGGAGGGGACGGCTCTATTCGGGCATGCCGCCGGGGCTGTCGCTGGTGTGTGTCCCCTACTATGTTGCAGCCAAAACGTGGCTGTGGGCGATCGCGACGCCGGCGCGCGAGCAGGGCCTGGACGAGCGGTTCGTGAAGGCAGGCGGTTCCACCTGGCGGCCGAGCGAGAAGCACCTGACCATCGTGCTGCTGAATCTGTTCATCTGCGTCTTTGGCTGTTCGGTCTTGGCGGGCGTGGTGGCGGCGTTTTTTCATCGGGCGTTGACGCTTGTTTATCCCGATCTCGAAGAACGCCGGCGGCTTGTGACCACGTGGCTGTTCAGCTTCGGAACGCTCTGGTTCATCTATTCGCCCGGCATCTACCATCGGATCGGCTCGACGTTTCTTTGCTTCGCTGCGTTCCTGCTGGTCCTCCTACCCGAAGAGAAGCGGCCGGCGCTGAAATGGAGGGGCTTTCTGTTCGGTCTGGCGCTCGGACTGGCCGTCGCCACCAGCTATGAGCTCGCGCTCGTTGCCGCCGTACTCGTTCTCTATGGGGCATCGCGCTGGGGGAGGCGCGGGTCGTGGGGCTGGGCGGCGGTGGGCGCGGCGATCTTTCTCGGGCTGCTTGCGGTCTATCACATGGCCTGTTTTGGCGCGCCCTGGGCAACGCCTTACGCGTGGCGGATCCAAGGTTCGAGTGTGCCGCCGATTTTTCGAACGATCGTGGGCGCAGCGCCGCCACTGCAGCGCGGGGTCGAGTTTCTCGTCGGTTCAGACTACGGCTTCTTCTTCTATTCGCCGCTGCTTCTGTTGGCGCTGCCGGCTCTGGCGCGGCTCCGGCGCGGCGGCCCCGACCGCGCGGTGGCGGCGGTTGCGTTTGGGATCTTCGCCGTCCTGACGGTTTTCCATTTTGTGACGGGCTACATCGGGCTGCCCGGCGAATTCGGATTCCGGATGATGAAGCCGGCCATTCCGTTTCTGATGTTGCTCGTGCCGATGAGCTACCGTTGGAGCTACCGCGGGGTCGTGCCGGTGTTGACGGCGCTGTCGGCGCTGATCCTCGGCAAGGGAGTAATGTTCGGCGTTCATGCGGGCAGGCCGTTCTGGGGCGACTACGTTCGCCGGATCGCCGAGCACGGTTTGTCGAACTATACGCTGGAGCATCTGCAGACGAGCGTTTGGCCGCAGCTCTCGCCGTGGGCGATTTCCGCCGTTCATCTCGCCGCCCTGGCAACCATCCTCCTCTTGCTTTGGTATTTCATCTGGCGCCCCAGGAATTCCCGAGGCTCACTTTGTGTCGAGGCCGAGAAGGACACGGGATCCTCCGAATAACGCGACCTGCGCTGGGAAGACAAAGTGGATCTCACATGCTGGACAATCCTCGTATTTCCAGCCGAACTCCGAACCGTGACCAAACGCGTTTGCGTTCCGCTGCGTCGCAGCAAAGAGGGTTGACATAAAGGCGCTTCGCAACCTATGAACAACCGTCGCGTTGGGTGAGGCAGGTGTTTTTGCGCGCGGCGCGTTTTCGTGGAAAGTGAGGCGAACGATCATGACCAATCCAAGGACACCCGTTGCGATAGGACCGTGGGCGCTGGTGGGGTTACTGGCGGCCCTCGCGCTGGGCTGCGGCACTTCTCCCCGAATGAAGCTGTTGACCGACAAGCAGTACCCGCCGCGTCCGGCCAACCAGACCATCGAATTGTACCAGCGCGGCGTGGAAACGCCTCACGAGGTGATCGCCATCATTGATTCGAGGACGGTGGATCAACTGACGACCGACACGCGGAAGCGGCTCGTCGAAGACCTTCGGGAGCGAGCGCGGCGGTTGGGCGCCGATGCCGTCATCAACATCAGTCTGCTGATCATTGCTGAGCGCGGCTGGATCGTGGACCCGCAGACGCCTTTCCATTCGTGGCGCCAGGGGTGGACGGACCTCCATTTTCTCAGGGGTCAGGCCATCCGGTTCAAACCCCTCATGATCGAAACGGGCGATGCCATGGTGGCCGACGGCGAACGGTTCGATTTCGGTGAAGGCGAGAAGCCGACCATTCAGGCCGCGCCCGCGAAATCCGAGCTGGAAGTCTATCGCACGCGAGACGCCCAGGGGCGGCCCGGCTGGGGAACTCGTCGCGCCACGCCTTCCAAGCCCAAAACGCCAACGCTCGAGACCGGCGGCTGAAAAACCAAAAAGAAACCGACAATGAAAAACGGACAACCGACAACCGACAACCGACAACCGACAATGCAAAACGGACGACTGACAACTGACAACCGACAATAAAAAGCATTCCATGAACACACGTGCACACTGGTGAAAGCCGCATTCAGGAAGTGAGAGGCCGTCATACGCGAAGCGCTTTTGTCTAGCATTTGCCTTTTCATTGTCCGTTGTCGGTTGTCCGTTTTGCATTGTCGGTTGTCAGTCGTCCGTTTTTCATTGCCGTTCTTCCATGGGAGTTTCGCTTGACTTTGCGGCCACGGCACCCGTAGTCAAACAGACGGGCTCAGCAAACGCGCTCTGGCCAGCCAGAGTATGTGTTTAGCGACCCTTTGGAGTGCGGTGGCCCTCCGCCGCTTTGCCGTTCTCTGGAGTGACCAGTGACCAAAAAAGCAAAGCGGCGGAGGGCCA
>Ga0315282_10000964_pt1 | contig 55849 bp, 53 predicted proteins | sample YL17G07_20_MG_FD_203693 | JGI IMG/M metagenome (GOLD analysis project Ga0315282, IMG submission 203693) | Sediment microbial communities from Yellowstone Lake, YNP, Wyoming, USA - YL17G07_20 | ecosystem: Environmental > Aquatic > Freshwater > Lake > Sediment | place: USA: Wyoming | collected...
TCTATAGGAAAGCCGGATGCGGAAAATCCGCACGTCCGGTTTGACGAGGGGGAGGGCGATCTGGTCTCCAGGTCCCCTCTCTACTCTACAATATTGCATGCCTTGCGAGCAGGGCGTTCATATTCCGAGTCTCATGTACCTGCCCATTCTCTGGGAACTGTGGCCGCCGGAATACTTTTTAAATTGGGGATATGTGAAAGCCGGGGTCAAGAGCGCCGAGAACTGCAATGAGTGCGGGGAATGCGAGGAGAAGTGCCCGTTTCAATTGCCTATACGCGAGATGGTGCGCGAAAATCTGAAATTTTATGAAAGCGTCCGCGCGGAGTATTCGCAGAATTAAAGCTTGTCCACGCCCTAAAAAGAGCACACTGGCCGTTTCGTCAGTTCACCTCGAAGCCGGTCCTTGACCCTACCGCCCGCGGTCTCGCCTTATTCCATTTCTATTTCGAATATGCCGTAATGTTTGTACCGAGAAGAGGTACGGACATGGCGAAACCGAGGGAGAGAAAAAAGTCCATGAACAGGCTAATTCCATTTTTAAATCAAGATGGGAACGCGAAGGCAAGCGAGCAGCGACGAGACAGTACATGGAGTACGGCGAGGAGCCGCGCAGCGCAGCCGACAAAGTTAACGCTTGATTTAGAAATGGAATTACACGTTGTCGAAAGTCTCGTTCTGCGGTCTGGGAGCCGGGCGATCGGGCATGCTGTCAATGTTGTAATTTCCTTCCTCAAAGGCCTTGATCAGCCAGGCGACCATGCGTCGGTCGCGCGTGAGCATGTCCATCTGCCGGGTGAAGAGGATCAAGCGGCCTAAATCCGCAAGGAGGCGCCCGGTGGCCCCCTGGTCGAATTTCTTGATAAAGGCGCGAACGAAATCGTTTTCCTGGGTGACGTCGAATCCTCGCCGGGTAAGAATCTCCGAGATCATTTCCGCCCGATACGTCCGCCGCTCATCGGTGGCCGCTCCGCCATGAAAGCAGAAGCTGACGTAGTTGTCGTTCAGGATCGGTCCGCAGACGCTGTCCAGGGCCGCGAAGTGATACCCGACGCGCGAATTGAAGTTTAAATACTTTTCCGAGATGATGGCGTAAGCCTTCTGCCCGAACTCCCGGTCGTTGCTGGCCGGATTCATATTGATCATCGTGCCCGACATGACGGAAAACATGCCCCGGAGCGAGACGGGTCGGGGTTGGTGCCACTGGATTTTCGGGTCCAACAACCCCTCCAGAAGGGAACGCGCGGGCACGGAAAGGATGTCCTCGGCCCGGACTTCAAGACCTACGTTGTCCGCGAAGCCGTCGCCCAGGTCGATGATCCACAGCTCGAAAGGCAGGGAGTGGGCCAGTTTTTTCGCCTCGTTCTTGGCCTCCAGGCCGATCTGGTCCCCCAGCCGGAACATCTCGCTGAACGATTTTTCGTGAATGTAGCGGATGAGATCGTGATAGGTCCGGCATCGTTCGGGCGTGAAGGCGGGGCTTCGCGAGTTGGTCAGGTTGAGGGGGGTCATGAGCTGGGCCACGGGATGCCGCGGGCGCTGGGGCAAGGTCGTGCGCGTTTTTTTGACGATTTTTGTCTCGCGCAGGAGCACGGATTCCAATCTGCCGCGGTACACCTTGCGGTTCGAGGCATCCACGGTGATCAGCTCGCCCGGCCGTATCAGGTCCAGGGCGCCCGCGGCCCCCACCAGCGCCGGCACGCCATACTCCCTGGCCAGGGAGGCCATGTGGCCGGTCACGCCGCCCACCTCGGTCACGATGGCCGCGGCCTGGTTGAGGATGTAGCCGTAAACCGGGGACGATTTCCGGGCGACGAGCACGGCGCCTTCCGGGAAGCCGTCGAGGTCCTCCTCGCGCCGGACCAGGTAGGCCGGGCCGGCACCGGCGCCGAGACGGGCCGATTCTCCGCCGCTCAGGACCAGGGCGGATTCCAGGGCTGTTTTTTGGGTTTCGGCCTGGGGTGCTTCGACCTTGACCAGGGGCCGGGATTGCAGGATGACGAAGCGGCCGTCCGGGAGCAGCGACCATTCCACGTCCTGGGGTTCGCCAAATCCGGCCTCGAGTTCGAGGCCTAGGCGGGCCAGGGCTTCGGCCTGTCCCGCATTCAGGGTCGGCCGGGCGCGCATTTCCTCGGGCAGAGGTTCCTCGACCAGGCCGACCGCGGAGGTCACGACCCGGATGCTTTTGACGGCCCGGGTCATGCTGACCAGCCTGGGCTCGCCCTCGCGGCTGACGCGGTACTCGTCCGGGGTGAGGGTTCCTTCCACCAGGCCTCGTCCCAATCCGAAAACCGCGTTGATGAGGATCGGGCCCTCGTCGCCGAAGCGCGGGTCGCGTGTGTACATGACCCCGCTGACGACCGGATCGAGCATGACCAGGACCAGCACGGCCATTTCGGCGTCCTCGTCCCGCCAGCCGATCTGGCGGCGGTAGACGACGGCCTGGGGTTCGTAAAGGCTGGCCACCACCTGCAAATAGGCCCGGCCAACCTCCTCGGGCGGAACGCCCAGCACGGTTTTGTATTGTCCGGCGAAAGAGACGGCCGAGTCTTCGCCGATGGCGCTGGAACGAACCGAAAGGCGGATGGGGCGGTCGGCGCGGCCCGCGAGGTTTTGAACGGCCTCGTTGATGGCGGCTTCCAGGTCCGGCGGCAGAGGCGTCTCGGCCATCCGGGCCGCGAGCCGTCTGCTCATCTCCACCAGGCTGCTGTAAGAAAGGTCCTCGAGGAACATCAGTTCCCTGAGCACGTCCTCTCCCAGCCTCGTGGATGTCATCAGGTGCCGAAAGGCGGTGGCCGTGATGACAAAGCCGGAGCGGGCGGGCAACCCAAGGCGTTTCACCAGGGCCAGGTTGCCGGCCTTGGACCCGGTCAGGTCGATCAGGTTTTCGTGAACGTCGTCCAGGGACAGGACCAGGGCCTGGTCCTCCGGCCGCCCCTCCCCTTTCAAAGCCTCCTCGATCTGCGCCTGGATGCGGTCAAAGGCGGTGTAAAGCCCGGGATAGGCCCCGCCGGAAATGTTGTTCAGATGGCCGATCATCTTGTAGGCCCGCATGCTGGCCGCGACGTAACGGGACCGTATGAAATCGAGACTGGTCGTCGCGCGGCTGCGGGTCAGCCGCTCCTCGATCTCGGCAATGATGGCCAGGACTTCGTTGTTGGCGCGCAGGAGATATTTGAATTCGAGGTAGCGGAGCTTCAGGTCTTCAAGGTTCGCGCCTGGCGTCGCGGTCCGGTGTCTTGTCCAGAAGCTGCGCCATTTGCTGAACAGAGAGCTCAATGCGGCTCGGCTCCATCGCCTCGGGAAACGACGTCCGCCGTGACGGCATCTTCGCCGAACCAGCGTCGCAGGAGGATCCGAAAGGCAATGAACGTAACCACGGCAGGCGGCAGGAAGGTCTTCGTAAAGGCCCAGGCGATCGTGTCGGGTGACCGGCTTCCCATGTACACGCCGAGCGTGAGTTCGCTCAGAAGTAAAACGTCAAACACGACGATCAACGCCACTTTTTTAAGGTTCATTCACTTTTTCCTTTTTGAAACCGGGCCCCCGCCAAGGGGGGCCCAGGCGTCGATCTTCCCCGATTCACTTCTTGAGGTTCTGTTTCGTGACGTTCATGACCTTGAGGGCCTTGTTTTTGTCGCCCTCTTTGATAAATGCCACACGAATCACGTTCCCCGGCTCGGGCTTCAGCCCTATCTGGGCCTTGGACAGATCGAACGTTACGGGGGCTTTATCCACCTCATTCTCCAGAGTCAGGACCTTGGATGCCTCGTCGTAACTCACGCACTTTCCCTGGATCACCTGGCCCGCCCACGAGTGCCCGGCTGCGGCCAGGAGAAAAAGACCCACGACCGCAATCACCAGCGTGGTTTTCTTTATCTTTAGCATGTTCCGGACCTCCCTCTCAAGACCTAGGTGCCATCGCGGCGTTGGACTTTTTCTCCCTCAGCTCGGCCGCGGCGCCCCGCAGCATGAGCACGATCAGGAACAGGCAGAGCCCGCCGATGTCCACCAGCAGAACGACGGTCGAAAGGGAGATGATATTAAACTGTTTGAGGATAATGGAGACCATGCAGCCCAAGACGGCTATGCCGAAAAGCAGCCGAATGGCATATCCCTTCGCGTATTTCGTGGCCACTGTGCCGATCTGCGCCCCGATGGCCGCGCCGCAAAGCATGACAAACACGGCCACCAGTTCGATGCGGCCCTTGAGGCTGTAAGTGAAGGCCCCGTAAAGACCGGAAAACATGACCTCGAACAAGTCCGTGCCCACGGCCACGTGGGTCGGAACGCCGATGAAGTAGACCAGGGCCGGCATCCGGAAAAGTCCGCCGCCGATGCCTAAAAAGCCGGCCAGAATACCCGTCAGAAAGCTGACCCCGATCGGCAGCCAGGCCGAGCAATAGATGCCCGCTCCCTTGAGGTGTATCATGGGGGGGATCTTGATTTTATGCAAGGCCGGGGCCCAGTTGATGCCGCCGCCGGCGCCCAGGTGTGTCGGATCCAGCTCCGTCTTTTTTCTCCTGCTGGCCATGACCTTGTAGTAATCGTAGAAGACCATGATGGCGATCAGAGCCAGAAGGAACACATAAATCCACCTGACTACCGGACCGACGATGCCCAGCCGTTCCAGACGCATCACGATCCGGGCCCCAATCTCGATGCCCACCATGGTGCCAATTAACATGATAACGCCCAGCTTATAGTCCACGTTGCCGAACTTGGCATGGCGCATGGTCGAGATCATGGCCTTCCCCGCGACGTGGGCCATGTCCGTGCCGATGGCGAAGGCCATGGGAAAGCCCAGGATGTTCAGGCCGGGCGTGACCATCCAGGCCCCGGCCATGCCGAAAAATCCGCCGATCGTTCCCACCGCGAATCCAATCAAGACCAGGCCGGGCCAGAAGATGTCCAAGCCGGCAATGGGCATGTGCATGTACCAGAAGCTCATCATAACCCCCTATCCTTCCACCCTGGGTCTAATGTTCGACCTTATGGGTCTTGCCCAAGTCGAGCCCCGTGCGTAACATGATAAAATCCATCAATAGTCCGAGGACGCCCCCCAGCAGAGTGGTGCCTACCACGGAACACACGGCGAACATCCAGATGTTTTCGTTGTAAAGATTGGCCAGAAACAAGCTGAAGCCGGCCAGATGCCGCGTATCCGCCACCACCACCAAGGCCCCGGTCTCTTCGGCCCACACCAAGCCGGGCACAAACACCGCAAAAACCCACCCGGCCACCAAGTACATCCATCTCTTTTTCATGTGGTTCGTCCTTTCTTCGCCTTCTTTTCGTTATGATCCTGCGTCAGCTCGCACCGCAAGCCATTCCGAACATCCAGGTTGCATTGCGATCCGACGCCAACAATTTAATGACGGACCTCCCCTCGCGCCCCTCACCCCGCAGGGTGAACCCTTGGCCCTCGGGTGCAGCGTCTCTCTGGCCCCCATTCCCTGGGAGCAACGGCCGTACCACTATCGTCCTTTTCGCGAAATACTATACACCATTCTGATTTTATTTAAAATTGTAGTGAAAACCCACGGGCTCGACACCTCCCGCTTCTGCGGCGCCTGTCAAGAACTTTTACAAATCGTAAAGCAGGCGCCGGCGGCGACGAGCCGGTCCAGGAGAGGTTTCTATTTGAAATTATGCGGCCCTAGCTGCGTATCGTTCCAGCCTTCCGACACGGCTTTTTGCCTGACAAACAGGCATGGGGCCAGGCGGCAAAGCCGGCCTTTTGTCGGAAGACGATTCTTGGACAGATTAAATGAAATTCCAACAAGATAACTACTTTAGGGCATCCTGGCCCATCATCAGCCCGTCTGTCAACCAAGAATCCAGCCCCAGATGGCCTAGCCCAGATAGAGACGATCCCATTGTTGAGGGGGTTGAAGTGTTTGGGGAGGAGGGGGGTTATCCATGTTGCCGCCGCCGCGGCTATTGACAAGCGTCTCGGCGAATCGTTAAACTCCGGCCATGCCTTGCGGCGGCCGGACCTCGGCGCAGCCGCCCGCGCAGTGTCTCATTTTGCTTCAAGGAGGTTGCGGGATGAAAAGGATTTTTGTGGTTCTCCTCCTCTGTCTCGCCCTGCTGGCGGGGTGCGCGACGCACTACCAGATTATGCTCAAGGACGGCAAGCAGCTCAAGGCCGCCAACAAGCCGATCTTGGACCCCAAAACGGGTTATTACACCTATGTCGATGAGGACGGCAAGAAGGTCTTGCTCAAAGAAGCGGACGTGCTGTTGATCAAGGAGAAGTAGCCCTCCACCTCAAGCAGGTTTAAGCCTCTTCGTTTGAAAAGCCTCTTCCCGACCCATCGGACCGGAGCGCGTCAAGCGTTTTCTACTCCGGCCGGAGACGCTTCGGTTCGATGGTCATGATCAAGATCCGCTGGCCCCGGTGCACGGTCCGTTCGAGAGGCGTCCAGCCCAGGCGGGCGTAAAGGCGTTCCTGGTCGGGCGTGTACAGGTAGAGCGTTCCCATGCCCAGGCCTTCGGCCTCTTCAACCACGTGCTCCACCAGGGCCGAGGCCACGCCGCGCCGGCGGTGTTCGGGCGGAACATAGACGCTGGCCAGCCACGGGCTGAGGTCTTTTCGCTCGTCCATGTCGTACTCGATCAGGCTGGCCGAGCCGAGCAGGGTTTGGTCCGAGAGGGCCAGGAAGGTGGCGGGCATGGCTTGGCTGGCGAGGTGTTTTTGAAACCAGAAGGCCCGGTTGGCCGGGGAATCCCCGGGATGCAGGTAGCCCCACTGCGCATAGTGCCACTCGGCCAGCGTGGGGATGACGTGGGGGTGTTTTTTTAAATTTTCGATACGCATGGTTGTTCCTGCTGGCCCGGGCCGGGCTTCGGCCGGGGCGAAAATCGGTTCAGCGGGGCGGGATCAGGGCCTGAGCGCCTCGAGTTCCTTTTTGGCCTGGGGCGCCCGCTGGTGAAAGGCGGCCAGGGTCTCGCAGCCGTAGTCGGCGCACTGGGCGCAGTGGCGCAGTCCCTTTTCTCGAGCGCAGTTGCGGATGGCGCAGTGGGCCGTGTAACCGATCCAAGGCCCTTTTTCGGACCGGCATCCCAGGCAGTTGATATCGGCCGGGGCGAGCGTCATGCCGAAATTTTTTGACCAGTCCCGGGCCACGTGGGCCCGCATTTCGTTGTCATCGGCCACGGTGGCTTTCCGGGCCGGACACTCCCCGCATTGAATGCCGCAGTAAGCCATCAGTCCGTTCATCAGGGCCTCCCATTTTTTTCCTAGCTATACCGGAAACCGGACTTTAAAGCCACCAAAAACCGCCCGGCCTTGTTTCCCAGTCTCGCTCCAGGGCTCTGCCCTGGAGCGCGGGAACGACTTGAGGCTCTGCCTCAAATCCACATTTTATAAGGTGTCGAGGCAGAGCCCTGGAACGAGGAGGAATCGGCCATAAAAGCCAACGGAAACCGTGGCCGACCTTGTTTTTCTCGCTTTTTTCCGTATAGTTTCTCAAGAATTTCGCCCCAAGGAGTTTTATCAACCATGTCCTCCAACATTCTGCTCAAAGATTGTTTCAAGACCTACACCCTGGACCAGGACAAGCTGCTGACCCCAAGGGAGACCGTGGCCCGGGTCCGGGAGCAAATGAACCGGGTCGGCCTGGACCTGATGAAGGAAACGCGCCGGATCGACAACGGCCGGTTGGATATCCCGGTCTATCTGAGCATCCTCGGTCACGACGCGCTGAGGGTCATGCCCACCACCAAGCAGATGGGCAAGGGCGCCACACCGGCCCAGGCCGAGGCCAGCGCGGTCATGGAGCTGGTCGAGCGTTTCAGCTTTTATTATTTCATGAGCCACGAGCCTTTTACCCTGGCCGCTTACGACGAGGTGGCGGACCAGGCCCTGCCCTTCGAGCACCTGGCCGCCTCGGTCCACCACGACCCGGCAGACCTTTCCCGGGCCCGGGCCTCGCTTCAGGGCCTCAAGCTTTCCTGGACGCCGGCCTTCAATCTGACCCGGGGCCGCGAGTACCTGATCCCCATCAACTGGTTCTACGAGATCAACGAGTTCAACGGCCCGGCCGCCGGCAACAGCTTCGAGGAGGCCTTGGTGCAGGGCTTGAGCGAACTCGTCGAGCGGCACGTCTCGGCTTTGGTTTCGCAAGAGGAGCGGGTGCTGCCCTTTATCGACGCGGCCTCCCTCAAGAGCCCGGCGGCCCGGGAGCTCGTCCTGAAATTCCATAAGCAGGGCATCCGCCTTTTTGTCAAAGACTTCACCCTCGGCATGGGGCTGCCCACGGTCGGGGCTCTGGCCTACGATCCCACCACCTTTCCCCATCTGTCCGAGATCGTGTACACCGCCGGGACCGCCCCGGACCCGGAAAAAGCCTATATCCGGGCCCTGACCGAGGTGGCGCAACTGGCCGGCGACTTCAACAGCGCCGCTACCTTCGTCGCCAGCGGGCTCCCCAAGTACGCCAACCTGGCCCAGGCGGCTTATGTCACCGGCGAGGCGCCGACCGTCGGCATCGATCGTCTGCCCGACCTCAGCCACGACAACCTCAAGGTCGAGGTGGAGCGGATCGTCGCGGCCCTGGCCGCGCGCGGCTTCGAGGTGTACGTCGTCAACACCGCCCATCCCCGCCTGGACCTGCCCGCGGTTTACACCATCGTTCCCGGCGCCCATTTCCGGGAGCGGGCCCAGGCCGCGAGCGTGCCTTTTTTCGCGGCCAAGATTCTGACCCAGTTGGGGGATTTCCGCGCGGTCACGGCCGGGCTGAGTCGGCTTCAGGACCTGTATCCCGGCAAGTATTACCTGGACTTCTTCCTGGGCCAGACGCACCTGAGCGCCGGAGACGTTCCCCGGGCCATCCAGTATCTCGAGTCCGCCCTTAACCTCGATCCCCTGGCCCAGGACGTGCCAGGCGTCTTGACCTACCTGGGATTGGCCCATAAAGAGCTGGAAGAGTACGAGCGGGCCATCGGGTACCTCGAACGCTCGGCCGAGTTGGACCAGGAACGGGAGGACACCTTCAACCTCCTCGGCTTCTGCTATTTCAAGACCAAGCAGCACGAAAAGGCCATCGAGGCCTTTGGGACCGTGCTGGACATCAATCCGACCTCGGCCATCGATCACGCCAATATCGGCACGAACTACCGGGAGCTGGGCCGGGTCGAGGAGGCGGTCGAATTTTACCGCAGCGCCCTCCGCCTGGACCCTTCCCTTACCTGGGTCTGCGAGAACCTGGCCCGTCTGGCCGGCAAGTCAACCTGAGTCAAAAAAGGGGTCAGGAACCTTTTTCCCTCTTTCGCGGTCATGGGACGGAGTGAACATCAGAAAAAGGTTCCTGACCCCTTTTTCGAACCCATCCGACCTTGCCTCCTTAAATGTCGTTCGGCCCGGCCAGGAAATCCTTGAATTCGATGGGGCGCCTGTGCTAAAAGAAAGGCCGCTCGCCACTTAGGGAAGGAAAAGGGGTGGTTTCATGGCCTTCGCGCGGAAGTTCGGCTTATGCGGTCTCCTGGTGCTGGCTGCGGCCATGCTCGCCGCCGGACCGCTTTTCGCTTCGGAGACGGCCGTGGCCGAGGGCGAGGCCGTGCAGGCGCACGCCTGGTGGTTCTGGCCGCTGCTTCTTCTGGTGGTGACTTTTATCATGGGGATTTTGGCCGTGCTGGGGGGCGTGGGCGGCGGGGTGCTGTTCGTGCCCATCATCAGCGGGTTTTTCCCTTTTCACCTGGATTTCGTTCGCGGCACCGGCCTGTTGGTGGCGCTGTCCGGGGCCTTGGCCGCGGGTCCGGGCCTGCTCAAGATGAACCTGGCCAGTCTGCGGCTGGCCTTGCCGGTGGCGGTCATCGCTTCTCTCTTCGCCATTGTCGGGGCCATGATCGGGCTGGCCCTGCCGGCGCGGTTCGTCCAGATCTGTCTGGGCGCGACCATCGTGGGCATCTGCGCGCTGCTGCTGTCGGCCAAGAAGTCCGAGCGGCCCGACGTGCCGCAGCCCGACCGGCTTTCGAGCATCCTGCGCATCTATGGCGTGTACCATGAGGCCAGCTCGGGGCAGGACATCGACTGGCAGATTCACCGCACCCCCCTGGGCCTGGCCCTGTTCGTGATCATCGGCGTTATGGCCGGCATGTTCGGCCTGGGCGCGGGCTGGGCCAACATCCCGGTCCTCAACCTGGTCATGGGCGTGCCGCTGAAGATCAGCGTGGCCACGAGCAAGTTTCTGCTGTCCATCACCGACACCTCGGCGGCCTGGATTTACATCAACCAGGGTTGCGTCATTCCGCTGATGGTCGTGCCCTCGCTGGTGGGGATCATGCTGGGGTCCTTTATCGGCGTGCGTCTCCTGGCCGTGGCCAAGCCGTCGGTGGTGCGCTGGATCGTCATCGTCATGCTGGGTTTTTCCGGGCTCAGGGCCCTGCTCAAAGGGTTCGGGATTTAACCTTGTTCGGGCCGCAAGCGGAGGGATCATGACCAACCAGAAGACATCGCCGTACGAGGCCGGACCGGAGCAGCTGCGCTACGCCCAGATTCTGGGCGTAGGCATGTACTTCGGCCTGCTCATCCTGCTCATCACCTTTGCCGTCTATGCCCTGGGTCTGGTGAAACCGTACATCCCCATCGGCGAGATGCACAACTATTGGGGGCACAACGTCCACAAGTACATCGAGGGCGCCCACGTCCCGGTGGGTTGGGGTTGGGTGGGCCTCCTGGGCTATGGGGATATTCTGAACTTCGTGGGCATCGTCCTCCTGGCCGGCGTGACCATCGTGTGCTACCTGTCCATCGTGCCGCTGCTCTGGCGGAATAACGATCGGGTTTACGCCGTGCTGGCCGTGATCGAGGTCTTGATTCTATGCCTGGCAGCCAGCGGTATTTTGGCCGTGGGGGAGTGAGGAGGCCATGACAAAATGAGAGAGTCAGGGCAGGCCTCACGCGCTGGCGTTTCCCCGATTGAATCCGCGATCTTTGTCCGAAGGCGTTACCCGGTAGGGGCGAGGCATGCCTCGCCCTCTTCGTTTCTCCGCCGGCGTATCGCGGGCGACGCATGCGTCGCCCCGACCCATGCCACGCCATCATCCGAAGGCCCAAAATAGAAGCCCCGCCGGAGCGGACATAATTCGGCCAAACCCCGTCTTTTCAGGCGGGGTTTTTATACAGAGCGCCAGAACTTCGCATCCCTGTGTTGCTCCTCGGCTCGTCACTGCGGCGTACTGATAGTATGCCTCATTCCTCGCCTTCGTCGCGTCTTGGTCTGCTTTGTTCTGACGCTCTGTATGCGTATCGTTTTATGACGTTGTGTCTAGTTTTGGGCGTGGGGCCGTGTCGGCGAGCGGGCAGGCGTCGCAGAGGGGGCGGCGGCGACGGCAGTAGAGCTTGCCCAGGTGGACGAGCAGGGCGTGGTATTCGTTGTAGAGGCGGGCGTCCCGGGGAAGGTGGTCTAGAAACAGGGCCTGCAGGTCCTCGTAGCCTTCCCTGCCGCCGGCCAGCCCGTGCCGGACCAGGATGCGCCGGGTGTAGGCGTCGATGACAAAGACCGGCCGGCCGGCCGCGTAGAGAAGAATCGAGTCCGCGGTCTCCGGCCCCACGCCCTTCACCTCGAGCAAAGCGGCGCGGAGGACCTCGGCCGGTTCCTCGAGCAGCCGGTGCTCGTCGCCGGCGGCCCGCTCCATGATCAGCCGCACGAGGTTCTTGAGGCGGCCGGCCTTGAGGTTGTAATACCCGGCCGGGCGGAGGCGCTCGGCCAAGTCCTCGGGCCGCAGCCGGTCCAAGGCGCAGGGGTTGAGTAAACCTTCTTCCTTGAGCCGCCGGACGGCCTTTTCCACGTTGGTCCAGGCGGTGTTCTGGGTCAGGACCGCGCCGACCATGACCTCGAAAGCGGTCTCGCCCGGCCACCAGGATTGCGGGCCGAAGGCGCCCTCGAGGCGGGCATAAATCTCTCGGAGCCGGCGGCCGAGACCGTCCGGCTCCTCGGGACCGGGCTCAGGCATGAATCACGGCCACGCCAGACTCGGCTCCCGGCTTCTTCTTGCGGCGGCGCCTCTTTTTCTTTTTTTTCTGGATGCCCTCCGACTCCCCGGCTCCGGAGACCGGGCCCTCGGTTTTGGAGCGCACTTCCTCGGCCGCGGGAGCCGCGGAGCTGCGGGGCGCCAGTCCGAAGATGCCGCCGGGTCGCGTGAAGACCATGGCTGGGGCGCGGGGTGTGGCGCGCGGCGATTTCCGCTCCTCACCCGCCTGGGGACGGGGTGTTTCGCGCGGCGTGCGGCGCTCCCCCCGACCGGCGGGCTTGGGCCGGCCTCTCTCGCCCCCGGCCCTCACCCTCGGCTCCCGACCCCGAACCGGACCCGCCGCGTCTTTCTCGAACCAGTCATCCTCGGGCCAGACCACCGGAATCTTGTACCCCAGAAACTCCTCCAGCGGCTGAAGGTGCAGCACGTAAGTCTCGCAGGCCAGCGAGATGGCCCGCCCGGGCTTGCCCAGCCGCGCGGTCCGGCCGATGCGGTGGACGTAGTTTTCCACGTCCTGGGGCAGGTCGTAGTTGATGACGTGGGAGATGTCCTCGACGTGGATGCCCCGCGAGGCCACGTCCGTGGCCACGAGGATTTTTAGCTCGCCGTCCTTGAACGCTTTCATGAGCTTCAGCCGCGTGGGCTGGGGAAGGTCCCCGGTGATGCCTTCGGCCGGGAACCCGTTGCCCTTGAGCTTCCGGGTCAGCCACTCCACCCCGCTCTTGGTGTTGGCGAACATGAGCACGCGGGTCCAGTCCTCCCGGTGCAGCAGTCCCAGGAGCAGGGAGAACTTTTCGCTCTGCCCGACGTGGATGAGGGATTGTTCGATCCTCTCCAGGTCTCCCCGGTCCGGGGTGACGGAGATGAATTCGGGCAGGTTCATGTAATCGTAGGTCAGGTCCAGGATGCGGTAGGCCAGGGTGGCGGAGAAGAGCATGGTCTGGCGCTGCTCATAGGAGGGCAGGTGGCGCAGGATGTAGCGCAGGTCGTTGATAAAGCCCATGTCGAGCAGGCGGTCGGCCTCATCGATGACCAGATGGCGGACCTGGGTGGTTTTGAAGATGCCCTGTTTGAGGTAGTCGATGAGGCGGCCCGGGGTGCAGATGACGATGTCCACGCCTTTGCGCAGCATGTCGGCCTGCTTTTTGTAATCGATACCGCCGATGACCAGGCCCATGGACAGGCCGGTATGTCGGCCGACGAGCTCGGCGTCCTCGTAGATCTGCAGGGCCAGTTCCCGGGTGGGGGCGATGACCAAGGCCGAGGGAAGTCCGGCCCGGCGGTCGGTCAGTTTGAGGAGATGGGTCAGGAGCGGGATCAGGAAGGCCAGGGTCTTGCCGGTTCCGGTCTGGGCCTGGCCGGCCAGGTCGCGTCCTTCGAGTCCGACCGGTAGGACCTGGGCCTGGATGGGGGTGCAGTGGGTGAACCCGGCCTCCTCGAGGCCGATGGCCACCTCTTTGGGGAGGTCGAACCGGTCAAAGGTGGTCTCAGTCAGGAAAGTGGGTCGTTTGGGGCGGGGGGGGCCTGCGGATTCTTCGGCCCAGGGTGTCGACGAGTGTTCGTCTGTGTCTTCTGTCATGCCTCTCTCTCAGTCAAGGATACTGGTGATCGGCACCAGTTCTACCTTCGATTTTAAGTAATTATACTCTTCTTTCAGAACTTGGCAAGTTACGGGATAGGGGTGACCGATGGCCACGGCCCGGCCCCGCTGGCGGGCCAGAGCGACCAGCCGCCGGATCTGGATGCGGATGGCCTCGGCCTCCTGGACGTTATCCAAAAAGACGGTGCGCTCGGCGGTCTGGATGCCCAGCTCGCGGGCCGTCTGAAAAGCCTTGCTCCGGGCGCTGGTCCGGCTGTCCAGAAAAAGGAGGCCGCGCTTCTTGATCCCGGCCAGGACCCAGGCCATGCGCTCCGCGTCCTCGGTGTAGCGGGAACCCATGTGGTTGTTGACCCCGATAAGAAAGGGGACGTCTTGGACGGCCTCCTCGACCCGGCGCTCGACCTCGGCACGGTCCATGGCCTCGAGCAGGGCGCCGGGTCCCGGGTCCACCAGGGGGTATTGGGCGGGTTCCATGGGCAGGTGCAGGAGGACCGGCCGCCCGGCCCGGTGCGCCTCCTCGGCCACGGCCCGGGTCTCGGGCATGAAAGGAAGAATGGAAAAGGTGAGCGGCGCCTCGAGGGCGAGGAAGCACCGGGCCGCCGCGAGACTCAGACCCAGGTCGTCGATGACGATGGCCACCAGCCCCTCGGGCCCGGTCTCCAGGTCCGGCGGAGCGGGTCCGGACCCCGACGTCGGGACGGTCAGCAGGACCACGCTGTGCGATTTCACCCCGCTTAGCCGGATGTCGATCTTGAGACGTCCCTCCTGCAGGGCATAGGTCACGAGCGGAGGCGGATCGAGGGCCAGGTCCTCGAGGGCGGCGTCCAGTTTTTGCATGACCCGCCTCGCCTCCAGTCGGGTCGGCGGGCGCACCTCGATGGCGGCCTGCTGCCACTCCAGGCCGGCGCTCTGTTGATGGGTGATGTGGGTGAAACGGATGTTGTCCTCGGCCACGCCGAGGGACTTGAGGGTTTGAAAGAGGGCCTGGTCGATCTTTTTTATTTTTTGGTCGAGGCGGTTGTTTTCCTCATAGGCCAGGGGTTTTCCGGTCTTGGAGGTGGGGCGGGGTCTAGCCGGGGGGGGGGGGGTTCTGATGGTCGTGGGCCTGGGCAGGAACCGGTCGAGGGCCGGGATGGAGAAGACGCCGAGCCACCACAGGGCGGCCAGGGCGAAGGCCGTGCCGATGAGCAGACCGAACCCGAAAAGGATCAGCCGGCTACGCGCCCGCCCCCCGCGGCCGGCCTTGCGGGAGGCGGCCTTTTTTCGCTTGGTTTTCGGGTCGGGCTCGGATCGCGGATTTCGAGGAGGTCGCTGGGCCACTATTTCGCCGCCTTGGCCGCCTTGAGCAGCGGAAGCACCTCCCCGTTCTTCAACATTTCAAAGGCTTTTTTTAGTTGCGGATCCACCGTGAACCGTTCCTTGGGGGTCATTTCCCAGACCGGTTTCTGTTCGGGCTCGGGTTTGGCCGACGTTTTCGGTTTCTTGGTCGTTTCCTCGGGCTTGGAATCGGTTTCCTGGGCCGCCTCTTCGTTGCCCTCGTTTTCGCCCTTCAGGTGTTTGGCCAGGTCCTTTTCCCGGACGATCTTGCCCTTGAAGCTGCTGGGCACCTCGACGTCGGGTTCGATGCCCGCGGCCTGGATGGAGCGGCCCGAGGGGGTGTAGTACCGGGCCGTGGTCAGGCGGAGTCCGGAGCCGTCGCGGAAGGGGATGATGGTCTGGACCGAGGCCTTGCCAAAGGTCCTGGCGCCCAGAAGGAGGGCCCGCTTGTGGTCCTGCAGCGCCCCGGCCAGAATCTCCGCGGCGCTGGCCGAGCCTTCGTTGACCAGGACCACGACCGGGTAGTTCCCGACCAGGACCGAGGGCTGGGCCGTGAATTTCATGTTCTGTGCTTCGTTTCTGCCCTGGGTGTAGACGATGAGGCCCTCTTTCAGGAAAAGGTCGGCAATCTTGACCGCCTGGTCGAGCAGCCCGCCCGGGTTGCTTCTGAGGTCTAAAATGAGCCCTTTGGGCGGGACCGGACCGGCTTGGAACTTTTCCACGGCGTCTTTCAGGTCGGCCAGGGTGTTGGCTTGGAAGTTGCTTATCCGGATGTAACGATATCCGTCCTCGATGGCCTCCGAGCGCACGCTGCGCACGGGGATGACGTCGCGTATAATCGAGATGTCCAGCGGCTTGGACTCGGTTTCCCGGGTGACGGTCAGCACCACGGGCGTGCCCTTTTCCCCCCGAATCAACTTGACCGCCTCGGGCAGACCCATGTCCTTGGTGGATTTGCCGTTGATCTTGACGATCACGTCCCGGCTCTGGATGCCGGCCCGGAAGGCCGGCGTGCCGTCGATGGGCGCGACCACGGTCAGGGCCCCGTCCTTGCTGAGGGTCAGCTCGATCCCCACGCCGGTGAAGGCGCCCTGGGTGTCGATTTGCAGCTCCTTCATCTCCTCGGGCGTCATGTAGGAGGAATGGGGGTCCAGGGTGCGGACCATGCCCTTGATGGCCCCGTCCAACAGGACGTCCGGCTTCACCTCCTCGACGTATCGTTCCTGGACCTCGTAGAGAACCTGGGTGAGGATTTTAATTTTGGCGTAGACGTCTTCGTTGGGCCCGGCCGAGACCCGGGGGGCAGGCACGGTCAGGACGAACAGAAGAAAAAAGACAGCCACGAGGTGTCTGAGACGCGGTGTGGTCGGCATGTGCTATTTCTCCCCACGCTCCGCTTGAACCGGCGTCGCCGGGGCCAGCCATGGGCCGGGGTCCAGCGCTTTGCCGCGGAGCCTGATCTCGAAGTATATTTCTTTTCTCTCCATTTTTCCACTATCTGGAACCACGCCCAGCGGATCGCCGGGCTCCACCCATTGTCCGGGTCTGACTCTGAGGTCGGCCAGGCCGGCGGTCAAGGTGTAGTAGCGCCCGCCATGGTCGATGATGACCACGTTGCCGTACCCCCGGAGCCAACTGGCATAGACGATTTCGCCCGGAGCGACCGGCCGGGCCGGACTGTGGCCCTTGGCCTCGATGGTCAGGCCGAGGCGGGTGGTGTAGGTGCCGAACAGGCCTGGATTTTGTCCGAAGCGGTCGCGGACCCGGCCTTCAACCGGGAGCGGGAGTTTTCCCCGGAGGGCGCTTAGGTCCGGCCACTGCCTGGTCTTGGGCTCGGCCGCCGGCTTTTCCTCCGGCGCCGGCTCCGAACCGGCCTTTTGGGCCGGCTCGAGGATGACTTCCTTGACCAGGTTCTCGCGCGAGGTCTCCCGCTCTCGCTCCAGGGCCAGGTACGTTTCTTTCCGCTCGTGCACGGTCATGAGCAGCGCGGTCTTTTTGCTGCGGGCCTGGCTCAGCTTTTGTTTTTCCGTCTCTTCCTGGGCCAGGAGGTTCTTGAGCCCGTCTTCCTGGGATCGGATGCGGGCCATGGCCTCCCCCAGGGCCAGACGGCGCAGGTGGTGCTCCTCGAGAATGCGCTCGTCGTGGGCGATGACAATCGAAAAGTAGCGGTAGCGCCGCAGCAGGTCCTCGAGAGAGTCGGCGCTGAGCAGAAGCTGGATCAGGCCGCCTTCCTTCAGCCGATAAACGGCCCGGAGCCGTTGGGCCAGGTGGGCCTTCTGGGCCTCGAGGGCCTGTTCGAGCCGGAGGCGCTCCTTCTTTTTTTCACCCTGCTGTTTTTTGAGCGCGAGCGTCCGATGCTGGAGCTGGAGTTCGGCGCTTTCCGCGGCGTCGATGGCCTTTTCGAGGGCGTCCAGTTCGTCCAGGAGACGGCGCTCGGACGCGGTCGCCTCCTCGACGACCTGGGTCCCGAGCGAGGTCGGCGCGTCCGCCGCTTGCGCCGGCCCGGCGCCCAGCAGCGCGCAAAGCGAAAGACTCAAAAAGATCTCGCCGGCTCTCACGACCGCATGAACCTTCCCAGGGAGACCAGACTGCCGAGCAGGCCCAACAACAGGCCCAGCCCCACCAACCCGAAGGCCTCGGCCGACGAAAGAAACCGCCATTCGGCCAGGGACAACCCGAGCGGAAATTCCACCTGGGAGATGACCAGGCGGAACATGAGCCACAGCAGGGCCAGGGCCAAGAGCCCGCCGAAGAACCCTTGCAAAAGCCCCTCGATGAGGAAGGGCGCCCGGATGAAACTCTCGGTCGCGCCGATGAGGCGCAGGATGGACAGCTCCTCCTGCCGGGCGTACACGGTCAGCTTGATGGTGTTCGAAATGATGAAGACCGTGGCCAGGAAGAGCAGCCCGCCGATGACGAGCGCGCCCAGCTTGAAGAAGTTGAAGATGCTGGCCAGCTTCTCGGACCAGTCCCAGGCGTAGTCCACGTCCGTGACGTGCTCGAGTCCTTTGAGGCGGACGAGCAGGGGTTTGATTTGTTCCGGGGAGCGGTAAGGCGCCTTGAGGGTGAGTTCGAAGGAGGCGGGCAGCGGGTTTTCCTCGAGACCGTCCAAAAGGGCGGCGCGGGCGCCCAGCCGGCGCCTCAGGTCGCTCATGGCCTGGGCCTTGGTGATGTGAACCACCTCGGCCGCCTCGGGCAGTTTCAAGAGCCTGGCCTTCAAGGCGGCAATGGCCTCAGGGCCCAGCCCGTCCTCGAGATAGACCGCCACGGACAGGTGCTGGGCCGAGGCGGTGAGAAGGGCCTTGACGTTGGTGCTGATGAGGAGAAAGCCGGCCAGGATGAGCAGGGCCAGGCCGAGGGTGGCGATGGAGACGAGGCTGATGAAAAGATTTTGAGCGAGGTTGCTCAGGGCGATGCGGATGAAGTAAATCAGGAAGCGCTGCAAGGGCGTTCTCTCACGTGACCAACCGACCCTTGTCCAGATGGAGAATGCGCAGGTTGGCCTCCTTCAGGAGTTCCCGGTTGTGGGTGGCCATGAGCACGGTCGCGCCGCCTCGGTTGATGTTTAAGAGCAGCTCGAAGATGCTCCGGCTCATGTCCAGGTCCAGGTTGCCCGTGGGTTCGTCGGCCAGCAGAATCTTGGGGTCCCCGATCATGGCCCGGGCGATGGACACCCGCTGCTGCTCTCCGCCGGAAAGCTGCGGCGGATAAGCCTCGCTCAGCGACTCGAGCCCCAGGCTGCGCAACAGCACGCGGACCTTCTTCTGAATGAAACTGCGCCGGGCCCCTTGGATCTCCAGCCGCAAGGCCACGTTCTGAAATACGGTCCGCGTGGGAAGGAGCTTGAAGTCCTGAAAGACCACCCCGATCTTCCGCCTCAGTTCCGGGATGTGATGCGGCCGGAGGCGCTTCAGATTCTGGCGATCCACCAGGACCTCCCCACGGGTTACCGGCTCCTGGCAGAGGATGAGTTTTAACAACGTGGTCTTGCCCGCGCCGCTCGGCCCGACGATGAAGACGAACTCGCCCTCCCCCACGCGGGCGGTCACGTCGGTCAGGGCCGCCTTCCGGCCGTAGATTTTGGTCACGCCGTACAGTTGGATCATTTCGATCGTTTCCCGTCCGCGGGCAACGGGACGTACGTGAAATCACCGGCCGGCCCGGGCCGCGTTCTCAGATATCGTCCCGGCCCATCCCCATGGCCCGTTCCAGGGTGATCCAGGCCAGGTTGTAGCCGTACAGGGCCTGATAACGGCTGGTTTGGGCCTGGGTGAGCAGGGTGAGGGCGTCCAGGACTTCGGTCGAGGTGGCCACCTGTTCCCGGTAGCGCTCGTTGCTCATGCGGAAGTTTTCCTCGGCCGATTCGACGGCCTTCTGGGCCACGACGATGGCTCTTTCCGCCTCCTTGAGGCTGATGTAGCCGTTTTTCACATCCAAGGTGACCCCATCCTTGACCTGGGTGAGGGTATATTCGGCCTGGGCCAGTACGGTCTGGGCGGCCTTGACCTGGTCATAGGTCCGGCCCCATTCCCAGAAATTCCAGGTCAGAGCGGCCGTGACGTCCCAAGAGCGATACTCCGATAGGAACGGGCTGCCGTTCACTTGCCAGTCGTCGCCCTTCCAGTAGTAGTTGCCGATCAGGGCCACGGTGGGAAAGTAGTCGGCTTGGGCCAGGCGCACCTTTTTCTGATCGAGCAGGACACTTTCTTCCACGGCCTTGATCTCGGGCCGTGTCTTCAAGGCTTGAGCCTGGCATTCTTCCAGGGAATTGGCGAAAGGCTTGTACAAGAGGATGTCTTCCACTTCCAGGTCGGCCGCCAGGTCGCGCCTGAGCAAAGTGTTCATGCTGGCCTTGGCCAGAAGCACGTCGTTTTCGGCCTTGATCTGGGCGAGCGCGGCCTGGGCCAGGTTGGCCTCGGCCTGAAGGACCTGGTTCTTGGGAACCATGCCCACCTCGTAGAAGTTGCGTGCATCGTTCAGGTGGGCCTCGTTCGTGGCATAGGCCTGGTTGGCGACCTCGGTAGCCTTCTTGGCCAGAATGATGTTCAGGTAAGACTGCTTGGCTTGGAAAATGACGTCCAGGCGGGTCTTGACCTCGGAGATTTTGCTCAGGTCCACGCCGATGGCGGCCATCTGGTAAGCGGTGGTCAGGGCCCAGCCGGTGAACAGGGGCTGGGTGACGGTGATCTTGGACTGCCAGTTGTCCCGGGTGCCCACATCGTGGGCCGGGATGGTGATGGTGAACGTCGGCAGTGGGATGTAGGTGGCGCCCACGGCGGGTGCCCTGTCGAGGCGGGTGCCGGAGTAGGTGAGGCCGAAGGTCGGCAGAAACTGACTGCCCGCCTGACGGCGCGACCAGACGGCGCCCTCCACGCCCTTGGCGGCCGAGGCCACTTGCGGGCTCGCCTTGAGGACCAAGGCCACGCTTTCCTTGAGGCCGAGGGCCTTTGTTTTTTCCTCGGCCCACGCCGGGATCGCTCCGCCGACGAGAACGAATCCAAGGGCCACCATCAGGGTGAGACAAATAACCGAAGACCACTTGTTGCCTAGAGCCAGCCGTTTCTGCATACCTGACCTCCCTCGTCAGCCCCGGTCGCGGGCCGAAATAAACCGGCCCCGCTCCCGAAGACTCGGCGCATTATGACTCAAGCCATCATTTTTTTTCAAATTAAAAATAGGTTTGGCCTTAAGCCTACATATTTCGTAAAAAAACCAATTTTAGCCCATGGCTGCGGGCGGTCCAAAGCGGCCCCCCCGTTCCCCCGTCCGTCCTGGGGCGAAACAGCCACGGCTGAAGCCTTTTATCGCGTTTTCCCCGGAGAAGGTTACACGCGCCTTGACCCGGCTCTCCAGAACCTGATAAGACGGTAGCACCGCATCGGCGGGGGAGAAAGGGCATGGAGCGCAAAATTCGCATCGCCCTGGTCCAGTTTCAGATCGTGGACGATTGGCTGTCCAACATGGCCGCGGCCGAGTCCCTGCTCATCCGGGCCAAGGACCGCGGCGCCGATCTGGCCGTCCTGCCGGAGATTTTCGTCGGTCCCTATAGCCTGGAGGCCTTTGTCCGGTATGCCGAGCCGGTGCCGGACGGGCGCACCTGCGAGCGGCTGCACCGTTGGTCTGAGTCGCTGGGCCTGGCCGTTCTGGGCGGCTCCCTGCCGGAGCGGGACCAAGACGGCCGCATTTACAACACGGCCACGCTCTGGGACCCGGAAGGGGAACTGGTGGCCGTGCACCGCAAGGTGCATCTATTCGACGTGGACCTGCCGGGCGGGGTCTCGTTCATGGAGTCCTCGGTTTTCAGTCCAGGGGGTCGCATCACCACGGCTGACGTCCTGGGTCTCAAGGTGGGCCTCGCCGTCTGCTACGACGTCCGTTTTCCGGAAATGTTCCGGCTGATGGCCCTGGCCGGGGCAGAGGCGGCCCTGGTGCCGGGCGCCTTCAACCCGGTCTCCGGGCCGGCGCACTGGGAGCTGCATTTGAGGGGGCGGGCCGTGGAGAACACCATGTACGTGGCCGGGGTTTCGGGCATTTCTCCGCCGGAGGCCGTTTACCAGGCCTGGGGGCACTCCATGGTGGTGGACCCCTTCGGCGAGGTGCTGGTCAACCTGGGCCGAGCCGAGGGCGTCGGCCTGGCCGAACTCGATCCGGCGCGGCTGAGGGAGGTCCGGGAGCGGCTGCCCCTGCTCAGGCAGCGGCGGGACGATTTGTACGAGCTGTGGTTGAAGAAGACGGATTGAGACCCTGGCAAAACTTCGGCTGCCGGCCGAACTCTTTGTCGGGCTCTGGGTAGGGGCGACCGGCCGGTCGCCCCTGCTTGGAATTTCGTCATGGGCGGCTGAGTACGGGGCCGCAAGAGGGCGAGGATGACGGTTTTCGTCCTGGGACTGGTGATCCTTTCCGCCTCGCTGCACGTGTTCTGGAACACGTTGGTCAAGACCAGCGTGGACAAAGGCTCCTTCGCCGGCCTGACCTCGCTGGCCGCCATGCTTTTTCTGCTGCCTTTTTTCCTTCTGGTACGGGTGATAGCGCCGACCGGTCTCGGGACCCCGGTTTTCCTCTATGCGGGCGGGGCGGCCGTATTCGAATTGCTGTACGTCATCTTTCTTTTTCGGGCCTATGACCAGGCCGATCTGAGCGTGGTGTACCCGCTCAGCCGCGGGTGGGCGCCGGTGGTGACGCTGGTGCGGGGCGGGTGGGTGCTGGGGGACTGGGTATCGGGGCCGCGGGCCCTGGCCGTATTGGTGGTGGTGCTGGGGGTTCTGGGGGTGGCTTTAAGCGCCCTGCCCGGGCCGGACGGGCAAGGCCAGCGGGCCGGGGTGGGGCTGGCCCTGGCCACGGGCGGGACCATAGCCGGATACCATCTCGTGGACCGGCAGGCCATGATCATGGCCGGGGCGCCCCACCCGGTGGAATATCTCTTCCTCAGGCATTTTTTCCTGGCGATCCTGGTCATGCTCTGGGTTCTGCTCGTGCTCGGGCGTGGCCGGGCTATGGGCCGGGAATGGCGCACCAACCGGGCCGGCGTAATCATCGTGGGCATTTGTACGCCGCTGGCCTACCTGCTCATTATCTGGGCCTTGAAGTTCGGGAATGTGACCTCCATCACGGCCGGGAGAAACATCGGCATCTTCATCAGCACCCTGGTGGGCGCGTTGGTGCTGAAGGAGCGGGTGACGGCGCGGCGGCTGGCCGGGGCCATGATCATTGCCGCCGGCGTAATCGGGTTGGTGGTGCTAAATTAAATGATGAATGATGAGTGAGGAATGATGAAGGAGACCCCGGTCGCTTTGACGTGGGTTTCACGCACCACGGACCGCGCGCTTCGCGAACCGCTCCTACCCAAGCCGCGCCGAGCCCTAACCGCGCCGGTCTTGTCACCTTCTTGCCCGCCTCCGGCACACCCGGATGTTGTCCGGTTACCCGTCTTCCACAAACTTTGCCTCTTGTTCTTTGGAACATGACAGACAAGCGGCCATGGCACCCGGCTTCATATCATCCTCCTTGAGACCCGTGCAAAACTTCGGCTGCCGGCCGAACCCGCGGCTTCGGTGGCAGGGGCGACCGGCCGGTCGCCCCAACTCGTATACCACGGTCCTCAGCTCAGCCGAAAGCGTTCCCCGTCCCGCACCACCAGCCCGGCCCGCATCAACCGTTCGAGGTGCCTTAGCATCATGGTCCTCTCCGAGATGGCCAGGGACCAGGCGCTTTCGATGCTCTTGTTCCCGTAGATCAGGCCGGCCGCGGCGATTTCGTGCAGGGTCCGGGGTCCGCCGTCCAGGAACCTAACCAACTTCGCCTCCCGTTCGTCGATGACGGCCAGGTAGCGGTCGAAATGGCTTGAATCCGCCTCCAGCACCCCGCTTCGGCCGTGGGCCACGAGGTACACCTCGGCCGGAATTTTTGCCAGGCGTTTGCAGGAGCGGATGGTGTCCTCGATGGAGGATTCGGGGTCTCCGTAGTAGGGCCCGGCCCGGGACAGGTCCAGGTCTCCGGTGAAGAGAACCTTTTCCGTGGGGAAATAGAAGCTGAGGTGGCCGGGGGAATGGCCCGGCGTATGCAAAACCCGCATGAGGGTATGTCCGAAGTCGATGGTTTCGTCGTCGACCAGCAGGCGGTCCGGCACCCGGGGCTTGAAGCGGATGACCTTGTCGAGATAGGTCAGGATGCGGTCCACTCGGGCCGCGTCGGTCCTCTCCTCCTGGGCCAGGATATGGATAAAACCCTCGAGGTCCCGGAACATGCGGGCTTCGAGGGCGTGGACCCAGAGTTCGGCCTTAGGGAAGAGGTGGTGGTGCATGATATGGTCCTCGTGCCCGTGGGTGGCGATGAGGACCTGGATGGGCCGTTCGGCCTCGAGCCGGCAGAGTACCGTCTCGTCGCTCGAAGCGTCGATCAAGGCCCGGAGATGGTCGTCGATGAAGACGGAGTGGCAGTGCGGGTACTTCCCGCCAAGAATCAGTTTGATTCTTCCTCGTTCGAAGGCGAACATAGGGCTTCAATCGGATTCGGGCGCAGCCGGAAAGCGATAGAGTTCCGGACGCCGCCTGGGCAGGAAAAAGCCCATGGGGCTTTGGCGGACCCGGGCCTGGTCGGCCGCCTTGAGGTCGGCCACGATCAGCCCGTCCCGGTCCGAGGCGGCCTGGGCCAGGACCTCGCCCTTGGGGTCCAGGATCACGGCCGCGCCGCCGAAGATCAGCCCGTCGCCATTCGGGCCGGCCTGGTTGCAGGCCGCCACAAAGAGGCCGTTGTCATAGGCCCGGGCCGGCAGGTATTTTCCCCACCTGATCCTCATTTCCTCAGACCCATCATGAGGGGAGGCATGTGGCAGACAGAGGATATCCGCCCCGGCCAGGGCCAGGGCTGTGCCGATTTCCGGGAAGTGGGCCTCGTAACAGAGCGCCAGGCCGATACGCACCCGGCCGGCCGCGAAAAGACCCAGCCGGTCCCCGGCCCGGAAGCGGGTTTTTTCCAAGGGGGACAGGTGGGTTTTTCGGTAAGCTCCGAGGAATCCCTCGGGGCCGGCCAGGACGTGGGTCAGGTATGGGCCGGTTTCGATCAGCCCGGCCAGGATTTTTATCCTGTGCCGCCCGGCCAAAGCGCAAACCTCATCGGTCAGCGGGCCGGGCACCGGCTCGGCCAAGGGCTCCACGGGGCGCCGGACCGTGTAGCCGGTCAGGCAGGCCTCGGGCAGAAGGACCAGGCCCGCCCCCTGCCCCGCGGCCTCCTCCACCAGCCTCCCGGCTCGGGTCAGGTTCCCCGGCGTGTCTCCGACCACGGCTTGCATCATGGCCGCGGCCACGCGCAGGTCCTGTTCCATGGCTCACCGGCCTGTCAGGTCTTGAGGGTCAGGGCCTTTACCAAGCGCCTGAGCAGCGCGGGCTTTTGAACCACGTCGCTGGATTCCAAGAACCCGATCCGCTGCTGGAAGTGGTCCTTGAGCCGGGCCAGGTACTCTTCTTTATTGGTGACCTTGGCCGGGTTATACAGGTCGTAATAGCCGGGCAGGACCTTTTCCACGGACCTCTTGGTGGGAAGCTGGGTGCCGGGCACCAGGTCCCAGTCCTCCCAGGCGAGCACGCCGGTCAGGATGGCCGTCTGCAGGGTCAGAGAGGTCTTCAGCGGCACGGGCGTGACGCTTTCGGTCGAGGTCTTCCAGAACCCGGAACCGCCGCCGGTCCAGACATAGCACTCGCACCCGGCCTTGAACACGGCCTCGTAACCCTCGCAGTCCCGGTAGAGTTCATAGACCCGGAAGGGGTTGGCGAACGGTTCGAAGACCAGGCGCCGCATCTCCTCGGCCGAGATGTTCTCGGCCGCGGTGCGCTTGGTCATGAGCGTCGCGCCCAGGGCCACGGCCAGGTCGATGTCGTTCACCTTGACCACGGGCGGCAGGGTCGCGTCCTTCATCAGCCAGCCGATGGAGTTGGGGAAGCCGATGACGTTGGTCGTCTCCCCCAAAAGCTCCCGGGCCAGGATGGCCCGGCCGTTGTTGTTGCGGGTGTCCCAGCCGTAGGGCATGATCTTGCCGTCCACCTCGACGACCAGCATGTTCTGGGTGGAGATGAGGTATTCCCAGTCCGGATGGTCCAGGTCCCGGGCGTCGGTCTTGTCGAAAAGGGCCGGCTCCCAGACGTAGGCCTTCTGGTTCTTGTAGTCGATCTGGAAGGCGTCATCGTGGGCGATGCGGCGTTTAAAGCCCTTGGGCAGGGTTCCCTCGTTGTCCAGGGAGTTGGTGTGGGAGGATTTGCCCGAGCCGGACAGGCCGTAGAAGGCCATGACCTGCTTGCCTCGATGCTCGAACCCCTTGCAGCCCGAGAAGTCGGTCTCGCGGATGCCGCCGTGGGCCGCGACCGCGCCGAGCTGCATGCCGGCCGTCCAGGCCATGGTCAGGGTGCCTTTTTTACGCTCGCCGAAGTACCTGAGGCCCAGGTTGAAGATGGTCATGTGCTTTTCGTCGATGAGCACGCAGCCCTTGGCCCAGCGGGGATCGTCGGACTTCCACTCCGGATAGGCCACGAAGAGGATGTCCGGGATGTGGTGCACCTTCGAGGTCTCGTACTCCGGCGCGGCGGCCAGCGGCTGGAAGTTGGCCAGCCAGTTGAACATGTTCGAGGCATCCTCCTCGGGCGCCACCAGCCGGGCCTTGACCATCAGGTCCGGGTGGGTGCCGACCACGCACTCGCAGATGACCAGGTCGTGGAAGCGCTGCAGGTCATAGATGGCCTCGCGCAGCAGGCCTTCCGCCTCGTCCCGCTCGGCCGGCCCGATGCGGTTGTAAAAGACCCGGGCTGCGGCCGCGCGTCCCACCGCGTCTCCGTGGTTGTCGTTGATGACCTTGGCTCCGGCCGGCAGCCCCAGACGCTGAATCGCCCCCTTGTAAATCGGACGGTCAGTCACGGTGACCCAGGGCATGCGGCAGGCGATTTCGTAAGCCTCGGCCGCGGAGATGACCCGGGGTCCGCCTTCGCTGTTGCGTCCGTTCATCACGGACTCGGCCAGGGCGCGCACGCGCGACATGTCGCCCAGTTTCCGGTAATACTGCCAGGAAGGTTTGCTGGCCATGTGCTGTCTCCTTGCCTTCTTTCTTTTTCGCCTACCAAAGACTGCCTTTTTTCTATCAAAGACCCATCGCTGATTCATCGTTAAAGTACTTTACTATAATAATGCGTTTTTCCTTCGTCAAGCGATTCGTGGCCCGGCCCGGGCCCCTGCGTTGACGCATACCGGGCCGCCGTGGTAAACCCATAAAAAGCCCGTTTCTGGAGGTGCGAATGCACAAGGTGTTGATTCACCAGGCGTCGTATGACCATTGCCGGGAGGCCGTGGACCGGGCCTTCGACCTGTTTCCCATGCCTGTCAAGGGCCGCAGCGTGCTCATCAAGCCGAACGCGCTTAGGGCCTCGAACGCGGAGCAGGGCATCGTGACCCATCCGGCCGTGGTGCGGGCCGTGGTGGAGAAGGTCGAGGCGCTCGGCGCGGGCCGCATCGTGGTCGGGGACAATCCGGGCATGATGAGCTATGGCGCCAACGAAAAGACGTTCCGGCAGAGCGGCCTCATGGAGGCGGCCAAGGGCCATTATGAAAACATCGGCTCCGATGCGGTCGAAGTGGACTTCAATCCGAAATTCGCTGACCGGGTCAGCGTTTCCCGGGCGGTGATGGACGCGGACGTCCTCATCTCGGTGCCCAAGTTCAAGACCCACGGGCTGACGATCGTCACCGGCGCCGTGAAGAACAGCTACGGTCTGCTGCCCGGCGCGATCAAGGCGAACCTGCACAACAAATCCGGGACCGCCCTTCGCTTCCACGAGATGCTGATCGACGTCTTCAAGCTGCGGGTGCCGGACCTGGTCATCATGGACGCCGTGGTGGGCATGGAGGGCAACGGGCCGGCCTCGACCGAACTCAGGGACATCGGCCGCATCCTGGCCTCGGACAACGGGGTGGCCCTGGATGCGGTCATGTCCCGCATGATGGGTTTCGATCCCGCAAGTCTGCCCTTTTTGCAAACGGCCCGGACTCGAGGGCTGGGGACCCACGAGGATCGGGAGATAGAGATCGTTGGGACCCTGGCGCCGGTGCCGAACTTCAAGCTGCCGCCTTCCGCCGGCGCGTCCTGGGAACGATCCACGGGCGGCGACTTTTTCATGCACCGCACCGGGCTCAGGCCCAAGGCCGATCCCGCGCTCTGCACGGCCTGCGGCGTGTGCATCGACCAATGCCCGGCCTCGGCCCTGTCCATGGGCGAGGACCTGCCGGAGGTGAACGCCGAGGTCTGCCTGGCCTGTTTCTGTTGCCAGGAGATGTGCCCGGAAGCGGCCATGAAACTGTCGTGAGCTTGCGTTGTTTCTCACCGGTAAGGGACCGGGGAAAGGACGGGGCCGGCGGTTCAGGGTTTCGGGGCGCGAAATCGTCTGTTATTGCTACAAAATAGTGTTGACAAGGAGGGCGGAATCAAGCTAGACTTAAAACCCTGAGATATTCCAGCCTCGACGGTGAGGAACAAATTTATCAACAATGTCGCGCATTTGAGATAGGGAGGCGAATCATGAGGAAACCGGCGCAGAACAAAGGCTTTACCCTGATTGAAATCCTGCTGGTGGTGGTCATCATCGGCCTCATGCTGGCTGTGATCGTGCCGCGGGCCTGGCGGGCCAACGTGGACACCAAGTACAACCTGGTCCGCCAGAACTGCAACGAGCTGGCCTCCTTCGGCATGGAGTGGGTCGAGCAGCAGATGCAGGCCCAGCCCGAAGACTATGGAACCACCCTATTTGATTATCTTCAAACCCTGTCTGGAACGAATGCCTGGGTTCCCAGCGCTGCCTACAACTGGCGGCAGCCCAGCCTGGTGTCTCACACCGGTCCACCCGCATACAGCCTTACCCCGCAGACTGCAGTGGTGGGGATTGTTCCGCCGGATAAGCGGCCCCGCAACCCCTTTAATGGGGTGTCCTATTTTGAATCTCCAAACAACCCGGCCACGGCGGGAATTGTAGCCGGTGCCATTGCCTGCGGCCGTGTCACCGAAACCAGCGGATGGAACTATTACGCCTTCATGTGGCAGGGCGCGGATTCAACCGCGACGCCTTGGTTTGATCCTGGCACCTTTCATGGGGGCCAAAAGAGATTTGCAGTTGCAGGTACGAGATTAGAGGGTCTCAGAAACGGGGTATTTTTCGCCCGGGCGCGAAACTAATCGGAACGTCACCGCGAACCCCCCGCCGCTAGTGTTTTTAGTGGCGGGTTTTTTGTTTTATACCAAGAAGATACCTTGTTTCCGGGGATGCATTGTTTTGCCGGACAGCCGAGGGATTCGAGGTTTGGGCCGTGTTCGATTGGACAGCGGCTAGGAAAATAGTCCTAGAAATTTTTTCATGAAAAATTGAAAAATGGTACTTTTGTCGTATTGACGGTGCCCTCCCCGCGTGCTTGAATTAAAGCCAAAAGGAAATAGTGTCTGATTTGTGAGAACGAAAAAAAGCCGTTTCCCTGACTATTAGGAGGTCAACCGTCATGAAAAAGAGCTTTTTGGTCCTCATCTTAGCACTGGCGATTTTCGCTGTACCTGCGGTCTGCGTGGCCAATCCATCGCTCTATCCTCTCGGGGTGGGGTCTGATGGCTTTATTACTTCGCCAACGACATTTGTCCCCGGCTGGGTGACTTCCTCTCCGTACCAGCGGAACATCTACTGGAACTTTGATTCTTCCCCATGGGGGGGGCCAACCTTCAATCCCCTAGTGGGTACACCTGGCGCCGTTTACTCAGGATACAATGAAACCCCCTATACGCCTGGACTTCAGCAGTCAGACATCGTTGATAGTTCTGGAATAGCCGCAGGAGATGGTCATGGCTGGACTGGAGGCGGCATCGGCATAGATCGAGGCCCGACACCTCCGGGGCAGGCCTTTTTCCACCTGGACAATCTGCCTGACCCGATTGGCTTCAAGCATGTCTATGTGGAAGCGGTGTACTATTTTAACGATCCGAACGTCGATCCCTATGGGTTGGTAGACCTCTACGCACCTGGCGGCATCGATCCCATCCCCTATACGAATTTCTCATGGAATCCAGTTTATTTCGACGAATGGGAGACCCCGGCCCCAGGGCAAACCGTGTTTGACCAGTTCTGGCTTTTGAATGTGGCTTGGGAGATCAGGCCGAATCCTTTGTTTGAAGACTTGGTTTTTTCTTTCCAACTAAGTGATCCCCAGAATCAGACGTTGTTTTTAGAGCTCGACGACCTCCACATCGCCACCGAGTGCGCGACGGTGCCGCTGCCTGGCGCGGCCTGGCTGCTGGGCTCCGGCCTGATCGGCCTGATCGGGTTCGCCCGGAAGTTTCTCAGCTAAGCTCGTCTGACCGAGACCTTTAAACAAGGCAGGATCGCGATTGGTCCTGCCTTGTTTCTTGAGGCCATGGCAAACTTCGGCTGCCGGTCGAACTCACTCAAGGGCTTCGGCTCGAAGTTCTCGAAATATAGTAACATTCCTGCGGCCCCTCGACTTCGCTCGGGGTCGTGAGCTTGTCGAACGGCTTCGATCCTCGCCCTTCGCTATTTCGTCTCGGCATCCTGTGTTTTGCAAGGGTTGCGGCCAAGGATTTCATTGTAGGGGCGGTTCGCGAACCGCCTCTACTTGGGTTCCCGGGTTGTGTCATGGTCTCGAATTGTGAAATTTCATTGACAATTCAATGATGAAGCCAGTAGTATTAGAAGGATGTAATACCACACATCCGACAAAGAAGGACAACAACAAAGTTCCCGGCCAGCCACGAAACGGAGTCTCGAACGCCATGATCACCTCACAAGCGTCATATCGGAAGCCCAGGTTGCTCTGGCTGTTCATCTTGACCGCTCTGCTTCTGTTCCTGCCAACCGCGCGCGGACAGGCCCAGGAGCAGACCAAAGAGAAAAAGCCTCAAGCCGTCCGGGAGCAAGCCGAGGGGGAAAAGCCGGAGATCGAGGCCGAGCGGTACGTGATCGGACCGGCCGATACGCTCCAGATTTCGGTTTGGGAGGATGAAAGCCTGCGGCGGGACCTCGTCGTGCCCCCGGACGGGGTCATCTCCTTCCCCCTGGTGGGCGACATCGACATCACCGGCATGAATACCACCCAGCTCCGGGAGGTCGCGGCCAAGAGGATTCAGGAGTTCGTGCCGGACGCGACCGTGACCGTGATGCTGCTCCAGATCAACGACCTGAAGGCCTACGTTATCGGCAAGGTGGCCCGGCCCGGCGTGTTCCCGATCAACATGAACACCACTGTGCTGCAGTTTCTGGCCATGGCCGGGGGGTTGAACCCGTTCGCCGCGGCCGGCAAGATCATGGTGCTCAGGCAGGAGGGCGGCAAGACCATCAAGATTCCCTTTGATTACAACGAGGTGGAAAAGGGGCAACATCTCGAGCAGAACATTGTCCTCAAACGGGGGGACGTAGTTGTTGTTCCCTGATTCGAGGCCATTTCAAAACTTCGGGTTCCGGCCGAACTCACTCACGGGCTTCGGCTCGAAGTCGTCGAAATATAGCGATATTCCTGCGGCCGCCTCGACTTCGCTCGGGGCCATGAGCCTGTCGAATGGCTTCGATCCTTGCCCCTCTCGATTTCGTCTCGGAATCCTGTGTTTTGCAACGGCCTCGGATAAGTCCGGGCAAAATCTCGAGTTGGTTGGAGCGGCAAGGAGCGAGCGCGTGAGGGTCTATCCGAAGCGGGCCGGTTTTTTGGGGTTTCGTCGGCTGGGGGGCGGTCTGGTCGTCACGGCTCTGACCCTGCTGCTTCCGGTTATGGCGCAAGCGGCCGGGCTGCTCAACCTGAACACCTCCGTGGACTTTTCCGGCCGGTACGACTCGAACGCCAATGTCCAGGCCCAAGGCGGGCAGTCCGATGAGGTGTTCGACTTGACGCCTTCCGTGAGCCTGGGCCTGAACGAGCTTCGGTGGTCCCTTACGGGAAACGCCTCCTACAGCCTGCACCGGTACGTCGCAGAGAAGAACCTCGCTAATGAGTCCATGCGCCTGGGTCTGGGCGGCCAGAGAACGCTCACCGAACGCCTGTCAGCCACCGGGAACGTCTCCTATAACCGGGACGTTACGCTGCTTACCCAGGAGGCGGCAACGACCACGGAGACGACCACGGCAACGACCGCGAACCTGGAACGCGTGCCAAGCAGTCGAAGGAGCTATGGCTGGGGAGGTGGCCTGTCCTATGCGCTGAGCGAGCGCGATTCGCTGGGCGCGACCTATTCCCATAGCCGCGAGACTTATGGTTTTGCAGGATACGCCGCCAGCCAATCCAACAGCTTTAGTCTTTCCCTCTCCCGGGCTTTGGCCACCCAGAGGGACAGCCTTTCATTTTCCACAAGCTACGGCACGAACGACTCGGACGTCAGCCACGTGAAGAATTACAGCGCTTCCCTAGGCTGGAGCCATTCCCTCAGCGAGACCTGGTCGATGTCGGCCAATCTGGGCCCGCGTTACACGGAGACACGGCAGCTCCGCACCGCGCTGGAACTGGTTCTCGTGCCCGGAGCGGACCCGCCGTTCGAGGTGGTGTTCCGGAGCGTGGAAGGGGTGTTCACCTCCTGGGGGATGGGTGCCGGTCTGCATGTGTCGCATGGGGGCGAGAGGTCGACTTTCGGTCTGGGTTACCAACGAGATTTGAGTTATAGTGCGTTTGGCGAGGCCCGTGAGTCGGACTCGCTGTCCGCCAATTATTCGTATCGGCTGACGGAGCGTTTGAGTCTGGGGCTTTCCGGCGGGCTGTTCCTTTCTCGCTCCGCGGCTGGGGTTGAGACCGCGGGCGGGTATTGGCGTACTTACAGCGCGTCTTCGAGCCTGAGCTATAGTTTCATGACGAACCACTCCGTACGGGTGGGGTATTCGTACACGCGCAACGAAGGGAATGGGTCGGCGGGGACGGTGGATCGTTATGCGGTTTTTATAACGGTAAGTCTGGCTTTTCCGAAGCAGTTCGATATTTGAAACGGGATGCGGCATGACAGCGAGTGAGCAAATTATCAATCTTCAGGACATCCGGGGGATCGTTCGGCGCAGGAAGATAGGCTTCCTGATCACGACCGTGGTGATTCTGTGCATAGCCGTGGTGGTGGCCGTTATCATTCCGCCTTCCTATCGTTCCGAGACAACCATCCTCGTCGAGGGTCAGCAAATTCCGGAAGAGTTCGTCCACTCGACGGTGACGGCGGATGTCACGGAGCGTCTGGAAGTCATCAGCCACCAGGTGCTCAGCCGCACCCGGCTGTCGGAGATCATGCAACAGCAGCATCTGTACCCGGAGATGCGGGACCGGTACACGGTCGAGGAGATCGTGGAGAAGATGCGGCGGGACATCCGGCTGCAGACGATCGGGGGCGAGGTGGCGAATCGTCGCGGCGGCGGGGGCAGCCCGGGCGCCATCGCCTTCAAACTGTCGTATGAAGGCCGGGACCCCTCGACCGTGCAGCGGACGGCCAATGTCCTGGCTTCCCTGTACCTCGAGGAAAACGTCCGCTCCCGGGGCCAGCGCGTGTCGGTCATCACCCGATTTCTGGAAGAGGAAAAGAAGAGCGCCCAGGCGAGCATGAACGACCTGGAAAAAAAGATCAGCGATTTCAAGGTGGCGTACATGTCCGTCCTGCCCGAAACCCGGATAGTCAATTTGCAGTCCATGGATCGGCTGCGGCAAAGTCTGGGTCAGATCGACGCGCAATTGCAGACCTTGCAGGACAGGAAAGTCATTCTCGAAGAGAGGCTGGCCAACATCCCCGCGACCGGTACGGTTTATTCGGAGGGCGGGAAAGAGGTCCTGGACCCCAGGGAGCGACTCAAGGTCCTCAGATCGCAGTTGATCATCGCCCGCAGCAGCCTGTCGGACAAACATCCCAGCGTGAAGCGCCTCCAGAAACAGATCGAAGAGCTGGAACAGCAGGTCAACTCGGGGGAAGGTCTTCAGAAGAAGCGTGGGGAGCTCGAGGCGCAGGAAGCGGAGCTGGCGGAGCTGAAGGCCAAGTATGGGCCGCGGCACCCGGACGTCGTAGCCAAAATGAAACAGATCGAGAACTTATCCAAGGATATCGGGGCGGCCGAGACCCAGGGCGGGGCCTCGGAAAAGGCGGAAAAGGCGCCCGATAACCCGGCCTACATCGAGGTGAAGATGCAATTGACGGCCCTCGATCTGGAAAGGGCGAACCTCTTGGATCAGCAGAAAAGGATGCGCGCGGACCTGGCCGTGTTTGAGAGTCGGCTCGAGCACGCCCCGGTCGCGGAACGCGAGTTCAACAACCTGCTGCGGGACTACAGCCTGGCGCAAACGCGATACAACGACCTATCGGCCAAGCTCCTCGATGCCAAGGCGGCCCAGGGCATGGAGGAATCCCAGACGGCGGAGCGGTTTACCATTATCGAACCGGCCGTTCGGCCGGATAAACCATTCAAGCCCAACCGGGTGGGGCTGATCTTGGTCGGGGTGGTGCTGGCCCTGGGCGCGGGTTCGGCCTTTGCCGTGGCGCGGGAAGGGTTGGATCATTCGATCAAGACTGCGGACGAGTTGACAAGTCTGTCCGATCTGCCCCTGCTGGCGTCCGTGCCGATCATGGAAACGGATCGGGAGCGATGGAACCAACGCCTGCGCTGGATAGTCGTGGTGGTGGGTATTGTGGCCGCGATCGCCATCGCCCTGATTGTCGTGCATCTGATGGTGATGCCCCTGGACATTTTGGTCATCAAGCTGCAAAAGCGGATGCTGCTTCTCACGTAAGCTAAACAAAAATCGGGCAGACATCGGAGCCCTGTTCGCGCATGGAAGGATAGGATGAGCAAACTGAAGCGGGCCTTGGACCGGGCCAAGCAGTCTAGAGAAGGCGGGGGCGACCTGCCGCGTGGGGACACGGACACGGACGGCCCGACCGTGGACTCCTCGCCCGAGGCCTTGTTGAAAAGGGCCCTGGAAAAGGCCAGGCAGCAGACCGAACCGGAGATCGGGTACCTCGGTCCGGAATCGGCCCCAGCATCGGCCGTCGCGGAACCCGGCCCTTCCCCCGCGCCTCCGAGAGAGACCGAGGCGGCGCCCACCGTCCCTAGGACGGCGGTGATCCCGGCGTCCCGCCAGCTGTTGGAGAAAAACAAGATCGTCTCCCTGTTCCACCGAAGCGGGGCGGCGGACCAGATCAGGCTGCTGCGCGCCCAGATTTTCGAGAAAATGAAAGCCGGCGGAGGCAACAGCCTCTTGGTCACCAGTCCCAGGGACGGCGAGGGCAAGACCCTCCTGGCCATCAACCTGGCCGTCAGTATCGCTCAGGAGGTGAACCGGACCACGCTTCTGGTGGACGCGGACATGAGGCGGCCGTCCATTCACCGGTTTTTCGGTCTTGCGGCCCGCAAGGGTCTGGCGGATTATCTTCTGGGGGAAGCGGACCTGCCTTCCCTGCTCGTGAATCCGGGCATCGAGAGGCTGACCATCCTGCCCGGCGTTCGTTCCCTGCCCAACTCCACGGAGCTCCTCGGCGCCCCCCGCATGGAAGCGCTGGTTCAGGAGATGAAGGGACGATACCCGGACCGTTTTCTCATCTTCGATAGCTCCCCCTTGCTATGCTGCCCGGACCCCGTGGTCTTTTCCCGGTTTATCGACGGCGTTCTCCTCGTCGTCGAGGCCGAAAGGACGAACCGCCGCGACCTGGAACGCAGCCTCGAGTTGCTGGAGCAACGGCACTTGTTGGGTATGGTGCTGAACAAAGTCCACGAGAACACCGGCTACGAGACCGCCGGGTACTAAGCCATGTACGAACTCTTTTACGGGCTCAAGGAAAAACCGTTCAATCTGCTGCCGGACCCGGACTATCTGTACATGAGCGCGGGCCACGAGAACGTCTTCCACCATTTGGAATACGCCATCCTGGAAAACAAGGGTTTCGTGGTCATCACCGGCGAGATCGGCTCCGGCAAGACGACGCTCATCAACTTCCTGCTTCAAAAAATCCCGCAAGACGTCCAAGTGGCCATTTTCAACAACACGGACCTGGACCCGCATGAGTTCATCAAGATGGCCTGCCAGGAATTCGAGCTGAACGTCGACGGCCTGGATAAGGTGGAGATGCTGGATCGGCTGCAGCAGTTCCTGGTGGAGCAGTATGCGGCCAGAAAAAGGGTCGTGTTGATCGTGGACGAGGCTCAGAACCTAATACGCCGGACCTTGGAAGAGATCCGGATGTTGTCCAACCTCGAGACGGAGAAACATCATCTCCTCCAGATCATCCTTGTCGGTCAGCCAGAGCTTATCCATAAACTGCGGAGCAAGGATCTAGAGCAGTTTTTGCAGCGGGTCACCGTGCACGCCCACCTGGAGGCGTTGAGCCCGGAGGATGTCGGCCGGTATGTAAGGTATCGCCTCGAGGTGGCCGGAGCGACCCGTCTGGACCTGTTCACCGGGGAGGCCGTTGAGCTGATTTATACACATTCGCGGGGGATTCCCCGTCTGATAAACATCCTGTGCGATACGGCCCTGGTCTACGGCTACGCCGACGAACTCACGGTCATCGGTCCGGAAACGATTCAGGCCGTGGTGGCCTCTCACCGGATTCTGGGTGGTCTTTCCGGAAAGGCGGCGGCCGAGCCGGCCGCTTTGCCCGAGCGCCAAGAGGAGCCGGCGACTCGAGTCCTCTCCAAGGTTCTAGGCCGGCTCAAGAACCAGGAGATGCGCATCCTGCGGCTGGAAGCGGGCTCGGAACAGCTCGAACGAAGATTGGTTGAGACCGAGAAGCATCGAGGCAAGCGGGAGATCCTGCTCGTGGAACTCCTGCATCTGCTCAGGAAGACCATGGAAGGCCACCGGGCCTTGATCGATCGGCACTTTGAGCTTCAGCAGGAGTTGTCCCGCAGGGAGAAGTCGCCAGGCGAGCGGCAGAAGCCTCCCCGGCGGCTCTTCCCTTTTTCCCGGCGTTAAAACGGGGCCTGAAGACCTTCCTCTCCAGGCCGGGAGACGAGAGAGCTTGAACAATCGGTTAAAAATCGTATATACTACGCGGCACCCCTTCTTCGTCGAGACGTGGGTGCACTTCCCGTGTTGCCGCGCGAAGCGGACGGCGTGGGGAGGATTTATGACTGGAGCTTTTTGGGGAGGCTGAGCAAATGGGGTGTGCAGTCCCTAGACGGACGCACGGCGTGGGGCGAGGCGCGTATGCGATGAGGCTGGCGCCTTGAACAAGAGGGCAGCATGGCAGTTTCACCCGAAAAAATCATTTTCGTGATCGGCCCTAAAAGGACCGCGAACGAACTCATGGCGTCCTACCTCGAGCCGAAGCTCCATGTGCCTTGCCAGGCCGGGGACGACGGCTTCCGGCTTCCCCTCAAGAACGCTTTGCCAGCGTTGGCCTTGAGGCTCATTCTCTGGGACTGTCGAGGCCAGGAAAAGGATTCCTGCCTGGTCGAATTCGAGACGCATTACCCTTCTTCGGAACGAGAAAAGGACCTGGTCGCTTTTTTCAACGCTCGTCCGCTGGCCGGGGTGGAGGAAGAAGCCATTGCCCGAGGCGTGCGGGGATTTTTTTATGAGAAGGACGATTTAGACATTCTACCGCGGGGGATACGGGCCATCTTCAACGGTGAATTCTGGGTTTCCCGACAGATCTTGGCCAAGTGCGTCTTTCGAGACCGGCCCACGGCGAACCGGATTCCTCAGAAGACGCGTCTGCTGCTTACAGGGAGAGAAGTCGAGATTCTCAGCCTGATTAGCATCGGGACGAGCAACGGGGGCATCGCCGATCAGCTTTCGATCAGCCGGCACACGGTTAAGACACACATCTATAACATTTTCAAGAAGATCGGTGTACCGAACCGCCTCCAGGCCGCGCTGTGGGCGGGCAAGAACCTCTGAAAAGGCGTCCCCGGGCTAAGGGACGCGATCATGGGGGTCGGGGTCTAGACGGAATTGCGAGGGCCGGTCATTGGTGCGTGGAGGGTGAGTGTTCCGGCACCTGTCCAGGGCTTCAGAGGAAAGGTTTCATAAAAAATAAGTATAAAAATAAGACATAATTCGTATTGTCTTTCCATGGTTCTTGTACTACGCTGAGGCAACCCTGGGGGGCGATGATGTCTGGGGCAGAAAGACGCAGACTCGAAAGGTTCGAGCTGGAAATCCCAGCCACGGTCGAGGTGATATCTGACCTCGATCAGGAAGAACGCCGAAGATTGAACCTGCTGACCAGCGACATCTGCTCGGGCGGCGCCTATTTCCACACAGACGAGCCCTTGGCAGAGGGCACCGAGGTCAATATCGACCTGGTGCTGTCAATAGAAAGTCTGAAGAAGCTGAGCGGGAAGCAGGCTTATATCAAGGTAAGCGGGAAGGTGATTCGTAGCGAAGCAAAAGGGATGGCGATCTGCTTTAGTCCGAACTATCGCATCCGGGCGCTCTGATGGCCTCCAGCCCAGCCGTCCGCTGTCTTTTCTCGCAAGTGTAGTTTTCCTCTCCTCAGGGCGAGGCGGGCGACGCAATTTCTTCTTTTTTTTCAAGATATTAGCTGCGGCCCAGGAAGTTGGGCTTTGTGCTCCGAGGTATTTGGAGGAACCGGGGATCTGCGCGATCCGGGAAGACATCCGGTCGCCGTTTGATCTTTGAGCATATTTTGAGTATGTCCGGTCCCAGGGCTCCCGAACGCCGAACAACCTACCGGCGCGATCCGCCATGCGCGCCAGAGCGGTCGTAACAACCGACATGATCTTCCTGGCCACACTTCTGCTCACCATGTTCATCACCATCGTCCTGATCCCCTTGCTGCGTGGGTTGGGCGAGAGGCTGAACATGGTCGACGAGCCTCAGGCGCGGAAGATCCATGAGCAACCCATGCCGCGCAGCGGCGGGTTGGCCATGGCCGCCGGGATGCTCGTTCCGATATTGCTGTGGGTGCCGGGCACCCCGCTTGTCAGGTCGGTATTGATCGGGTCTTGGATTCTGGTGGTGTTCGGGTTGGCGGACGATATCCGGGGTTTGGATTACCGGTTGAAATTTGTCGGCCAGTTGACGGCGGCCCTGGTGGTCATCGTGTACGGGGGGGTCCGGATTCGGTCGCTCGGGGTCCTTCTTCCGGACGGGATGCTGCTTCCGCCGGGACTGTCCCTCCCGCTGTCCGTGCTCGTGATCATCGGGGTGACCAACGCCATCAATCTGGCCGACGGGTTGGACGGTTTGGCCGGCGGGGTCTGCCTCCTGATATTTCTCTGCATCGGCTTCCTGGCCTACCAGTCGGAGCAGATGACGATTGCGCTGTTGAGCGTGGCCATGGCTGGGGCCATTTTCGGCTTTCTTCGTTTCAACACCTACCCGGCGACCGTTTTCATGGGCGATACCGGGAGCCAGTTCCTGGGCTTTTTCGCGGCGACGATGTCCCTGCAGTTGACGCAGTCCGGTAGCGCCTTCAGCCCGCTTCTGCCCTTGCTTCTGCTCGGCTTCCCGGTCCTGGACACACTGACCGTCATGTTCGAGCGAATCGCGGACGGCCGGTCCCCCTTTGCCGCGGACTTGAACCATTTCCACCACAAGCTGATGCGGCTGGGCCTGTCGCACACAGAATCGGTTTTGGCCATCTACCTCATCCAGACGTTTCTGGTGGTGGTGGCGTACCTGTTTCGTTTTCATTCGGAGTGGCAGCTGCTGGCGTTCTATCTCTTGTTTTCCGGCATCGTGCTGACCGTCTTTTTTCTGGCGGATCGAAGCGGTTGGCGGATGAGGCGCTTCGCCCTGGTGGACACGGTCATCAAGGGCCGTCTGAAGGCGCTTCTCAGCCAGCAGATCATCATCAAGACCACCTTCCGCGTCTTTCAGGTGATTTTCCCGCTCTTGTTCCTGGCGACCTGCATCGCGGCTCCGAGGCTGCAACCCTCTTTCTTGTTTTTGTACGCCGGTCTATTGGGCTTGGTGGTTCTGGTCTGGGTGGTGAAGCGGGACTACCTGGCCGGGGCGCTTCGGCTGGGCGTCTACCTGTTGGTGCCGGTCATGGTTTACCTTTCCCAGAGCCAGCCGCCGGCTTGGCTGTACGGCTGGGTGTTGCGGCTGTACAATCTATCTTTCGGCGTGCTGGCCCTGTTCGTCATCCTGACGCTGCGGTTTACGCGTCGCCGTGGTTTTAAGAGCACGCCTCTCGATTTTTTGATCTTGTTCGTCGCCGTCATCGTTCCGAACCTGCCGGACGAACAGATTCGCAGCTACCAATTGGGGTTCATCGCCACCAAGATCATTGTTTTCTTCTTTTCTTACGAGGTGTTGATGGGCGAACTGCGAGGCAGGCTCCCCTGGCTTGGGGGGTGTATCATCCTGGGTCTGGTGATCGTCTTGGCCCACAATTTGATCCTGTAATGCCAAACCGCTTCGGGCTCTTGGCCCTTTACAAGGTCTTACCCGCGTGATAGAAAAATAAAAGCACTAGTTTCCTTCCGGCAGGGCCGAGGCCAGCCGGTTCTTTAGGGCATACGATGGACATCTTGGACGGAAACAATATCTCCCTTAAGCTATTGGTGGAGTATCTGGACGCAGACCAGTCCCAACCGCTGACCAAGGAACAGTGGCGGCAGATGGAGACCAACCTTGGCGAGCGGATCTACCCGGAGATCCTGTTCCTGCTCACTCAAATGACCTTCGAGCCTGACGAGGCCAGGAAGCATTGGCTCAGCACCTTGGAACACCAGGAAGCCCTGAGCCGCATTCTGGGCCGGGACGTGGGGTTGCGCGTCGCGCTGTGCGACTATTTCACCAACATCCTGCCCAAGCTGAAGAATCCCATCCTGATCGAGGTTCATCTCTACCTCCAGAAAGAGAAGTCCATCCTGGTGGACGAGCTGACCGGCCTGTACAACCGCCGCTACCTGAACCGCGTCCTGGACCGGGAACTGCAAAATACCAAGAGATTCAAACAACCCACCTCGGTGCTGATGGTCGACGTGGATCACTTCAAGGACTACAACGACCGGCTGGGTCATCAGGCCGGGGACGCGGCCCTGGCCGAGATTGCCCGCGTCTTGCAGCGTACGGCCCGGGGCATCGACCACATCACTCGATACGGCGGCGAGGAATTCCTCCTCATCCTGCCGAGAACGGACAAGGATGCCGCCTGGATCGCGGCGGAGCGGCACCGCCTGGCCGTGCAGGAGCACCCCTTCAAAGGCCAGGAGTTCCTCCCCAACGGCAATCTGACCGTGACCGTCGGACTGGCCACGGCCCCGGACGATGCAGAGGAAGGGCTGAAACTGCTGCAATACGCGGACGAGGCCCTGTACCGCGGCAAGTCAGGCGGCCGGAATTGCGTGATTCCTTGGAGTCAGAACAAACGGCAGCACGTGCGTTATCCGTGGAACGCCGATATGCTGTTCCGTCGGCGTGAGCCCGAGGTCGACTCCGATTACCGGAACGGGCAGATTCGCAACATCAGTCTGGGAGGACTCAGGTGCGAGACCGAAACGCCGGTCGATATCGGGCAGCTCTTGCACCTGCTAGGCTACTTGATGGAAGGCAGCCCGCCGGTCCGCTTCCAGGCCCGGGTGGTGTACAGCGCCCCAGACCCCGCCGAGGCGAAGCGCTATCACCTCGGCCTGTCCTTTGACCGGGAGGCTTCTCGGCCCGAGGCCGAGCGCGCCTTGGAGATGCTGGTCGAGCAGGAATCCAGGGTCCTGCACTGACCTCCCGTTCCCATCCTTATCTATGACGACCGGCCGGCCATCCAGCGCTGAATGAGGCGCATGACCATTCCGGCCAGAACCCCCGAGAGAACGCCCAGGGTGTTGGCCTGAATGTCAAGCACCTCGAAGCTCCGGCCCGGCACCCAGAGCTGACCGATTTCCAAGACGATACTGAAAGGGATCATGCTCAGCCCCAGCCCCACGGACAGGGGCCACGTCGGCTGACTCACGGTGGGCAGCACGGCCAGCAGGGTGAAGATGATGCCGTGCATCAGCTTGTCGCTGATTCCTTCTTGAGGCAGATACCGGCTCGGGATCCACATGGCCACCGCCGCCAGGACCATGCCCGCGATCCATAAGATGCGCAGGAACCTCGCCAGACGCGGGGTGGACCCCTCGTGTGTCCGGTGATTTATGGGGGGAGGTTTTTTGCCCACGATTCGGCCGTTCGCTGAGGTTACAAGAGCCCGATTTCCTTACCCACCTTTTCCATTTTTTCGAGGCCGAACTGGATTTGTTCGTTGGTATGGGTGGCCATGAGGCTGATGCGGATCATGCAGTCGGTCGGCTGGACGGCCGGCGGGTAGACGGGGTTGGCGAAGATGCCTTCCTCTTCCAGCCGGATGGTCATATGGAGCAGGCGCAGGGCGTCGCCTACGTAGACGGGGATGACCGGGGTTTCGGAGGCCCGGGTATCGTAGCCCATGGCCTGAAGACCGTTGCGCATCATGTGGGTGACCTCCCACAGGCGTTGGATGCGCTCCGGCTCCCTTTGGATAATTTTGAGGGCGGTGAGTGTGGCCGCGGCCGAGGCCGGGGGCATGCTGGCGCTGAACATATAGGCCCGGGAGCTGTGCCTCAGGAATTCGATGGTGCGCTGGTCCGCGCCCACGAACCCGCCGATGGAGGCCAGCGATTTGCTGAAGGTGCCCATGATGATGTCGACCTTGTCGGTCAGTCCAAAGTGGGAGGCCGTGCCGCTGCCCTCCTTGCCGAGCACGCCGAGGGCATGGGCGTCGTCGATCATGAGCACCGCCCCGTAGCGTTCGGCCAAGGCCGCCACCTCGGGCAGTTTGAGGATGTCCCCGTCCATGCTGAAGATGCCCTCGGTGATGATGAACAGGCCGGTCTCTTTGGGGATGCGGGAGAGGACCTGCTCGAGGTCTTTCATATCGTTGTGGGCATAGCGGCTGACCTTGGCCATGCTCAGCCGGGCCCCGTCGATGATGCTGGCGTGGTCGAACTTGTCCAGGACGATGTGGTCGTGCCGGCTCAGGAGCGGGGCGATGACGCCCTGGTTGGTTTGAAACCCGGTCGAAAAGAGAATGGCCGCCTCCTTGCCGACCCACTTGGCCAGTTCGGCCTCCAGTTCCTCATGCAGGTCGAGGGTTCCGTTCAGGAACCTGGAGCCGGCGCACCCGGTGCCGTATTTGTCCACGGCCTTTTTGGCCGCCTCCTTGATTTCCGGATGGTTGGTCAGACCCATGTAGCTGTTGGAGCCGAGCATCAGAAGTTTTCGGTTCCCCTTCAGGATCACTTCGGTGTCCTGTCCGGAAATGATCTCCCGGGAAAAGGGGTAGTGACCCGAAGCCTTCAAGTCCCGGGTAAGGGTGAAACTGTCGACCTTATCAAAAATCAGGCTGTTTCTCATGGCGACCTCTTCCACTCCCCTCGATCACGTACATCTAAATAGCGCGCACGCTGTGGTTTGATTTCCTTTTCTACCATAAATCCGGTTCGCTTCACAACGTGTCCAGCAATTTCCGGCCGCAACCGCTCACGGGCGGCCCCCCCGCGCCCGTTCGCCTTTCTGCGCCTCGATCTCCCGGATGGTCTCCTCGATCCGTTCCCGCACCGCCTGGCGGCCTTCGGCCTGTTTCAGCCCCAGACGCAAGTGGTAGAGGGCCTTGGCCGGCTCGCCCATGGCCTTGAAGTACAGGCCGGTGTAAAGCCTGGCCTGGGCCAGGTCGTTCATGCTTCCATAGACCAGCCCGAGCTGATACAGGCTGTCCTCATGTCCGGGGTCCAGGTCTAGAATCCGGCGATAGCGGTCCCGGGCCTCTTCCAACCTGCCTTGAACCTGATAGGTACGCGCCAGAAGGAACTCGATCCGAATCGAGCCGGGGCGCTGCGCGGCGGCGAGGCCTAGCCTGTCCAGAGCAGCGTCGAAATCGCCCTTTTTGTACAGGAGTTCGCCCAGGTCGGTGAGAATCTCGGTGTTGTTCGGCTGCAAGGCCAGGGCCTTCCGGAAGGCCTCCTCGGCCGCGACCAGGTTCTGCTGATTCTCGTAAATCAGGCCCAGGCCGCAGATGGCCGCGGCGTTCTGAGGATCCTGGCTGAGCTTGCGTTGGAAATGGCTCAGGGCTTTGGTCTGGTCGCCCCATGCGGCGACCAGCCGGGCCTGGATCATTTCAAAGACCTGCTGGTCCCCCTTGCCCCGGACCCTCTGGTAATCCTCGTGCGAGGCAATGGTCGATTCCACGGTCAGAATCCGCTCCGAGAGCCCAGGGTGCGTCTCCAGATAGGTCGGAACGCCCTGAGGCTGAAACTGGGAGGCCTTGAGCAGAATGTCGAAGGATTGCATCATAAAGTGGGGATCATACCCCGCCCGGACCAGATAGTCCAGACCCCGTGCGTCCGCCTCCCGCTCATCTTCTCGGGAATACTTGAGCTGGGTTTGTATGGCGCCGGCCATGCCGCCCAACGCCATGGCCGAACCCAAAGGCCCTCCCAAGAAGATCCCGGCCAGCACCGCGCCCATGGTGGCCACCGACAGCTTTTCCGACTGGGAGATGTTCTTGGAAATGTGGCGGGCGGTCACGTGGCCGATTTCATGGCCCAACGTGGCCGCCAGTTCGCCTTCCTGGTCCAGGACCTCGATCAGCCCGCTGTTGACGAAAATGTATCCGCCTGGGATGGCAAAGGCGTTCGGTACGTCGTCCTTAATAACGAAAAACCTGTACCTGAACGGCTGCGGACCGAGCGGTTTCAGGATCTTGTTTCCGAGTTGGTTGACGTAATCCTGGACCGCCTGGTCGTCTACGAAACGCACCTGCTTTCTCAGTTGCCGGTAGGTCTCCTCGCCCAGCTTGCTCTCCTCTTCGTAAGTCAAGCTCCAGGCGGGCGACGGAGCGAGCCAGCCGGTGAACAGCAGGCCTGCCAGCAGCCAGGACAGCTTTTTCAAGGCATATTTGGGAAATATCATTTCTGATCTCTCAAGGCCTCGGGTGGGGATAGATCGGTTTTTTTGCGGCCTCTTCGATATCGATCCGTTCGGCTTCCACCCACAGCCCTTCCAAGTCGTAGAACCTCCGGATCGGATCATGGAAAACATGCACGACGATCTCGCCATAGTCGATGAGCACCCATTGACCGCCGGACCGACCCTCGGTGCCCAGCGGCGGGCGGCCGCCCTGCTTTTTGACCTGTTCCAGAATATGATCGGCAATGGCCTGCACCTGCCGGCTGGACGAGCCGGAGCAGATGAAGAAATAGTCCGTGAAGGAAGAAATGCTATCGACCCTGAGCAGTATGGGGTCCAAGGCTTTGGTCTGGCGAACCGCTGTCACGATCAGGTCCGCCAGGTCGGAGACCGGCGAGGACGCCGGTTGTTTTTGTGGCGGCAAGCTCAGACCTCCCGGTAGAGACCGTTGGCTGCGATGTACCGGTTGACCTCCTCCGGTACCAGGTAGCGCACCGACGCCCCGCGCGCCAGTCGGGAGCGGATGTCGGTCGAGCAGATGTCCAGCCGGGTGATGCGCCGGCAGAAAACGGCCTTTTTGCCCGAACACTCAAAGGCGTTCAAGCCGGCGTCGTAGCGGTAGGCGGCTTCGATCTTCGATTCGAGCATGAGCTGGATCGCCTTCAAGTCGTGACGCGGCCGGTCAGTGACGACGAAGTGGGTCAGGTTGAAGAGCCGGCGGGCGTCTTTCCAGGTTGAAATTTCAAGAAAGGCCTCCTCGCCGACGATGAAGTAGAGGTCCAGGCCCGGGCCGTGGCTTTGGCGAAGCTCCCTCAATGAATCCACCGTGTAGGAGGGACCTTGGCGGCGGGCCTCCATGTCCGAGACGAAAAAATTCGGCCGGCCGGCCACGGCCAGGCGGGTCATGGCCAGGCGGTGGGCCACGTCGGCCAGCGGTTTGGCGCTCTTATGGGGCGGCGCCGCGGCCGGGAGGAAGAGCACACGGTCCAGGGCCATCGTCTCGGCGATCTCCTCGGCGGCCCGGAGGTGTCCGAGATGGATGGGGTTGAAGGTGCCGCCGATGAGGCCCAGTTTGAACGCGGCCCGGGGCATCACGTCCTGACCTGTCCGTCTCCGAAGACGATGAACTTGGTGGTGGTCAGCTCGTTCAGGCCCATGGGGCCGAAGGCGTGCAGCTTCGAGGTGCTGATGCCGATCTCGGCGCCTAACCCCAGCTCTCCGCCGTCGTTGAAACGGGTCGAGGCGTTGACCAACACCACCGAGGCGTCCGTTTCCTTGAGGAAGCGGCGGGCGCGGCCGTAGTCGGTGGTGACGATGGCCTCGGTGTGCTTGGTCCCGTAAGTGGCGATGTGGTCGAGGGCTTCGTCAAGATCAGCCACCACCTTGACGGCCAGGATCAGGTCCAGATACTCTTCGGGCCAGTCGGCTTCGGTGGCCTGCTTTCGTCCCGGCAGGCGGGCCAGGCTTTTTTCGTCGCACCGGAGCTCGACGCCGGCCTTTTCCAGGACCTTGGCCGCGCGGGGCAGAAAGGCGTCGGCCACCTCTTCGTGCACCAGCAGGGTCTCCATGGCGTTGCACACGCCGGGCCGCTGCACCTTGGCGTTCAGGCAGATGTTTTCGGCCATGTCCAGATCGGCCGAGGCGTCCACGAAGACGTGGCAGACCCCCTTGTAGTGTTTCAGCACCGGGATGCGGGCGTTTTCGGCCACGAAGCGGATGAGGTCCTCGCCGCCTCGGGGAATGATCAGGTCCACTTCCTCTTCCAGCCGAAGCAGGGCCAGCACCGCCTCCCGGTCCGTGGTGGGCACGATCTGCACGGCCGCCTCGGGCACGCCGGCCTTGGCCAGGGCCTTCTGCACGGCACGGCCCACGGCCAGGTTCGAGCGGATGGCCTCGGAGCCGCCGCGCAGGATGACGCTGTTACCCGACTTGAGGCACAGGCCGGCCGCGTCCACGGTGACGTTGGGCCGGGACTCGTAAATAAAGCCGATGACCCCCAGCGGGATGCGCACCCGGCCGACCTCGAGCCCGTTCGGCCGACGCCACATGGACGTCACCTCGCCCACCGGATCCGGCAGGGCCGCCACTTCCCGAAGTCCCTTGGCCATCGAGGTCAGGACCGCGTCGGTGAGAGTCAAACGGTCGATCAGGGCCGCGGTCAGACCTTTCTCCCGGGCCTGGGCCACGTCCTTCCGATTTTCTTCCTGAATCGCCCCAGCCTGTTTCCCGAGCTCCTCGGCCATGTCGAGCAGGGCCTGGTTCTTCACGCCGGTGCTCAGGCCGGCCAGCTCCCGGGCCGCGGCCCTGGCCTGGACGGCCAGGCCGCGCATCATCTCTTTCACGTCCACGGCGTCTCCTTTGATCAGGCCTCGAGGTCCGGGCCAACGACCAGGTTGTCCCGGTGAATGACCTCGTCCGAATGCTTGTATCCCAATCGCTCCTCGATGTCGCAGGTCTGGCAGCCGAGAATCCGGGCCAGCTCCTCCGAGGAGTAGTTGGTCAGACCGATGGCCACCAGCCGGCCGCGCTGGCCCCGCACTTCGACCGAATCGCCGGCCTGAAACCGGCCTTCCACCCGCACCACGCCCGACGGCAGCAGGCTCTTGCCGCCCTTAAGCAGGGCCTGGCCCGCGCCTCCATCCACCACGATCCGACCCCGCGGCTTGGAGGTGAAAGCGATCCAGTGCTTGCGGCCGCGCAGCCGCTCGGCCTGCGGCAGGAAGAGTGTCCCCTCCTCCCGGCCTGACATGATGCGCCTCAGCACGTCCTTCCGGGTGCCGTTGGCGATGATGGTCGGCAGGCCCATCTGAGCCACGCGCTTGGCCGCCCGGACCTTGGTATACATCCCGCCGGAGCCCAGGGCCCCGGGAATGGTCCCGGCCTGTGCTTCGATCTGGCGATCGACCGACTTGACCACCGGCACGAACCGAGCCTCAGCGTCGCGCCGCGGGTCCCGGTCATAGAGCCCGTCGATATCGGTCAAGGCGATCAAGACATCGGCCTCGGCCAGGCTGACGATCATGCCGGCCAACGTGTCGTTGTCCCCGAACTTGATCTCCTCCACGGCCACCGTGTCGTTTTCGTTGACGATCGGCACAATGCCCCACGCCAGCAGCGTGGTCAAGGTGTTGCGGGCGTTCAGGTATCGCTGGCGGCGGGCCAGGTCGTCCGCGGTGAGCAGGACCTGGGCCACCTTCAGCCCGTGGCGGGCGAACGATTTTTCGTAGGCCAGCATCAGGCTGGGCTGTCCCACCGCCGCGCAGGCCTGTTTGGCCTGGATGGTCTGGGGCCGCTCGGCCAGGCCGATCTTGGTAAAACCGGAGGCGATGGCGCCGGAAGAAACGACGACGACCTCCCGGCCGGTCTTGATGAGGAAGGCCATGTCGTCCACGAGATGTTGGACGCGCCGCATGTCCAATCCGCCGGCCCGGGTCAGGACGCCGCTGCCGATCTTCACCACGAGGCGGTGGACCCGGACTAACTCCGCTCGGATATCGCGGCCTCTGGCCATGACTCACTCCGCCTTCCGGCCGGCCTTGACCGCGGCCGCAAGGGCCTGTTTCAACGCTTCGAGACCCTGGCCGGTCCAGGCGCTGATGCCGTAGACCGGAACGGCGGGCAGGGCCGCCCGCACGCGGCTTAAGGCCTCTTCCGCGCCGGGCAGGTCCATCTTGTTCACGGCCACCGTCTGTGGTTTTTCGGCCAGCTCCGGAGAGAAGGCGGCCAGTTCCCGGTTGAGCATTTCATAGTCGGCGGCCGGGGCCTCGGGATTGACTCGGCCCGCGTCCAGGATGTGCAGCAACAGCGCGCAGCGCTGGACGTGCTTTAGGAAGCGAACGCCCAGTCCCGCCCCCTGGGACGCGCCTTCGATCAGGCCCGGGATGTCGGCCATGGTGAAGGCGTCCTCCTCCCCCACCGGCACCACGCCCAGCGTGGGGATCAAGGTGGTAAAGGGGTAGTCGGCGATTTTGGGCCTGGCCGCCGAAAGCCGCGAGAGCAGTGTGGACTTGCCCACGTTGGGCAGGCCGATCAGGCCCACGTCGGCCAAGAGGGACAGTTCGAGGGCCAGCTTCAGTTCCTGGCCGGGCTGGCCCGATTCCACCCGGCGGGGAGCGCGGTTCGTGGAGGTGGCGAAGCGGGCGTTGCCCCGCCCCCCCCGGCCTCCCCGGGCTACGAGAAACTCCTCGCCGGGCCGGACCAGGTCCACCAGCCGGGCCCCGGTCTCGGCGTCTTTGACCGTGGTGCCGACCGGCACCTCAATGAGAAGGTCCGGCCCGTTGGCCCCATGACGGTCCTTCCCCTGCCCGTGTTGACCGGGTTTGGCATAGCAGTGTTGATTGAGGTGAAAGCGGTAGAGCGTGTTTTTTTGAGAAGAGGCGATCAGGATAACGTGGCCTCCGCGTCCCCCGTCCCCGCCGTTCGGTCCGCCTCGGGGAACATATTTTTCCCGCCGAAAGCTTAAGCAGCCGTTCCCCCCGGCCCCGGACCGCACGTAGATCACTGCCTGGTCGACAAACTTCATCGAGTCTTTTTGCCCGAGAAGCCCGGCAAGGCAGGGGTCATTCGGCGTAGACGCTGATCTTTTTTCGGGTCCTGCTGATATGCTCGAAGACCACCACCCCGTCGATTTTGGCAAAGAGCGTATAGTCGCTCCCAAGGCCCACGTTGTGGCCGGCGTGGAACGTCGTGCCTCGCTGCCGAACGATGATACTGCCCGCCTTGACGCGCTCTCCTCCGTAACGCTTCACGCCCAGCCTTTTGCCGGCGGTGTCGCGTCCGTTCCTCGAGCTGCCGCCTGATTTCTTATGCGCCATGGCCTAGCTCCTTAAACCGCGATCTCTTGGATCTCGACGGCCGTGTAATACTGCCGGTGGCCCCGAATCCGGCTGTAGCTCTTGCGGCGTTTCTTCTTGAAGACTAAAATTTTTTTCGCCCGGTGTTGTTCGACGACCTTGGCCATGACGCGGGCGCCGGCCACGAGAGGCTGACCCACGGTCACCTGGTCCCCGTCCGAAACGCACAAAACGTCGCCCAGGGTGATCACATCCCCGATGTTGGCCTTCAGCTTTTCCACCCGAACCGTCTGACCCACGGAAACGCGGTGTTGTTTTCCGCCGGTTTTGATGACTGCGAACATGTCATGTAACCTCCAGCAACGTAAACAAGAAATGTACTCTTTATGGCCGGAGTTGTCAAGGATAATTTTATCGCTTGGGAAGGCCCTGCCTCACGTGGCGGTCGGCCCGAGGCGAATCCTTACCCGCCGCCCGTCCCTCTCGCCATAGGTCCTCTTCCATGGGTTCGACGGGCCTTTCCTCCACATCGCCCCGGATGTAAGCCTCGGTCATCCGGAAGGCCTCATCGTCCGTGTACTGGCGCGGCGGGTGCTTCATGAAATAGGCCGAGGCCGGCAGGATCACGCCGCCCAACCCCCGCTTCAGGGCCAGCTTGCAGCAACGGATGGCGTCGATGGTCACACCGGCCGAATTGGGCGAATCCTCCACCGACAGCCGGAGCTCGAGGTTCATGGGCACGTCGCCGAACAGCTTGCCTTCCATGCGGATAAAACAGACCTTGTTGTCCCGCTGCCAGGCCACGTAGTCGCTGGGGCCGATGTGGATGTTCTCCTCGGCCAGCCGATCCGCGGCCACGGACTGCACGGCCTCGGTCTTGGATTGCTTCTTGGAGACGAGACGGGTGCGGTTGAGCATGTTCAAAAAGTCCGTATTGCCGCCCGTGTTGAGCTGATAAGTGCGTTCCAGTTTCACGCCGCGCTTGTGGAAGAGGTCGGTTAGGGTGCGGTGGGTGATCGTGGCGCCGAGCTGGGCCTTGACGTCATCCCCGATGATGGGGATGTTTCTTTCCTTGAAACGTTGGGCCCAGACCGGATCGCTGGCGATGAAGACCGGCATGCAGTTGATGAAGGCGACCCCGGCCTTGAGCGCGCACTCGGCATAGAACCGCGTGGCCTCCTCGGAGCCGACCGGCAGGTAATTGAGCAGAATCTCGGTGCCGGATTCCCTGAGGGCGAAAATGACCTCCTCCGGGGTGGACTCGGGCCCCTCGGCCGGGAGAAACGTTTGGTGTTCCTTGTAGTCCCGCATGTGTTCGGACAGACCATCCAGGATACGCCCCATGCGGACCAGAATCCCGGTCGTCGGAACGTCGGGGTTAAAAACGGTGGTGCAATTCGGGGGCATGAAAATGGCCTGGCTGACGTCTCGTCCCACCTTGCGTCGATCGATGTCAAAGGCAACCACAACCTCGATATCGCCGGGCCGGTAGCCCCCGATCTCCCAGTGCATCAGACCGACGGCTTCCCGCCGGTTCTTGCCGCGATAAAAATGGATGCCCTGGATCAAGGAACTGGCACAATTGCCCACCCCGACGATACCAATCCTGATTTGGTCCATGTATGGCCTCCCCCTTTGCACCCTGCGCTTTCAGACCCCTGGGCCGGGCCAACTGGATTCTTCCTTCCTCCACAAACCGGAAGGGTCCGGTCCTATCCCCTTGCGCGCCGCCTTCAGTCTGAAAAAACGTGCCCGCAGCGTACCGGCAACGGGATGAATGCAAACAGTCCTACTATGCCAAGGATAGCCTTGGATGTCAATTTCTTCCTCGTACACCGCAGTTCCGACACCGGAGCCCGCCGTCCGCCGGTTCCCATGGACTAGAACTCGAAACCATGGCAAAACTTCGGCTGGCGGCCGAACTCACCCAGGAGCTTCAAATCGAACTCCTCGAAATATTAGCCATAATCCCGCGGACACTCGGCTTTGCTCGGGGCGATGAGCCTGTAGAATGGTTCGAGCCTCGCTCCGTCGATTTCAACTCTGATTTTTCTTGTCTTGTCAGGGTTTCTTTTCGGCGGTTGGAAGGGGTTCGACGGTCGGCCAAAAAAAGTGGGAGACCGTCCCGGGCGGGACCGCATCTCCCACGGCAGGGTTGGGGTTAGATGCCAGTTAACTGAAAAGCCAACGCGCCTGATCCCTGCAGGGTTGATTCTAGTTTACTCTGAAAAATAAAACCCGCAAGGGAGGGGAACGACTTTTTTAACTCCCGAGACTATCCACTGGAAAAACACATCCCCCGGACGCCTCGTCCGCCTTCGAGGCCCGAACCGGCCCTTCGCCGGTTTTTCTCCATTGTTTCAAGCCCCTGCCAGATACCCCTTGTCCACCGCGTCGTCGATCAGTTCGCGGACAAAGGCCCACAAGGTCCAGGAACCGTCCCCGATGTGTCGGTTGCGGTCCAGCACCTGGCCCAGCGTGACGCCGTGTTCCTGCCAGCTTTTGCCTCGAGTGTAATAGTTGTGCAAAAGGGGCATGAGCCGGTCCAGGGCGGCGGCAAAGCGGGCCTCCGGCGTCTGGCGAGCCTCGTAGGTCCGCCAGAGGTCGTGCAGGTCGGCGGCTTGATCCTCGGGCAGAAGGGCGAAAATCCGCTTAGCGGCCCGGGCCTCCCGCTCGGCCTGGTCGGTCCGGCCGACCTCGTCGTAGCAAAAGGTGTCGCCGGCGTCGATCTCCACCAGGTCGTGCACCAGCAGCATTTTCAAGACGGCCAGGGGGTTCACCGCCTCATCCGCGTATTCGGACAGGACGAGGACCATGACGGCCACGTGCCAGCAGTGTTCGGCAGCGTTCTCCTTTTTCAGCCCGTCGAGATGGTAGGACTGCCTGAGGATGCTTTTGAGCGCATCGATCTCGAGTAGGAATTGGATCTGCCGCTGCAGCCGTTCGTTGTCCATGCTCGTGAATCTCTCTTTCCTTGGGGTCAGGCGGGGCGCACAGGGCCGGGCCGGCTTCTCTGTTTTTCCATGAGACCCATGGACCGCACCTTGGGACGGATGGCCACCAGGAAAACGATGATGGTCATCAGGCTGCCGGCGCCGAGGAAAAGTCCGAGGGTGTGCACCTTGATCAGGATCCCGGTCAGGGCGATCAGGTAAAACTGCGAGCCCAGCACCGAGACCGCCTGCCCGATCCACAGCCAGCGAAAATTGGCCACGACCAGCACGCCAAGCATGGGGTGCCGGCTGCCAAGCCTTGATTTTTTCTCCTGTGGTCCCGGACTTGGGTTCACGGGTTGGGCTTCCGCCACGGATGGTTTCCTGCCTTTGGTCCGGGAAAGGTTTTGCCCAGGCAGCCGGACACGTAGGGGCGGGTTTCAAACCCGCCCTACTCATGAAAAGGGAAACGACAAATGCCGCTCCGCGGCGCCGCCAGCCTCCGTAACCTACCTTTTTTTCTTTTTCCTGGCAACCTATTCGAAGGAATAGCCGTGGACCTTGGCCGGCGGACTCTGGTAAGATGAAATTCGGGAAACCATCGGGCAAGGAGAGAAAAATGAGCGAAGTCGTCGAGCGCCGGGACCACGGGCCTTTTGTCGAGTTGGCTTTGAATCGGCCGTCGAGCTACAACGCGTTCGATCTCGAGCTTTTGACCGACCTGGCCGGGCGGCTCACCGGCCTGGCCCGGGACAGGGCGGTGCGGGGGGTGGTCGTGAGCGGCCGGGGCAAGGCCTTCTGCGCCGGCGGGGACCTAAAGTGGGTCCTCGAGCACCCGGCCGGACTGGGCGTGGGCTTTCACACCCTGGCCGGCCAGTTTCATCTGGCCGTGACCGAGATTCGGCGCATGGCCAAGCCGGTGGTGGCGGCCGTGCAGGGCGTGGCCGCGGGCGGCGGGTTTTCGCTGGCCCTGGCCTGCGATTTTCGGGTCATGGAGCGATCGGCCGTGTTCCGCCAAGCCTACTCCTCGGCCGGCCTGACCCTGGACGGCGGCGGGTCCTTCTCTCTGCCCCGCCTCGTCGGGCTGGCCCGGGCCCTCGAGATCGTCGCCTTTGACGAGCCCATTTCCGCGGACCAGGCCCTGAGTTGGGGTTTGGTGACACGCGTGGTCGAGGACGGCCAGGCCCTGGCCGGGGCCCTCGAGATGCTCGACGGGCTGAAGGATAAATCTCAGTATGCCTTCGGCTGGTCCAAGAGGCTTCTGACCGACGCCTTCAACCGCCCCTTCGAGGCCCATCTCGAGGTGGAACGCGAGGGGCTCGCCGATTGCGCGGTCCACGGGGACGGCCGGGAAGGCCTCGAGGCTTTTGTCCAGAAACGCAAGCCCCGCTTCACTTCCTGAGGCCGATTTGGTCTCAGGGTCGGCCAGGGGGAACCGATGCGCGTGTCCGTGATTCTGGCCCATCCGGACCCCAGGAGTTTCAACCATGCCATCGCCCGCCGGGCGATCGAGGTCCTCAAGGAAAACGGGCACGACGTCACCTTTCACGACCTGTACGCCGAGCGGTTCGATCCGGTCCTGACGGCCGGCGAGTTGTCGCGGGAGGCGGCGCTTCCGGCCGAGATCGAGGCCCATTGCCGGGAAATGGCCGCGGCCGAGGGTTTCGTCATTGTCCACCCGAACTGGTGGGGCCAGCCGCCGGCCATTCTCAAAGGCTGGATCGACCGGGTTCTGCGGCCCGAGGTGGCTTATCGGTTCCTCGAGGGCGACGCGGGCGAAGGGGTCCCGGTCGGGCTCCTCAAGGCTAGGGCCGCGCTCGTCTTCAACACCTCGAACACGCCGGCCGAACGCGAGAGCCATGTCTTCGGCGACCCGTTGGAAACGCTCTGGAAAAACTGCGTCTTCGGGCTGTGCGGGGTGGCCGCGGTCGAACGCCGGATGTTCCGGGTGGTGGTGACCAGCACGCCTGACGAGCGGCAAGGCTGGCTGGCCGAGGTGGAAGAGATGGTCGGACGCCTGTTTCCGGCTGACGTGGCACGGCCGTCCCGGCCGTGAATCATGGGCGAGACGCCCATGCCACAATTCGTGGGAGGGGCTCCAAACCCGCCCTAACCTTCGCACGCGGGGACAGCACATGGGCATGTAACGCTGGCTCTGCAACTGAACGATCCCGAAGGGATCGAATTCGAATAGCCGCGGGTGAAACCCGCGGGCAGCGGAAATCGCCGCCTCATGGCGGCGCAGGCTGAGGAAGTTCGACCCCTTACGGGGTCGGAAGGTGGTTCATGATTATCAGGTTCCGTGGGTTTCACCCACGGCTATTCGAATTGGTTCCCTCCGGGAACCTGATTTGCGGACTGATGCTTTGAGAGAAAATGGGAGGTCCGGCTGAGACCGCAAGGAGATAACAGCATGACCCAGGATTTGGCCTCGTTGCTGGCGGCCGCTGGAGAAAAAGCGGCTCGGCTGGCCGCAGAGCGCATCTCCCCGCACGATTTCTCCAGCCCGGAGGCCGGCTTTCCCTTTGATATCTGGCAGGCCATGGGCCGCGCCGGGCTGCTCGGCCTGGCCTTGCCCGTGGAATACGGCGGGGGCGGGCTGGGCTATCAAGGCCTTTCGCTGGCCGGACTGGAACTGGTGCGCCACGGCGGCTGTCTGGGACTGGCCTTGTCCGTGGCCCTGCACCAGATCGTGGGTCGGTTTTTGGTGGACGGTTTCGGCGACGAGGAACAGCGCCGGCGGTTTCTGCCGGACCTGGCGGCCGGTCGCACGATCGGATGCATGGCCGTGTCCGAACCCGGCACCGGCGCCCATCCGAAGCATCTGGCCACTTCGGCCGTCCTTAAAGGCGGCGCGTATATTTTAAACGGGGAAAAGACCTATCTGACCAATGGTCCCATCGCCTCGTTGTTCGTGGTCATGGCCGTGACCGGCCAGAAAGCCGAGGGGCGAAAGCGCATTACCGCCTTTCTCGTTCCCCGCGACACGCCGGGCCTGTCCCTGGCCGAACCCATGCGACTGGATTTTCTCCGGCCCGCGCCTCATGGCGGCATCCGGTTGAAGGACGCCGCGGTCCCGGCCGAGAACCGGCTCGGCCCGGAAGGAGAGGCCTACGAGGCCATGGTCAAGCCGTTCCGGGACGTGGAGGACGGGGTGATGATGGGGCCCGGAGCCGGCGGTCTTCTTCGGCAGCTTGAGCTCATGGCCGCGCACATCCAGGCACAGGGGGTCGCGCAGACCGACGGGCTGCGGGAGGATTTGGGACGACTGAAGGCCCTGGCCGAGACGCTGGCGGTGCTGGCCGGCGAGGCGGCCAGGCGGCTGGACGAACCGGCCGCGCAAGAAAAACTCGCCTCCCTGACCTTGGCCGCCCGCCAGCTCCGGCAGCTCTACCACACCCAGTACCAAACGCTCGCCTCCAAGATCGGCCTGTCCCCGGCCGGGCCGCTCGCGGCCCTCACCAAGGACCTCGACCGCACCGGAGGCATCGCCGGCAACGTCACGCGTCTCAAGCTCGTCCGGCTGGGCGCGTCGCTTTTTCCCGGAATTTTCATGCCGCGCCCTTCGGGCGTGGCACCCGCGAAAGGATGAAAATGGGCTAGCCGTCTTTACTTGGGAATCCTGTTAGATTAGACCAGAGTGTAATACGTCGTCATTCTGGCGAAAGCCAGAATCCAGTCTTCTCTGCCTGGGAATCCGGCCGGCAGAGGAATGAAAGAAAAGGCAACGTCACGGTATCGGGTGGTTTAGGGGAGCTGAGAGCTCTTACGCCTGGATTCTGGCTTTCGCCAGAATGAGTGCGCCCGTGAGGGCGCCACATCAGCGCGATGGAAGTCCGCGTCGGGGTATGCCGAGGCCCCGTAGC
>Ga0315282_10000966_pt1 | contig 55723 bp, 54 predicted proteins | sample YL17G07_20_MG_FD_203693 | JGI IMG/M metagenome (GOLD analysis project Ga0315282, IMG submission 203693) | Sediment microbial communities from Yellowstone Lake, YNP, Wyoming, USA - YL17G07_20 | ecosystem: Environmental > Aquatic > Freshwater > Lake > Sediment | place: USA: Wyoming | collected...
ATCCAACAGTTGTATGAGAGACCACAGGAAGATGATAATGAACCTAAGGAGATATCAGACGTTCTAGGGCACAAACCAACGACTGTGGCAAGCGAAATCGAGGGCTTCATGCCCCGTCTAATCAAGCGAAATGGGCCAATTCTTGTAGTGAACGATGAAGCTCACCATACCCACGATGAAGAACTGAAATGGAACGATTTCATCCGTGATTTGAATAGCAAGGTATCGGGAGGAGTGGGAGCACAGCTTGATTTCTCGGCGACACCTCGATTCAGTCACGGGGCACTATTCACATGGACCGTCTATGATTATCCGCTGAAGCGAGCTATTGAAGATGGAATCGTCAAACGGCCGCTCAAAGGAGTGGCTTCAGGAATACATGAGGCTCGATCCGATATCGCAAGTACAAAGTACAGAGCCTATTTGACAGCCGGAGTAGAAAGATGGAGGGAATACCGAGAGCAGCTGAAACCACTGAAGAAGAAACCGATACTGTTTGTGATGATGAACAGTACGGACGACGCCGACGAAGTCGGAGACTATCTTAAAACGCACTATCCGGAAGAATTTGGAGAAGACAAACTCCTGGTTATTCACACAGACAAAAAGGGTGAAGTGTCGAAACGTGACTTGGAAATAGCCAGACGTGTCGCACGAGAAGTCGATTATGAGACCAGTCCCGTAAACGCAATAGTGAGCGTTCTGATGCTTCGTGAAGGGTGGGACGTTCAGAACGTTACAGTCGTCATTGGCCTCAGACCGTACACGTCGAAGGCGAATATACTGCCAGAACAGACCATTGGGAGAGGCCTTCGCTTAATGTTTCGTGATATAGCTGGCGAGTATGTTGAAAGAATTGATGTGATAGGCAACAAGGCATTCATCAATTTCGTGGAGGATTTGGAAAAGGACGAGGGAACCAAATTCGACACCTTCCAGCTAGGTAAAGATAAGCTTGAGATCGTTACAATCATGGTCGATCCCAAGAAAGCGGAGAAGGACATTGAGATTCCAGTACTTAGCCCTATACTCGTTCGGAAGAAGTCTCTTTCAGAGGAAATTTCCTCCCTTGATGTTCTCTCACTAAAGTGCCCGAAATTACCAAAGAAGGAAACTGGCGCTGACATAGAGACATTTCAATATGAAGGGTATGACTTCCTCACGCTTCAGAAGCTCATAGAACGTCAGTATAAGATACCTCAAGCGCAAACTGCACAGGAAGTCATATCCTACTACGCGAAAGAGATTGCGCAAAACGTTAAACTGCCTTCCCAATTTGCATACCTCGTGCCCAAAATTCGACAGTTTCTCGAAGAACGAGCCTTCGGAGAGAGAGTCAATCTCGACGACCCAATAATAATCAAGGCAATAAGTAGCAATGTCAGTCAATATGTTGTGGTCCAGACCTTCGTCAAAGCTCTCAGGGCGATAGTTGTCGAGGAGCGCATTCCAGAAATTGTTGCCCCCCCACGAAAACTCTCACAGACCGAACCATTCGCCTATTCGAGACCAACATACCTAGCATCCAAATGCATATTCAACCGAGTTCCATGCGACAACGAATTCGAAGTAGAGTTCTCGAAATTCCTCCAACTAGCTAAAGAGGTTACAAAGTTCTCCAAGCTCCCGTCGCGTCTTGGATTCTCAATTGACTACACAGATTCGGTTGCCAACTTGCGATACTATGAACCGGATTTCGTCGCAGTCTTAGATGGTGGGGAGCATTACCTCATAGAGACCAAAGGTCGTGAGGACCCCGATGTACCCCACAAGGATCGGGCAGCCAAACTCTGGTGCGAGTACGCCAGTGAACTGACCGAAACACGTTGGCAATACATGAAGATTCCACAGCAAGACTTTAAGCAACTAGAGCCGAACGAGTTTTCCGACCTGAGCGTCTTCAGATATGAATAACAGACATTAACCGCAGACTAGCAGCACCCGATTCTCTTGCCATGGCAGTGCAACTACCGTTTGGACCTCAAAAGATTGGTCTACAGGCTTTCCTAAGTCGATGCTGATATAATTACAGAACCAAGCTGACATAATTTTCGGTGTCCTATCAAGGGATGTGGCTATCTTTCCCTACCCGCTGTTGATTTTGCTCCTAAGCACTAGGAATATAGAATATGTAGTATACGGAATTCATAATCTGAGCCAAATCACGCGGTACTTGCATCCTTCCTCTACTAACTTCGCTAACAAAGTTTCAACTTCTTAACTGTGATATTGCGTCACTCCTAGACATGAAAGCTGCATTTCCTTCGCGCTTAGGTGTTGACTTTTACCACCTATCGCGCTAGATGATAGAAAATAATATATGTTTGATCTTAAGAGACTTATAGGGAAATGTGTGTCAGATCATGAGTGCTCCACGTAAAATACTTGCAAACGAAGAGAAAGATCAGCTCCGTCAAAAATGGGAGAAGTGTTACATTTGTAATGAATCTTTGGAAAATTATTCCGACTCTGAGATACAGTTTGACCATATTTATGATTATGCTTCGGGCTATACGCAAGAGCTGTCAAATTTCGCCCCTATTCATGCATCAAAAGATCTTTCAAAAAAGAATTGTCATAAAGATAAGGGAAGGAAATCGCCTTTCGAATATAAAGAAGAGCTAAGGATTCGTAAGCGACTTGACGAAATTCGCAGTTTAAAAGACTTATGTCCTAGCGCAAAGATATCTGCATTCAATATCGATTACTCCACCAGAATCGTCGAACTCAATGGTGAGCATTACTCACTATTTTCTCAGCAGATAGGTGGCGATTATCATTGGTACTTCTTCGCTGAATTGCCGATAGAATACATAGAGAGCGATGAAATAATCCAACTGAGACCATTAGATTCTAGAATAGTCGCATTAACATTTAGCTTACGCAAATCACTTCAGCTTCTTCCTAGTCTAGCTAGACTTGACACGCAAAAGAAGAAGATTAAACTCTTTGATGGACAACATAAAGCTGTCGCTCAAATTGTAGGAAACAATAGAAAAAAAGTACCATGTCTAGTTTTTGTAGATCCTGACGTGGATTGGTTGAGGCAAACTGTAACGGAAGCCCACTCAACTTTCGTCCAGCAACGTTATGCACCTAGCCATATTGATCGCAAACTTGCAGACATTTATGACTCTCGTGTAAAAGAATTTCAACATGGAGACCCTAATATCCCATATTCAGAAATCGATATTTTGAAACACGAAAGTAAAGCAAACAAACACACATTCATACGTGCTGCAATTATAGAAGGGCTAAGAGAGTGCGGAAATTTTATTAGTAAATATGTAAGTGAATTAGCTCGCGAAAGGGGCAAACCAATTCCTTATAAGAATCTTGAAGTATTCGTAGACACTTTCGGAAACCTAGAACCGGCAGACAAACCATCAGGAGACCCAGAGAACTATCGGGTTCCTGAATTGAAAAACTTGTACATCATTTTATCTTATCTTGATAAATACAGCCTTTTGGATAGATGGGATCCTCTGAATCCTTCTTCAGTAACCGTTCAACTACCAAACCTCTGCTACCTTACTCATCCATTTAAAATTTGGATAGAAATTTATAAAGAAGCTATCAAATATGCTATAGAAAATATTGAGAATAGAGCTATCCATGTACCCATATGCTACAATAGAGAATTTAAGCCAGAAATACAAAATAGGATTGATAAAATTACAGAACGATTATTTACACATGGTTTGTGGCTCAATCCGACGAATATAACAATTCTAAGATCAATATACGACGAAGACATTCGTAAACTATTTGAGAAGGAAGGACTTGATTACATATACCTCACAAAGCTGGACTAGTCGATTCCGTGGCCACCATCTCGAGTCCGAACCTGCGCCTGGTCTTCATATGACCCAGTTCGTGGCCAACGGTGGCTAGTATCTCCTTACGTGGGAACTTCTCGAGCCACGACATGGGTATGTAGATCTTACATGTCAGTGAGGTGGGAAAAATCCTACTATGTCTCCATATAGCAACAGGTGGGAAACTTTATATAATTTTTCGTTATTAATTAATAATGGTGCAGAGAGTGGGAAACGAAGAACTGGAAACTAAGATCAAGGAGTTCATTAATATCGCCGAGAAATCCCCTGAAGCATATCAAGCTCGAGGTAGATGACAAAGTCAAGGTTAGCCTCAACCTCCTCCCACGCGCCGAAGTACTTGACAGCCGAGGGCAGCAAATCGCTGCGACCATCTCGATACCCACCAGATCCGTCAGCAGGGAGAACCTCGACATCCTAGACTGGGACATGATCCACCACAACATCCTCGAATACAAGACCCAGCGGCAATTCTACAACATCTTCATCGACAAGGAAGTCCTTAGGAAGATCATGTACGAGAACCATTATATTCTCTATTGCGCTGAGGATCTGATAACCCCCAAAGACTTCCAATCACTGAGAACCGTCGAGGAAGTCGTCACCCAGATACTCAAGAAATATCTCGACAGGTTCCACTCGACCAAGAGAACTGCCTACGAAAAAGACCACATCGAACTCAGGCCTCTGAAGAAAGAGGACGAAAACATCATCGAAGCCTACACAGTGAAGATAACTGAGGATAACAAGCAATATATCGACTACATCAAGAAGATAATCGAAGAAAAAACCATCTATGACAGAAGGGAGAACAGGCCTCCAGAGCATATGAGGTCTTTCATCTCACCAATCATATTTAGGAACGCCATCTACAAAGGCCACCTTTACCAGCCTCTACTCATAAAACAGGAGAACGACCGCATCGTTACAATCCCCACAGGACTTAACGAGGGAGAGGCAAGATTCGTCGAGGATCTCAACAAATACCTAATTAGCAAGGCAGTCAAGGATGGCATCTACCTGCTCAGAAACCAGACTCGGGGAAAAGGCATCGGCTTCTACGAGCACCACTCCTTCTACCCAGACTTCATCCTCTGGATCAAGAAAGACAAGAAGCAGACAATCGTCTTCATAGACCCCAAAGGCCTGATCCACCTTAGTAGCCTGGAAGACGAAAAACTGAACCTCCATAAACATCTCACAGAGGAGATACAACCAACAATCAACAATCCCGCAGTAAAACTAGACGCATTCATAGTATCTGTCACTCCTCACAACGAGGCCCAAAACCTGTTCAGAAGACCTCTTCCTTTAGACGAGTATGAGCAAAGACATCTCCTATTCCAAGAACTCAAGGAAGGCGTTCCTAACCCCGACTACATCGAAAGACTATTCAGTATTACAATGGAAGGCAATTGAGAGGTCGCTGCCAAAAAAGGTATTGAAGGTCTTATCACACAGGGTAGCTATATATTCTTGTTTCCGCTGGTTGAAGGCCTAGGAGTGATAGGTCGTGAAGCTTGTCTTTGTAGACGCCAAGCTACTTAGAAGCATTCTGGCAGCGGTATCAACAGTTGTTGACGAGGTTACGATGAGGGTGGATCCTGAGGGACTGAGCGTCAGGGCCCTGGACTTGGCCGAGGTCTTGATGGTCGATCTCTCCCTGCCAAAGGCATCGTTCGAGGCGTACGAGGTCCAAGGGGAGGAACGCGTGGCCTTCCGCATATCCGATGTCCTGAAGTTGCTCAGAAGCACGGTGCCAAACGAGAGGGTGAGGATCGAGCCCGTCGAGAACCAGCTGACGTTTCACGTGACGGGAGCCTTTACGAGGTTCTTTGGGGATATCCTCGTGAACTTCTATGAGAAATGAGAGCTGGGCATTCCATGTGAAGCTCTGTTCGATTCCTAACGATCCTGATACCTGAACGATCAGGCGTTACAATTTTCCGCCTCGCTTTCTGCGCAGTCCATCATAAGCCAAGTCGATTAAAAAGTGACCCGGCATTGTCCTCGCGCTGGCTTCGGATGAGACATATACACCTGATATCCTTCGTTGACCAAAGCTCGGTAGATTGGAACCGCATGAGAAAATTCAATGCTGACCTTCTCGATATTAAGCTGCCTGAGGGATTCTGGTACTGATGGTTCATCACCCCTCTTTTGCTTCTACAAATTTTCCTAGAAAGAATCAGCTTAGGATTCGGAACCTATTGGACTCTTAGCTTGAAATAAATTTTGTAATGGGTATCGCGCCGGATGGACTTCGAAATTCAATTGGTATCTTCGAACGCCCATTTGTGCCACTTCCTCCTTGGGGCCTATGCCTCAGGCAGCCAGACATCTATCTTTTCATAATTTACACCGAAGGATTCGAGCACATCTATAATCGTCCTTGTCATTCTAAGTGGAACTAGGAACGAGGCTATGCCTGTTCTCCTGCCCTCGAGTTCGTCTACGAGCCCCCTCGTCTTGCTTTCGTAAACCTTGCCTTTGTAACTTTTCCTAGTCTCATAGCCATAAAGCGACCTCTTGATCTTCATCTTGGTGGACCTACTTAGGTTGGAGAGATTGTAATAGATCAAGCTATGAGGTTCCAGCCTAAGCTTTCCCGCTTGAACGGTGGAAGTCCTTCCAAAGAGCGCGATACCTTCCTTAAGAACCTCTTCAACGAACTTTCTATCTAATCCTTGAAAGTCTCTGTTCGAGAACACAAGCTGAATTCCCTTATTGTATTCCTTTTCAATGTCCAAGGCAACACGCAACATTCTCTGCCATATAGATTTAGCAGAGAATCTTCTTTTTCTTCACCGAATTTATTAAGATCAAGTGCCATCATCTGATATAAATTCTTTTTTAACCCCTACCCTCCGGTACTTCTGAGACCGATAGCAGAGACAGTAACCCAAAAGTGGAATTCAACCATAGGGATAATGGTTCACCTTTCTCCTTTGAAACACTAATAAGCCACCATACGTTAGAAAAAGCATTCTCTTGAACAATAGTGGCCAACACAGTATGTATTCAAGCTAGCCCTTTCAGCAATTAACAGCTTACCAGCTTTCGACCAGAATTTATTGGGCTTCTTCCGCCTTTTAGGTGCTGTTTGCGATGGTATCTGTCAGCCTTTATGGGTAAAGCGGACATTGTTTGGGTTATCATTATCTCTGGCTCTACAATGCTGTTGCCTTCGGCGTCCAAGGATACGCAAAATCTGTCGGCCACCTCTTTCAGCTCCGGATTGTAATCAACGATGATAAGCTGAGGAACATTCTGAAGTGCCGATAGCACTGCGACCAGATCCTCCCTGCGCTTCTCATCGAGACGTGTGGTCGGTTCGTCCAGGATGACGAATCCCGTGGTGCTCAATAGCTCCGATAGTGCGAGTAGAATGCTATGCTCACCGCCACCCGCTGTCCCTGCTCAACCTGATGGCATGTCTTGAGTGACCTCTGCGGTCGTCATAAGTCTCTCGTCGGTAGATCTTGAGCTTATCCAGAGAGCGTCGAGGCCCTCAGGTCCTGGATCTAATACAGGAAGAGACCCACAAAGGTCCACGGGGAAAGGATTGAGGGCAAGGCATTCACGGATGAGCCCATTATTTGGATATACCGGCACAGGAAGGGTAAGATGACCTATGCGTCCATATATGATCAGATCGAACGGGCGGCAGAAAAGGCGGAACTAGACTTCAAGCCCAACGACATGAGGAAGTTTTTCAGCACTAATATGAGGACCAGCGGGATAAATGAAGCTCTCATTAAACTATGGCAGGGGCATAGCATAGGCGTCGAGGAGGGATATTACATACCCGACGAGGAACATCAGCGGAAGATCTACGAGGAGCATTACCCGGCCTTGGCGCTGAACTCCGCCGCCGTTATCTTCGGCTCGGATAATGTGATCTTCTGGATCTTTCGACGCCGGAGGAAGGCATTAAGCTTTATCTGGTCCGGCATTGTGCTTACCATCTCTTGCTGGTCTCGCGGGCTCTCTGCTGAGCTTTTAGTCGGACACTTAATCTCCGAAGATCTCTGATGAGTCTCCGATGATGCTCCCTGGTGAGTTTTACGAAATCCCTGGCGCTTTTGTAATCACCGCGTTTGGACTTTGCGAAGGCGATTCTAATGCGCTTGTCGAGCTCTTCGTCGGTTTAAATCATTAGTCTCGTTATAAAATGTCACTTTTTGGCTCAATTGACCTCAATTGAACTCCTCCCCAGTCACGAGCAGGTGCCACACTATCTTGAGCAGCTTCTTCGCCGTAGCATCAGAAAGTCAGGAGTTACGCACCAAACGCTACAAACGCTCCAAGACATGCCCTGACGCTCCAAGACCCTCCTAGGTGTTCTGCTGTCTTAGGACAGACCTTATTGTCTTAGGAACTGTGTATACACTCACATATGTCCTTCCTTTCTTTATAGTCCTTTTCAAAGCGAATCCTAAATTTACGAGATTCTCAAGCCTTAATCTGACGGTCTCAGGATCTACACGCCCTTCAGTTTCATGGAATATTCGAGTCATCTGTTTGATAGTCACCTCATTTTCTTCTGATAGAAGAGCAAGGGTTCTCTGGTCAGCTTCACCCATGGCAGCAAAGCGAGGGGCATCAACTTCCTTGATGACCTCTAGGATCATAGCTTCTGAAATGCTTCTTTTGTGTTTTTGAAGGGCCCAATAGCAGTAACGGAATGTCTCACGCAGATTACCACTAGCCCGATCCAGAAGCAACTCTATCGCACCATCATCAAAATCCGGAAGATTATATCCCTTACGACCGTATGCTTTCATTCGACCTAATATGAACTCCCCTAACGTCCTTATAGAATCCAAAGGAGAAATTAGTAAACATACATCAAGAATTTCGTAGCACTTCTTCATCATCTCTGAACCAACTTCTGCCAAACCCCCAGTTGTGACGAACAATACATTCGTAGGGATCAATGGTGCGACTTCTGTAAGAAAGGCACGAAACTCCGTCTGCTGGGTCTTGTCTAGATCATCTGCGATGACAATCGTCAGCATTTCATCAAATATGATGGGCAAGAGTTCGCTCACGATTCGTTCAAGTTTAATTATCCTAGGCGCAACATAGTAAACCCTCTCCTTTCCTTTTTCCTGTTCTGCTTCGATTTTCCCAGTAATTGTGGCTACAAGAGCAGTGAGCTTTCCTTCCAGTCCTGCTTTCTCCTTCTCTATCTCCCTCGCGCTAAGCTCAATTATATCAAGATCTTCCATCCTTTCCTTTAATTTCTTCTTGGTGGCAGACGATACTTCCTCAGTCTTAAGTTGGACCTGATGTATGAGTTCTTCAACAAAAGCTTGCTTATTTGTAAGCTTAAAGCCATCGACTCTTATCACGAATTTTTTCTCTTGTTTTGCTTGGTATTCGACGAAGTTAAGGAGGGAGGATTTACCCTCGCCAGTCTTCCCAAACACTATTAGCTTACCACGTGTGAGTTGGACAAAGCTTTCGATGCTGGCTTTTTCGTTCTCTCTGTCCACAAATCCTCTTTCCATAGAGTCTTTGTCAGGAGGAACTGGATCTAGAAAGAAGGGGTTTTGGATGAAGCCAAGCTTTTCGTACCACGTTGTCATTCTCATCACGTTTGGAGCGTTTTGGAGTCTCCAGGAGCGTTTGGTACGTTAGGATCGTTATAAAATTTTGTATGTACATCGTGGCATCTGTATTTTTGTTCTACATTGCATCCAGCGAAAATTTTACCATTGACGGATAAGACAGCGCACCCTACCTTAGTCTTGCCAAACGTGTATGCCCTCTCTCTAACCTCCCAAGCAACTCGTGAGAGCTTTCGCCTACGAGATAGAGGGTCTACAAGCCTAGCCGCGGCGAAGATATCCCTGGGGGAGAAGTGGCTCTGAGCCGCGGTCACGCGTCCTTCTTGAGGGCGCCTAGGAGCTCTCGGAGGAGAATGGAGTAAAAACAAACACGAGCGGAAAAAAGGGGTGTGCGGGGGTTGTGCTATCGCCAGAGAGGTACATTCCTCGTAGGATGAAGCATCCATACATATATACCCATCTATGATTCTATGGGAATCTCTCAAAGAAAAAGGACAATATTTTTCTGAATCTGCGCGTATTTTGGCCTCTTTTATGCCAATGCATCTCAATTCTGCCATTTAAGAAAATAAAATATCGCCCGTAATACGTAATCACCCTATCTGAATCTAGGGATATTTGGGGCCTGCAGGCCCAAAGGGCACTGTTTTGAGCATTTAAGAAAATAATCATGCAGTAATTTATTTTGGATCATTGGTCTATCTTGACTTCCTCGCCGATGACGGGATAATCGAGGATCTTAATATATTGAATCAGAGCTTTGCGGATTTGTTCATCTTTCGTGCTCGCAATTAGATCTCTCAATTGCTTAACGACGTGGTCAATCCTCCGCTTTCTTCCGTCGAAGTCCTTCAAGTGTTTGAGATAAAAGCGCCTGTTAGCTGCTTTTCGTCGGCACTTCTTCGAGCAGTATTTTCTCCTTGGATCGATCGTGATGAAAGCTATTTTGCAGAAGGCACAGTTTCGCCCATACGTTCCAGGCAATATTGTTAAGTGGATTTGTTTTACGGCCAAAAAGCTATCCCTTCAAGTATTAGTTTTAAGAGCCATATTTCACACTAGGATTAAGTCGGTAAGGAAACAGTACGGTAAGTACGGTAGAACGGCAATAGTTTAATGCCGACGCCTCTAGAACGCCAAAGTTTCGCCTTTCTAAGGCCTTTTGGAGGGTGTCGGTCCTCAACCATTGCTGTTTTACCGTTGCTGCCGTACTGTCACTTTTCGAGGGGGGGCTGGAAGTCGTAATCATACCTCCTCGCCAGAAGCTTCAACTTTGTCATTTTGAAGCATCTAAACCGTTTACTGTTGCTTACCTTATCCCCGGCATCCATGACCTCCGAGAGCCTCTTGCCAATGAAATTTTTATACAACCTCCCAAATGACTCCGTTTCCATACTGTTAGGTTTCCTTTCGATATCGACTATGCCATCGAGTTCTGTTTGTAGGCGGGACCATAGAACATCATTGGCTATCTCGAGGCTGTGATTCTCTTCAACGGCCTTCAGGACTACCCAGACCAATCGGCCCTCGAGCGTTTGCCTTTTCATCTCCATCTTATTCTGCAATATAGACTCGAGGCCGACACTCATCTTCTCCAGACATGAACCGCCTACAAGTGATGCGATCTGCATCAACGGCTTCCAGAGCTCTTTCATTCGTCCCTTGAGCTTGAGATCGCATTCAGGCATTTCAAGCGTGTCATAATTCAGGGCCCTCCATGCGAGTAATTTGTTCCGAATCTCCTGCATCCTTTCTAGGTCCTCGGCCCTGAGCTCGTCGTATTGGGGATAGGCTTCAACGCATTGTATCTCGATGAGGCGATCCCTGAATCCCCTTGCCGCATCTCCCGGCAATTTCTCTGCAGCGAAGGCCCTCAATCCGTAATTGCGATAGTACTCTTGGACCCTCCTTCCGAATTGGTCAAAGCGGATCCTTGGGACCCTTGCTCCCGGTCGATATCCTGTTTTGTGGATCTTCAGCTTCTCGCTATCTCGCTCTATCCCTTGAATCTCGTCCTCGATTATGGTGCCGGGCTGCTCGGCCTCAAAGTAGCTGTAGATGTCGGCGTAATTGATCGATACGCCGCTCAGAGGCCTGTAGGATAAGTGCGCCAGGATCTCCAGTACTCTTGTTTTACCGCTATTGATATCACCATACAGGTAGAAGAAGGGGACCGATTTGACTTTATCCTGCAGATAGCTCAGTATGACGAAGCATGATGCGACGTGTCTGTAAAACTCATCATGGTCCCAGTAGTCGCTAAGGATCGCAAAGATATCGTCATAGGTATTAGTTATCTTGCCCTCGAGAACTGCAGGGATCTGATAGGGCCTATAGGGAATGGAATCTTCGCCTGGTGGGATTATTATTTCATTGCTTAACTCTATCTGCGGGACATGGATTAAAGTCCCGTCTGGTCCCTTGGTGATAAAGCCATCCTCAACGGATTCATAGAGGACCTTTTCCCTCGTTATGAATTTTGACCTATTGATCTCCCTGATCTTTTTTTGCCCTTCGACCTTCTGGGCTTGGGTCCCAACTTCTACGCCCCTAGGCGGGAAAGCCTCCCGAAGATCAGGGATTATCTCCACGAGTTTTGAATAACCCGCTATCTCCGATATCCTTTTGACATAGGTATCATCGATATACTTCAGCCTATCCCCCCATTCGAAATCTCCGGCTAACCTGCATATCGATTCTACGATCGTCTCGGTCTCTTCCTTATTGAGGCCTTCCTTCCTCAAGAAGCCCGCTAAGGGACCAGCGATGAGATGTCTCTTGCCCTCGCTCCATTCTCGAGAGACGCAATCTATTATCTTGGCATACTTGCCGAATAGTTGGACGGTCCTAAGGAGAATCTTGGTCTCGGTATCGTCCAGGGCTTTAATGTCTTGGAAAGCACTTGGAGAAAGGCGCTCGAATCCCTTCGTGGGAGGGACAACAACATAGCCAGCGCCTGCAGGCTTGAGCTCTACACCGCGATGATCTCCTGGAAAGGCTGCGGTAACTTTGCTAGTTATTATCCCCTGAGGGACTTTGTAAAAAACGCGATAACCTCTAGGCGTCTCATGGACCCACGTCTCATTCGCTTTATCCTGTGGAGGCTTTGAGAAAATCAGGGACCAAAGGGCTTTGCCGTCGATGTCAATCGCCAAGAAGCCATCGGTTATGAGGACAGCGATTCCAAGATCTTCATCTGTTCCCGTGAACCATTTTTCAAGCTCTTCATCGCCCGGCCTCTGTTCGAAATACTGCTTGAAGCTTGCGATGCCTTTGGGAACCTTGTCCGGCATCTTTATTGGGATCGGAGAGAAACCGAGGCCGCGGTAGAACCTTGCTGGCCCGAGGAAGTTAATCCTGCTTTCTATCGTTTGGGCCTGGTCGCTCATCGACTTTCAGCTCCTTAGATATCTGCTTAACCAACTTGTTGTCCTTGCAAGTATAGTCGGAATGGTGGGCGCAAGTCCCGCATTCGTTTGGCGGGATTGGTTTGTTGGTCCCGATGCAGCTAGGGATGGTTGAATCCTCTCTTATTCTATTTTTATTCTTGAACAATATCGATCGCCTCCCTCGCCTTAAGTTTGCGGCACACCAACAAAATTCTCTGCGCCGCAAACGACCACGCGCTAGCGCGCCATTCTCTGCCTTGTGCCTGCGATTCAGCGGCTTGACCTAAGCAGAAGTCCTGTTCTTCTTTCAGCAGGTCTAACAAATATTGCAGGCTGACTTTCTCATCAACTCCAGTCTTTTGCATATCTTTTCACCTTTGCCGGAGGTGGAATCGATAATCCAGTCTCTATCGGCGATAATCGAAAAAATAGCCGCGTAATCGGCCTCCAGCGCCAAGAGTCGCGACTTTATCTCGTCAAGGGTTGGCTTTTCGGACGCGCCCGCGGTTTGCATGCCACATCTATGAAAAGCTTTATATATATGGGACAATGTATGGGGGTTACCCCCAAAGGGTAACTAGACATGAGCTCGACAAAAAAAGACAAAATAGAGCAAGTTTTAGGGTTAATTTTTGATAGTGGAGATAGGGGTATTCGTCGTAAGGACTTAGCCGCTGGTTTCAATAAGAATACTTTAGATCGCTGTATTAACACATTGGAGGATGATGGCGATGTTACGAAGAGACATGAAGAGATAAACGGCCGTTCAATTCCGTTCTACATCGTCCCATCCGATCGCCGTCAAAAAGTTAAAGATAGGCTAGGCCGGAAAAAAATGAAGGAAGATATTGACAATCTCCCTCTTAAAAGAGTTGAGAAATTACAGAAGGAGTTAGAGGGTTACAAGAGACAAGAGCGAATCGATGAATTGGAAAAATTTGCATTGCCCGCAAAGGCCGTATGGGAAAAAATACAGGACTTGGGTTTGGCAAAGGAATTACGACTTAAAAAACATCCTACATTCTCAGATGCCTTTAGTGACGGTGATCTCATTGATGTTGGAATTGGGGGTATTTTTGATGAATACAAACCCGACCAGATAGAAGTGAAGAAGATCCCCTTTGATGAATTTGAGAGACAATATGCTCATCGGGGATGGGTAGTGGTCTGTAGAAAAGGAGTTAAAAATCGTCGGGAAGGAAGGGATAGTGTCCATTTGGAAGGCTTTGTCATAGCTGCTGCATACAAGGAACTACTGGAGCTCTTCAAGGCGCAGTTTGAAGACACTTGGCTGTCTTGGAAGGAGAGGTTTGACTTGACCGATAAGGAGTGGAGTTATTTTGGCCCTCGCGTACGGGAGATGATGGAACATGATCAAATAAATGCAGAGATTGAGAATTATCTTGGACCTTATGCCAACAGCAAGACACCTGAGGGCCAGCGACGGATATTCAAATATTATAAACAATATGCAGGACATCCTAAAGCCATATCTGGGATATCAACCGAAGAAGATGCCAAGGAAATGGCAAACTATATTATTGACCAAAACAAACAATTGCGAGACGTAATAGAGGCCTATCCGCCCTCGGAAGTAGAGGCTATCATGGCGAGGAAAAATGAGGAAGAGAAGAAAGAATGGGAAGAAGCAGACAAGGCGGCAAGTGAAGCTATCAAGGCTAAGCGGTTGCGAGGCGAAAAGAATTCACCGATCCCCTCTACATTCAACGATGCCTCCCTTCAATTTACTGAAGATTCACCCTCGGCAATCTAAGACGAGGTTAACAGGCGGCCCTTGGACAAATCTTAAATAGGCATATTTATCGGGTTGTCGTGAGTTAAGCTTTAATATTTGAAGGGCTTTCGGGCCGATGGCTTGGTGTTTTCTCGATGAAGGGCCCTCGATACCTGGGGGTTGTGAGGCATCCAGCAATAGGAATAAGGATTCCCGAGATATTCCTGACTGGAATACTTCGGGCCTACAAGAAAAGGGATGTGGCGGGTGGGCTGATGCTATCGTTCGGGAGGGAGACCGCGCCCGAGAGCGTTATCGATGCAGCTCCCGGCAGCTTCGAGATCACAAGGGGACACACGGGCACCTCGATAAAGAAGTACATGACCATGGGAGCTGAGGCAGCCCTTAGAGAGGGCGTGGTTGTCGAGCTCGAAGCCGACCACATCATAGTGATAGGTTCCTCAACAAGGGCAGTGAAGAGGATCGCAGGGGTGCACGAGGAGGGGACGGAGATCAGCGAGGCCGAGCTGAGCAAATCTATGCAGTACAACACACTGGCAATAAATGAGGCTCTATCTACAGGCCATGTCAACTGCTTCACAGTGGACACCTCCGACCTATTGGATCTAAGGGCCGGCTCCTTGGGTGGGGCGAAGTTGAGAGAGGAGTTCAAGCGGGGCTCAAGAACATATGATGAATTACTGAGTCGCTACTCAGGCAGGACATTCGAGTTCACTGGAAGAGAGCGGTTTGGCCTCAGGATTCAAGAAGTGGATACCATGAGGCTAGCCTTAAGGTATGGCAAGAGCATAGCAGTGAGTGGGCAGATCTACGATTACATCAAGGAAAGGATAGGACGGCCATTCGGCTTTGAGATATCGCTGGACGAGACTATGGGGAAGACAAAGGAGGTGGAGCTTCTCTTCTACTTAAACGAGTGGAAATCGACAGGTAGGCATGTTGATTTCGTAGCCCCAAACATCGGCTTCAGGAAACGCACGGACTTTCGCGGCGATCTCAGGTCGTTAGAAAGACATGTGGCAAGGCTCTCCGAGATCTCTAGGTCGTTCGGGGCTCTCCTATCGATCCATTCGGGAAGCGGTACAACGCCCTATTCCGGCAAGGGCCGGGGGACATACAGCGTCCTGCTGAAGGGCTCCGGTGGGGCCCTCAAATACAAGATCTCGGGCGTCTTTTACGAGCTCCTTCTGCAGATACTCGCATCTTATCCACCAAAATCGAATGAGAGGAAGCTCTACAATCAGATCTTCGATGCTGTCTATGAATACTTGACAGAGCAGGTGGCGAATGATGGGCCCCTTGCATCAGATCTCCTCGAGAGGCAATTATCCTCCTATCGGCGAGGGGTGAAGAAGGGGAGAATACGTAGACGTGAACCAAGAGCTGTCTTCTTCCGATTCAACTCCTATCTAGCTCTAAACTTTAGGGACGAGAGAGGGGAGCGGTGTCTGAGGAAAGGACTCGTTGAGCTCTATGGGGGAAATCCTCTGCTTAGGGAGAAGGTCGATGAAGAGACCGAGAAACTGACCACCCGGTTACTGGATGGACTTTGCTACAGCAACAACGTTCAGGAGATACCAGATGTCCTTCACAGTCGGACATGAAGCCTGAGTGCCATATCCGTTCTCTTCCTTCTGATGCGCACAGTCATCGCCTGAGCATCGCATCAATTGCTCCGGCTATTCTCTCCGCTGGATTCTCCATCCTATTGAGCAGATCGATCGCCCTCCTCCTCAGCAGTTTGAGCTCCTTTGGCGTGCGCTGAAGCTGTTCAAGTAATGAGCCGTAGAGGTTCTCCTTGGCCTTTATGACTAGACCTTTTCTAATCAAATAATTTTCGACGATGGTACTCTTTGGATAGGCTGATATGACTGGCACGCCCTGCAATGCCGCTTCGGCGGTCATGGTTCCCCCCGCTCCTATGAAGAGTGTTGATAGACCGAGGAGGCTTTTCCCGTCTACGATCTTCTCAGTGACTTTGACCGCTCGGCCGAAGGTCCTCTTGTATCTCAGCGCATTTCCATACCTTGAGACCACGACGACTTGAATATCCGGCCTGACGAGGAGCAACTTGGCTATAACCCTGGCGATTTCCTCGGAAGTATCGACCCTCTCGCCATGAAGGTAAGCGGCCAAATATTCTTGGGGGCGGATAGTGATGATCGGTCTAGCCGGATCAAGGCCGAACTCGTGCAGGATTTTATTTGAGGGCTTGAAGTCCTTGAGCCAGGAAGCGGGATCGAGGGCCCTGTACTTTATGATCTCCCTCTTCCCAATTCCATATTTCTCCCATTCCTTCGAAGGTATTATCCATGGCGTTAGGAGGATCGAGGAAAGCGGAAGAGACAGCCTGGCAACGGCGGAGGCATGAGGCGAGTCATTCACCGCGATGTGAGGGATGGCAAGGCCGAAGGCCGTCCTGGCCGCCTCTGGTGAGGAAAAGGATACGACGAGATCTGGGTTAACATTCGAGTAGTAAGCTGTCAGAAACTTGACCCTTTCAGAGTACGCCTCGAGCTTTCCCCGGAGCGTAGCTCCACCATGTCTTCCCATACTACGAGCCTTCAGCCCGAGGTACCTCAGCATCTCCTCTGCCTCGAAATATTTTCTAGTCGTACAGTGAACGTCTATTCCCCTCTTCTCAAGCAGTTTAACCACTTCGTTGAACAGAAGCGCCTGCTTCGGCGTCAGTATATCTATGGCTACTCCAGACATCTCTTGCCTCTAGCCACACCACAAGTTTTTATCTTCTCCTTTATGGGCATGCAACGCGACTCGGCAGATGGAACGGCGAGATCAAAAGATAAGGCTAAGCGAGTCCCCTCGCAACACATCATTTCTAGTCATAGGATTGTCAAGGCTGGGCCTTTTCACTGCGATACGGCTCCTTGAGGCCGGGCACAGGGTTGTGGGATACGATAGAAGCAACTACGTTGCCTCAAGGATTCTACAGGGCAGAAGTTTGGATGACGATCGGAGATCATCCGCCATCCTTCGCAGGCATGTAAGGGAAGGCAGTTTCAGCCTGGTTGAGACCATAGATTCCGCTATGAATGAGATGAAGGTGGATGTGATTATGATCTGCGAGAAGGCGCCAGCAAATGACAGGAAGGTGCCCCAGCTCCGACAGCTCTATGATGCCATAGACTCACTCGGCAAAAGCCTGCGCAGCGGTGTTGTCATAGTGTTGCAGACACTAGCCCCGTCCGGGACAGCAAGGAGTTCGATGAAGAGGTTCGAGGAGCTTTCGGGCCTGAGCTGCGGCAAGGACTTCGACTTCGTCTATGCGCCTTCTCCATTGGATGTCTCCGAGGACTTCCAGGAACAGGGAGTTCGCAGGGTCCTAGCGGGCAGCACCCCTGAAGCCGTATCCTTTGTCTCTGAGATACTAAAGGTCGCACGGCTCGGCGAGAGCTGCACAGCCTCTAGCTTAGAAGCCGCAGAGCTGGCAGTGATGCACATGCACGCGAGATCATGCCTCAGGCAAGCCCTGAGGGCGGAGTTCGGGATACTCTGCGAGAAGGCCATGGTCAACCTCGATGAGGCCGAAAGGATTTCTGAGACCCTAACAGGGGATGAGCTCAAGAAAATTCCCGCCATATATGGCAGGAATTCGGCAGCGATACTGACGAACCTCCTTGAGGCTGGAAGATCTCGGGGCGTCAGTTTGCCGCTCTGCCAGAGGGCCAGGGATGTCTGCTGGTCTCTACCACTCTCCATTGCGAGAACATTGGTGAAAAATCTGAAGAGCCAAGGCCTTAAGGCAAGGTCCTCAGCGGTCATCATCGGCTCCTTCAGAGAACTCGATTCCGTTGAGAAGAGCTCCCATCCTGAGCTCGAGGTATCGTCAGTCCTTGAGAAGGCGAAAGTCCAGGTGAAGCTCAGCAGGCCTTGGGATGGTGATGTGAGGAAGTCCGAGCTCGGCGTACACCTTCATCAACTCAGGGCCGCCCTTAAAGTGAGCAAATTTGCCATGGTGCTCGCATCCTCGGGTCACGATATTCGAAAAATCAGCGATCTCAATGACATCGTTATATACGATTACACCAAATGAGTGAATGCCCCCTACTCAAGACATCCGGAAAGCCTTAAACGCTGTTTATCCCTAAGAGGGATAGGTGTCACGGGAATTGAAGCACAGCCTGTTGGATATCCTGGCGTGTCCAATCGACAAATACTATCCGTTGAGGCTCATCGTATTCGAAGAGAGGGATGAATCCGTTGAGAAAGGGGGGAAGACGGTAACTTGGAGGGAGATCGTACACGGCGTTCTGATCTGCGATAAGTGCAAAAGGTGGTATCCCATCGAGGATGAGATCCCGGAGATGCTGCCCGATGACCTTAGGGAAAGGGAGAGGGAAATCGCATTTCTCAAAGAGTGGTCGGAGAAGATGCCCAAGGAAACCCTTGAGGCTGGCAAACCATTCAACCTAAGCCAGTCGTCATGAAACTCCGAGCTTCTATAGATCGAATGCTGTCATCCAGCAAATCGCTCTTCGGCCTGCCATCGATGGATACGAATTACTTCTCGTAGTAGTAATCATACATGAGTTGTGGTGAGGCGCCCAACGCATATAACAGACGACATTTCAAGGCCCTCCAAGCATGTCTAAACATCCCTTTCGTTAGAAAGCCTTCGGCACTTGTGACAACCTTCTCCTTTAGAACGATGGTCCTCCCTTTTCTCCTTAAGCATTCTGATAGCCTTACATCCTCAAGTAGAGGTACATCCATAACTCCAAGGCACTGCCTTAGGATCTCACTGCGGGCAAATATCGCACGGTCCCCCCATATCTCTCCGGTCAGATGGAAAAATATGTCCGACAATAAGATCAGAGTCTTCAAGTAAATGCTGGATATGTCATAGGATAGAGAAAATGACCCGAAGGAGGCTCTGCCGCTATCGAGCGCACTTGTTATTGCCCAGTCCCACTTTGAAGGGAGTACGGTATCAGAGTGTAGCAGTACCACGATATCCCCTCTGGCCTCCATCACCCCCTTAACGAAGGCGTACCCCCGCCCCATGCGATCGGATACGATGGCCCTCTCTCGGGGGCCCTCCGACCTTATGGTCCCTACGAGCTTCTTGTTGTTTATGACGATTATGAGCTCAGTTGGGGTCGACGCGGGGACGACGGACTCCCTTATGGCACTGAGCCTTGAATCTTTTCGATGGACTGGCACTATGACCGATATCAGGTGTTGGTCGTCTGTTCTGGCGGACGTATGCTCACTCGCCTTGTCTAATGTTTCCCGCCACTCAGTATTTCCCCATGTTTGAGGATGTACCTCATCGTCTCAGATGAACCGAATTTCGAATTCCTTTTTTCGAGAGCCTTAAGGTCATCATACGTATCGACGTCATTCCAGGGGGGCAGGATGAACACATCGCGCCCCGCTTCCTTCAGCCTTTTCATCGTCTCCCTGAAGACCATTTCGGTGCTCCATGTTATCCCCTCAAAAGCCTCAGGGAGGAAGGTATCGGACTTGAAACCTATAAGATAGTAACCGCCATCGGGCGATGGCCCAATGACGACATCGTGAATCTTGAGGGCATCGCGCGCTTCGAGGAGGATACCCTCTGGTAAATCCGGGCTGTCACTGCCTATCGCCATGGCGCTACTGAAGCCCCTAGAGAAGGCCTCCGTGAAGCCGTTCTTGAGCCTCTCACCTAGGTCCCTCCCCCTCTGGGGGATATACTCATAACGCGTCCCCAACCATGCCTTAAATCTCTCGAGGGAATCCGCTGGATAGAAGCAGATGGCGAACGAGACGCCGGACTTATTGAGCATCGACAAGGAGTCCAGCACGAAGTTCCTATAGAGTTCAACGGCAAGGTCATCCCCGATCAGCTGTGCGAGCCTTACCTTCACACTTCCACTCTCCGGGTATTTCGCGAGTAAAAGGGCGCAAATATCGGTTCCCAAGTTCACAACCCATGCTATCTATTTACTTGAAGGCACCTTGATCTTCTCCACCAATGCACCCTCGCAAGATGACCTATGCCCAGCTGTGCAACCGAAACAGTGATCGCCTGTGACGATTCTCCTCTTCGAGAGTCTAGATGCATCGAAGTCGCGAATATGAGATATGGCACCACGAACTGGGGTTCCAAGCGCGAGGTTGAAATCGCAGTCGTAGATCGTCCCATCCCAGGAGATATCTATCTGATTCCGGCACATCAGCCTCTCGATTGTTCGGGGATTGAATGACTTCCTGAGGAGCTCTTCGTATTTGCGGTCCATGCCCTCATGGCGTAGCAGCTGTAGGAATCGTCCGATGGGCATGTTTGTAATCGTCAGGACGCTGTTGAAGATGATTCCGAAGTTATCATGGAGCGTCTCCTTGTATTCGGACTCAAGCGATGATTGCTCAGGGGGAAGGAATGCCCCCTCAGGGTTGAAGACGAGGTCGAGCTTGAATCGTGGGTCTGAGCCATAGCCGATGCCATTCAAACGTTTCAAGGCCTCTATGCTCCTATCGAAGACCCCTTTGCCTCTCTGCCCATCGGCTTCCTTTTTGAGGTAGCAGGGAAGGGAGGCCACGAGCTTGACGCCGTTGACCGCGAAGAAGTTCATCATCGCCTCCATCCCGGGTTCGAGTAGAACTGTAAGGTTGGTTCTCACTTGGACATTGTGACCCTCTACCCGGATCGCGCTCACGAAACGGCGCAGGAGGGGATTTAGCTCGGGTGCGCCACCAGTTATGTCAATCAATCTGGGCTGCACACGGCGAGCTACGTCGAGGACTCGCTGCATTGTTGACCAGTCCATCGCCTCAGTCCTTTCGGATGAAGCCTGGAGGTGACAATGGTTGCAGTAGTTGTTGCAACGAAGTCCTACATTTACCTGAATGGTCTCGATGGCGTAAGAACTCAGGTGCGATCCAGTGGCCTCTTGGACTTGTTTATCGAATGCATTCACATATACACCTTTTTTGGCGGGCATTATGTGCCATCGAAGATCACAAATACCAATATTATATTAACTATACTATTCTAACAGCTGTCCCCCTGAATGTCCCTCTCAATTCCTCCTCTGAGCGGTCCCTCCCCTTGCCAATTGCCTAGGATTGATTATTTCTATGCGGAGTCCATTCAAATGCTTCTCCTAAAGTTTCCGCCCTCGAGCCTCCCCAGGGAGCTTCATAGATTCGGGTAGAATTTACTGACAGTCCCAACACGATTATATCTGCTGGATATAAGCAGTAACAAACTAATTGCATGCACTTTGACGTATACCATTATTTCCCATATGAAGTAGAATTATATGAGAGAACTTCGCTAAGAGTGTTCGCTTTTCATATCCTTCGCTCTATGCAGAAGGCGCATGACGAATATAGCTATGAAGAAGGCTACGGGTATGAAGGCAAGCGTAAGAAGATCGGCGATCTCGCGGGTTAAGGCTTCAAAAAATAGCCTAGCCATCTCGGTGAGGTAGAAGGAGACTATCAATATCTCCATCTTGTGCAAGATTTCTTGGAGGTTTACCATTCTTGTGAGTTGCTCCTTAGAGGAGCGCTGCTCCTCGAGGCTCAGCCTCTGTCCTTCTATTCCCAAGTAGGTCCTCACCGCATCCAAGACCGTGTCGAGCTGAGACCTAAGGGCCTCTATCCTTTCGATGAAGTCCCTGAATGGTGACACAAGAGCCTCAAGGGCATCGATCTCCACGGACGAGTTCGTCGAGTAACCTTCTAGTCCCTCCTCGTTCCATTCTACGAAGAGGGTTCTGACGCTACGTAGGATAGCGCTGGCCTTTACGTAGTCCCGCCTCATGCTGCTTGCTAGGACAGAAAGGCGCGAGAAGAGGACCGTCACCTCCCTGAGGACTTTCAAGAACCTCGGGCTTCAACTGCTCCTTAGGTCTTCGCAGTTCCATTAGGATCTCATCGATCCTCAATTGTGTAGTCTCCTCGGAGGCATCCACCTGATTTAGCATGAGCTCTCGTCCAGAGCGAAGATGACCGAGCATTGCCGTGTATGAAGTTAAGGAGAAGACGTCGCGGGTCAGCATCCAAATGGAAGATGCTGCACCCTCGTCATTCCGGCTGAGGGGAACGATAATCATCTCCCGCCTTAAAGGACTGGTGCTCCCATCTGTAACTTGGCTCTCAAGGGTTGAGACGACGCAGTCGTGTACCTTCCCCATACACCTCAAGATTTTTCCTCTCCCATCCGCATATCCCAGGACAAGGCTCTTAATCTCCCCAAGGCCCTTCACCGATGCTATCCGAAGCGTGGATAGGGAGATCGGATCCCTTGGCAGTAGTTGCGTGAATGCGCGCATATCATCCTCGCAGTTCGTTTGTATCTGCGAGAACTGTATTGCCCCTACCTTCGACTTTAAAGCCATCATAATGGCCCAGAGGTCGCCTTCTTGGGAGATCCTAACATAGGCCTCCGAGGATCCTATGCCGAATGCGTATGCATCTTCAGTTTCCGAATAGACTGGCTTATAATGATGCACTATCTCTTGGAACGCTTTTGGAACACTTGTAGAACCATCTTCACTTTTCCCCTCTTGAAACGTCGCTATGTAGATCAGTTCAGGATTTTTTAAGAGATCACCAGAGCTCAAAGCGCATCAACACTCGTCCATATCGCGAATGGGAAGTATGATCTTGCCCTCGCCCTTCTCGAAGACATGATCACAATAGGGATCCCCCTTCATTCTCCTTTTTACCATGGTGAGGTTGATCCTTGGATCAACAGCCGAAGCAAGTCCATGGAAGAAAGGCCAACCGAGGGATTCGCAGAGCCACGCCCACGGAAGATTTAGGGATAGGCATGCCGTCATAAGGGGACAGAAGCCTGAATTGCGCAGGAGAACCTTTCCATTGCCTACGCTCAATATCTTGGCACTGGGCTCGTCTCTGAGGACTACCTTTAGGACTGCCGCAATGGCATTCTCATCGTTGCCCATGATTTCATGCAATTCGATTATACTCCGACCGAGCGCTAGTCCCTGTTCATAAGAAAACCTCTTTATCTCTTCGGACGATAGATCTTTATATTTTTGATAAAATTCGATTAAAGCCCGGGGATTGACGAACCAATCCGCCGGAATAGTTATGTCCAACCTCTCATCTAAAAATAGATCTCATCTTTCGGTTATAAGCATTACCACTATTTACTTAGAATAATATGCGTCTAAGCTAAAAGACAAAATATTGTATGTTATGTGCTAAGCAAGTTATATTTTTATTCACAACATCCCATACACATTCTCAAGTGAAATTACAGTGGGTGGAGAACGTTTAGCACATAGCTCGAGATGAATTGGCTCATTGATAACGAACAAATCGAAGCTAAGCTCAAGTAGGAACCTTGGAGCTATGCGTCGCTTTTTCAATCAATATGATTACTTCTTCATCGGATACCTGAGCAAAATCCTCATAGAACTCGCCTATGGCATTGAAGAACCATGGGGTTTCAAGACACACGACCCTATCGACTTCATTCCTTAAGCCCATGATAGTGTCCCTAGGTCCGACCGGAATGGCGATGATAAGTACGGCAGGTTCCTGCTTCCGTATCGATAGGGCGGCGGCCCTCATCGTCGCACCCGTGGCAACTCCGTCGTCGACGAGTATAACGATCTTGCCTTTAAGCGCCGGCATGGGTTTGCTTTCTCCCTTATACTTCTTCATCCTCCTCTTGATCTCATGTATCTGCCTATCCGCCTCTTCCTCGATATAGCTCTCAGATACGTGGAGCATATCCACCACCTCGAAGTTGATTACCTTCGCGCCGTCTTGGCTAACGGCACCTATGGCTAATTCTGGATTCATCGGGGCCCCGATCTTCCTCGATATTATGAGGTCCAGTGGGATACCAAGCTTCTGTGCTATCTGATGTGCCACGACCACTCCTCCCCTCGGTATAGCGAGCACAATGGCATCTTTACCTCTATAATCCAGTAGCTCCCCTGCTAGCCTTTTACCCGCTTCAACGCGATCCTTGAACAAGGCAGGATACCCAACAAACGGCATCTAAGAGTTCACCGCCACAACATTAAGACTTTCCACTTATTATTTTCAATTACCGACCTTCATTTCAATAGGGCAAGGCAAAGCGATGATGATCTTCGGGCCACATCAGTGCTGGGGCATCGAATACAGCGTGAAAGAAAGGGTTAATTTCCAAGAGATGATGGAGAGGTTCCACAATGACCGATGTATATATGCGGAGTCTAGTAATATGAACACATTGAGGATGATATCCTTTTTAGTCCTAACTCGACTAAATCTGATGAACATATAATAATGCATGGCACCTCTGATTCGAAGATGGCATTGGTTCCCTTCTTGGGGCGGATTGAAGAGAATGACATCTTCGTGGCAGGCGAAGGAGGCTATCACACATACAGGATCCCAGCCCTAGTAGTCTCTAAAAAAGGCACGATCTTGGCCTTCTGTGAAGGCAGGAAATTTTCCACTGATGATGCTGGCAAGATCGACATCGTGCTCAAGAGGAGTTTTGATCATGGCAAGTCTTGGCAAGAGATGCAGAGCGTAGTCTCAGAGGACAACATGACATGTGGCAATCCATGTCCTGTTTTAGATGAGATAACCGGTTTAATCTGGCTACCCTTCTGTAAAAACCTCGGCAACGCCGGTGAAGCCCTGATCTGTGAGGGAAAAGCCCCTAGGACGGTTTGGATCACCTGCAGCGCTGACGAAGGCGCGACCTGGAGGCAGCAAATCGAAATCACAGGACAAGTCAAAAATCCTTCTTGGACTTGGTATGCCACCGGTCCCGGTCATGGGATCCAACTCCGAACTGGTCGACTTGTTGTACCTTGTGATCACATGGCCGACAGGGATTCGAGCATCGAAGAGGCTGGCCACTCACATATAATCTATAGCGATGACCATGGACTTAGTTGGGGAGTCGGTGGAATAATGGTGAGGGGCACGAATGAGTGCTGTATCGTCGAAACTCGTGATGGTTCTCTATACCTCAATTGCAGGAACTACAGGGAGGGCAAGAGGCGTGCCTATGCTCGAAGTTACGACAATGGGCAGACGTTCACGGATTTTGGCTGGGATGAGAAGCTCATCGAACCGATATGCCAGGGAAGCATGGTGCGCGTTATGGAATTCTCTGATACAATTCTTTTTTCAAACCCAGCTAGCACCAGCAGGGAAAGGATGACAATCAGGATCAGTTATGATGGATGCAGAACTTGGGCTTTCTCTAAATTGCTATACGATGGCCCATCTGCTTATTCAGATCTGGCGATGTCGTCCGATATGAAGATCTTGTGCCTTTACGAGAAAGGCATCGAGCACCCTTACGAGAAATTGACTCTGGCGAAATTCAGCATCGAGTGAATTACATTCCAATAGAGTAGCTTCTGCAAAATACTACAGGATAATGAGTTCAGCCCGCACACTTACTTGATCATGAACCAACCATTATAGCGAAAGTATTTGATCTGCTGGCTTCCTAATATAGGAGTAAAAGCCCTCGGCATATGGCACGCCACATTCTGCTCCTCTGGTGACCGCGAGAGCAAATTTCTGTGCGGAATGCGTAGTGAGCTCGAACTTACGATTCGTTACTAGATCGTCTACTCTAGCCCTCACATAATCGGTTTTCTTATATTGGGCATAAATCCGGTCAATTTCGGCGAGGGCTTCTAACGCATCAGGTAACGTTTCAGTTATGTCAAAATATGTGTTTGGAATGAAGTTTCGACACTGGGCATCGAGCTGAAATGCGTAGACCTCTGATGGGGAACCCGAAGCCTCTCTTCCGAGAAAACATGGCCTGTGTAGACCACTATAAAGCGTTGTTATACCCGACTTCCAATGATCGCGATTGGTATCATCATGCCAGTGGAGGAAAATGGCATCCGGATTAATCTCATCAAAATATTCTGCTAATTTTTCCATTATAACATTATCGTCAGGGACATACTCGTATTTGTAATTAAGAAAATTAATCTCCATTCTATTATCTTCAGCAAACGCCTGAACCTTTGCCTTAATTCCTAATTCCCTACCTTTAGTAACCGGCCAATTAGAATAGTCGCCAACGGTGTTAATAAAAACAACCCGATGTCCCTTCATGACGGCCTTTAAGGCCAAGCCGCCCATTCCGTACCAAAGATCATCCATATGAGCTCCCACGCCAACTATTGTCTTTTTCTCTTTCAAAGATTACACCGGATGAACTCTTTTTATTTAGCGAATATAAAAGTTGTGATGCTTGTTCGGCTATCTGTGTATTTACTTAGTCATTCCCTTTGACAATATTATCATTAAATCAAATTTGTGAAAATACCGTTTGTTGCGATATTAGATCTTTGGTTTACATACGAACCGGAAGGATAAGATGATGATGAGCAACGTCATAGATCCTGATGTCGAAACTCGTAAATGATGTTGAGATGGACCATAAATCTATATCCGTGAAGTATTGTGATTCCTATTCTTCGGACGGCGATAAGGTCACGTTGATATCAGAACGCACTTAAAAGCTACCTTCGAATTGGCAGCGACCATGACGAATAAATCTGGAACAACAATGTGTGCTTACAGATACATTTGCAGAGACCTACAGGAGCTATGAGAGCACATACGTTCAATAATTCACTTCGCTATACTAAGAAGATGGGTATTTTTCATGATATAACGGATTCCGCGGTAGTATTGATATCTACTAGGGGAATTTGACATAAAAGACATGCTGCATACACTTCTCAATTTTTTTGAGCATATCCGGTACCTTTAAAGGAGCGTTTCCAACCGGGTTTTTCTCTAACTCAGGGAACTTAGACCAGAAAGCTAAAAGGGGCGAAAGCGTTGGAGAAAAAGAGATGACGAAGATGCTGGAAGAACCACTCATACCGCCGCCGTTAAAGCGTGTACACGCTAAAATGATATGCGATGTTTGTGGTAAGGAGATAAGCATGCACGAAGGTAAAATTTGTGATGTAAAATGGCATTTCATATGCTCGGGATGTGTTCCCGGTGAGGGGTCCAGAAGGCATGAGCTCGAGAAGCTATTTGGAACCACACATCCGCTCTGTCCATTGTGTTTGCAAGGTGGAATACCTTATAGTGAGCTTAAATCGGAAATATGGGGTTGACTTGCCCAAGAGCACCTCATAGACGGAGCCCGATTTAATTAAGTTGATCGATCAGACCTGAGAATAAAATTACTGCCAACTTAAGGGGGGTCGATGTCCCCTTCATAAAACTCATGGACTTTCCCCTCATGGTGACGGCGGGGAGGCTTGCTGTGAGCGAGATAAGATTTTGTGTTCGATATGACCGAATTCCTCTGGCTGGACACATCAATAAACTGGGAGAAGGGTAAGGCTCTAATCTCAGCTCTGCATAGAGCTGCTGCTGGAAGATAATGGTGACAATAAGTCATTGCCATGTAGGCGCAGTTGGCTTTGGAACTGAAATCGATCCTGAAGGGGGCACTTTAGAGAGGCTAGAAGGGATAGTAGATGCTTGCGGGGTCAAGAGAGCTGTGGTCTTCGCGCCTTTTCCAGAGACGGGGCTGGGCTGGGGAGGAAAGGCATCGAAGAAATTCGACGATCCAAATGAATGGTTAGTAGAGGCGCTTAAAGCTCATACCAACCTTTATGGTTTCGCCACTATAAATCCAAAAGAACCCAACGCACCAGATAAACTCAGATCGCTGACGAAGAAAGGGATCGTTGGCGTCAAGATCCATCCTGCCATTCACGGTATAATAATCAACGATCCAGCCATTGATGGATACTACCAGGCAGCCGAAGACTTGAGGTTACCCATTCACATGCATACGGGCATTCATGGAGGGTTCCTGCGTAACTATCATCCCTTGCTATTAGATGATGTAGCTCAGCGCCACCCCAAACTTCCCATAATTCTGGACCACATGGGCGGCTATGCCTTCTTCCATGAGGCTCTAGCAGTACTTCATAACAACGATAACTGCTATGCTGGCCTGACACAGTGTTCTGGTCGAGATCCCCTCTACTATCTCACGCCTGAATGGATCGAAATACTACTTAGGTCCGTCGGCGCGGGGAGGATCGTGTATGGCCTTGACTACCCTTGGAATGTAGACAACTTGGCTGCACTCAGAAGCGACCTTTCATGGATTCGGAGCTGGGAGATCTCGGAGAAGGAAAAAAACGACATTCTGGGCGGAAACATCGAAAGGCTGATAAAAGAGGGAGTATCTGCTAGGTCTGATAAAGAACTCTGAGAGACATCGGTAATAGTATCAGCTTATTAATTTCACATTCTATCTTTCGAACTTATGCTTTTTACTTCATCATTTGAGTTTAAGTTAGCTAACTGAGTACTGAACGAAGGAGGAGTTGGTGCTTGTTAGCGCTTCATCCATTAAATCCAAGTTCAGTGATTTGCTCGATCACCGCTATGCTCACCACAGCCAATAAAATCTAAATATGGACTATTATCCTGTCATTAATGAAGGATTTAACAAATAATTCTAATCTACACCGAACTATTAGAGAGGCTGTAGGCAAGGTTTGAATCATTGGCCATTCCATAATCGCAAGGGAGAATATCGTGCGCACACTCACAGAGAAGGTCGAAGAGCATACTCACCGAATGACAAGCAGTTGATCTCGCCCAAAAGCTATTGAGAGACAATGCTCATGAGGTCTTCTTAGTCAAATGAGATGTACGCTCTATCATCTAGTTACAGACTATGAGTCTCATCGGTATCCCGTAGATGGGGGACAGAGCTCCTCGAACGCCCTGCATATCGCCTCTACATTCTCTAACGGCACATCCGGGCCGACCTCGGCAGAGAGCATTAGTCCCCCATCCTTCGATCCTAATATTGCCACAGCTTCCTTGATGTGTTCCTTAATCCCCTCGGGTTTGGCAAATGGGAACAGCTGCCTGTCGAGGTCGAGGTTTATACAGACTTTGCCCTTCATCGTCTTCGCGATGCCCTCCAGGGTATTAGCTCTGACCTGTGGGTTGATTACCGTCACTCCAGCCCCGATCAGATCGCCGGCTACCTCCAATATATGGCCATCACTGTGGAATGCGACGTGGCTCCCAGCTTCCCGGCATGACCTGAACATTCGCTCATATCCGGGCTTAAGGTGGCGTCGGAAGACCCAAGGGCTCACCATGCACGAGACCTGTGTCCCAAGGTCGTCCTGGAAGCTCATGATGTCGACGCCTATCTCCAGCCACTTCTCGATCACGCGCAAGTTCGTTGAGATCACAAGATCGATCAGTTGTTGTAACTCTGGCGGATTGCGTATGAAATCGGTCATAAGGTTTTGAAAGCCACGGAGGAAGTGCAGTCGCTCGAAGAAGCGATTTCCACCTTCACCGAATGTAATCGCGCCTGCCTTCCTAGCGGATTCTACATTCCTTCTCGCCTTTGCCCAGTCCTCGCGTGGCCCATCCTCAGTGAAACGCGTTGAATCGGGAGGTTTGTACGTCGCAAGCTTACCCCATTCATCGATCGGGTGTATCGCAATCTGTCCATATATTCCATCGATGGCATGATACCAAACAACGTTCCACGTGTCGATGAAATACTCTCCGCTCCTAAAATGCCCCACATTGTCGAAGTCTATGTTACCCCTTTTGAATCCCTTGAAGATCGAAGTATGGCGGAGGACCAAGTCCTCCAATGCCTCTCGATGATGCTTCCACGCCGCGGGGAGAAACCCAACACTGCACGGGATCCACTCAGGCCCTCGGAGCTCGATCGTCGCTAGGTAGTTCTCTCGATCGTTCATTAAGTCGAAAAAGAGGCTTGCATGTAAAAGACTTGCCATCAATTGGAGTGATGTCCTATTGCTTTGCTCTATCCCTTGCGATCAAACCCTCTCTTCGAGCTCTTTCAAAGCTATCGCTCCTCCAGCCCCCACATGGAGACCAGAATGGTGCGGTATCCAGTTCATCGCCCCATGCGCAGATATCTCGCAAAGAACCGATGCGTTCATAGACCCTATTGTATAACTCCCTTGCGCTCAACGTGGCGCCTGGCCTCAGGCCCAGTTTTTCAAGTATATTCAAGTCCCGAAGCTGATCCTTGATGTGAGTTCCATAGCAGATGTTCTCCCCCTCATGGTATATGTTGCAAGGGTCGCAGACCATGCAGCAACCCTCTGTGAGAGTTACTGGAAGGTTTGGGTCCTCTTCCATCCGCATGCGCAATTCGACCAAGTTGTCCTCAACGAGCGGCTCTTTCGCGTCGGCTTTACAAAGTATGCAGAGCAGGTGGTTGGGTCGAATGAAGAGGCGATCTGCCTTCTGGATGGCCCTCACGGACGTGGCCTTTGATCTGCTCATGTCCTCCCGAGTTCTAGGCCGAATGATTGCCCAGATGCCATTGCCATCCATGGCCTCACCAAGCTCTGTCTGCTCCTTAAGGCCATATGTTCTCCCGCCAATGGCCCTCTCATAGTAGCCTTTTCTAGCGTGGGGGCACTCTGACCACTCAGCTGATCCAGGAGTTGCTAACCTGCAGATGCCTTCAAGGCTTCGAGCCCGGCTGAAGAGGATCGTGTAAGCGAGATATCCTGGAAGGACGGTATTAGGGGCTATGCCAAGCCGGCGAAGGGTCTCAAGGTCCTTTCGCCGACCGACAAAGTCAGCTTGCCTCTTCCAGTAGTTTCTTGGAAGTGGCTTTTTCCCTCGACCGGTGTAAATGTCCAAGTAATGAGCACGATTTAGGTCAAGATCGGCCGTGATCTTCAACGGTAAGTAAGGATATTGCCAGAGAAGCTTCAACAAACGCTCAATCCTTCGCTTTTCAGTAGGTGGGTTCCTGCATCCACCTCGCATGCAGATCGCGCAGAGTAGGTGGTGGGCACGAACTTCGAGCGGTTCCACGTCCGGTCGGGTTAATTTACTACTTCTCAATTGCTGTTTGCTATGTTTTTCGATCTTCACGTCAGATGCCTTCTAAGGGTCATTTGATTGCGGATTGGTATGGATACTAATGAATATTTGTTTTTTATTAGATCCTCTTCCATGTCATAGGGCATAATTTTCCTTCATTGCCATAGTAAAGCACAATAATATCACAAGTGCCTTCATTCCTTGAAATGGCAAAGAAGAGGATACTTCCTAGGGCCTACGAAAGCCTATGGCCTTTACCGGCAACAACGGTATTGGTCAGCGTGTCTGGTGGCAATAAACCACCAAACATAATAACAATAGCCGCGTGCGGCATTGCCTCTGCAGACCCTCCACTGATAAGCCTAGCGATAGGTGTGGGTCAATACTCCCTTAAGTTGATAAAGGAAGCGGGCGACTTCGTTGTAAATATCCCCAGTAGTGATTCAGCCGCAATAGTCGACTGGTGTGGCAGGATCTCAGGCAGGCAAGTTAACAAATTCGCTGAGGGAGAACTAACACCTAGCGAGAGCATCACGGTTAAGTCACCGATAATTTCGGAGTGTCCTGTCAATTATGAATGCAAGCTCTGGAAGATTGTAGATTGCGGCAGCCATGCGCTCGTTTTAGGTGAGGTGCTGGATGTACAGGTCGACGAAGATATATTGGGTGATTTAGGACAAATGGATCCAACGAAATTCAACCCGCTTGTCTCCTTTCAACTCGAATATTGGAATCTGGGCGTGAGCCTTGGGAGATGGGGACAACTTCGCAGAAAAGTGGATAGACGAGATCAACGCTAGCCTTGTCGGATAGGATCATCATAGAATAGTTAACTATGAGGATTGGATGCTCGTATGGCTCTCAATAAAAACGCCTATCGAGATAAATCCGATGTCGACAATCAGATATGGGTTCTTGGCATGCATCAGTGCGGCCGGAAGATCTCCCCCTGTTCCAAAACAATCAGCCTCTCCGGATATTTCATCCTCCCTATTACCTCTTCAGGATTCCCGTAGGTCCAGAAGGAGTTTTGATTGTTGACTTCGTAAGTTCCATAGTGCATTACGATTACGTACTTAGGAGCTAGGATCTCGGCGAGATCGATTAGCGAGCGCGAGTGGTTGCAAATCGGCAATAGAAGGATCTCGATATTCTTGAGCTCATAATGCTCCTCTAGGAGCACTGTGTCACCTGGATGGAAGATGGAGTGCCCCCCAGCTCTTATGACATATCCAGCGCCCTTTTCCAGGTTGTGATCCACTAAACCATGACGACCTCCATGAAGCGCCCATATCGGCTCTATTGACACTCCTTCGTAAGTTATCCCCTGACCGAATGGCTCCTTTCCAACCTTCGAACGTTCCACTCCGACTTGATCGAGAACCGGTATGCAGCTATCGGGACAGAGAAAGAATTTACAGTCCTTCATCTTCAGCGCGGCTAAGGTCTTAGGAGCAGCATGGTCTCCGTGGTTGTGGGTGAGCATAACGATGTCAACTCGCTTCACCTCTTTGGCCCTTAGGGGGAGTTCATACAGAAGCCTGAGTCCTACCTCGGAGATATTGCGTTGCTCTTCGCTCCAAAACTCGATCACGGGGTCTATGAACATTAATAAGCCGCCGTATCGTATGGCGAAGCCGGCATTTCCAAGCCACCAAAGGGCCAGCCCTTCGATGGGCCTATTCACCTCATCCGATATCTGCCTAGTCAATTTCCTCTCCTCTAGCAGTGTACTTAGACTGCTATAAGGTTAGTCAACAGCGCGCATTCTCCAGTTTTTATAGATGAGGCATCGTGAACTAATTAGGGGCATCTAACCCATGTCTAGCGTATGATCATCATCTTCACTGGGGTTGAAATCATTGATCTTGAAAAGAATCAGTGATTTAGTTAACGGGTAACTATACGCTACATCAGCCAGAATTCATTCCCATCGGGATCTGCGAATATCGCAAACGTCCCCCAGTCAGCCCTAGTTAGCTCTCGAGTGAACCTCACGCCCTTTGCCCTCAGCTCCTTGTAAGTAACCTCGATATCGTCGGCCAGGAATAGAATCCCTGTGTTGCCAGGTTCCAACTCGTCCCCTTCGCAGAGGTGGATGCCGTACCACGGGCCTTTAGTCGTTCCCGTCTTCCCCTTAGGGGCAACAACTACCCAGTGGCCATCGATCTCGCCTCCGATCTCCAATCCCAGTTTGTCCCTGTACCATTCAGCTGCCTTCATCGCCGGTCTAGACACAACAACTGCTACAGTTGCTAACTCAAGCACACTTTATCGACTTTCAATCGGTCAGAGCGCCTTTTTAGACTTTACCTAGTCGTATTTCGATAAGGCTTAAGAAGTTCTGCATTTGATTTCGATATCATTTAAGTGACGATCTTTTCATTTTGGCCTTTGCGATAACTGAAAATAATCGGCTACTCAAAAGTTCCGGATGACTTGCAAGCATTTTCATAAGCTTCCGAGTCGAGAACCGACATTGAAGCAGTTCAAGGGCCTCGATGGGGGATAAGGAAACCAAGGTCGCGATCTCCTTATCCCATTGCTCATCAGATAATTTAAGCCATTCCTTCTGGACGCTAACTCCAATCTGAAAGTCGCTCCAAACTTCTCCTCTCCATCTTTTTTCATATTCGTCGAGCTTGCCTTTCACGTCAGCTTTGTCAATTGCTTGTTTTGAAATATCTCCCGCCATCCTCCCAAACTTCATGGCAAATCTTATGCCCTCAAGGAGGAGCGGATTCAGGTGTCCAGCGGAATCTCCTACAAGCATAACGCGGTCGGATACCGTGTGATTCCTTGGCCCTTGGCTGGGCACAACCCCATAGTGGTATTCCAATGGACAAATCCGCCCCAATCGTTTGAACGGACCCGGTTTTTTCTCCATCAGATACGTGAGGTACCTTGAGGGATCCACTTCCGATGCTGGCCTTCCTATCCCTACCCCGATCCTCACCCTGTTCGCCCCCACCGGAAAAATCCAGGCGTAACCTGCAAGTGAATATGGATGACCGACCATCAAAGCCCATGTCTCCACATCAACTTTTTCTGCATATGCCTCGCATTCGGCGCCAACCCCATATTTTTCCCACTTATTCACAAATCCCAGGCTTCTTCCCACGACTGTGGAGAAGCCGCTCGCATCGATAACATAACTTCCAGAAAAGTCCACATGACCTGCCTGAGAGCTTGTGGCGATCCTAACTGAAGTTCCACCATTCTCATACGACGCTGAATCGACCTTGGTCTGCAGGATGATATCTACTCCTAGAGATACGGCTTTATGAGCCAAGTACTGGTATAGTCTCTTAACATCCAAGACGCATGCTTCGGCTTTGGATGTCTCCAAGACATATTCTTTGTTGGGTGAGATGAATCCGTATCTTCTAATCGGATTGTAGAATTCATGGTCCACACCTAACTTTTCCATCTCTTGGAGCCATGACACGCCGCTGGTCCTTATCGTACTCGCAATGCCAGGGTCCTTTTCGATAACAACTACTTTCGTGTCTCCCTTGGCCGCCCAGGCTGCAGCAGAAAGGCCCGCGGGACCCCCACCTACCACTACTACATCAAATCTACGGGCTACATTTGCCATCAGCCAAACTCTGAGGGACTACGCCCTTTTGGCGCTTATATGTGCTATACACACGTGGGAGTGAAGCATATAATCGCTACAGTCTTGTTGATTGAAAAGACAAATCCATTGGCGTTGAAAGGCGTATCGACGTCTGGACAACAATAGCAAGTTCAGTGGATCGAACTCAAGGAACCTAGAACAGAAAAGTAAAAGGCAATGAAGAACAGTCTACCCAGTAGACTCCATACTGTACTTACTCGGCTTAGATGATGTGTTATGAAAGAAGATGTTCTCGAGAAGGCATGGTATATAACCGTTAGAGCAGAAGTTGTGACGTCGGACCAGAGAGCTGCAGTAAAAAAGGGACTTGAGAGGATACTCCCCCTTAGGAATAAAGAAAAATTACTTGTTCAGGAGCTTGCCAAGGTTCATCCTAATTATCAGTGGTATATGGAAGAGGGTCCACGTTACAACATGCCACCCGATGAGTTTGTCAGAGTTTTCATCGAAAAGGGGTGCGTCATATTATCGGATGGAAACCAGCGCCGTACATGTCCTAGATGTGGATATCCTAATATCTTCGATAATCCCTTTTGCAATGCGTGCGGGGCAGATACTTTCGAACAACCACGCCCGCCTTCCCCACGATATCCGTGCCCCAAGTGTGGTTACTTGAATGATACGCGAAATTATCATTGCGATAAATGCGGGTTGGCGCTGAGGGAAATCGATGCACCACCACCCGCCATTGAAGATTTGGCTAAGACATGGTATGTAAATATATACGCTGCGGTTGTCACACCGGACAAGAAGGAGGCGGCAAAAAAGGGTCTCGAGAGGATCTTCTCTTTCGCAGAGGATGGAAAGCTTATTGAGGAGCTTGCCAAGGTATATCCGAATTATGAATTTTTAACAAGAGATGGTCAAAGCCACAACATGCAAGAGAATGAGTTCGTCAAAGCCTATCTTGTAACACACGAAGTGTCCGAACCGATTGAATGTCCCAATCATCACCTGAACGATAAACTCAATGAAATTTGTAATCAATGCGGTGAAAGGTTGATGGAAGAACAACCCCCTCCACCAATAGATGAACAAGGGATAAAGTGTCCAAATTGTGGCGCTCAGAACATTACGAAATACAAGTATTGCCACAAATGCGGGGCAAATCTATTGGAGGTAAATCCTAAGGAAGCACCGCCAATCAGTGAAACCAAAATGGAGTTAAAGGGGCCGCCATGTGCTATCTGTGGTTTAGAAACTAAATATTCGGAATCTACCAGCCGGTTTTATTGTCCCAGATGCGAAAACGAATTTATGAAGATGTGCCCTAATTGCAACGTCCTGAATGATCCCAAGTATAAGTATTGCATTAAGTGTGGTACTAATATAACAGTAGGACAGAATGCGCTATCCTCATGAGGACTTTTTGATCGGAGGGCAAGGCACTTCATAAATTATAATTACATCCAACTAGAGCGATAGCTTCTTGGTCTTCATTTTTCATGCAACTCACGGCTGTCTTTAGACATAAAGTATGCTGTGAGGAAAAACCTGATATCGTCAGCACTTCACGTACTAGGTGATATCCTGCGTACTGGAGATGATATTATGATTCACAGAATGTTTGCTACAGCGCTGCACGATTGAGGATCAGCGCGCCATCGCTATAAACGCATTATGATTATGAAGCGTTAAAAAATCGCACTGGGAGTTACGATGCGCCTGTAATACGTTATCTGGTAACGACCATCACCGAACTCTTTGGTGAATTTCAGCAGGTTCGTTTCAAACTCGGGGATGTTAGCAATATTGCCATCCAAGTACTGCTCTAGCCTGTCTATCAGGCTCTGCAAACGCGTGATCAGCCCACCATATCTCATCTCGATTACCTCCAAGCCGAAAGGCTTGTATGTGGCCAACCACATAGCGCGATGAATTCGCCATAGCCTTTTAACCTCCGCCAATAGGGGCCTGACTTCGTTCTCTAACAACCTGCGAAGCCTTTTCGCGTCGTTCGCCCTATAAGCTTCAACGAGGTTCTTTCGGCAATCGCACTTAAGTGCGAGCACTTTCGATATTTGCGCTGGAAAAGAAAGCCTTCTCGAAGCTTGACCGGTCTTGCTAGCATCCGCTAGTTCTTCGGAGAGAATTGCATAATGGTCCCTGAAAGAGTGGCCATCCTGAAAGGGTTCGCACAGGCCGATGAGCGGGTCGTCCCACAGTAACCACTTCGAGTCGTTGTTATCATCAGGAGCCCGATCCTTAAGGTGAGGAAAGTTATCGATGTCGCTGGCCCTGTTATACGCTTCGAGGTCCGCTTTGCACGAACCGAGGAACTTGGCCTTCAGCAGGTTCTTGTCCACGGTTTCGTTATAAGACAGTTCGGAAAAGAATTGGATGGCTGGGAGTGTGGAGTATATGTCGACCTCCATGCCATCATCTCCCCAAGTAGTTAACAGAACCTGAGAGATCCCATTGTCCTTGCATGCCCGAATACAGGGTTCGATTGTCGCGTACGCAAAGCGTAAATTCGTCCAGAAATGAGGCGAAACTGTCGCCCCCGGAGCAACTAAGACTTCCCTCTTGAGCTTGCGGTGCAGGTCTATGAATCTGACATAATGGTTGTAGTCCGTGTGATAGTAATCCCAATAACATATTTCGATATTTTTAGGTATGCTGTCTATCACATCTTGAGGGATAGTTGTATCCAAGTCATAATAAGACATAGTCTTGGATCCAATCCGAAGGTACATATCCCCCCAAATCATCGGTCGAAGTTTCAAACGATCGCAAATTTCACATACTTTTATCAAATGCTCGTTCATGATGTCGAAGGTCCTACGTAGACCGTGACGTTTCAAGTATTCTCCCGTTCCAAGGCCCAAGGCTTCATCCATCCCGACATGGATCCTCTTCGATCTGAAGGGGGCGATGGCCGAAGGGATCATCCGTTCGAGGAGCTCGTAGGTTTTGCTCTCTCCGACCAGAAGAATCTCGGATGTGTCGGCTATATCGCCATAGAGTGCCTTCCACTGCAATACCTGACCCATAAACCCAAGTGTCTGGATCAAGGGGAACATCTCGATGCCTAGATTGTGGGCATAGTCATCCAATTCTTTCAATTCACCTCTGCTGTAGCGTCCACGCAAGTATCCAAAGAAAGGCTCACCTGGCACCTCGTATGTGTCTTCGGTGTAGAGCATCACCGTATTGATGCCCATAAGGGAGAAGCGGCGCAAGAAAGCCTTCACATTATCCGGTGTCATAACGCCGTTGCGAGATGATTCAAGCGTGACTCCGATCGTCTCGAAGTGCGGGAACTCCTTAAACTCGTGTCCCAAATGATAGTGCTCGCTTTCCGAAAGAATATGTCCAAATGCCCTGAATGCATCTATCCTACGCCCATAAGTGATTGTTATCCTTTCTGGGGTCTTGCTTATGCGTAGCCCCTTCCCTAAGCTACGATCGCACGAAAAGCCAATCTCCTTGACATTTCGAGTTTTCCTGCATACTATCGGATATTCCTCCCGAAGTTGCCGAATGCCTGCTTTCAACTCCTCAGGCAGTTCTAGGACATCTACAAAATACTCAGCTTGATGCATTGCACTCTCAACCATAATGATCTGAGGACATTTATTTTATCTTATGCTTGACTTGAAGACCTACTTAAGTACATTCATCGTGGGGCACAGTATTCCGCAGATGTGCTCACTCCCCGCTAAATAGCCTTCCCAGTTGGCATACTATCCTTGGAGAGACATCTCCAAATACGACTTCAGTATTGGAGGACCCACTGCTCCCAATCTGTTAGCCATAGAGATCAGCTCCTTCTCATCAGGTATTTCATCCCCTCTCCACTCAACCTCGATGAACGACCCTAGGCCAAGGACAACATCGATGTTGATCTCATAATGACCAAATCGATATACTTCTCTTTCCTTCTGGATATCTGCTGTTATTTTAAATCCTAGGCTTGAAAATATCTTCCCCATCACATCTGGATCGTAAACCTCGCACTCATATTCCAGTCTCTTCTTAACCGACGAAGTTTCCTTTGGACCTTTGTATGTAACATAATACCTAGTTCCATCTATCCTTAGCCTTAATGCCTCATCTGTCGATGCGAAATCCCTGTACGGATGGCATAAGTAATGATCCACTTGATGACTTTTCTTAATAAACTGTGCACCGAGTTTTAAAATCGCGCTCCTTGTCTCCTCAACCGAAGATATCCTGAGCTTTGCTTCAGTCTCCTTCATGCTCGATTCCTATTCATTTCTTTAGCAATCATCGTCCAAATAAAGCTAACTGGTTTTTTGGAGGATCACATTCCTGCTTCGGGTCAACTTTGATATATATGACAAGCTGATGATAACCAGGTACATAAATCGTCTAAGGTGGATGAGGAGAAAGTCCTTGGCCGGAATATAATTAGGCTACTTGAAACCGATCCTAATGGGCATGCGGCAGACTAAAATAATCCCGTCATAATCCTTTTAGCATCTTATCCATTATGCGATAAGTGGCACTCTCTATGTCTAAGGTCATTACCCATATACGAAGAAAGAGCTTAATCATTTCTTTATTTATGGGTAAGGGGTTCACTCCTCTTCTCAGCTGTTCGTAGATGTCCCTAAATTTAAGATATCTTGTCACTAAGGTAGTATTCATCATAAAGAATTTTAAGAGTCGCACCATAAACATAAATCCTTAATCGATAAGTATCTAAGTGATGAACATAAGGGATCTGAGGTGCTTCATACCCGTTGGTGGTCAGGCCAAAAGGCTGAGGCCTCTCACCAATGACATATCGAAGCCTTGCATCAGGTTCCTGAATAGACCCTTGATCGAGTTCCCGATGGTGACTTTGGCTGAACAAGGTGTTAGGAACTTCATTTTTGGGGAGAATGGTTATACGAACTACACGGACCTTTTCGATCAGTATAGAGAAGGAGTTGGTTTCTCAGCGACATATGAGATTGAACCAAGGGTGCACATAAAACATCAACCAAACGTCGACGACTTAGGTAGCGCGGATTCATACAGACTGAATGTAGAATATTATGATATTCATGATCCAGTCCTAGTCGTACAGGGTGATAACCTCTTCGACTTTGATCTCTCCGACTTCGTAAGGAAGCACGAAGAGAGGAGAGCGATGATGACCATAGCCTTGATAAAGGTGGAAAAAGTCGAGGAGTATGGTATTGCGGAGCTAAGTCAGGATCTGAGGATAAAGAGGTTCATAGAAAAGCCACCACCGGAGAAGGCGCCAAGCAATCTTGCCAATGCTGGTATCTACCTCCTGTCGCCCGATGTTAGGAAGATTGTGGAAGGAGAAGAGTTACGGAAGATGATCGAGGAGCGGAGGAGGTTTGATTTCGGTTTCGACCTTATTCCCTACCTAGTGGATAAGGGCTTTCCGGTCTACGGTTATGAACTGAAGACATGGTACGATATTGGCAATCCAGAGAGATATCTAAATGCCATGCGCGACATCCTCTATGGTGCAATGAACATAAGGGTACGGGAGGAGAGAATTTTTCCAAATAGAAATATTTGGGTTCAGGGATACAGTGAGGAATCCATTACACGCAGGGAGGAGGTAATAAATAAATGTAAGCGGGGTCAATTGACTATAGATGGCGCAGCTCTTGTTGGCAGACACACGATAATTAATGAATACAGTAAGATCTCCGATTCGAACATCGATAATTTTTGTATGATAGGTGATCACGTGACTTTAGAGAGGTCAGCTATTATGGATGCTGCACGAATCGGGGAGTATACTACTATATCGGATAGTATTCTTGGCAGGAAAGTTATCGTGGAATCAAGTTATGAAAATCCTACCTTCATCCAATCAACTTCCGTCATAGGAAGTTCTGTCTGCATTAGAAGGGGTTGCAGGATCATAAGAACTAAGATCAATCCCGGATTAGTTATACCGCCAGGTATGGTGTACATCGATAAATTCCTCCAAAATTATGAAGACGTCGCTTGTCTGGCAGAACATTAATCGATGGTAAGAACAGACGATTGTAATCACTTGGTTAACAAAGTCAAATATGCCAGTAGTACCTGACTCGACGAGCAAAGTTAATACCTATTATAGATTCCGTATCGGTCCTTTGTCTTTAGCATAGTGAAGAAATTCTCTGGCTTCACTGCTTGATTTATACTATTGCTCGACATGAGGATATGGCCACCCCCTGGCGAAAGTACTCTTATGCAGTCCTTAGTCTCCTTCACTACGTCCTCAGTACTTCCAAAGGGTAGGATCCATTGAGTATCGACGTTTCCGACGAAGCAGATCCTATCGCCAAAGCGCTCCTTGAGCTTGCATCGATCCATTACGCTTGTTTGAATCTCGCGCTGCGCGTCGACATCTGTTCCGATGAGATAGTCATCGATGATGGGCCAAAGGTTGCCATCTGATGAAATCATAACGAACGCACCCAATTTGTGAAAGTAGTCTGTTTGCATCCTCATGTAGGGCATGATTAAGTCATGATAATATTTTGGAGAGACGATGGGTCCATGGTTGTATGCGATATCCGTCCCGATGTAGATGACATCACAACCCAGTTCGACCTCGATGGCACCCTGTTTCATGCCCCGCCGAACCTCCTGGGCCTCATACCTCCTTATAAGATCCGGACGTGCATAGCAGCATCTTATTAGAGTTGGCAACCATTCATTGTCGAACATGAAGCAAGCAGCACCATGACCGTATACTGCAATCTTTAACTCCTCGGTGAATTGTTTCATCAGCCCCCTATATTCTTGGATCCTCTCCAGCGATGCATCGATCTCGTCGTCAGTATGCTCTTCTAGTCTCTTAACATAACCCTCGAGGTCCTCTGTGGTCTTATTACTATACTTTCCAAATGATGATCCCCTAATCTCTGCGGACTCCAGCATGTATTCATAGATCATCTTATTGTTAAAGGTCCAACTATTTGGACCGAGCATCTTAGGTCCAGGTGATTTATCCGCAGGTCCCAGCCCCGGAAGGCGATAGAAGTCTAATCCGATCTTCTTGGCTATTCCATGTGCATCGTCGAAGATCCTCCTCCGAAGTTCCTCATTACGTCCTTTGGACCAGAGCTCCATCCTCCTCAATTCACCTGCCATCTCCAGAACACAGGGGCGACCCAAGATGACATCGGCCGTTGGTTGCGCGATTCCTTCCCCCCCGTATGGAACGCGATCTGGCTCCTCATGGCAGAGCGCCCGTACAACTCTCTCTCGTCCAGTCAGCATTCTAATTTACTCTCTTGATCCAGGGATAACGGTTTATAGGGGCATCAAATATTAAGACTTCTACCCGCTCTCGGGGTTTGTAATGGATGGATGGAAGGAATATGATCATAGATATGCATGCGCACATAGGTGATTTACGATCACCGAATGACCTAGGGCGCACTCCCATAACTACGGAGAATCTGATCGCTCGTCTTGATGAAGAGGGTATCGACAAGGCAGTCGTGCTGCCCTGGCCAGCCTGCCCTGAGGCTGTCACGTTCCCGGGCATATTCGCACCCGAGTGTGATATCGTCGGACAGATTCGCGCTGCAGCACGCCATCGGGATCGCCTGATCCCATTCGGCAACGCCGATCCACGCTGGGGTGGGAACTCCTCGCACACGGATTTTTCTTGGTTGCTGGAACATTTCGTGGAGATGGGCTGCGTCGGCATGGGGGAGGTAAGTGCCAATATCTACTTCGATGACCCACGCACCGTCAACTTATTCCAGCAGTGTGGCCAATGGGACCTGCCTGTGACGATAGAGAGCTGCGGGCCGGGCGAAGGCCGTTATGGTTTCATCGATGAAGTCGGCTCGCCTCACTTTGAAAGGCTCTTGCAACAGGTGCCAGGGACTGTCGTCGTCGGCCACGGTCCAGGTTTTTGGGCTGAGATCGACGTCCACTTAACGGCGGAGGAGAAATCTGGCTATCCCAAGGGTGCCATCATCGAGGAAGGTAGCGTGATCCGTCTCCTACGCACCTATCCCAACCTCTATGCAGACATCTCAGCCTTCAGTGGTTACAACGCACTAACTCGCGACGAGGCGTATGGCGTCCGCTTTCTAAACGAGTTTCAAGATCGAATAATGTTTGGAACCGATACATGTTTCGCCGACGCTGGAGGGCGTACAAAGCACTTGTATTACATGCGTCGGTTGCTCGCAGGGGATAAGATCGACCGAGAAACCTTTGAGAAGATCATGTATCGCAATGCACTACGAATAATGAAGAGAACAAAAGTTTAGTAATCTTACAATGAGATAGAAGAGAAATAACTCTACAGTCACAATCACCAAGCGGAACCCATCGCTCCCCAGCCATTCTAGGAACTTTATGTGACTTTTTTTAATTTGCAAAGCCTAGCAATCAGGTTGCGAGAATAGTAGTGCTTGAGCTCTAGATCTGATAAAGTACGAACTATTCTTAGCCATTAGACACCTCTGAGAATGTCATAAATCATTATTCAGAAAATTCTCCTACAGCAAAGCGTAAATATAACTATAGTTTATATTTAGATCTTTATGGTTTCCGAGAAGGTATTGAGGTTTCAGGGTAAGAATAGGGACCTGAATCAGTTGTCACAACAGATCGTTCAGCAGCTTGAGGCTGAGGGTTATAAGACGCAGTCCAAGATGGCCCCTCTAGGCATTATCATCCAAGCTCAGAAGGCAGGGATTCTGCGCGACATCATCACCGCGGATAGAGCGTTTACCATCGCTATCGCTGGTCAACCCAATGATTTCACCGTGCACATCGGCATTGGCAAGTGGATCCAGAACCTAGCCATCGTCGCTGTCGAAGCACTGTTGCTCTCCACACTGTTCCTAGCCATCGATGTGCCCGAGATGCTTTGGACACGCCATGTGGAAGGCGAAATAGTGAGAAAGATAAACCAGATAGTGGGATAGTCCACAGCAATCCTCATCAATCAAACTTATCAATTCTAAGAGAAATACTATTGCGTGATATTCCAACTATCTTGAGTTTCTAGCAACTAAGTATCTGTGGAACTAACCTGACCGTTAAGGCTTAGTCCTCGAAGGATTCATTATCCTCTCTCCCTTCCATTATACAGCCAGTGAGGTTAGTGAAGCATGAATCTTGTATTCGAGAAAGTTTAATAAAGTTCAAATTAAAGTAATATGAATAGTGAGAGTGCTTTATGGAGAAACTTGAGTTTGATCATATCGGGCTCATAGCTAACGAAAAAAAGGGTAATGAAGTCTGGGTCGAAACTACCCGGGTCTGGGTAACCGATTTCGCTCACCATCCTTACCGAGTGGAGTGGCTTCGCTACGAACCTGACAGCCCGGTTAAGGGTCCAGTCAGGGAAAAACCTCACGTAGCTTTCCGAACCTCTAATCTTGAGAGGGCATCTAAAGGCATGAAGGTTCTCTTGGAACCCTTTGATGTTGGCTTTGCTATTGTTGGTTTTTATGAGTCGGATGATGGTGTTGTGATCGAATTCATGAAGTATAAGAAAGGAGTTGAGTAGCAAATATGGAAAAGTTAGAGATCAAAAATATTTTGGTCACCGGTGGTAGCGGCAAGATAGGCCGCAGCCTCCTGCCAGAACTTCTAAAAGCAGGATATCATGTAAGGGCAATCAAACACGAAGGAGATGTAACGTGCAAAGGCGTCGAAATAATGGAGGGTGATTTAGGGGATCCCGGCTTGGCCAGAAAGGCATTGCGAGATATGGACGCGATTATCAATCTTGCAAATGTAAAGGAGAACAAGCAGTTATTCATGGAAACAAACATACATGGGACTTTCTATCTTCTAGACGAGAGTAAAGCCTGTGGCCACATCAAACAGTTCATCCAAGCGGGATCCGATGCTAGGGCAGGCATCTATTTTTACCCTCATCCCTATCCAATCGACGAAACCTATCCCCACCGTGCCTATCCGGGATATTACGCCTTCTCTAAAGTTCTGGAAGAAGTGATGTGTGAGCAATACTTCATCCAGTACAAGCTCCCAATCACGATTTTGCGCTTTTCTTGGGTATTCGATGAAGACGACATCCTTGCTCACCTGAGCCTTAAGGAGGCGCCGAACTTTGGCGTCCCTGTTTGGCGGGAGATAGCTAAAAGCCCTGAACAGAAGAAATACTTCGAAAAAGGCATGGACGGAATAGCCGAACTGGTTCACCCTGGTGGCAAGCCAGGTATTCGCCATGTAGTTGGAATCAAGGACGTCGTACAGGCCATTCTCCTTTCGGCGGGCAATCCAGCTGCCATTGGGGAAGCCTTTACTGTCGCAGGTCCGTCTCCCTTCAGCTATGGTGAAGTCGCTAAGTATGCATCTGAGAAGCTCAATCTTCCTATTGTCCGATTTGAGCAGGAAGGTTTCTACGATTTCACGCACAGTATCGCGAAGACTCGGTCTTTTCTAGGTTACAACCCGCAGTGGGACATATTCAGGATTGTAGATGATGCGATCGCGTTCAGAAGGGCGGGTAAAAAACGAACTTTCTTAAAATACCCTGGTTAAAGGTGTAGGCATCTATGACAAAGTTAAAGTACGGCGTCATCGGCTTAGGCTTCTTTGGCGAGAAGCACCTTGAGGTTTTAACCACTCTTCCTGATGTAGAAGTCGTAGGCATCTGTACTCGTCGGGAATCGCGCCTTGATGAACTCGCCAGGAGATTTGGCGTTCCGAAAACATTTACCAATTATGACGACCTTTTAGCAGATAGAGACATCCAGGCCGTTAGCATCGTCACCCATGTTGAATCTCACAAAGAACCTACGGTAGCCGCCCTAAGGGCAGGAAAACATGTTCTCCTGGAGAAGCCAATGGCGCCAACTCCAGAAGATTGCGACGAAATCATTAGGGAAGCAAAAAGGGCGAAAGTTATCTTTATGGTGGGTCACATCTGCCGCTTTGACCCGAGGTACGGGATTTGCAAAAGGAATATAGAAGAAGGTAAAATTGGAAAGCCCGTTTCCCTCTATGCCAGAAGGAACATACCGGCATCAGTAAGTGAAAGCGTTTTAACCAAGATCGGGCCACTTTTGGGTGATGGCATCCACGATACAGACCTAATGCTCTGGTATACGGGGGAGAAGGTCAAAAGCGTCTATGCCAGGACACTAAGCACGCGCAACCTTCCTAACCCGGACATTGGGTGGGCGATGCTCCAATTCGAAAGCGGTGCCATTGGGGTCGTAGAAGCTGTCTGGTATCTACCGGAAAAAACCCCTTTCGACATAGATAGCCGGATGGAGATAATAGGGACAAAGGGCGCCATCTACATCGGCGGCTCTGATCAGGGAATCGCCATAAACGACGTAAATGGCTGGAAGATGCCCGACACCTACTACTGGCCAAGAGTTCATGGTCAACGCGTGGGAGTTCTCAAAGACGAGCTGTCTTACTTCGTAAGGTGTGTCCTCTCCAAAAAGCAACCTGAGGTCATCACGCCGGAAGAGAGCAGGGAAGCTGTAAGGGTCATGGTTGCTGCGGAGGAATCTGCTAAAAGTGGAAAGCTAGTTGCCTTATCATAGTTAACTTTTGGGCTACGGTTTACCGATTCATTCGAAAACACAAACTGGACTTACTGTAACGCCTAAGACAAAAACTGCCAGAACATTATCACTCAATTCTCAGAAGGCATGAACTATTGAATTAGGAGCATCTGGAGATTTGAGTAGAATGAAAGCCCTAACATCATTCTGATGAAGTAAAGAATCAGTGACAAGTAAGCGATTATCTCTTGCGCTAAAAAGAAAACTATTGAAGATGCTACTTCCATGGATACAACAGGACCTTTCCGCACTCCCCCGTGAGCTGTAGCTCCCAAGCATCCCGCACCTCGCCAAGCGGGAAGCCGTGAGTGATCGTCCTGTCGATCTGCTCTCCAGACTCTTTTATGATCTTCATCATTTTCGATGCCGCACCTAAATTCCAGTGCCAAGCGCCGTACATTCTCAAGCCCTTGCTGATGAAGTCTCTCACCCCATTCACCGTGAAGTCTCCAGAACCTCCGACGATCGATACCTGCCCCTTCCTCCGTGCTGCCTTGATACAAAAAGTCGCTGCCGTTCCCGTTCCGGAGCACTCGATGGCCTTGTCCACTCCTTGACCGCCAGTCAGCTCTAACACCCGATTCAGCGCGTCTTCTTCGTTGGGGTCCATCACCTCTTCAGCGCCCAGCTCTTTTGCGAGCCGTGCACGATAGGGGTTGCTTTCAACTCCGATCACCCTTGCTCCCCTATATCGTGCGTTGATGACCCCGCCCAACCCCACCGGTCCTAGGCCAGTGATGAGCACCGTATCGAAGGCTTCCACCTTCATGAGCTCCGATGCCCCAAAAGTCGGCCCAAAGCCGCAGCAAGCCATGCCCGCGTGTTCATAGCTCATTCCATCGGGGATCGGCAGCAATAGCCAGTCCTGCTTGACGACGAATTGGGCATAAGTGTCCGTGCCCCACTCCGAACCTAACACATCCTTCATGTTCTTGTTGTTCTGGCAGTGGATATAATTACCCGAAAGGCACAACGAACAAGTACCGCATGGATACTGGGGCATCACCATAACCCGCTGCCCTAACTCCACAGTACCTTTTTGCGCCACCTCCACCACCTCCCCCGTGGCCTCATGTCCTAAGGGGTGAAACATGTTCCCGGCCTTGTAGGCCTTATATTCAGTGCACATAGGGGCCACTTGGATTTTCACAACAACGAACTCGCTCACGGCCCTTGGTTCTGGCTTCTCCAAGATGTCGCACTTACGCTCGCTAGTTATCTGAACGGCTTTCATAGGCTTTCAAGTGGATCACTGCCCATCGTATTTAAGCACTATAACCGTTTTAGAGCCACCTCCCTTCTTTTTCTTTCTTCCAATGTTAGATGGTGCTTTAGGTGGTTCATGCACATATGTCATGCCTTTCATGTCAATGTATCGCTGGAGATGTTCTGTCAATCACATTACAACGCCAGCACTATAAACATAAATATCGAGAATCATGGAAAGGCATCTGTTAAGTCGATGTCGAATCGTGTAGTAAGGATTGGTTTCGTCGGTTGCGGGAGCATGTCCACGGGTGCGCTGTATCCATCGATACGTGGTGTGCCGGAGCTAAAGCCAGTTGCCACGTGCGATCTGAGGCAAGAGCTGGCCGAAAGGAACGCACGGCTGTTCGGGTTTGAAAGGTGGTATACGGATCTGGACGAGATGTTCAAGAAGGAATCGTTAGACGCTGCGTTCGTCGTCGGGCCCCCGCAGATGCATGTCGAGGTCGGCGTCAGGTGCTTGGAGCATGGTCTGCACATCTATGTCGAGAAGCCGCCTGCGATTTCTAGCAAGGAGGCCATGAAGCTTGTCGAAGCTTCCAAGAAAAATGGTAGACACGTTCAGGTTGGCTTCCAGAAGCACCACGCTCCCGCCTATCTCCAAGCGAAGCATCTCGTCGATTCGCCTAACTTCGGCCGCGCCATCCACTACCAAGCACTTTTCTCAAGTGGTCCCTACGACAGGATCTGGGGGCTGGAATCTCCGGAGTATTCCTGTTTGGTCGGTAACTGCTGCCATCACTTCGATTTGGCTAGGTACTTCATGGGCGATATCGCGGGGGTCTACGCCCGTGAGGCGAAGGTGAGCGAGACGAAATACGCCATCTCAATCATAGTTGATTTCACGAGTGGTGCACAAGGCATCCTCAACTTCAACACCTGCCAGAGATGGGCCAGCGAGATCGTGGATTATCCGATCTGGTCGATACCGGAAAGGGTACAGATTACGGGCGATGGCAATTACGTGATCGTCGACAACGTCCATTCGGTGAAATACTGCCCGGAGAACTTAATCGACCCATCGTATATCTCGAACTTCGATTACGGAGGTTCATCATGGGTAGGGCCTAGCGAGTTCGCGGGAGTCCGCACGAATCCACCGTCTATGCTCAACCTATACGGGTACTTTGGGGAAGTCCAACATTTCGGCAAGATGCTCGCAGCTGGCAGGGAACCGCATGCCAACATCATAGATGGATTTAAGTCGGTTCAGCTTGCAGAGGCCGTGTGGGAAAGCATTAGAACAGGCAAAATGGTGAGGATCCCTCAGCTATAGATAAGAAACAGAAGATTTTCTGATTCGCGTAAAAAACTGTTAGTTATATTAAATAATGCTTTATTCCAAGAAGTCCGGGGTGTGATAACCGGTGGTTGCTATAGATGAACCAGGGCCGCTCAACGACAATAGGCGCGGACTACTTACCCTTGGGCTAGCTCTGTTAGGGGTCTTCTTAATCATCAACTATCTCGTCTTCTCAAAAATTACCCAATGGATTGATGTGATTCTCTTCCGTTTATTTAACACGTGGAGTGCTGGAGGCCTGTTTGGCGTCATCATTATCGCGTCGAGCATTTATGGGCAGGAGATCTTCTGGGGTGGGATCGTCCTGATCCTCTGGATCTTTGGAAGAGGGGAGGCAAGGGTGACTGCCCTCTGCCTGATCGTCACGTTTTTGTTATCGATGGTGATCGGCGATGCGATCAAGTTCGTTGAGTTCAGGCCCCGACCTTATATAACACTGAGCAACGTTAGGCTTCTCATTTCACCGATTGGTGACTCAAGCTTTCCATCAGGTCATGCACTGTTCGTCTCAGCCGGAGCTGTGGTCGCTTGGCTACGGATTAAAAGGAGATATTCAGTTCCGATGTTGGCCGAATCCCTTCTGGTGTCGTTTTCCAGGATGTATGTTGGTGTCCATTATCCTCTGGATGTGCTCGCGGGTTGGATTCTTGGAGGCGCGATCGCGTGTATAGCTATCTCGCAGCAGGCCAAGTTCGTATTAGCCTATGAACACATTATAAGAAAATGGAAATACCGAGCTCTTCCTCCGCCTGATGGTGCAGCCTGCGTGGCTCACGTTAGTGACGTACCTCACACATCCGCCGCTCTTGGATAAACAATTTTGATATAGATCCTGACTCATCATCGGACATTACCTTTTCAATCCAACTGCCTCGCAGCTAAATATTGTAGATAGCGAGATGGGTCTAGATGATGATGCGCGTGCGAAGAAGTCAAGAATTGATGGAAATAGGCGAAGGTGCCTGTCCAACAAAAACCAAGAAAATGAACAGATATGGATCCGAAAAAGACCGACTTCAGCAATCCTGAAAAAGGTCGTAGAGAAGCGATATCCGTGATTAAAGTAGGCATAGTGGGTGCTGGCTCCATAGCTGAAGCTCACGTAAGTGCTCTGAAGTGCATTAAAGGGGTTGAGATAGCCAGCATTTCAGATATAGTGCATTCTAGGTCACAGGCACTTGCATCCCAATGTGGGGCTGAATCATTCACATCGACATCCGAGCTCTTAAAGTCGGGCGTTGATGCCATCTGGATATGTACTCCTCCATTCGTTCATCATGAAGATGCTATTGAAGCTGCGGAGAAACACGTTCATGTCTTTTGTGAGAAACCGATCGCACTGACCCTCGAGAACGCTGACAAAATGATCTCTTCTGCCCGTAGAAACGGCGTTAATCTCATGGTCGGACAGGTCCTGAGATATTATCCCGTCTTCAAGAGATTCAAGCAGGCTTACGACACGGGCACACTTGGGAAATTAATAAGTTGCTGGAGCATAAGGGTCGGATACTATAGCGGCGAAGAAGGCCCTGAATGGAGGATCGATGCCTCGCGAGGAGGGGGCATGACAATTGAGTGGGGTGTGCATGAGTTAGACTTCCTTAGGTGGATTGGTGGAGAAGTAAGCGATCTTTATGCGGTAGTAAGTTTCAGGCCAGGAACAGCCGAATTCGACGAAGATGCTTGGGCCACTCTGAAGTTCAGAGATGGAGGAAAAGGGGGAGTCCATCTCAGCCTGTCCTCAACCCTAGCTATGAACTCTCGGGGCATAATCGGTTCAGAAGGGACTGTCGAAAGCGATGGATGGTCCACAAAGGTTAGGATCGCAGCTAAGGGCTCAAAAGAGCTGATGGAGGAAGTTGAAGAGATAGTCGATAGTTCAACAGGCGTAAACAAAGGGATCCTTGAAGAGGATAGTTCGTTCATAGAGTCGATAAAGGAATCCACAACTCCACCGGTGACCGGGGAAGACGGGAGAGCGGCCCTTGAGCTGGCACACGCCATACTCATATCGGCTAAGGGGAATCAGGTCATTCATATGCCATTCAGAACTTAACATTGGAAGTATTATTAACGGCCATCAAAATATTAGTTGTTGGATTTGCGTTCTAATGAACTCAAGAGATCGAATGTTAGCTTCAATAAATCATGAGACACCAGACTGCATTCCTACGGACATTTGGGCCACTCCCGAGGTATGGACAAAGCTGAGTGAGCATTTTGGCGCGAATGCGAATATTCCCTTGCTGTTGCACATAGATGGAATGGCTGGAGTTGAGCCCCTGTATATCGGTCCTCCGTTGCCAGCTGTCACTCAAGGTGAGACCGCGGACTACTGGGGAATCCGCACGAAAAAGATCAGCTACGGCATGGGTACATATGATGAATTTTCGTATCATCCTCTTTCGAGTGCTCAAGCTATTGAAGACTTGGACAGTTATCGATGGCCAACTTCGGATTGGTTCAACTACTCGGAAATGCGGACATCCGCGAAAATTGGTCGGGAGAATCAGCTCGTCATGAGCGGTTATATGGCGATATTCTACCAGCATAATAAACTGAGAGGCTTGAAGGCCTCCCTTTTAGATCCAATACTTCATCCCGAGTTCACTCATTATATATTGCACAGGATTTCAGACTTTCTATATGATCATCATCTGCGAATGTTCGAGGCCTGCGATGGGCTCATCGACGTCACACAAGTGACGGATGATTTCGGAACCCAGGTCGGTCCAATGATCAGCCTGAAGGTCTTTCGCGAATTCTACAGGCCCCACATGCAAAAGTTCATCGACCTTGCGCATAGCTTCGGTATCAAAGTCTTCCACCACGATGACGGTGCTTGCCGTACATTCATACCGGACCTCATAGAGATGGGCATAGATATCTTGAATCCCCTACAGTGGACCTGTCCCGGAATGGAGCTTGAGGGCTTGAAAGGAGATTTTGGCAAATATCTATGTTTTCACGGTGGAGTAGACAATCAGCGAGTGCTTGCATTTGGTACCCCTGAGGAAGTTCGTGCAGAAGTGAGACATTGTATTGATGCTCTCGCTTGTGATCAGACGGGATACATACTTGCCCCCTGCCACAATATTCAGGTTTTGACGCCTGTAGAAAGCATCATCGCCATGTACGACGAAGCACAAAGATACGGGAAAATGGCCTAAGGTCAGGAGAAAAAGATTAAACGTCTTAATCCCGACCCAAGAGACGGTGGCATCAGTATGGCTATTCTAGCTATTAATGGTGGAAAACCCGTTCGAAAGAGGCCCTTCCCCGATTGGCCAATTCATGACCAGCATGAGGTTAGCGCGATTACTAAAGTCATGAGAAGTGGGAACTGGTCATATGTGGGTCCACTTGAGCTGGAGTTCGCTAGGAAGTTCGCCAAGTTCCAGGACGCCACCTATGGAATCTGCACGAATGGCGGCACTCAAGCTCTCGAAGTAGCTCTTAAGGCAACGGGCGTAGTCGCGGGAGACGAGGTGATCTTGCCGGTTGTGACCTTCTATGCTAGCGCCGCTCCCGTCTTCTTCTGCGGAGCCGTGCCAGTGCTCGTGGACATCGATCCGGAGACATACTGCATCGACCCGGATGAAGTGGAGAAGGCCATAACCGCGAAGACCAAGGCGATAATGCCCGTCCATCTGGGGCACAGAATGGCGGACATGGACAGGATCATGGAGATAGCCAAGAGCCACGGGCTTGTGGTCGTTGAGGATTGCGCACATGCCCACGGAATGAAGTGGAAGAACAGAGGTGCGGGTTCGATTGGAGACGCTGCCGGATTTAGTTTCCAGCAGAGCAAGACCATGACATGTGGTGAAGGAGGCATAGTACTGACCAATAGTGCCGAAGTGAATGAGCTCAGCCATGCATATGTGAACTGCGGGAGGTTCGACCCAAAGTTCGCGGCGAAACCGGGTCAAGTTCCCACTCAGAGGGTCTTGGGCTATAACTACAGGATAACCGAGTTCCAGGCCGCCATCCTCCTCGAACAGCTGAAGAGGATCGGTGGACAGATCAAGAGGCGGGAGAGTAACTCGGCCTACCTCAACCGTAAACTCGAAAAGATCGGGCTCCTCCCTCTGAAAAGAGACGAGAGGCTGACAAGGGAGAACGGCTACTATTATTCCTTCAAGTATGACAAGAATGCATTCAAAGGGGCACACAGGGACGCTTTCGTGAAAGCCATGAATGCTGAAGGAATACCCATTTCGGGCGGTGGATTCGCCCCACTCTATAGGGACGAGTCGTTCTTCGCCGATCCCAGATACTTCAACGTATCGTATGACTATTCAAAGATCAGATGTCCAGTTGCTGAGAGAGCTGTACGGGAGGAGATTGTCGAACTGGGTCACTCAATGCTCCTCGGAACTAGGAAAGATATGGACGATATAGTAGCTGCTGCAACGAAGATAGCACAGAATGCCGAAGAACTCGCAAAGCCCTGATAGCCCTGCAAAGATGTCTAAGGGTCTCATCAATTTGACTTTCTCCCTGATCTTCTAAATATTGCACGTAACCCGATGTCGCTCGTAGATCCAGGCGCCCTACAAGTTGATAGTCAATCAGGCGTTGCCAATCCATTTCTTGAAGTTTTAACTACTTCGATCCGACTCTGCAAATTTCTTGTAGACCGCTTCAATCGCTTGCGTGTTGGTCTTTCCCGCATGGACGAAGAGGCAATATCTCAGCCTTAACCTCTCGCCTTGGGCAAGGGAGAGCGGATTCTCGAGGAACGTCGCAGGCCCCATCCAACCGTCATCGCGCACGTGCCATGGCGTTGGGTAGTTCCTGTTTTGAGGATGATCGAGGACGGTTATGCCGTTCCATTCCGTTGGATTAACGGGACCGGCGTAATCACACCAACGGGCGCGCCTCCAGAAGACCTGCGCTTCATCTATACCGCCTTCTGAGCTGACTATGCTACCACCGCCATCATTCACGCTCATGGTCTTCGCGACCCGCACGCCTAAGAGGCCGAAAGGGGTCGCGCCGAAATCTATTGGCGTAAGGGCCTGGAAAGTTAAGTCCAGTTCGATCAGATATTGCCTAGCCTCTAGTAATCGGGCGCTCACCTTCTTGGTCTCTTCCAACAGTGGTTGCCCCGCGGCAGTCCGCCACTGCACAAGCGCAAGCATCGAGGCGTTATCAACACCATCTTCTAACTTCACGATGTCGATATGTACCTGCTTGCCGCTTAGCTCGGATTCGCCCCAGAAATTTATACCATTGACGCTCTCGTGCCCCAACCAGACGGAATAATGGTGCCTGTGGCCTGAGGGGTCATGCGGATGACCTATCCTCGTGACACATCGTCCTGATGGGCCGATGATGGGGAATAAGTAGGGGCGCGATGGGGCATCCCTGTATTGGTAGGCGAATAGTTCCACACCGTCCAGTTCAAAGGCTATCTTCGTCGGGTGGGGCGCTGATTGAAGGCGGGGAAAAAGTTGTCGGATCCCTCCGGTTTCGGGTTTGGCATTCATTAATTCATGCCCCCCGTTCCTTGGTTCTGTATGCATCCTCGTTGGCCATCCTGATCATGACGTTCGTTATCTTCCGTGCTTATAGGAATTTTATATAGTCGGATAGACATTGCAGGTCGTCCTCTATTGTCCCATCAATTCCAAATGGAACAGCCCGCAGCAGCGAAGAAGGGGCTGAGGTTGAGCTGGATACTCGTCTATGGGCTACGCCCTTGGTATGCTTGGCTCACCAAGCTCTGGGCTCTGGATGGGTGGCGTACTTCCCTCGTCGATGAAATAACGTGCAACTGCATAGGCCTAATTTCCACACTATTGCATCATCAATTTTTGAGTTATATATTGTAATAGCATGATCTTAATATCGATCGATAAAGCTGGTGCTGTGTAACAAGATGAAGCCCGTAGCAGATAAGATACTTCGCAAGATTCGCGAAAAGAAGCCCGAACCAAAATCCGAACGACTCAGGAGGGCGCTTTCGAGGTCTGGATTGCCCGATCGCGTGCCCTTCATGGAACTTGGACCAGATGCCGAGGTCATGTCGGCAGTCCTCGGAAAGCCACTGGACTACTTCTACAGGGAGTTGGAGAGCAGGAAGGCGTGGGAGGAGCGCATGCTTTCGTCGATGGAATTCTACGAAATTTTAGGTTACGACTACATTCCCGCGCCCACCCGCGATTATGAAACAGCGTTAAAGGCGAGCCAAGTCGACAAAGAGCGATATGCCCTGGGTGAGGTCGGTTCGCGCGCGTACATGTATAAAACCAAGGATGTGGCATTGGACCTAAATCGTGGAGAAAGGTCATGGGCGAATGAGCACACCGGTTTGATTGGGGATTGGGACGATTTCAAGGGCTTCAAGTGGGATGATCCCGACAAGATCGCAGAGGAAGGGAATGCGGGACTCGAGTGGGTGTGCGATCATGTCCCTTCGGGCATGGGGGTCGTGTCAGGCGATGGCACAGTACTGGAGCCCGTGATGTGGCTCATGGGCGTAGAGAACTTCTACCTCAGCCTCTACAGGCAGCCAGATCTCGTGGATGCGATGTTCAAGGTAGTGGGCGAGCTGAGCATCGCCCGCTTCAAGCTCGCGGCGAGGACCG
>Ga0315282_10000967_pt1 | contig 55701 bp, 47 predicted proteins | sample YL17G07_20_MG_FD_203693 | JGI IMG/M metagenome (GOLD analysis project Ga0315282, IMG submission 203693) | Sediment microbial communities from Yellowstone Lake, YNP, Wyoming, USA - YL17G07_20 | ecosystem: Environmental > Aquatic > Freshwater > Lake > Sediment | place: USA: Wyoming | collected...
GCTGGAGCCTGGGGGGCCTCAAAGCCATCCTGTGCCTGCGCACGGCATTCTTCAACGACTACTATGAGGAGCTCATACACGCCTTGCCCGCCGCCGCCTGATCCCAACAATCCTGGCGCGCACCGCCCCGCAGACCCCCTCTCGGTCTTCCGGGAGCTCGCCTGTCCTGAGGCTGCCGGCAGGCGGCAGGGCTCCCGGAGCCGTCTGGCGTGGTTTCGGCAGCCCACCTGCCTGCCACGCCTGAGGGCAGGCAGGCCGGCAGGTCCGACTTCGAGTCCCTAGGCCGTCCGACGGGCGGCCGGGATGGCGGCCACACGACCTGGCCGTGGCGGATGTCGGTCAGGCGCTGTGCCGCGTCGTGCGTCCACGAAGCACGCGTGTCATTGCGCAGCCTCATCTCCTCGGGGTCCGTCCGCGCGGCACGGATGCCTATGCCCTACAAGTCCTCATACCGAATGCCCCACCCCAGCGTTCGCCCCTTCGCCCGTGTGTGCAGTTCGCCCACGTGTGGCGGTTGCGTCTCGTAGGCCCAGGGCCCGCCGTCGCTGGCTAGGCCGTCCATAAGGGGGTCATCCAGCGACCCATACCGTTCCAGCCAGCGATTCTTGCGTACCGTCTCCTGCACGAACGAAAGCGGCACGCTGTCTGGCCCCTGCCATCTCCCACGAAGTGGAACGTAGCGACCGCCTGCGTCCAACCCAACGGCGCCCTCCCCTCTGGACGGTCGCCCCAACTCCTCCAGCCCCACAGGATAGGCTCCGGTTTCATGGAAGAAAGCGCCCACTAGAGCACGCGTCCGTTGAAGGTTGATGGCAGCCAGACCCTCCCGATGGTCCCGATCGTAGTACGTGGCAACTTCCTTCCGAAAGCTCGTCACGAGCACCACTGCGCACAGGCAACAAAGCATGGGCCCCAGCCAGAGGCGGAAGCTGCCCCGTTGGGCGAGCCTTTGCCTTGCCAGTGCGGCGGAGACGTATGCCGCCAGGGCAGCGGAAAGACCTGCTATGTGCGCGGCTGGATACAGCGTGTACCGGCCCCAGGGCAAAGCAACGACGGCCCACCAAGGGGGGCGTATGAACCAGTTGCTGAAGAAAGAGCCGATGTTCCCGCCGCCGGTGACTGACCAGAACGCGAGCGCAAGCCGCGCGGCGGCAGCAGCCAGCACTAGGAGAGCACAGCGACGGAGGCCAACATGCGGAGCCAGCATGGAAACGGGCAGGGCGTACAGCGTAAGCTCCAAGACCCCCAGGGCTGCGAGCCACCAGCCCGGCTCGGCGATCGGCGCAACGATGATCGGGAAGGGTGTCTTGGAGGCCGCGAGCCCTACCGTCACCGCAATGGGCACGACGACTGCACTAACGACAACGGCTGCGCCCACGACACTCCGCACGTCGCGAATCCTCACACGCTTCTGCACCTCCGCCTGCACGCGCGTGCGAATCTGGTGACCAGTGCCGCCGAAGGCTTGCTCACGCCCCGCGCACCGTCAGCCGCAGGCGGTGCAGGCGCACGGGTTTAGCGCTGTTGGCCACCTGCACCTTGAGCCGGTGCCAACTGTCGGTGAGCTGCCCCAGGTCGCAGCCGGCGTTACCGCCGACGTCTGTCAGTCGGGCGCGGCCCACCTCGGCCCCGTCCACGAACACGACCAGCTCCGCGTCCTGAGGATCGCATTCGAGCAGCAGGTGCCACTGGCCCGGCGAGGTGTAGGCCCAGTAGGTGGCAAAGCCCTGCGGCGCCAGGCTGACGCTGCCGCTGCGGCCTATGCGGCTGTAGGCCCCGCTCTGCGCGGCGGTCGCCTGCGGAAGGAAGACGTCCGCCTCGATGGGCACTCCCTGCGCGGCGGCTGCCTCCCGCACCGCCTGCTTGTAGGCCCGGACGAAGTCGGCGGTGGCTTTCCCCTGCAACGCGCTGAGCGTCTTCCCCAGCATCTCCTCGCCGTGGGCGGCGGCGATATACTGGGCAAAGCCCACCAGGTACTCCATGCCTTCCCGCGAGGTGGCCACCACCAGCTCCGAATCCGGGGTATCCGCCAGCCAGCGGCGCACCGGCTCGTCCGTCTGCGTGCGCAGCAGCGGGGCCAGGTCCACGGAGCCTTCCCACATGGCATCCAACAGCCGCTGCGTCTGCGCGGCAGGCAAGGGCGCGCCCGCAATGTCCCCCACCTCATCGGCCAACCAGCCCAGCAACAGGCACTCACCCAGCACGCCGTCGGCCGTGGCCTCCGGCGCGGTGAACCCGCCGACCTGCGGCAGGATCAGGTGCCCCCACTCGTGCGCCAGCTCCCGCATCCACTCCACCGGCGCCCGCGCCTTGTCAACCTCGTACAGGAACAGGTCCTGCCCCGCCTGCTCCCCACCGGCCGCACCCGCCTCCGTTAGCCACAGGCGCACCTCCTGCGGCTTCTGCCCGCCGGGCGCGCGGCCCAGGTACTCTCGGCCGTACCAGTAGAACCGCAGCAGCAGATTCGCCGCCCGCGCGGCCAGCGGGCCATACTCCTGGTGCGCCCGCGACAGGTTGGTGGAGGGGTAGTAGATGGTGAGGACGCGGGTCAGCATCGAGGGCTCGCCGCCGAGCACGAAGCCGTAGCTGACGCGGTTGTAGTGGGCCAGGCCCCGGGGGTCGGTAGGCCAGAGCGCCGGGCCCTCGCCCTGGGGCAACGGCGGGGCAAAGATCACCGAGGCGGTGTAGGCGAAGCCCTGGGTGGCCGTGGGCGGGGCGCCGGGAGGCCCTCCAGGCGGGGGCCGCAGGAAGCAGTTGCCCAACACGAAGCCCGCCGGCCCGCGCGTGAGGGCTTGCGGGAATAGCAGGCGGGGGAACTCGCCCTGGAAGAACAGGGCCGCCAGGCGGCTGGCGCTGTGTTCGTCGCTAGTGCTGAGTTCCAGAGCCTGGCAATAAGAGGCAATGGCCCGCGCCCGCAGCTCGTCGCGCCTGGGCCCAGGCGGCTCACGCTGTAGGAGCTGCTCGTAGACGTGCCCCATCCACTGGTACGGGTCGCGGAAGTTGGGGTCCTCGACCGCGGCTGCGCGCAGCTTCTCCAGGGCTTCGGCGAACTGACCAGCCCGCGCCAGGGCCTTCGCCTCATCCACCATCTGCGTGGCGCGCTGCCGGCGCTGGCCTTCGGGCGTGTCGGCGGGGGTAAGCGGCAAGTCGCGCGGAAGCTGCGCCCGCAGCACCGGCGCCCGTGCCGGCAGCCCGAGCGTCAAAACCACGACCAGGGGCCACGCCAAGCCGGGTCTCACCAGCCCTGCCTCCTGCCTCCCGCGGGGCACACGCGGTCAGTGGCACTTCAGCCGCGCCACCATCTCAGCATCCTCCGCCGAGTTCAGCGCGTCCAGTTCGCGCTCCAAGGCGTGGATCTTGTTGCTCTGCTCGCAGCGCCAGATTTCACAGGCCACCCGGTCCGGATAGTCGCGGCGGCGGCAGTGCACGATGAACCGCTGCACCCGCTGATGAAAGCGCTCCCGCTGCCCGCGCACCAGAACCGCAGGATGCCCCTTGACTTCGCCCTCCTCGGCTGTGCAGTGGGCACGGCGATGCAGGTGCCGGGCGAACTTGACCTGGGCCCACTCCATCAGCGAGGCGCGTCGCAGCAGCACGTCTGCCATGCTCCAACGCAGGACGCGGACCTCCTCCAGCCCCCGGGCGAACCTGAGCTCAATGTTGGCGGTGCCCCTCTCACCGTCCAACCCGGCCATGAGCCGCTGCTCCTGGACCAGGAAGCCCTCGGGCAGCTCGAAGTGCAGCCCGAAGGCCGACCACAGCACCCACTGGTCACGAGGATGGTCCTCCACTGACCCCAGCACTTGCCGGGCGAGCGGCTCAATCTCCTCGCCCACCATGCCCAGCACCTGAGCGATCACCGTGCGGCCGCACTGCCGGCAGTACCAGGCCGCCCCGACGGCTTGCTGCTCGGCCTCCCAGCCGTAGCACTCCAGGGCCATCTTCCGCGTCTGTCTGCGGCTGAGCAGCCGGACGTCGCGGCGGACCTTCAGCTCCCAGTTCTGGCTCTTGGCCTGCTTCTGGATGGTCGCCAGGTAGTCATCCAGCACCCGCGCCACGGGCTTCGCCGCGCCGCTGGCCGTCGCCCACTTCAGCTCCAGCCGGGGCATGTCCCCGTCCACCAGCCGCAGATAGCCCTCCTCGCGAGTGCCCGCCAGGGCATCAGGCTCCCAACCGCCCGGAGCCTTCAACGTGATGCCCTGCCAGCCCAGGACGGCCAACTCGTCATTGCCCTGCTCGTTGGGGCGACCCACGGCCCTTGCCTCAGAAGGTGATCTTGTGCCGCCGCATGTAGATGCTCTCCAGCAGGCCCACCGCGATCATGCTGGTGAGCATGCTGCTCCCGCCGTAGCTGAAGAACGGCAGCGCCAGGCCCTTTACCGGCAATAGGCCCAGGGTCATGCCTATGTTCACGAAGACGTGCAGGAAGAACATGGTGGCTATGCCCAGCCCCAGCAGCAGACCCAGGGCATCCCTGGCCTCCACCGCGATCTGGGCGGCGCGGCTGAGCAGGACGAAGTAGATAGCCAGCAGGACCACCGAGCCCACAAACCCGAACTCCTCGCCCACGGCCGTGAAGATGAAGTCGGTCTCCTGTTCGGGAATGTAGCCGTTCTGCGTGGCCGGCCCACGGAACAGCCCTTTGCCCACCAGGCCACCGGCCCCGGTAGCCAGGCGGGCCTGGATCATGTGATAGCCCGAGCCCGTGGGGTCGCGCTCGGGGTGGCGGAAGGCCAGGATGCGCTCCTTCTGGTGCTGCTTTATCACGCCCGTGCCCCAGAGCACGCCAAACAGCACCATGCCGGTCAGCGTCACCGCCACCAGATGCCTGACCTTCGCCCCACTAGCGAACATGACCACCAGCCAGATGACGAAGGCGATCACCGGCGTGCCCAGGTCCGGCTGCTTGAAGACCAGGGCCATGGGCAGTAGCACCAGGCCCAGGGTCAGGCCCAGCGTCTCCAGCGAGCCCCGCTTCTCCTCCCGCTGCGCCAGCACCGTCGCCAGCGCGATGATGATGGCGATCTTGGCCAGCTCAGAGGGCTGGAGGTTAAACGCCCCGGCCGAGAGCCAGCGCCGCGCACCGTGACCTGCCTGGCCGACCACCAGCACCAGCACCAGCAAGGCCAACGTCGAGAGGTAGATCGGCCAGGAGAAGCGTGTGAGCTTGCTGTAGTCAGCCAGCGCCGTGGCGGCCATGCACGCCAGGCCCAGCACGATCCAGACGAGCTGGAGCTTCAGCTTGCCTGCCGGGTCCAGGCCGTGCAAGGCCCGGTTGGCGTTGGTGGCGCTGTAGACCATCAGCGCCCCCCAGGCCGCCAGGACTACCACACAGCCCAGCAGCACCAGGTCCGCGTTCCTGAGCAGTCGTCGGTCCATTGCACTGCTCCTGCCGGCGCCATTATAGCACAATCCCTCCTCCACCGCGAGGAAGCGCCGGCCCGCCCGCGGACGCGCATAAAGCGCGTCCCTACATCAGACGGCCCGAGGCCTGGCGTATTCACTTGACAACCGTGGCGAGTGTGTGTTAGCCTTGTGCCATTGCATTGATGCGGGCCGCCAGGCGGCGGCCCTACAGGCCACAGGCGTGGAGGGGGAGGAGTAGGCAGCGGCGGCCGTCCAAGCCTGCACGAGGGCAGGCCGGCCGCATAGCGGGCCTAGAGAGCCGGCCTGCGGAGCGCGCCTCCGCGTGGGGCGGGGTTCCGCAAGGTGAGAGGACCGGCGCCCGACTCCTGCCGAACGTCGCCCCAGAGCCCCTCGGCCGAAGCACAGTAAGCCGAGGCGTCTGACGAGCGTTACAGCGTCCACGAGTGGTCCGAGCCCAGCGCCGTCAAGGGCGCCGGCTACGGGCAAATCGGGTGGTACCGCGAGGGCCCTAACGCCCCTCGTCCCAAATGGGCGAGGGGCTTTTGCGTATCCGCGAGCGCCGAACGCCTGTCATCCTGAGGCGCGCAGCGCGGAAGGATCTCAACGTCGGCCGCGTGAGGGCCGGGGCGAGATCCTGCGCTCCCTGCGGTCGCTCAGGATGATAGCAGGGCCGGACCTTGCCAGTGGTCCGTGTCGGCGGCTCATGCGGCGAAAGGAAGACGACCACCATGCGCAGCGATCTGGTCAAGCGGGGCCCGGCACGCATGCCCGCGCGGGCGCTGTTGAGGGCCACGGGCCTGACGGACCGGCACCTGGAGAAGCCCTTCATCGGACTGTGCAGCAGCTTCACGGACCTGGTGCCCGGCCACATCGGCATGCGGGAGCTGGAGCGCGACATCGAGCGAGGCATCCACGCCGGCGGCGGCGTGTGCTTCATCTTCGGTGTGCCGGGCATTTGCGACGGCATCGCCATGGGCCACGTGGGTATGCACTACTCCCTGCCCTCGCGGGAGCTGATCGCCGACATGGTGGAGTCCATTGCTGAGGCCCACCAACTGGACGGCCTGGTGCTGCTGACCAACTGCGACAAGATCACGCCGGGGATGCTGATGGCTGCCGGTCGGCTGGACATCCCGGCTATTGTGGTGACTGCCGGGCCCATGCTGTCGGGCCGCCTGCGGGGCAAGCGGCTGGCCCTGGTGCGCGACACGTTCGAAGCGGTGGGGCGGCTGAAGGCCGGCACCATTGACGAGCACGAGTTCGCGGAGCTGGAGTGCCACGCCTGCCCGGGCCCAGGAGCCTGCCAGGGGCTCTACACGGCCAATACTATGGCCTGTGTAACCGAGGCCATGGGCATGTCGCTGCCCGGCTGCGCCACGGAGCTGGCCGGCCTGGCGGCGAAGCGCCGCATCGCCTACGACAGCGGAGAACGCATTGTGCGCCTGGTGGACGAGAACCTGACCGCTCGGCAGATAATGACCGACGCAGGCATCCGCAACGGGATTCGCGTTGATATGGCCCTGGGCGGGTCCACCAACACTTGCCTGCACATCCCCGCCATCGCCCACGAGGCGGGCTCGGGCGTCACGCTGGCCGACTTCAACGAGATCAGCGCCCGGACGCCTCATCTGACCAGCATCGAGCCCGGCGGGGACTACTTCATGGAGGACCTGAACTGGGCCGGGGGCATTCCGGCGGTGCTCAGCCGCCTCCAACACTTGCTGGAGGACAATCCCACGGTGGGCGGCCCGACGATGGGGCAGATTGCGGCCGCCGGCGAGGTCACCGACGATGATGTCATCCGGCCGCTGGAGAAGGCCTATCATCAGCAGGGCGGCATCGCCGTGCTGTACGGCTCGCTGGCGCCGGATGGATGCGTGGTGAAGGCTTCGGCCGTAGCCGACGACCTGCTTCACATCGAGGGGCCGGTCACCTGCTTCGACCGTGAGGAAGCGGCCATGGAGGCCGTCATGGGCGGCAAGGTAGCGCCAGGGAGCATCATCATCGTGCGCTACGAGGGGCCTCGGGGCGGGCCGGGCATGCGCGAGTCGCTGTCTTTGACCGCAGCCATCCACGGCGCGGGCCTCCAGGACGTGGCCCTGATCAGCGACGGCCGCTTCTCCGGCGGCACGCGCGGCCCGTGCATCGGCCACGTCTCCCCCGAGGCCGCCGACGGCGGCCCCCTTGCCCTGGCGCAGGATGGCGACCAGGTGGCCGTTGACATTCCGGGTAGAAAGATTGACCTGCTCGTGGACGGGGCCGAGTTGGGGCGGCGGCGAGCAGCGTGGCAACCGCTGCCGCCACGGATCACGCGGGGCTGGCTGGCCAGGTACTGCGCCCAGGTGCAGTCCGCCGCCAGCGGGGCGATCCTGAGGCCCTGAGACCAGACGGCCTGAGGAGAAAGACCATGCCAACCATGAAGGGCGCTGACGCGCTGCTGGACATCCTCAAAGAGGAGAACGTGGAGGTCATCTTCGGCATCTCAGGGGGCAACGTCATCCCGATCTGCGATGCCTTGTACGACCGCCTGGACGAGTTCCATTTCGTGCTGACGCGGCACGAGCAGGGCGCGGCCTTCATGGCCAACGGCTACGCCCGCTCCACGGGGCGCGTCGGGGTGTGCATGGCCACCTCCGGCCCTGGGGCCACCAACCTGGTCACGGGCATCGCCGACGCCTACATGGACTCCGTGCCCATAGTGGCCATAACCGGCCAGGTGCGCACCCCGGTCATCGGCAAGGACGCCTTCCAGGAGGCCGATGTCACGGGCATTACCATGCCCATCACCAAGCACAACTACCTGGTCAAGCATGCCGAGGACCTCTGCCCCACCTTGCGCCACGCCTTCTACATCGCCAAGACCGGCCGCCCGGGGCCCGTGCTGGTGGACCTGCCCTTCGACATCACGGCCGGCCCGGTGGAGTTCACCGAGCGCTGCCTCGGCAAGCTGCCCGGCTACTCGCCCACCTACAAGGGCCACGTCAAGATGATCCGCCAGGCGGGCAAGGTCATGGCGCAGGCCAAGAGGCCGCTCATCTACTTCGGCGGCGGCGTCATCAGCTCCGGGGCCTCCGAGGAGCTGCTGAAGCTCGCGGAGACGCTGAAGTGCCCCGTCACCAACACGCTGCTGGGCAAGGGCGGCTTCCCCGACACTCACCCGCAGTCGCTGGGCATGTTGGGCATGCACGGGACCTACGCGGCCAACATGGCCATCAGCGAGGCCGACCTGATCATTGCCCTCGGCGCGCGCTTCGACGACCGCATCACCGGCCGCCTGGATGTCTTCGGGCCCCACCGCGACCCCAACGTCAAGGTCATCCACATTGACATTGACCCGGCCGAGATAGGCAAGAGCGTCAGGACCGCGGTGCCCATTGTGGGGGACGTGAAGAACGTGCTGGGGCAGCTCAACGAGGTGGTGCAGCCGCGCCAACCGGGCGAGTGGGAGGAGCAGTGCTACGCGTGGCGCCAGGAGCATCCGCTGACCTACGAGCGCGACGGCCTGAAGCCGCAGTACGTGATCGAGCAGGTCTACGAGGTGACCAAGGGCCAGGCCATTCTGGTCACCGATGTGGGCCAGCACCAGATGTGGGCGGCGCAGTACTACAAGTGCGACCGGCCGCGGCAGTTCCTCAGCTCCGGTGGCCTGGGCGCCATGGGCTTCGGATTCCCAGCAGCCATCGGCGCGCAGATAGCCCATCCCGACGCCACGGTCGTAGACATCGCCGGCGACGGCAGCATCCAGATGAACATCCAGGAGCTGGCCACGGCCGTGTACGAGCGCGTGCCCGTGGTCATCTGCATCATGAACAACGGGTTCCTGGGCATGGTGCGCCAGTGGCAGGACCTGCTTTACGATCGGCGCTATTCCGCCGTGGACCTGCGCGACCGCCAACGCCAGCGCGGCACCTGCCCGGACTTCGCTCGGGTGGCCGAGGCCTACTGCGCCCAGGGAATCCGCGTCACCAAGCCCGAGGAAGTCCGCCCCGCCCTGGAGAAGGCCCTGCAGAGGCGGGAGGGGCCGACGTTCATTGACTTCTGGGTGGAGGAAGAGGAGAACGTCTTCCCCATGATTCCTGCCGGCCGCACCCACAAGGAGATCCTGCTGCGGAGGCCGGAGGCACAGCCATGAAACACACCATCTCGGCACTGGTGGAACACAAGCCCGGCGTGTTGGCCCGCGTGGCTGGCCTCTTCGCCCGCCGGGGCTACAACATTGACAGCCTGGCCGTCGGCACCAGCGAACGACCTGAGTTCGCCCGCATGACCATCGTGGTCGAGGACGAGGGCGACCGGACCATCCTGGAGCAGATCAGCAAGCAGCTTTACAAGCTGATTGATGTCGTCAAGGTGTTCAACCATACGGTCGATCCCATAGTGGAGCGCGAGCTGGCGCTGGTCAAGGTAGCGGTCAACTCGCAGACGCGCCCAGACGTGATGCAGATTGCCGCTATCTTCCGCGCCAATATCGTGGACGTGGGCGAAGGGACGCTCATCGTCGAGGTGAGCGGCACCACCGAGAAGGTGGATGCGCTGCTGCGGCTGCTGGAGCAGTACGGCGTGCAGGAGGTCGTGCGCACCGGCAGGATCGTGCTGGTGAGGGGCAAGAAGGGAACCTAGGGGCCTCTGGCATGGCAACCCTGAGCCGCATCCTGCTTGCCTTGGCCTTCCTCGGCCCCCTGCTGGGCCTGGCCGTCGGCGCGGCCCGAGGGGTGCTGCGGGGCGGCCTGATGGCTAGCAGCGGCCGGGGGCTGGCGGTGGGGCTCATTGCGACGGTCGCCTTCGGCCTCTGGCGGCTGTTGCTTTACCTGACCCGCTACGATCCCGCCACGGGATACGTCGGCCTGCACAGGGTGAGCGTGCTCGCGCTCTGCCTGGTGATCTTCGCAGCCGTGGGCGCCATGATAGGTGTAGGGCTTCGCCTGCTGTTCAAGCCCCAGACGGGGTAGCAGCCGTCCCTGGGGAATCTGCCAACGTCACTTCCGACCCAAGGAGGGTACACACAATGGCCAAGATCCACTACGACAGCGACGCCGACCTGGACGTTCTCAAGGGCAAGACGATCGCCATCGTCGGCTACGGCATTCAGGGCCGAGGGCAGGGCCTCTGCCTGCGTGACAGCGGCCTGAAGGTGGTGGTCGCGGACCTGCCGGGCAGCAAGCCCTGGCAGCAGGCCGAGAAGGACGGCTTCAAGCCCGTGCCGACGCCCGAGGCGGCCAAGCAGGGCGACCTGATCCAGATACTGACCCAGGACCACGTGCAGGCCGCGGTTTACAGGAGCCAGATCGCCGAGCACCTGGACGAGGGCAACGCGCTGGTCTTCTCGCACGGGTTCAACATCCACTTTAGCCAGATCGTGCCCCCACCCACCGTGGACGTGTTCATGGTGGCCCCCAAGGGGCCCGGGGCCCTGGTGCGAGAGATGTACGAGCAGGGCTCGGGCGTGCCGGCGCTGCTGGCCATCTACCAGGACCACACCGGCCAGGCCAAGCAGTTGGGCCTGGCCTATGCCAAGGCCATCGGCGCCACCAGAGTGGGCGTCATCGAGACCACCTTCGCCGAGGAGACCGAGACCGACCTGTTCGGCGAGCAGGCCGTGCTGTGCGGCGGCGTCACCGAGCTGATCAAGGCCGGGTTCGACACCCTGGTGGAGGCAGGCTATCAGCCCGAGATCGCCTACTTCGAGTGCTGCCACGAGCTGAAGCTCATCATGGACCTCATCTTCAAGCACGGCATCCAGGGCATGCGCAAGCGCGTCTCCGATACGGCGGAATATGGTGACATGACGCGCGGCCGGCGCATCATTACTGAACAGACGCGCGCGCAGATGAAGCACCTGCTCGAGGAAGTGCAGCAGGGCGTCTTCGCCCGCGAGTGGATCCTGGAGAACCAGGCGGGCCGCCCGTCCTACACGCAACTGGAGAAGGCCGGCGAGGACCACCTGATCGAGAAAGTCGGCGCCGAGCTAAGGAAGATGATGCCATTCATTGAGCGGTAGCCCGTAGGTCGGGCATTCTTGCCCGACAACTCAAAGGCAACGGGCCTCGTCGGGCAAGAATGCCCGACCTACTCGACGAAGCGAGAACCCAAGAATGCCTCAAACCCTCGTCCAGAAACTCCTCGCCGCCAAGAGCGGCCGGGACGAGGTCAGGCCGGGCGAGTTCGTAACCGCCAGGCTCGACCTGGTGTTGGCCAACGACATCACCGCGCCGCTGGCCATCCGTGAGTTCCGCCAGATGGGCGCCACCAAGGTGTTCGACCCTCGCAAGGTGGCCCTGGTAGCGGACCACTCGACGCCCGCCAAGGACATCCGGGCAGCCGAGCAGTGCCGCCTCATGCGCGAGTTCGCCCGCGAGCAGGGCATCGAGTACCACTTCGAGGGCAGCCGCTGCGGGATTGAGCACATCCTGCTGCCCGACGAGGGACTGGTGCTGCCCGGCGACGCCGTGGTGGGCGCCGACAGCCACACGTGCACCTACGGCGCTCTGGGCGCGTTCGCCACCGGCGTGGGCAGCACCGACGCGGCCGCCGCCATGGCCTTGGGCGAGATCTGGCTGCGCGTGCCGGAGACCATCAGGTTCGTCTTCAGCGGCGAGCTGCGGCCCTATGTCGGCGGCAAGGACCTGATCCTCTACACCATCGGCAAGATAGGCGTGGACGGGGCGCTCTACAAGGCGATGGAGTTCGCCGGCCCCGTTATCTCCAAGCTCGACATGGCAGGCCGCTTCACCATGTGCAACATGGCCATCGAGGCCGGCGGCAAGTGCGGCCTGGTGGCGCCCGATGCCACGACCGAGGAGTACGTGCGCGGCCGGGCCCAGCGTGAATGGCAGGCATACGCGAGCGACGCAGACGCCGAGTACGCGGCAGTGCACGAATGGGACTGCGCCGACATTGACCTCCAGGTCGCTCTCCCCCACCTGCCGGAGCACAGCGTTCCCGTGGGCGAGGCCAGAGGCATACGGATTGACCAGGCGGTCATCGGCGCCTGCACCAACGGGCGGCTGGAGGACCTGCGGCAGGGCGCTGGCATCCTGCGCGGCAAGCAGGTGGCCCGGCACGTGCGCCTCATTGTGATCCCGGGCACCTACAGCATTTATGCCGACGCCCTCAAGGAGGGCCTCCTGCAAACGTTCGTGGACGCGGGTGCCATCGTCAGCCCGCCCACCTGCGGCCCTTGCCTGGGCGGGCACATGGGCGTGCTGGCCAAGGGGGAGAAGTGCATCTCCACGACGAACCGTAACTTCGTGGGGCGCATGGGCCATCCCGAGAGCGAGGTGTACCTGGCCGGGCCGGCGGTGGTCGCCGCCAGCGCCATTGCCGGCGAGATTGCAGCGCCGGACGACGTCATCTGAACGATGGAGGTTGTGCGCACTTAGCGCGATCATTGTCATTCTGAGCGAAGCGAAGAATCCCGCTCTAGGCCCCTTGCGAGATGCTTCGCTTGGCGGATTGCTCCGCAGTCGGCACGCTCAGCATTACAACCAGCCGCTTAGTGCGCAACGCATCATGCCCATCCTTCGCGGCAGAGCCTTCAAGTACGGCGATCACGTCAACACCGACGTGATCATCCCGGCACGCTACCTGGACACTACGGACCCGGACGAGTTGGCTCCCCACTGCCTGGAGGACCTGGACCCTGATTTCGTGCGCAAGGTGGAGAGGGGCGACATGATCGTGGCCGGCCGCAACTTCGGCTGCGGCTCCAGCCGCGAGCATGCCCCCATCGCCATTAAGGCCGCCGGCGTTTCCTGCGTGGTCGCGGCCAGCTTCGCGCGCATCTTCTACCGCAATGCCTTCAACATCGGCCTGCCCATCTTCGAGAGCGCCGAGGCCGTGGCGGGCATCGAGGCCGCCGACGAGCTACAGGTGGACACCGACCGCGGCACCATCGGCAACCTGCGAACCGGGGAGACGTTCCAGAGCCAGCCGGTGGCGGGCCCGGTCAAGGAGCTGGTGGAGGCGGGGGGGCTGGTCGAGGTGGTGAAGAAGCGACTGAAGGCGGTGCAGGCCTGAAGGTCTGTCCCTCCTCCCGAGGAACTGTGGGTCGGCCATTCTTGGCCGACACGTGGCCCGCGTTGGGCCCACGAGGCCTCAGTCGCAACTGGTGAAAGCCCAGATGAAGAAGATCGAGTGCATCACTCGACCCATGAAGCTGGACCAGATCAAGGACGCCCTGGCCGAGATCGGCGTTATCGGCATGACGGTCTCGGAGGTGCGCGGCTGCGGCAAGCAACGGGGCCGCACCGAGAAATACCGGGGCACCGAGTACGTGGTGTCGCTGCTGCCCAAGATCAAGATTGAGACCGTGGTGCCCGACGAGATCGCCGACAGGGTCATCGAGGTCATCACCGAGAACGCCCGCACCGGCGAGATCGGCGACGGCAAGATCTTCATCACCCGCATTGACGACGCTATCCGCATCCGCACCGGCGAGCGCGGCCAGGAAGCGTTGTGAGCGGTTGGCGGTTCGCGGTTCTCGGTTGACGGTCGTGCCACCACAGCACTCGGATGCCCGTGTGCCGTCTCCCGTTAACCGCACATCGTGAACTGACAACCGGTCGTCTAATGGCGAAACCCCAGGTAGCCATCATCGGCCGCACCAACGTCGGGAAGTCTACTCTCTTCAACCGCCTGCTCGGCTACAGGAAGGCGGTGGTGGAGGAGACCCCCGGCGTCACCCGCGACCGCCTCTACGGGGATGTCGAGCACGAGGGGCGCCGCTTCCTACTCGTGGACACCGGCGGCCTAGTCGGGGCCGAGGACGACCCCTTGCTGCGAGAGGTGACCAGACACGCCGAGCTGGCCCTGGAGCAGGCGGAGGCGGTGGTCTTCCTGGTGGACGGCCGCGAGGGGCTGGTGGGGCCGGACTACGAGATCGCCGAGATGGTGCGCAAGTCCGGCAAGCCCTACGTGCTCGCGGCCAACAAGATGGAGAGCGTCAGGCTGGCGGCAGAGGACTTCCTGGCCCTTCGGCTGGGGCCGCAGTTGGACATCTCGGCCCTCCAGGGCTACAACGTGTCGCTGCTGCTGGACGAGATCGTATCCAGGCTGCCAGCCCTGGAGGAGGAGCCGACCGAGCAGTCACAGGCCATCCGCGTAGCTGTGGTCGGTCGGCCCAACGTGGGCAAGTCGCTGCTGGTCAACGCCATTGCCGGCGAGGACCGGATGATCGTCAGCGAGCTGCCGGGCACCACCCGCGATGCGGTGGACGTGGTGTGCCGGCGCCATGACCAGCAGTTCGTCCTGGTGGATACCGCCGGGCTGCGCAGGAAGTCCAAGGTCAAAGCAAACCTGGAGTACTACAGCGTGGTCCGTTCGCTCCGGGCCATAGACCGCTGCGACGTGTCCCTGCTGGTGCTCGACGCCGCCGAGGGCGTGGCCGACCAGGACACCAAGATCGGCGGCTATGCCCACGAGCAAGGCCGCGCGGCCCTCATCGTGGCCAACAAGTGGGACCTGGTGCAGGCCTCGGCCAGGGAGGCCGCCGAGGAGCCGCCAGCCAGCCCGCCGCCAGGCAGGCGGAAGGCCTCCGCGCAGCGAATAGAAGCGGTAATGCGCAAGGACTTCGAGCGGCAGACGCGGCGCTATCTGTCGTTCATGGACTATGCGCCCCTGGTGTTCACCTCCGCCCTGCATCGCAGCGGCATTGAGCCACTGCTGGAGCAGGTGGTGGTCGTCGCCGGGGAACACAAGCACCGGGTGAGCACCGGGGAGCTGAACCGAGCCCTCCTCAGAGCCACCGAAAGCCACCCGCCGCCCACCAGAGGCGGCCGGCAACTGCGCGTCTACTACGCCACGGAGGCTGACGTGCGCCCGCCGACCCTGGTGCTGTTCGTCAACGACCCCGAGCTTATGCACTTCTCCTACGAGCGCTACCTGCGCAACTCTCTGCGCCAGCAGTTCGGCTTTCAGGGCACTCCCCTCAGGTTCATCCTCAAGCCTCGGCGCGAGGCCCGCACGGGCGAGAGAGCGGAGGAAGCCAGATGATGCTGGTCATTGTCGCGTTCGTCGTAGCCTATCTACTGGGCTCCGTACCCGTCGGCCTCTTGCTGGGTTTCGCCCAGGGCGTGGACCTGCGCACTCTGGGCAGCGGCAACATCGGCGCCAGCAACGTCCTGCGGGTGCTGGGCACCAGGGCGGGGCTGGGGGCGTTTGCGCTGGACGTGGTCAAGGGGGCCCTGGCCGTGCTGGCCGGCAAGCTGGCCACCAGTTGGGGAGGCATCCAGGGCGAGGCCGCCATCGCCTACTGGGCCATCGCCGGGCTGTGCGTGGTGGCGGGGCACGACTGGTCGGTGTTCCTGAAGTTCCAGGGCGGCAAGGGTGTCGCCACCACCCTGGGGGCCTGCCTGGTGCTGGACTGGCGCGTCGCACTCATTGGCTTCGGCCTGTGGGTGCTGCTGACCGCGGCCACCCGCTACATCTCGCTGGCTTCGATGGCTGCCACCCTCAGCACGCCGTTCCTGGGCCTGGGCTTCCACAGTCCGCCGCCTGCGCTCATCTTCTTCGTGGTCACCGCCGCCCTGGTGATAGCGCGACACCACGAGAACATCCAGCGGCTGCTGGGCGGCACCGAGTCCAGAATCGGCCATCGCATAACCGAAGAGCCGGCACAGCAGGCCGGCATGGCTAGGCCCCAAGGGGGCCGCCATCCCGGCCCGTAGGGCCTAGGGACTGACACCTCGGACCTGCCCGACTGATCCATGCACGAGGTCGCCATAATCGGCGCCGGCAGTTGGGGGACGGCCCTGGCCGTGCTGCTGGCCAGCAACGGCCACCGGGTGCGGCTCTGGGGGCGTTCGGCCGAACTCATGGCCCAGATGGCCGCCGCCAGGCACAACGCCAGATACCTGCCTGAGGCCAGGCTGCCGGAGCTGGTCACCCCCACTGGCGACGAGGCGGAGGCACTCTCAGGTGCCGGCTTCGTGATCCTCGCCGTCCCCTCAGTCGGCCTCCGCGACATCGCTCGCCGCGTGGCCGCGCACGTCCCGCAGCAGGCGCTGCTGGTCAGCGCGGCCAAAGGTCTCGAGCCGCAGACCGGCAAGCGGCTGAGCGAGGTGATACTGGAGGAGCTGCCTGCGGGCGCCCAGGAGCGCCTGGTGGCGTTGTCCGGCCCCAATCTGGCCCAGGAGGTGGCGAGGGGCATCCCCACCGCGGCCGTGGCCGCCTCGCGGACCCAGTCGGCGAGCGCAGCGGTCCAGGACCTCTTCAGCAGCCACACGTTCCGGGTGTACACCAGCCCCGACGTGGCCGGCGTGGAGCTGGGCGGGGCGCTCAAGAACATCATTGCTATCGGCGCCGGCATCAGCGACGGCCTGGGCTTCGGCGACAACACCAAGGCCGCTATGGCCGCCCGCGGCCTGGTCGAGATGGCCCGGCTGGTGATAGCCCTGGGCGGCCTGCCAGAGACCCTCAGCGGGCTGGCCGGGGTAGGCGACCTGATGGCCACCTGCGTCAGCCGCCAGAGCCGCAACTGGGGCGTGGGCTACCGCCTGGGCCGGGGCGAGCGCACGCAGGATATCCTGGCCAGCATGCACATGATCGCCGAGGGCATCCCCACCGCGCAGGCGGCCAAGGGCCTGTCTGACAAGCTCGGCGTGGAGATGCCCATCACGCAGGAGCTGTACCAGGTCATCTTCCAGGACAAGCAGCCCCTGGACGCGGTGCGCGACCTCATGACGCGCGACCGCAAGCAGGAGCTGGAGCACCTGGCCAGTCTGCGCGAGATCGGGTGGTTTCGCGATACCTCCTAGGTCGTCTCCGTGGGCCGGGCATTCTTGCCCGGCACGTTATATGCTGGTCCGCCGGTCGGAACCGTGCGCCTGGTCATTCTCGCCAGTCCGTTCGCCGCTGCGTGCCGCGGGAATCCTGTTGGCCGGGCTGCTGACCTCATCGCAGCGGCAGGCCACCAGGTGGAGGTGTTGCAGCCCTCATCGCGCGACGAATGCTGTCGGCTGGCCCGAGAGGCAGCCCGGGACGCCGGTATCGTGCTGGCCGCCGGCGGCGACGGCACCGTCTCGCTGGTGGCCTCTGCGGTCGCCGGCGCCGAGGCCGTCCTCGCCGTCCTGCCTTTCGGGCGGGGCAACGACTTCGCCCGCACCTTGGGCATGCGCCTGGACGTGGCCGGCGCCGTGCAGGACATCCTGGCCGGCCAGCCGCGTCCCATGGACCTGGGCTACATCGAGGGCACCGACACGACCTTCGTCAACGTCTGCGGCATCGGCTTTGACGCCGCCGTGGCCGAGCGCGTCAACCGGCGGCGAGGACGCCTGTCGGGGGCAGCCGCCTACACGGTTTGCCTGCTGGCGGAGCTGGCGGCACTCCGACCCCTGAACCTGCACGTGTGCCTCGACGGCCAGGCAATCGAGACCACAGCCACGCTGGTGGCTGTCGCCAACGCCCGCTCTTATGGCGGCGGCATGCGCATTGCCCCTCAGGCGCGACTGGACGACGGCCTGTTAGACGTGTGTGTCGTGCGCATAGCCAATAGGGCCCGCTTCCTGGCCAACTTCCCCAAGGTCTTTCGCGGCACGCACCTGCGCCACCCTCTGGTGGACCTGTATCGGGCCCGAGGAGTCAGCATAGGGACGCAGGAACATGCCCCGGTGATGGTGGACGGCGACCTGTGGGGCCGGGCACCGGTGACCTTCGGCCTGCGGCCGAAGGCGCTGCGCGTGGTCGTTCCACCGCGGCCCACGACGGCTTTCGGGCAGGAGAAGGTGGGAGGTTGAACGTCATCATCCTGGCTGGCGGGCGCATGGCGGACGACTTCAAGCTCGCCTCCGGCGTCGAGGCCAAAGCCCTCATCCCCCTGCTGGGCCGGCCCATGGTCGAGTACAGCATTGAGGCGGCCCGCGGCTGCACAGGGGTTCAGCAGGTCTGCGTCGTCGCCGGGGAATGGTTCCTCAGGCTAGCCGCTGCAACCAGGGTGGAGCACTACGTGCCGGACCATGGCCACGAGGTGGACAACCTGTTCGCCGCGCTCGACACCCTGGGCTCGGACGATCCCACCTTGATGCTGACCGCAGACACCCCGCTCATCACCCCGGCCTTGCTGGAGGCCTTCCTGGCCAGCCTCCCGCCGGAGGCCGACGTGGGCTACTCCTTCGTGGAGAGAGAGCGCATCTTGGAGCGCTTTGCCGACCGGCGTGGGCGCAGCGGGACGACCAGGGACGGCTGGGTCTTCGTGCGGTTGGCCGAGGGGCAGTTCACGGGCAGCAGCCTGGTCTACTTCCGGCCCGAAGCCCTCCGCAGAAACGAGCCCTTGCTGCGGCAGGTGATGGACGCCAGGCGGCAGGCCTGGCGGCTGGCGCTCCTCATCGGCCCCCTGCTCATCCTGCGGGCCATAGCCCAGCAGCTCCTGCCGACGTCCATCCTGAGCTGGCGGGATATCGAGCGGCGGATGGGGGAGCTGGCGGGCTGCAACTGCGTCGGCCTGGTCAGCGACCAGCCCGAGTTGGCCTTCGACGTGGACTACCCCACCGACATCGAGCTGGCCGGGCGCGAGCTGCGGGCACAAGGCTGGCAGGAGGCCGATGCCGCTGGGTGAAACCGTGTCCTCCTGCCCTGAGGCGCGCCGTATCACTGCCCGTCGCGCCTGCGCTGGAGGGCGCCGCGGATGACGCGCTCCAGCGCTCTGCTGTCCACTTCGCCCTTGACCAGGTAGTCCTGCGCGCCCTCCTGCATCGCTCTTATGGCGATGACCTTATCGTCGAAGCCGGTGAGCACCACGATGGGCACGTCCGGTGCCTGAGCATGCGCCCGGGCGAAGGTGTCGAGGCCCCAACTGTCCGGCAGCGAAAGGTCCACCAGCGCCACGTCAATCCCGCCCTGCGCCAGGCGCTCCAGCCCTTTGGAGAGGCGGTCAGCGCACTCCACATCGAACTCAGCGCCCTCCGCTCTGGTCAGCAGCTCCCGCAGCAGCCGGGCGTCTGCCGGACTGTCCTCGATCAGGAGGATGTTGATACGCTCACCGTCCATCTGGTTCCCTCGGCGGCAGCTTCACGACCGTAAGCCAGAAGTCGTGGATGGACTTCACCACCACCATGAACTGGTCCAGGTCAACGGGTTTGGTGACGTAACAGTTCGCGTACAGGTCGTAGGTCTTGAGCACGTCCTGCTCGGCGTCGGAGGTGGTCAGGATCACCACCGGGATGCGTCTCAGGTTCTCGTCGCCCTTGATCTCCGCCAGCAGCTCGCGCCCGTCTTTCTTGGGCATGTTCAGGTCTAGCAGTATGAGGTCGGGACGGGGCGCCTGGGCATGGTCGCCCTCGCGACGCAGGAAGGCTAAGGCCTCCTCGCCATCCCGAGCTACGTGCAGGTGGTTGAGGACAGTACCCTCCTTCAGACCCTCTTGGGTCAGGCGCACGTCGCCCGGGTTGTCCTCCACCAGCAGTATCTCCACGGCGTTGTGGCACCTGGCTACGCTTATGGCTGTTCGCCTCCTCTGATCGGGATGGTGAAGCGGAAGGTTGACCCCTTCCCCGGCTCTGATTCGACCCACATGCGTCCCCCGTGCCGCTCGACAATCTTCCTACAGATCGCCAAGCCAATGCCGGTGCCCGCATACTCCGCGGCGCTGTGCAAGCGCTGGAGTATACTGCCCGGCCCGGATGGTCCTCCGAGGGGTTTTTCGGCCAAATCAGGAGTATTGTTGAGGAGCGGCAAACCTACGCCAGGCGCCCGCGCGGCGAGCGCTCGATCACCGGAACCGGCCGAGCCCCGGCGCGGAGGCCAGGGCTCGCCAAAGGGTGCCGCCTGCGTCCCACCGTGAGAGGTTGGGGCGCGCAGGTTCGCCTGGAGCGCGTTACCTTCCTACCCAGCCCATGCTCTAGCCCCGTGCCCTGCCTCCCCTCGGCCGGCGCCCGCCCAGCGCCGCCGGCTTCTCCGCCGGCGCCGTACGGTCGGGAGCCAGCTCGTCCAGCGGAATGCCGTCGAGCTTCGGCTCTATCTTCGACAGGTCCAGCCCGAACCGCTTCAGGATGGTCGGCGTCACGTCCATCCGGTTGCCGTTGCGGTTGACCGTCTTGTCGTTGGTGGCCAGGAAGACATAAGGCGCATAGGAGTGGCCCTTCGCGCCCTCGTTGAACCCATGATCAGCCGTCACGTAGACCAACGTCTGGTCGTACAGCCCCAGCTCCTTGAGCTTGGCAATGATCTTGCCGGTCCACTCGTCGTCGGACTTTATGGCGTCCGTGTACTCCTGGGAGTTCTCGCCAGAGGCGTGGCCGGCGTGGTCCGGCTCGGCGAAGTGGATGAAAAAGAAGAACCGCTGGTCCTTGTACTTCTCCAGGTTCTGGATGGCCGTGGTCCCCACTCTCTCGTTCAGCACCAGCCCATTCAGAAACATATCCATGTGATCCTTGGTGTTGAAGTACGGCTTGCCGGGGAAGCTCACGTAGAGAGCGCCATTCTCCTCGACTATCTGGCCGCCGTCGCGCACAGGCATCCCGGCCTTGGGCTCCGGCACCGTTGCCGGCTGGCCGCCCCTCGTCCGCCTCCTCTGCTGCTGCGCCCAGCGCTCAAAGGGAATCCTCTGCGGGCCATCTGCATCCACATGGCCCTTCTTGCCGATGATGGCTATGGTCACAATGTTATCCGGGCCGAAGAAGGCCTCCAGCCGCTCGAAGACCGTATAGCCCACCGGAATCGGCTGGTACTTGCCGTTGCTGAACACCCCCGACTTCTCCGGCACGTAGCCCGTGAGTATCTGCGTCCAGCCCGCCTTGGTGTCGGTGGCGCCGGCGGTGACATCCATGTCCACCAGTGCGCCCTCTTTGGCCAGCGCCATCAGGTTGGGCACCTCGTTGCGGGCTATCATCTCCTTCAGGTGGTCCCGCTGCGCGCCGTCCCAGCCAATCAGCACGATACTCCTGGGCGCTTGCTGCGCCACCGCGCAGCTCGCCAGGCAAGAGGCAGCGACCAGTGCAGCGACCAAGCAAAGACGCAGCGACTTCCGGGAAACCATGACACTTCTCCTCCTTGGGAGAGCTCGCACGACCGGCTCGCAGGAACCGGTTCGCGGCTTGTGCTGGGCGCCCCTCGGCCCTAGCTGACAGACGCTGTTAGGGCTTTCTCCATTCCCTGCTCTTTCCCTCTAACCCACAGGCAAAGTGCGCAGGCCGCACGCACAGCCCGCGGGCCCCAGGGGTGCGCCTGGCTCAGAAGCCGATCTCGCTGACCGTGCATACCTCGATGATCCTGGTCTCTCGCCGTAGCAGAGCCTCGGCCAAGTGGGGCAGCGCCGCCCAGTAGACGCCTACGGCATAGACCAGCGCCAGGGGGGCGGTGAGCAGATACAGTAGGGGATTGCTCAGGAGGTAGGGTGCCACGAAGCCGCCCACTACCGGCAGGGCGGCGAGCATCGTGCCCTGGAAAATCAGCGACTTCATAACCGACGTGGCGCAGCCCTTCTCCATGCCCTGAGCGTAGGGGTTCTCCCCACGCGCAGGGATGCGCATGGGATAGTACACCGAGCCGACGTTGCCCCCGGCGATGAGCAGCACGATCACAGCATAGACGAAGGGCAGTATGGTAGCTGCATAGTGCAGTTCATGCCGCCAGGCGGCAGCGATGCCGACACCCACGGTGGCAGGCAGGGCGGTGATGAGGAAGGTGAGGGCGTTCTTGCCCAGCAGAATGGTGCGCCGGTCGGCCGGGAACAGGAACAGCAGGCTGAGCCCGGCCCGATCGAAGCCGAACGTGTTCATGGCGAAGCTGGAGCCGGCAAACAGGCACATGAGCCCCACGGAGGCCGGGAAGTAGGGCCCGCTGGGCAGGAGGTTGCTGCGCGCGACGACCACCAGCCAGATGGCGGGCGCCAGCAGGGCCAGCAGCAGCGACTTCATCTGCGGCTCACGCCACAGGTAGCGCAGCTCCTTGACCAGCACGGCTTCCATCTGGGGCGAAAGCAACCTCGGCAGCCACCGGCGATGCGCCCCCCGATGCGCCTCTGGCGGCCGAGAGCGCACTCGATAGCTGTCCACGATCTCCCCCTGGTACACCCGCTGCATGACGTGCCCGCCCAGCCACAGGCTGGCGGCGGTGACGGCCAGCAGCAGGCCCGTAAAGGCCATGAAGGCCGCATAGTGCTCCGCAGCCGCCTCCTGGATAGCCCGCGCGGCCAGGCCGCCCGGAGTGTAGATGAGGTAGCGGGAGGGCTCCAACTGGGACAGCTTGGGGGCAGCGAAGTAGCCCCTGCCAACCAGGGCCTGGATGGCGAGGTAGATGCCGATGCCGATCATGGGCGCCAGCACCGTGGCGATATCCTGGAAGCGCCGGCTGCGGAGCATGCCTAGCAGCAGAACCAGCACCGTCAGGCCCAAGGCCAACGTATGCACCAGAAAGATGGCCAGGACCACCACAGTCAGCAACGGCGCCGCTGGGGTCCAGGCGAAGCCGAGCACGACCACCGCAAAGATGGGCAGCAGAAACAACGTGGGCACATCCAGAAACGCGCCCAGCAGGGCTCCCAGGAACATGCGCAGCCGGGGGATGGGGAAAATGAGCTGCTTGCTGATGTCGTAGGTCTCGGTCACCGAGAAGCCCAACACAGGCGCCAGCAGCCAGACCAGCCACACTCCGGCCAACGATATGTACAGCAGCTCCACGGCAATGGGCTGGGGTCGAGTGAGGAAGGCGGCCAGCAGGGCCAGGGAGACGAACAGCACGGCCGGGCCCAGAAAGCAGAACACCATCGCTACCAGCCAGATGAGCCGCGCGCGACTGCGCCGGTAGGAGGCGGTGGTCAGCTTCCACTTGAGCCAGATGAGGGCTTTGAGCTGATCCAACTCAGCTCCTCCTGGGGCGCCTCGGCGCCTACCAATCGCAGGAACACATCCTCCAGGCCGGCCTCAGCCTCCAGCCCCGCGGCGGCGGCCAGCTCCGGCAGCGTCCCCTCGGCCACGATGCTGCCGCGGTTGATGATGGCCGCCCTGGTGGTAAGCCGCTCCACCACTTCCAGCACGTGCGAGCTGAAGAAGATGGTCGTGCCGCGCTCCCGCAGCCGGAACAGGACGTTGCGGATGGCCCGGGAGCTTACCGCATCAATGCCGGTGAAGGGCTCGTCCAGGAAGAGCACCTTGGGATCGTGGATCAGCGCCGCGGCCAGCGCCGTCTTCTTCTTCATGCCTTCGCTGTAGTCCACGATCATCTTGCCGCCCGCTTCCTCCAGCTCCATCAGCGCCAGCAGCTCCTCAGTGCGGCGCCGACTCTCCTCCCGGCCCAGGCCATACATGATGCCGGCGAACTCGATGAACTCCGGGGCCGTCAGCCGCTCGTAGAGGTTGAGTTGCTCCGGCAGCAGGCCGACCCGGGCCTTCACGCTCAAGGGGTCCTGGGTCACGTCATAGCCGGCTACGGTGATGCGGCCGTAGGTAGGCTTAAGCAGCCCCACGATCATCTTGATGGTGGTCGTCTTGCCCGCGCCGTTGGGGCCCAGAAAGCCGAACAGCTCCCCCTCGGGGACGTACAGGCTGATGTCGTTGACCGCCCGGAAGCCGCCAAATTCCTTGGTCAGATGCTCCAGGATTACGCTCCACTGCGGGGCCATGTCTCAACACCCTGGCGACCAAAAAAGCGCGGCGGCCTTCGCCGGCGCGCGCCGCGCTCCCGGATCGGTGCGGCACCTGCTGCTAGTAGCCTGCGGGCCGGGGCTTGCCGGTGCCAGCTTTGCCCTCTCCCTCGGCCCCTTGGGTCGCGTCCCTCACGTTGTACTGCCGGTTGTACTCGCGCAGTTCGTAGACTTTGACGCCCTCATCGGTCCCGGCTATGACCTCGCTGCTCCGCCCTGTGGACAGGTAGCCCAGCCCCCCAGCTGGGTGGCTCACGGTCACATCGTTGATCTTGGGCCCCGCCTGCTTCTCCTGGGCCGCGGCCGCCACCGCGCCCTGCGGCGGCACCACAGCAATATGCCAGATCAACAGGCCGGCCACACCGGCCAGCACAACCGCCAGTGCCCACAGGGCCACATCACGCCACGACCTGCGCATATCCACTCACCTCGGACCTGTCCGCCTACGGGCATTATAGGCCTGCTGGCGGTCCGTTGTCAAATCGCCGCGCTCCAGGTCCAGCAGCCGCTGCTTCCACGCCAGGCCTCCACCAAAGCCGGTCAGCGCGCCACCGGCGCCGACCACGCGGTGGCAGGGGATGATGATCGCGACGGGGTTGCGGCGCAGGGCTTGGCCCACCGCCCGCGCTGCCCGTGGGCAGCCAACGCGCCGGGCTATCTCGCCGTAGGTGGCCGTGTGACCGTAGGGAATGGCGCAGGTGGCCAGCAGCACCTGCCGCTGAAAGCCCGTGAGCCCCGACAGGTCCACGGGGACGGTGAAGTCCAGACGCTCTCCGCCAAAGTAACGGCGCAGCTCGCGCTCAGCGGCCCGCATGACACCCCGGGGTGCGCGCAGCCAGGCGCCATTGGCCCCCGCAGTGCGCAGGGCCTCCCGCCAGGTCCGCTGCGGGAGCCCACAGCGACACAGCCCTCGCTGGGTGACCTCCACGAAGACCCAGCCGGCCTGGGTTGGGAAGGCGTAGCGCATGTGCCTCTGGACTGGCAGCAACAAGCCGACCCCGACCCCTCGAGCGCCCCGAGGGCGCCGCTGAAGGCGGCGCTCGGGGGGTCGGGGTCGCGGCTCGTGCTGGATGGGGGCGGCCGTGCTACTGCTTCAGCCGCACCGTAACGACGTCGCGCATCAGCTCTCCGCCGACCACGCGGCCGATGCTGAAGACCACGTGGCGGCCCTGCTGAGCCTGCTCCATCTTGGTCTGGAAGTCGGGGGCATCGGCCACCTGCTTCCCGTTCACCTTGAAGATGATCTCGCCTTGCGACAGGCCCGCGCGGGCCGGGCTATCGCCCTTGACCTCGGTGATGACGACCCCACCCTGGCCCTCCAGCTTGAGCGCTTGGGCCTGCTCCTGGGGCAGGGCTTGGACGCTGATGCCCAGGGCGGTAACGCCGCCGGCCTCCGCTTCCTTGGTGGGCTTCTCGGCGACGGCGGTGCCCAGGTGCTCCGTTGGTGGTTCGCCCAAGGTCACGGGCAACGTCTTCTCGGTCTTGGTGACATTGCCGCGCTCATCAACGCTGTTGCGTACCACCACGGCGTCCACCGTGCGGCCGGGCGGCGTGGACATCACGATGTTCTCCAGGTCCTCCGTCTGCCCGATGTCCCGGCCGGCGAACTTGATCAGGATGTCCTCGGGGGCTAGGCCCGCCTTGCCCGCCGGCGAGTCCTTTTCCACATCCACGATCAGCACCCCGCGGTCCTCGCGGAAGAACTCCCGGTCCTCTGGGGTGGGCTCCCGGTAGCGAATGCCCAGGTAGCCGCGCGCCACGTGGCCGCTCTGGACGAGCTGGGCCACGACCTCCTTGGCCTTGTTGCTGGGAATGGCAAAGCCGATGCCGGCGCTCTTGGGCACCAGGCTATCGGACTGGATGGCCACGTTGATGCCGATGACCTCGCCGCGCATGCTAAGCAGCGGCCCGCCGCTGTTGCCGGGGTTAATGGCCGCATCGGTCTGCAACAAGTCGCTGACGCGCAGGTAGTCGGTCTCGCCCGGGATGGCGCGGTGTTTGGCGCTGAGAATCCCCAGGGTCACCGTCCAGCCCTGGCGGAAGGGGCTGCCAATCGCCATGGTGAAGCTCCCAATCTTCGCCGTTTCCGAGTCCCCCAGGGCCAGTGTGGGCAGGTCCTTGGCGTCTATCTTGATGACGGCCAGCTCGGTCTTCTTGTCCGTGCCCACCACCTGGGCCCGGAAGCGCCGCTTGTCCAGCAGCGTCACCCAGATGTTCTCCGCCCCCTCCACCACGTGGTTGTTGGTCAGAATGTAGCCGTCCGGCTTGATGATGAACCCCGTGCCCAGGCTGGCTACCGGCGTATCAGGGCTCTCACGCTGCGGCAACTCGGGCGGGCCCCCGGGGAAGAGCCGCTTCAGCATCTCCTCCACGTCGGGACCCACCCTCGGGGCCACCCGCTCCGCCTCGATGTTGACCACAGCCGGGCGCGCGCGCTCGGCGAGGGAGGTCACAGCGTTCTCCACGGCGCTTAGCGCCTCGGGAACCTGCCCGTTGGCCCGAGTGCTGGCTGGATGGTACCACACCACCGTGATGACGACGCCCACGATGATGCTCAGCAGGATCAGTATCAGATGCGAATGAACGTGCTTACTGTCTGGTACGCGCGTGCTCATGCGTGAAGCTCCTCCTTGACCTTTCTCTCGTGCCTGACCTCAAGGCTTTGCCCTTAGACGCCCCAACGCCCCGGCCAGTTCGCGCCAGGACTGTCTGCCAGCCTACAAAGCCTCGTCCAGCTTGGCGGTCAGTGTCTCCTCCGGCATATAGCCGATGAAAGTCTGGGCTACTTGGCCCTCCTTGAATAGCAACAAACTTGGGATGCTGCGGATTCCATAACGGCCCGCCAATTCTTGCTCCTGGTCCACATCCACCTTGCCTACTGTGAGCCGGCCCACGTACTTCTCGGCCAGGGCCTCTACCACCGGCGCCACCATCTTGCACGGCCCACACCACTCCGCCCAGAAGTCCACCAGCACGGGGAGCGCCGATTCCAGCACTTTGCTGTCGAACTCGTCCTTCGTAAGATGCAGAATCTCGGCCATTAAGCCGCCCTCCTGGACACCGACCATCTCAGCTGACTGCCCGCCGAGAGGTAAGCCTGTCGGCAGGCAGGCCGGCCCCATTATAACGGATGCGCCCGGCCGAATCAAGCCTCTGCGCTCCCCGCTCCACCAGGGCCCATATACCCGCCTGTGCGAGCCTTGATGCGGCGTATATGCCAGCTTCCTCGGGGCCAGCCATCAAACCAGAGCCGGCCCGGCAGCGCTGCCGGGCCGGCGGAAGAAACTGAGCCTCTTCTAACGCCTTACCACGTTAGATGGTACGTGTTCACGTCCCAAGTCGGGTTGGGAACCGGCGTGAGGTCCTGCGGAGGGTCCCCGTAGCGAAAGCGCTGCCAGGTTGAGGCCTTGGCCTCGTGCGTGGCGTTCATGGGCGGGTACGGATAGGACCCATTCGTATAGTCGTCCCAGATCACCTCGGTGTCGTCGGCAGAGAGGTCGTATGACCCACCCCACGTCTGCAGCAGTTGGCTCTGGCGGAAGAGGTTGATCTGCCAGCTCAGAGTCCCCGTGGGATCGCCAAGGTCGCGCGTAAAGGTTCCCTTGTGCCAACCCTTGAACAGAACCTAACAGGGGGTCTGGAAGCTCTGGCCGTCGTCTGGATCCTGGACCTCGGCCAGATGCGTCGTGAACATGAGGGCGGCGTTTGCGTGAGCCGCCAACCCCAAGAATGCCAACGCTACAAGCCCAACGCCTGCGGACCATTTCATCATCTCCACCTCCTATCGTGCTCGCGGGGGAGGCACGGGATCGGATGACGCCACGCCTATCAACCATACTCGCCCCGGGAGGGGCTTTGCCCGGAGCCGGATACGCACGCCTTGGGGTCCCGGCGGTTCGGTGTAGATGAGGTTGAAACGGCCGTCGCGAAATGCGTGCGCCAGCTCGGCGGGGTAACGTCCCCGGTCGCCACGTCGGCCCTGGTACAAGTAGTGGTAGGCGATCAGACGCACAGCTTTGCGCACGTCTTCTGGCAGCTTGTCAGCAGCGAGCCCCTGCTTTTGCTGTACCTGTCTCTGCTGTTCAGGGCTCAGGGAATGCCACAGAGCGCTGCCCACCACTGCCAGTTGACGCGTTTCCTTGCTGCCGCGGTCCGGGCTGGGGAACCCCCTGTCTTCCAGCTTCTGGGTCTCCTCTTCCAGCTGCTTCTCGACCTCCTGAGGCTCGGGAATCCCCTCGATGTTCTCGGGCTCGTCCGCGGGGTCAACTACTGGGGCTTTCGGCAGCGTCTGAGCCGACGCTTGGACAGCCAGACACAGGAGGGCTACCAGGGGAAACAGAAACCAAGCACTTCTCACAGAACTCATCACCTCCTCGCGGTGTTTTCCATGCCAGTAAACCGATGACGACTTCCCGAGGCGCCGCAGCCAGCAGCTTCAGAACCTCCAACTCCCGAGGGGACAACTGCGTCTTCCAGGCCTGCTCCATCACCTCCCTCCTGGACAGCGACCATCTCAGCTGATTGCCCGCCGAGAGGCAAGCCTGTCGGCAGGCAGGCCGGCCCATTATAGCGGAATCGCATCGCCGAATCAAGGCTGGCCTCTTCAGACTCTATGCCCCGCCTGGCCAGCCCTGTTTGTGGCGCAGGCCACGGTTGCCGCGCCAGCCGGATGCGGCCGCCAGGGAAGGAACTCGGCCTTCCCTCGCGGAAAGGCGCATATCGGCCCTGCGGCCCGTAGTAAGGAGGAGCATCCCGTGTCCACCCTCGTCTTGACGGCCATTCTGAGCGGCCTGGCAGCCCTGTGAGCAGCCACCTGCGGGGTGGTCGCCCTGCTGAGCCGCGGTAAGCCCCAGGAGCGGGGCCTGCGCGTGACGCACTGCGTCATCGGCGGCCTGGCGGCGGCTCTTGCCGTCGCAGTTGCCATCATGGTCGTGCTGCAACGCTAGCCCGCGAGCAAGCTCACAGACGCAGTGGGCGCTTTCGCGCTATTCACTGACGCTTGGGGCCGTCGCTGGGAAGGCGTCGGGCAAGAATGCCCGACCTACGTAGGTCGGCCATTCCTGGCCGACAGACCTGACTAACAGACTGAAAGGACCGGGCTCCCGCTCATGCAATACCGTGCCCTCGGCAACACCGGCGCTACTGTCAGCGTACTTGGCTTCGGCGCCATGCGCCTGCCCAGAAAGAACGGCAAGTACGACGACGACTACTCGGTGCAGCTCATACACAAGGCCTTTGAGAACGGCGTCAACTACCTGGACACCGCGCCGGGCTACTGCGACGATCAAAGCGAGCGCATCTGCGCCCTGGCCCTCAAGGGCTGGCGCGACAAGGTGTATCTGTCCACCAAGAACGGCTGCGGCGGCGACCCCTCGGGCAAGAACTTCCGCGAGCGCCTGGAGAAGTCCCTGAAGGCCCTGGAGGTGGACTGCATTGACTTCTACCAGTTCTGGGGGCTGAATCTGAAGGGCTGGCAGGAGAACATCCTCGCCCGGGGCGGCCCGCTGGACGAGGCTAAGAGGGCCAAGACCGAGGGGCTCATCAAACACATCTGCTTCAGCTACCACGACAAGCCCGAGAACGCCCTGCCCATCCTGGACAGCGGCGAGCTGGACTGCATGACCATCCAGTACAATATCATGAACCGCGGCAACGAGCTGCCCATCGCTCACGCCTACGAGAAGGGCATCGGCGTGGTGGTCATGGGCCCCGTCGGCGGCGGCATCCTGGGCACGCCGAGCCCTACCATTGCCTCCCTGGCACCCAACGTGGAGTCCACGGCCGAGATGGCCCTGCGCTTCGTATGGTCCAACCCGGCGGTGAGCACAGCCATCTCCGGCATGAACCACATGAGCCAGGTGGAGGAGAACCTGCACACCGCCGACCTGGCCGAGCCCCTTTCCGCCCAAGAGCGGGCGCAGGTGCTGGCGCAGCTTGAGGAGTTCAAGCGCCTGGGCGAGAAGTTCTGCACCGAGTGCGGCTATTGCATGAAGTGCGAGCAGGGCGTGGACATCCCCAAGAACTTCCACCTGTACAACTACGCCAATCTCTACGGCCTGGAAGACTGGGCCCGCCGCGAGTACGCCCGGCTGGAGGGCAAGGCGGAGCTTTGCACCGAGTGCGGCGTCTGCGAGCCCAAATGCCCGCAGAACATCCCGATCATTGACCAGCTCAAACAGGTCCGCGCGCGTTTCGGCGAGTCCTGACCTATGTAGGGGCGGGGTTCACCCCCGCCCACGCTGTTTATGGAGTGCAACATCTCCAGATGTTGCAGAGGCCGTTCGTAGGGGCGGGCTTCACGCCCGCCCGGCGTGCGGAATCAGGCGATTCTGCACTCCACATCCGAGGTGTGCAATGAAGATCTGCATGGCCGTTACGGGCCTGACCACCGCCTGCCTGCTGCTGTCGGCAACTCAGGTATGGGCACAGGCGCCTGAATCCCCCCTCAAGACCCTCCGCCCCGGCCATCCTCGGCTCATACTGCTGGATGAGGACCTGCCGCGGCTGCGCCAGCTCATCAAGCAGGACAAGCTGGCTGGCCAGTACTACCAGAGCCTGCGCAAGCAGGCCGAGGGGCTGCTCGGGGCTCCGACAGTCGAGTACAAGCTGGAGGGCCCGCGCCTGCTGGGGCAGAGCCGCCGCTGCACGGACCGCGTCTACACGCTGGCCCTGATATACCGGCTCGATGGCGACGAGCGCTTCGCCGCCAGGGCCGTGAAGGAGCTGCTGGCGGCAGCCAACTTCCCCGACTGGCATCCCTCCCACTTCCTGGACACCGCCGAGTTGGCCCACGCCTTCGGCATCGGCTACGACTGGCTCTACGGCTACATGAGCCCGGAAGACAGAGCCACCATGCGCACGGCCCTGATCGAGAAAGGCCTGAAGCCTGCCCAGCTTTCCTACGAGGGCAAAGAGCGCTACGGCTGGTGGGTGCGGGCCACCAACAACTGGAACCAGGTGTGCAACGGCGGCATCGGCATCGGCGCCCTGGCCATCGCCGACGAGGAGCCGCAGTTGTGCGAGTTCATCTTGTCCCAGGGCCTGGCCAGCATCCGGCGGCCCATGGTGCGCTTCGCGCCCGACGGCGGCTGGGACGAGGGGCCCGGCTACTGGAACTACGCTACCAGCTTCAACGTGTACTTCCTGGCAGCGCTGGAGACCGCGCTGGGGACCGATTCCGGCCTGGCTGACATCCCCGGCTTCTCCAAGGCGGGCGACTTCCGGCTCCACTTCTGCGGCCCGCTGGGGCAGACGTTCAACTTCGCCGATGCCGGCAGCGGGGCGGGCCGCGCCGCGCAGATGTTCTGGTTCGCCCGGCGCTTTGACCGGCCCCTCTACGCCTGGCACGAGCGTCATGCCTCCGGCGGCCCAGGCGCTCACGACCTGATCTGGTTCGACGCTCGCGGCGACGGCCCGAAGGCGTCGGGCCTGGCTCTGGACGCCCTGTTCCGTGGCGTCGAGGTCGCCTTCTTCCGCAGCGCCTGGGAAGACGCCAACGCTATCTTCGTGGGCTTCAAGGGCGGCAACAACGGCGCCAACCACAGCCATCTGGACCTGGGCACCTTCGTTCTGGACGCCCTCGGCCAACGTTGGGCGCTCGACCTGGGCGGCGACGACTACAACCTGCCCGGCTACTTTGGGGCGGAGCGCTGGACGTACTACCGCCTGCGCACCGAGGGGCACAACACCCTCGTCCTCGCCGGCGGCAATCAGGCCACGACCGCCAACGCGCCCCTGCTCGCCTTCCTGAGCACTCCCGACCGGGCCTTCGCCGTGGCCGACCTCTCTCCAGGCTACGCCGCCAAGGCCAAGCGCGTCTGGCGGGGGCTGGGCCTTCTCGAGCGACAGCACGTGCTCATCCAGGACGAGATCGAGGCCGAGCAGTCCGTCGAAGTCGTCTGGGGCATGCACACGAAGGCCCAGATAGCGCCCGCCGGAGCGACCGCGACGCTCTCGCTGGGCGAGGCGCGGATGCTGGCCCGCATCGCCGAGCCGGCGGGGGCCCGCTTCGAGGTCCTCTCGGCCAACCCGCCCCCGCCTCAGGCGCAGCAGCCCGACGTCCACAAGCTGGCCATCCGCGTGCAGGCCCAGGCCGGCCAGACACGCATAGTAGTGCTCCTGTCCCCGTATCCGGCCGGCACGGCCGCACCAGCCTACCAGCCGGCGATCACCCCGCTGGAGCAGTGGGTAGCGGCGAAGCAGGCTCCCTAGCGCCGGACATGAGGCCGGCAGGTCAGGTCCGCTCCCCGGCGGAAGTAGGTGTCGCGGCCTCGCTGCGCGTGCCCGAGGCCCGCGATGGCCCGGCAACCGGAAGGGAGGCAGGAATCGTGAGGTCCGCATATCGCCTGCTGCTGACCGCTGTCGTGCTGGTTTGGGCGCTCGCCTTGAGCGGCTGCATGAAGGACCTGGTCGTGATCCACGTAGAGCCGGATGGAAGCGGCCAAATCCACGAGACCCTGGAGTTGAACACCGAACTGACTGACCTGGCCGTCGAGGGAGTGGCAGGGGCACTTGGCGGACAGCCCGGAGAGAAGACGGAAACGCCCGCCATCAACTGGCAGGAGTCGGCCCGCCAAAGGGCCAGCCAGTACGGCCCCGGTGTAGTGTTCATGGACGCGACGGAAGACAAGCAGGAAGGCTGGTGGATAGGGAAAGCAGTTTACAGCTTCAGCGATGTCACGAAACTCAATCCACCGCAGCCGCAGCAACAGGCGGAGGCAGCGCCGCCCGGCGACATGAACTTCAATATCGGTACCGAACACGTCCTGCTTCTCGGCAACTTCGACCTGAGGCGCCTGGACGATGCTACCTCCGAACTGACCATACGGATGCCGCCGCCGAAGGAGGAGAAGCCCACCGAGAAGCCGGAGGAGCAGGCCCAGGAGGGGGCTCCGGGCCCGGAGGAGCCGCCACTGGAGTTCTTCAAGCAGATCTTCAAGGGCATGGAGATGGGCGTTGCGGTCGAGTGCGGGCAGGAGGTGCTCGCTAGCAACGCAACCTATCGCGAGGGCAACCACGTCACGCTGCTGCACTTGTCCTTCGATGAGATCATGGCGCTGTTGGGAGACCCGGCCAAGCTGAAGCAGCTGGAGCAACTCATGCCAGAGCCCAAGAACCTCCAGGAAGCACAGGAGGCCCTGCGGCATATCGAAGGCGTCAAGATCGAGATACAGCCTGAAGTGACCGTGAAGTTCAGGTAGACGGCGCTGAGCCGGCGCAGCAGGCATTCCTGCGGGCGCGGGCACTGGCCTGCCCGGCGGTGCTTTCGGCCTTGGCAGCAGTTATGATACCCGCATGAGCTACCAGCGCGGCTGGGCGGCGCTGCACCTGGACATGCCGTCCACCATCCCCCACACCGAATACTGCTCGCACCCACGGCTGGTCAAGCACGTCACCGGCCTCGACCCCCGTGAGGACGGCACCGCCTGGGCCAGGTTCTTTGAGCTGACCGACTACGACCTGTTGTGGAGCACCAACGACGGGCCGGGCTGGCAGGGGCGCACCACCAACATGGGACACGCCGTCTTCGAGGAGGGCGGCACCGACTACGACGATAACGTGTACTGCCCCTTTGCCACCCCCGAAGAGGTGCTGGAGTTCGATCCCGTCGAGGAGTACGGCCTGCCAGACATCGCCGAACGCGCCGCGTTCTTCGAGCAGGCCTACCAGAACGGCCAGCGGGGCTACCCCACGCTGGTCTTCACCGGCGGCTACTACAAGACGCTGTTCTCCGCCTGCATTCAGGCCTTCGGCTGGGAGATGTTCCTCACGGCCGCGCCGCTGGACTACGAGCGCTTCGATCGCGTTCTGGAGGGCTTCTTCCGCCTCTCTATGGCCAACTTCGAGGCCTGGGCGCAGACCAGCGCGCCGGTGTTCATCTGCCACGACGACATGGTGTGGACCCAGGGCGCTGTGTTTCACCCGGATTGGTACAGGCGCTGCCTCTTCCCGCGCTACCGCAAGCTCTGGAGCGTGCTCAAAGAAGCCGGCAAGCTGGTCCTCTTCTGCTCCGACGGGGATTACACCGAGTTCGTGGACGACATTGCCGAGGCTGGCGCCGACGGGTTCATCTTCGAGCCGCTGACCAGCCTGGAGCTGGTGGTCGAGCGCTACGGGCAGACCCACGTCATCATCGGCAACGTGGACACCCGCATCCTCACCTTCGGCACGCGCGACCAGGTATACGCCGAGGTCAAGCGCTGCGCCGACCTGGGCCGCAACTGCCCCGGCTACTTCTTCGCCGTGGGCAACCACATCCCCCACAACGTCCCCCTGGGGAACGCGCTGTACTACCTGGAGCTGATCCAGGAGCTAGGCCGGCGCTAAGGCCGTCGCTGCCTCCCGCCGTTGATGCCGCTTGTACGAGGGGCGTCCCGCCCCGACGAGTCGTTGCGCCGCTGTGGGTAGTCGCACACTTCAGTGTGCGGGGGGTGGACAGCGGCGGCGACCTTCCACGGCGTTCGACTTCGGCGGGCGTAGGCCCGATGTTGCACAGGCCGTTCGTAGGGGCGGGCGTAAAGCCCGCTCCTACCCAGGCACCAGCTTCACCGTCTGTATCTCAAACCGCCCAAACGTTAGCTTGACCTGCGTGCTCTGGACAGGCAGCTCCTCCATCACGCGCTCCAGCAGGTCGCACAGGTGGGCCTTGGCGCTGGGCATGGCCGTCTCCAGCGTGGCTTTGGTGGGCCGGCCCCAGCATTCGTAGAGCCGGACGATGACCGCCTCTTCGTCCTCCGCGCGCTTCACCGCCTCGATGACAACGTTAGGTTGGCTCACGCGGAACCAGGACAGGCTGGCGGGCTCCGAGCCGGCGTGCTGCGTGGTCGGCACCACACGGATGGGCACGTTGAACTGATAGCCCTCGCGGATCACGTTGGACTGATACAGGTCGCCCAGGTGAGGCAGAAGGGCGTAGGTGAAGTGGTGCAGGCCCATGTCGGCCTGGTCGTCGGGCTCCTTGGGGGAGCGCAGGAGGTTCAGGTCGAGCACGTTGCCCAGGACCTTGTGCCCGTACTTGCAGTCGTTGAGCAGGGCCACGCCATAGCCGGGCTCGGAGAGGTCGGCCCACTTATGCGCCACCACCTCGAAGCGCGCCATGTCCCACGAAGTGTTGCGGTGGGTGGGGCGGCTGAGGTGGCCGTACTGAATCTCGAACCTGGCCTGCTCGCAGCGCACGTCCACCGGGAACGAGGTGCGCAGCATCCGGTCCGCCTCGTGCCAGTCCACCTCAGTCACGAACTCCAGCCGGCGGCTGCCGGCGGCCAGCCGCACCTCCTGCCTGATGGTGGAGTTGGGCAGCTTGTAGTGGTAGATGAGCGACGCCCGCAGCGGCCCCCGCTCGCCAACGGAGGCACCCGTCAACTCCGCCTCCAGCGGCGGCTTCTCCTCGTAGAAGATGTCCACGTCCCAGGCATCCCAGGTCACCGGCCGGTCCTCGTACAGGGCCAGGACGTTGCCCACCTGCCCCTCGGCCAGCACCTCGCGCCTGGCCTCCTTGTCGTAGAGCCGGCACAGGTTGCCTCCCTGGTCGAACTCGGCCAGCAGCAGGTCGTTCTCCAGCCGCCCCTCGACGCGGCTCGGGGTGGCCCTTCCGGCGACCCTGAGCTCGCCGAAGGGCCGCCTCTCCCCCACCTCAACGGTGCTGCTGGGCGCAGGCGCTGGCTCCTCTGCCGACGGCCCCATCCGCACCAACAGCACGGTGCGCCCCATAGAGGGCACGGCGCCAAGGGCAAGCGCTTGCAGCCCGTCTCCGTCCTGCACGATCTGATGCGGCAGCGCATTGCCGTTCGCATCGTAGACACCGACTGAGTCTTCCCCCTCTTGCAGGGGAATGGCGATAAGCTCCTCGCGATCCCAGGACAGCGAGTTGAGGGCGAGCACCGGCCGCCCCTCGCCCCTGGTGTCGGCGCGCTCGGCCAGGCGCTGAGCGGCCTGGTCGAACAGGTCCCCGCTCTCCGCTGCGATCTGCTCGTACTGCCGGCGGCTGTCGCGGTAGACCCAGTTGATGGACGAGCCGGGGATGATGTCGTGGAACTGGTTAAGCAGCACCAGCTTCCACAGCCGGTCCAGGTCCGCGGCGGGGTAGCTGGGCAGGTCCAGAGCCGACAGGAACTCCACGTCGCGCAGCCCCAGCTCGCAGCGCCGGTTCATCAGCTTGCTGTAGGCCTGCGTGGTCAAGGTGCCCCGGTGCAGCTCCAGATACAGCTCGCCGCTCCAGACTAGCAGGTCGTCAATGGCGGCCTGTGCTTGGGCGAAGAACGTGCGCGCGGGCTCCTGGGTCACCCGGGGCAGCTCCTCGCAGTTCCGCGCGCGCTTGATCAGCTCCAGTTGATGCCGCGAGGGCCCCCCGCCGCCGTCACCGAAGCCAAACAGGTAGATCCACCGGTCGGTGCGGTCCTTCTCGGCGAAGCTGCGCGACGAGTAGATCAACTGGCCCGGGGTACAGTCGCTGTTGTACGTGTCGGCAGGCGGGAAGTGGGTGAAGACCCGGCTGCCATCTATCCCCTCCCACAGAAACGTGTGGTAGGGGAAGCGGTTGAACTGGTTCCAGGAGATCTTCTGGGTCAGGAAGTAGGGGCAGCCGGACTTGCGCAGAATCTGCGGCAAGGCTGCTGAGTAGCCGAACACGTCGGGGAGCCACAGGTTGTCCACCTCGAGGCCGAACTCCTGCTGGAAGAAGCGCTTGCCGTGCAGGATCTGCCTGACCAGCGACTCGCCGCTGGTGACATTACAGTCCGCCTCCACCCACATGCAGCCTTGGACCTCCCAGCGCCCGCCGCGCACGGCCTCCTTGATGCGCTGGTAGAGGCCGGGGTAGCCCTCTTTGATGAAGGCGTAGAGCTGCGCCTGGCTGGCGCCGAAATGGTACTCGGGGTACTCCTCCATCAGCCGCAGCGCGCTGGCGAAGGTGGAGCGGATCTTGCGCACCGTCTCCCGCAAGGGCCAAAGCCAGGCCACGTCCATGTGCGCGTGGCCGATGGCGCTCACCCGGTCGGCCGAGGCGTTCGCCGGCGACTCCAGCACCGCCCGCACCACCTCCCCGGCAGCCGCGACCTCCTCGGGCGTCCCGGCGCCGTAGCGGTTCAGGGCCTCGTTGAGCGCATAGCGAACGCGCGCCCGGCGGGGATGGTCCTCGGGCAAGGCGCGCATGAGCTGCCGCAGGAAGCCCATATCGTGGTACAGGTCCCAGCGATCCCGCCGCAGCTTCACCAGCCGCGCCTCGCGCAGGTGGCAGTTGGTCATGTGACGCTGATTGGCGGCGGCCTCCACCAGCAGCGTGACCCGGCGACCAGCGCGCGCGGCCAGCTCCAGGGGCACCATTGCCTTGCGGCTGAACTCGTCTCCGGCGGTCAAGCCCAGCCGCGGCTCGCCGGCTGCATCGAAGACGCAGGCCTCGCTCTGCGTGTCAATGAGGAAGACCACCTCGCTTCCCTCCCACTCCTCCGGCACGCGACCGGTGAACCGGAACCAGGCCGATTCCCAGACCCCGCCCCAGCGCTCACCCAGCTCGATGGGACGCCAGGGGCGACCCTTCAACTCGGCGAACGGGATGGGCTCAGCGTCGTGGGTGAACTCGGCCGTGAGCGGCGCCGAGCCCTCGTACCAGAGGCGCCGTGGGTGGCGCAGGAAGGCGTCAATGCGCTGCTCGGTAAGCTCGGGATGATGTAGCATGGCGTGTCACTCCCTCAGTGCAGGCACAAACACGCGAGGGTTCCCTGCTCAGCCGGCGAAACCTGGTCGGCAACCCTCAGCCTCAATCCCTCTCCTACGAGGAGAGGGGAGCCCCGACTCGTTGCGACCGAAGGTCGCGAGGAGGTCGGGGCGGGATGAGGGCTGCCGCCGACGCAGGTGATAACGCAGGAGGCGCCAAATGCCAGCCATGCCCGAACCCAACTACCGCCCCAGGCCGCCTGTGCGCACCGACCTGAACGTGGGCCTCATCGGCTGCGGGGGCATCGCCCACGCCCACGCACAGGCCTACCAGCGCATGCGCGTGCCTGTGGTGGCCTGCACTGACCTCGTCCAGGAACGCGCGCAGGAGTTCGCCGCCCAGTATGGTGTTCGCCTGGTGGTTGCCACTTACCACGACCTTGTGGCCCTGCCGCAGGTGGACCTCGTTGACATCTGCATGGGGCCGACCGGCCGTCTGGAGATAGTCGAGGCAGCCACGGCCGCGGGCAAGCACGTCATCCTGGAGAAGCCCTTCTCGCACAGCTACCAGGAGGCCGTGCACATGGTGCAGGCTGCTGAGCAGGCCGGCGTCAAGCTCGCCGTGAGCCAGAACAGCCGCTGGACGCCCCACTACCGCGCGGCCACTGACCTCATCCGCAAGGGCGTCATCGGGGAAGTCTTCCAGATGCTGCTGGTCATGTACGGCAGCCAGGAGCGCCACCTGGGTGGCTTCTACCAGACGGTGGACGACTTCATGCTGGTCGAGTGGGCGTCACACCACTTCGACATCATGCGGCAGTGGGCGGGCCGCGCGCCCCAGAAGGTCTCCGCCCAGCTCGACCGGGTGCCTGGCCAGCGCTTCAGAAGCCCGATGGCCGTCAGCGCCCTGCTGGACTTCGGCGATCCCCTGCACGCGGTGTTGCAGCACACCGAGGCAGCCGGCAGCGACCTTGGCGAGAACCTGGTGCGCATTCAGGGCACTCAGGGCGCCATCCGGGGCCGCGATCCATTCGAGGTCTGCATGGCGCCGGCTCGCGACACGTGGCAGCGGCTGGAGCTTGAGGCAGACGGCTGGGGAGACGCCATGTTCGGCTCTCTGGCCGAGTTCATCAACGCCATCGCCGACGACCGCGAGCCCGAGCACAGTGGCCGCGACAACCTCGACACGGTCCGCACCTGCCTGGCCGCCGTCAGGTCCGCCGCCGAGAATGGCCGTCCAGTCACCCTCGACGAGGTGGGCGCACTGCCGTGACCCGGCCGTATTGTACGAGGGGCGTCCCGCCTGCCCTGAGCCCGCCGAAGGGCCCCGACTTGCGCTGGGCCCGGCGCCTTGCCCCCGTGACGGTCTGCCCAACCCGTGGGTATGCCGCTGCCAGGCGAACGCGTGGGAGGCAGCTCCCGCTGCCGACTAGAGGTGGCGAGGACGGAACTGTGGGCAGTCGCAGACCCCCGAGCACCGCCAACCACATCCAGCCGCCCCATCGGCACCTGGAGGTGCCTCCCACACGTTCCGCTCTCCTCTCGACCCAGCAGGGCGAGGCGGGCTAGCCCCCGCCGCTGCTCTCCACTGCCTCAGAACACCACAAACACCCCCTCAAACGGCTCCAGCGACAGCTCGACCACCGTGCGGCCGGCCGCCGTCACGGCCGGCAAGGGTTTGATCTCACCCGTGGTCGGATGCCAGAGCTGCGGCTGACCGGTGGCCCGGAAGTCGAACCGCCGCGTGACCGGCTGATCCAAGCTGTTGGACAGGAAGTAGACGTCCCGGCCCGCCTTGCGACCGGTCACGGTCGCACGCCGGTGGCAGTACATCAGCTCCGGACACGGCTTATCCAGGCGCAGGTCTGGCTCCACGAAGCACCCAACCGCCGCCACCACACCGCCCGCGTCCGGCGCTATCACCACGTTCTGCGCCGACCTGAGCCGCTCGCACAGACGCACGTTGCGGTTCGTCTCCTCCGGGGTCAGGCCCAACTCCGGCAGCGCCTCCGTCACCACCAGCGCGCCGCCCGCTTCCACCAGCTTGGCCAGCTTCGCCAGCGTCTGGGCCGGCATGACATGCGCCCCGGCCAGCACCACACAGCGGAAGCCCTCGCCCTTCACGTTGAGCCGCCCGTCGCCAAGCTTAGCCTCCAGGATGGCCTGGTCGTCGAGGTAGTCGAAATCGAGCTGGCTGCGCAGCAGGTGGTTCGAGGCTGCCGCCAGCGTCCGGTCCACCTGGGCAGCCCGCTCGCCCGGCGGCGCCCAAACCTCAGCGGTCGGGGTATACTGCGCCCACACCGACTGGATGGGGTAGTACACGCCAATGTCCGCCACATGCACGCCGTCGGTCAGCAGCGCACCCAGGCGGCCGATGTGGTCGTTGAAGCGCCGCATCTGCTCCGGCGCCATCTCGTCCAGGCCGTAGTAGGAGGTGACCAGCGTCAGCCCCAGCGCGTACTGCCAGTTGATGGTGCCGAAACGCTGCGCATCGGAGCAAGGCAGCTTGTTGACCCGCTGCACGTGGCTGGAGGTCTCGCTCATGCACTGCCGCGCGCCGGTCATGTGCGTTACCGAGCTGAGCAGCTTGGGGATGGGCAGGTGCCCCGCGCGCACCAGCTCCGTCGGATTCGAGGACAGCATGTCAATGCCCGGCACGTCCATGCGGCGCAGGTCGCGGTACAGGTTCCCCTCCATGCCCGCGTGCCAGATCAGGTTCTCCTCGCATAGGACATGCCCGGAAGCGGCGATGCCGTTGGCGCAGCACCAGTCCTGGATCTGCCCGTAGAAGTTCTCCTCGATCAGACGAGCCACCAGACCCCAGAAGTCCAGCCGCACGTACCTCGAGTCCGCGCGCCTGCCCGCCGAAGCGGCACCGAGCCGCGAAGGCGGGCCGCAGTCCACGAACAGCGCCGGCAGCATGGGGACGACATCGTACCTGTAAGCCCGCCGGAACTCGTCCCGGAAGCTGCGGCTCCAAGGGATGACCGGCAGCAAGCCCTGGTCCTGCTTGAGGTAGACGGTCATCAGCGACGGCTCGTCGGTGAAGATGGCCGCCACGTCCTGCGCCAGCCGCGCGCCCAGGTGGGCCTTGTAGGCCTCGTGCGTCACCTTCAGAAAGTAGGCAGTGGCCTCGCGGTCCAGGATGTTGGGGTAGGGCAGCGTATCGGACACGTTGGCAACGGCGTGGGTCCCCCGGTAGACGCGCTGCACATGAAACGACATCACGGCCCACTTCCCCGCCGGCGCCTGGAAGCGAATGCTGCCATTCCGCACCTGCCCACGCAGGTCAACTGCCCTCTCCAGGTCCCACCCCTCCTCCCCTGCCGGCAGCGCGCAGGCGTAGAGCGGCTGGGCCTCGGTGTACTCATCCGCCGGCAGCTTGTGCACGATCTCCCCTTCGCCCTCGGTCTTGGCCATCACCACGCCCAGAGCACGGTACTCCGGGTGGTCGCGCAGCACGATGCCGCCCGCCTTGAGCGACGGATACCCCTTCTCATCGTAGAGCCAGAAGACCAGCCCAGCGCGCTTGAAGGCCTGCTCCGCCTCCACAAAGACCTGCCACTCCTCCTCGCTCTCCAGGTAGTGGTCGGAGAACTCCACGTTGCCCACGGCGCCGCCGTAGCCGCGCTCGCTCAGGAGCTGAGCCAGCCGTCCGAACCCCGCCTGGGCCTTCAGCCGCGGCCCCAGTTCGTGCACGATTTGCAGCATGCGGAACTCGCGCGGCGGATCGCGGAAAAGCTCCTCCATAGTGCCTCTCTCCGACTGCGCCGCTGCGCCGACGCTCACGGCGCAGCAGGCCAGGATGTGCAATAGCGGGCAGGTCATGGTGGTCCGTTGGTCTCCTAAGGTTGGCTCACCTCCCTTCGCCCCCAGGTGGGCGCAGGCCTTCCGGGTGCCAGGCAGGTGACAGGCCGGCGCCCAGCGAAGTGGGGCAGGGTCCGTTGTAGGAGGGGCGTCGCGCCCCGACTTGGGGTGGAGGTGACTGCCAACGCCAGCCCTGCACCCATCGCGGTGTTTCGCTAGCTTGGCCGCTTGAACACCACATCGCCGCCCTTCGACCAGCTCAGGGTAAACGCGGACGCGGCTCCTACAAGAGGAATGCAACATCGGGGGATGTTGCACTCCAGAAACGAAGGGAGAGACTACGCTTGTCACAAGAGGCCCAGACCGCCGCTAACCCCAACCTCGCCTGGTTCAACGAAGCCCGCTTCGGCATGTTCATCCACTGGGGCGTGTACGCCATACCCGCGCGCGGGGAGTGGGTCATGCACGTGGAGCGCATCCCCAAGCAAGAATATGCCCCCCTTGCCCAGCAGTTCAACCCTGACAACTACCGGCCCGACGAGTGGGTGGCGCTGGCGCAGCAGGCGGGCATGAGGTACATGGTGCTCACCAGCCGCCACCACGACGGCTTCTCGCTCTTCGACAGCCAGGTGTCAGACTTCACCGCACCAAAAACAGGCCCTGGCCGTGACCTGGTAGCCCAATACGTCCAGGCCTGCCGCCAGGCGGGCCTGAAGATCGGGTTCTACTACTCGCTGCTGGACTGGCGCTACCAGGCGTACTGGGACGGCCCCGGGAAGGACCCGCCGGGCTGGGCCAAGCTCACCGACTACGTGCACACCCAGGTCCGCGAGCTGTGCACCAACTACGGCAAGATTGACGTGCTCTGGTACGATGGCGGCTGGCCCTGGAACGCGGAGCAGTGGCGCTCGGGCGAGCTGAACGCCCTGGTGCGCGAGCTCCAGCCCCACATCCTCATCAACAACCGCTCGCAACTGCCCGAGGACTTCGACACCCCGGAGCAGCACATCTCGGCCTCCAGCGCTGGCCGCGCCTGGGAATCCTGCATGACCATGAACGACAACTGGGGCTACTCAGCCGGCGACCACAACTGGAAGAGCACCGAGCAGCTCATCCACAATCTGGCCCGCTGCGCCAGCGGGGCGGGCAACTACCTGCTCAACGTCGGCCCGCGCGCCGATGGGGCCTTCCCCGTGCCCTCGGTGGAGCGCCTGAAGCAGATAGGGGCCTGGATGAGGGTCAACGGCGAGACGATCTACGGCTCACAGCACTGCCCCTTCAGCGGCGGCATGGTCGGCCTGACCACGGCCAAGGGGAACACCGTCTACCTGCACGTGTTCCGCTGGCAACCCGAAGAGCTGTGCATCCCCGGGGTGGCCACCAAGGTGAACTCGGCGCACATCCTGGCTACCGGCCAGCAGGTCGAGGTGAAGCAGATTGAGCAGGGCGGACGGCTGTTTCTGCGCGGCTTGCCGCAGCAGGAACCCGACCCCTACGACAGCGTGATCGTGCTGGAGCTGGACGGCAAGCCGGAGGCGTGCTGACCACCCCGTGTTTCGCTTGTAGGAGGGGCGTCTCGCCCCGACTGCCGTTGTGCGAGGGGCACCCCGCAGCCCAGCGCGCATTGCAATCTGGCCACCTTTGTGCTATCCTGTCCGTGTCGGCCCTGGCGGTTCGGGCGGCCGGGGGCGGGGAGCGGCTGGTGAAGGTCTGCCCACAGTGCGGTTACGAGTACGAGCCGCAGGTGACCACCTGCCCGGAGTGCGCGGTGCCGCTGGTGGAACGGGAGGCGGGCAGCCCTCCGCAGGAGGAGCCGCGTGTCGAGCCGGTCAAGCTGGTGCCCGTCTGCCACGCCGCGACGGAACTCGACCTGGTGCGTGCGCAGTCGGCACTCAAGGATGCAGGCATCCCGTCCTTCGTGCGGTCGTTCCAACTGCCGGCGATGGACGACATGTTTGTGGACCCCTCGGGAGCTTGGGGCGAGCTGCTAGTGGCTGAAGCTGACCTGCCCCAGGCCATGGAAATCATCGAAGTCATCACCACAGGCGAGATCGTGCCAGCGCCGGAACCTGAACCGGCCCCCGGCTCCCAGACAGGCTGCGAGGACGGCTCTCGATGCTGCCCTGGGGCCAACGCATCGGCATAGATCTCGGCACCTCCCACGCGCAGTTCTGCCTACCCGACCACGGCGTGGTGGTGCGCGAGGCCAGCGTAGTGGCCTACACCGAGGGGCACCGACGCCCCGTCGCTGTGGGTGAAGAGGCGCGCCTGCTGGCCGGCAGGGACATCCCCAGCCTGCGGGTGGTGCGGCCCGTGGTGGGCGGCGTGGTCGCCGACTTCGACGCGGCGGTAGACCTGGTGCGCCACTGCCTGCGCAGCGTCCTGGGCCGCCGGCCGCTCTTTTCGCCTACCGCCGTCGCCGCAGCCACCTCCGAATCCACCGGGGTCGAGCACCGCGCTCTGCACGACTGCCTCCGACACGCCGGCTTCGGACGCGCCTACCTGGTCCCCAAGTGCCTGGCAGCGGGCCTGGGCACCGAGCTGCCCATGGACGACGCCAGCACCCGCATGATCGTGGACATCGGCGCGGGCACCACGGACATCGGCATCCTCTCCATGGGCGCCGTCACCGCCACCTACTCCCTGCACTACGCCGGCGACGACCTGGACGAGGCCATCCGCCGCTGGGTCAAGCGCCGGCATAGCACCAGCATCTCCCGCCGCGCCGCCGAGGAGATCAAGCTGCGCGTCGCCGCCGTGGAGCCCGAGCTGGCCCGCGAATCCGGCCGCATCAACGCTCTGGAGGCCAACGGCGTCACGGTGGGCGACCTGGGGCTGCCCGCGCACGAGGTGCCCAAGGTGCTGGCCGCCGCCATTATGCCTATCGTCCGCGAGCTGAACTGGATCCTGGGCAACCTCCGGGCCGAGCGCCGCGCCGAGTTAGCTAACACGGGCCTAGTCCTCACCGGCGGCAGCAGCCTGCTGCGGGGCCTGCCCGCCATGTTCGAAGACAGGCTCCACGTGCCGGTGACCGTCGCCCGCGATCCGCTGAGCTGCACCGTCCTGGGCATCGAATACATCATGGGCAACCTGGAGAACCTGTCCCTGGACGGCCGCCGCTACGCCCGCGCTCCGTCGCCATAGCTATGGCTCGTGCTACGTAGCGAAGTCGCCGACGCTCCGAAGCTATGGCGACGGAGCGCTTCCAGCCTTCGTAGCCGGAGCTACTCCGGCGGAGTAGGCACTTCGCAGAGTAGCAAGCGTCGGCGACTTCTCACCCCTGCGTTGAAGGCACCTCGCGAACTCCACCCAACGCCGCGCCGGCCGCGCATGCAGGTCGAGCAGCCCGGTGGTCTCGCTGCCCTGAGATAGGCAAGGCGCAAGGTCTCGGCGGGCCTCCAGGCGAAACGGTCGCGGTAGCGCAGAGAAGAGCAAAGAGGCAACCCTCACCCTGCGACGCTGCGCATCGCCGCCCCTCTCCCACTGGGAGAGGGGGTTGGGGGTGAGGGCTGCATGCTGCCCCGTGTTTGGGCTTGCGTGGCCAGGAAGCCGGGCCGGCCAGGCGCCGCGAGCCCCCAAGGAGCTGTTACATGCCTGGTGCATCATCCGGGACCGCCCTCACCCGCCGCAGCTTCCTGAAGCGCTGCTCGGCCCTGGCAGTCGCCGCCGCGGGTGCTTTGGAGGCAACTGCGCAGCGGCCCCCGCCCCTCAAGCGCGAGCAGCGGGGCGGGATGTGGTACAGGCGGCTGGGGCGCACGGAGCTGATGATCTCAGAGGTCGGCCTGGGCGGCAGCCCACCGCCCGAGGAGGAGCTGTTCCGGGAGTGCATGGAGCGCGGCGTCAACTATATTGACACCTCGCCCGTCTACAGCAATGGCAACAGCGAGCGCACCATCGGCGCAGCGGTCAAGGGCAAGCGCGACCAGTTCCACATCACCACCAAGGTCCACATCGGCCCGGCGCGCACCAAAGACGATCTGCTGGCGGAGTTCCAGGGCAGCCTGAGCCGCCTGGAGACGGACTACCTGGACGTCCTGATGATCCACGGCGCAGCTAATCCCACCGACCACGCCAACGAGGCCGTCCTGGAGACGTTCGCGCAGCTCGAGCAACAGGGCAAGATCCGCTTCACCGGCCTGTCCTGCCACCAGAACGCTACGAAGGTACTGCCGCCCGCCATTGAGAGCGGCAACTACGACGTCGTCACCGTGGCCTACAACGTCTACGCCGGCAGCAGGGAGCACGAGGGGAAGGCCTACGACGACTACCTGAAGGACTCGGGCCTGGAGGACCTCATTCTGCTGGCGCGGCAGCACGATGTGGGCGTCATCGCCATCAAGCCGATGGCCGGCGGCAGCTTCCAGAAGCTGGAGGCGTACCAGGCCGACGGCAGCACGCTGCCGCAGGCCAAGCTCAAGTGGATTCTGGACAACGAGAACGTCACCGCGGTGCTGACCGAGCTGGTCTCCTACGACATCATGGTGGAAGACCTGGGGGCCGTGGGGAAGAAGCTCACGCGCCGCGAGCGCGAGGCCTTGCTGCGCTACGCCGCCGCGACCGCCAGGGATGTCTGCCGCATGTGCGGGACTTGCCGGCAGCACTGCCCGCAGGGCATCGCCATCCCCGATGTGCTGCGTTACCTCAGCTACCACGACGGCTACGGCCAGCAGGCCGAGGCTCGCTTGGCTTATCATAGCCTGCCGCAGGCCTCCCGGCCCGAGAGCTGCCGCGACTGCGGCGCCTGCGAGGCCTCCTGCCCGTTCCAGGTCCGCATCCGCCCCAAGCTGGCCCGGGCGCGCCGGCTCCTGGGCTAGCCCCCCGGGTAGGAGCCACCTCCACGTGGCGACTTGCGCCGTCTGCGGAGCACAGAATCCGCTGGCTCTGCGCCCCCGTGCAAGACGGAACGGATATACCACTCCACAAGCGCCGAACGGGCAGTCGCCGCGAGGACGCGGCTCCTACCCAGAACGGCCGGGCAGGAGACAAGCTCCTGCCCTACGTTCGCGGACATCCTCCATCGTACATCGTAGATCGTACATCACACATCGCACATCCCAGATCGCTACTTCCTCCGCACCCACTTCAGGAACCTGGCCAGCGGCCAAGTGTTGACCACGTCTGTGCTCTCTAGCCACCCTCTCCGCGCCGTGAGCACCCCGTAGCGCATGTACTCCAGCATCGAGGCCGAATGCGCGTCGGTGTTGATGGCAATCTTCACGCCCGCCTGCTTGGCCATGCGGCAGTGCACGTCGTTCAGGTCCAGGCGCTCGGGATAGGCGTTGATCTCCAGGGCCGTATCGGTGTCCTTGGCCGCCTGGATGACGCGCTCGATGTCAATGCCATAGGGCTCGCGGCGGCCGATGAGTCGGCCCGTGGGGTGGGAGAACAGGTGCACCCGGCCCGTCTCGAACGCGGTCACGATGCGCCTGGTGATACGCTCCACGTCGCTGCTGAATCCGGCGTGAATGGCGGCCAGCACGAGGTCCAGCTCCCTCAGCAGCTCCTGGGGGTAGTCCAGGCTGCCGTCGGGCTTGATGTCCACCTCGCAGCCGGCCAGGACCTCGATGTCGTCCAGCTCGTCGTTGAGCTTGCGGATGGCCTCGATCTGCTTCTCCAGCGCTCTGGGTGACAGCCCGCCGGCTACGCCCAGCGATTGCGAGTGGTCGGTGATGGCCAGGTACTTGTAGCCCTGCGTGCGGCAGGCCTCGAGCATCTCCTCCAGCGTATGGGCCCCGTCGCTGGCCGTGGTGTGCATGTGGAGGTCGCCCTTGATGTCCTTGAGCGCTATGAGCTTGGGCAGCTTGGCCTGCTCGGCGGCCTCGACCTCGCCGCTATCCTCCCGCAGCTCCGGCTCGATGCAAGGCAGCCCGAGCTTCTGGTACACCTCCTCCTCGGTCTTGCCGGCGATGCGCTTCTCCTCTTTACCCTCCCGGAACAGGCCGTACTCGTTCAGCTTAAGGCCCTGGTCAATGGCCCGCTGCCGCAGCACGATGTTGTGCTCCTTGGAGCCAGTGAAGTACATCAGCGCCGCGCCCCAACTGTCGGGCTCGACCACGCGCAGGTCAATCTGCCGGCCGTTTTGCAGGTAGGCGCTGACCTTGGTGTCGCCGGCCAGGATGACCTCGCGCAGCTCCTCGAACTGCTGGAAGGCGTCGCATACCTGTGCGCTGTCCCGCGCCGTGGCCAGCACGTCTATGTCGCCGATGGTCTCCCGACCGCGCCGCAGGCTGCCGGCCGTGCTGGCGGCCTTGACGCCCTTGACCTGCTTCAGCTTCTCGACTATCTGCTCGGCCACTGGCAGCACGTCGCCCAGCAGCGCCCGCTCCCGACCCTGGCGATAGACTTTGATGCCGCGCAGGATGTTCTCCTCGGTCTTGGCCCCCATGCCCTCCAGGTCGCGCAGTTCGCCCTTCTCGGCGGCCGCGGCCAGCCCTTCCACGTCGGCGAGGCCCAGCTTGTTGTAGACCAGAGCCACCTTCTTGGGCCCCATGCCGGGGATTTCGAGCATGTCCAGCAGGCCGGCCGGGAACTTGGCCTTCAACTCCTCCAGCGCCGCGATCCTGCCTGTCTCCAGCAGCTCCTGAATCTTGGCGGCGGTGCTCTTGCCCACGTGGGGGATGTCTTGCAGCCTGCCGGCCTCTGCCAGGGCGGCCGCGCTCTCGCCTAGCTCGCGGATGGTGCGGGCCACGTTCTCGTAGCTGCGCACGCGGAACGGGTCGGCGCCGTCAATCTCCATCAGGTGCGCGATCTGCTCGAAGGCCCTGGCGATGTCGCGGTTGTCCATCGGGTTTCCCCCACGACAGGGTCGGGCAGGAATGCCCGACCTAGGCTTCAGATGGAGTCTACCCCGTAGGTCGGCCATTCTTGGCCGACGCGCGGCGACTTGCGGCCGGCGCCCGCTCCAGGCTGCGCAGGAAATCCAGCGAGCGCAGGTTGGCGCCCACGTGGAAGTCCAGGTGCGCCCGCAGCACGGCGCGCAGCTCCTCTCTCACCGGCCGCGTGGGGCTGAGTCGCTGGAGCCCTTCCAGGCCGCGCTGTTGCAGCCGCGCCAGGGTCCGCACCGTCCCCGCGCACACCGCCAGGCCAACGCCCACGCCGCCCGCGCAAGGCGCGCAGTAGAACCCGCCTTCTGGTGCGGAGAAGCGCAGCTTGCGCCCGACCAGAGCCCCACCACAGCCCAGGCACGCCTCCGTGGCGATCTGGTAGCCGTGCAGACCGAGGAACTGCGCTTCGAAGGCATGTGTGACGAGCTGCACGTCAGCGGGCCCCGCTGCCCGGGCGCGTTTGACAGCGACGGGAGCGACACACAGCGCCGCCAGCGTTTTCTGCACCAGGTCGAAAAGCTCGGCGCTCTCCTGCCCCACCTGCGGGCCGTAGCGCCCTTCGGCGCGCGGGCTCGGCTCGCTGCTCTTGGTGACCAGCTCGGCCACATAGGCTGCAGATCCCAAGCGTCGTGGGTCCTGTCGCAGCGGGTAGAAGGCCTCCACCACCTGCACCTGGGCCACGGTCTCCAGCGACTTGCCTTCTGCCAGCATCAGCCGGTTGCAGGAGAAGAGCTGCGTGACGGGCGTGAGCTTGCTCTTGGGCTTGCCCACGCCCCTAACCACAGCCTCGACGCGGCCCCGCTCGCGTGAGAGCAGCGTGAGTACGCGGTCGGCCTCGCGCAGCCGTTGACACCGCAGCGTTATCGCCAATGCCTGGTACGTCGCCATGGCGCTCAGGCCTTGTCATTCTGAGCGAAGCGCAGAATCTCGCTACGAGACCCTTCGCTCCGCTCAGGGTGACACTCATCGCTTCCCGCACGCCAACTCCTGCACCATCTCGCGCACCACCTGCACCAGTCCCTCCTCGCGGCCGTGCTCCGCGATTCTCTGCACCAGCGCACTGCCCACCACGGCGGCGTCGGCGATCTGGTTCACCCGCGCCACGTGCTGCTTGGTCTTGATGCCGAAGCCCACCGCCAGCGGCTTGTCGGTTTGCCGCCGCACGCGCGCCACGGTGTCCACCAGGTCCTGCGGCAAGTCATCTTGAGCTCCGGTGACGCCAGTCCTGGAGACGATATACACAAAACCCGTGCTGCACCGGCACGCGGCCTCGATGCGCTCCGGCGTGCTGGTGGGGGCGACCAGGAAGACGGTGTCGAGGCCCCGCAAGCGCGCAGCCGCCAGCCACTCCTCGCTCTCCGAGGGCGGCAGGTCGCTGACGATCACCCCGTCAACGCCTGCTTGGCGCGCGTCCCGGGCGAAGGCCTCCAGGCCGTATTGCAGGACGGGGTTGTAGCTGCCCATGAGGACCAGCGGCACGTCGGTACGCTGGCGAATCCGCTGCACGCATTCCAGCACCTTGGCTGTGGTCGTGCCTCGGTCGAGGGCGAGCTGCGAGGCGGCCTGGATCACAGGCCCGTCGGCCAGAGGATCGCTGAAGGGCACCCCCAGCTCGACCACATCGGCGCCCGCCTCAGCCATGGCGGGCACGATCTCGACGGTGGCCTCCAGCGAGGGATGGCCGGCGGTCACAAACATCACCAGCCCGCCACAACCCTCCGCCTTCAACCTGGCGAAAGCATCCTCGATGCGTGACATTGGGGGTCAGAGGCGCAGCAGCTTGCTCGCCACCTCGGCGTCCTTGTCGCCGCGGCCGGAGAGGTTGATGATGATGATGTCGCTGTCATCCACCTCGCCCGCCTGTGCCATGTTGAGCAAGTGGGCAATGGCGTGCGCGCTCTCCAGGGCCGGGATGATCCCCTCGAGCTGCGACAGCTTGACGAAGGCCTCCAGGGCCTCCTCGTCGGTGGCGGAGAAGTACCGCGCCCGGCCGGTCTCCTTCCAGTAGCTGTGTTCGGGGCCAACGCCCGGATAGTCCAGCCCCGCCGCCAGCGAGTGCGCCGGGGCGATCTGCCCGTCCTCGTCTTGCAGCACGTAGCTGGCGGCGCCGTGCAGCACACCGTACCGGCCGCGGCCCAGGGAAGCGGCGTGCTCGCCGGTGTCCAGGCCTCTGCCCGCTGCCTCCACGCCGATGAACTCGACTTCCGCGTCGCCCACGAACGGGTAGAACAGCCCGGCCGCATTCGACCCTCCACCGACGCAGGCCAACAACTTCGTGGGCAGCCGGCCCTCCTTCTCCAGCACCTGCTGCCTGGCTTCGATGCCTACCACGGACTGGAAGTCCCTTACGATCTTGGGGTAGGGGTGCGGGCCGGCCACGCTGCCGAACAGGTAGTGGGTGGTGCGCACGTTGGTCATCCAATCCCGGATGGCCTCGTTGATGGCGTCCTTGAGGGTCCTGGTGCCCGAGGCCACCGAGACGACCTTGGTGCCCAGCAGCTTCATGCGGAACACGTTGAGCGCCTGCCGGCGGATGTCTTCCTCGCCCATGTAGACGACGCAGGCCATGCCGAACAGGGCCGCCGCCGTGGCCGTGGCCACGCCATGCTGCCCGGCCCCGGTCTCGGCGATCACGCGCGGCTTACCCATGCGCCGCGCCAGCAGGCCCTGGCCCAGCGTGTTGTTGATCTTGTGCGCGCCGGTATGGTTAAGGTCCTCGCGCTTGAGGTAGACCTTGGCCCCCTTGCACTGTTGGCTCAGCCGCTCGGCGTAGTAGAGCGGTGAGGGCCGGCCGGCGTACTCCCGCAGATAGTAATCCAGCTCCCGCTGGAACTCCGCGTCGGCCCGCGCCTCCTCGTAGGCCGCGTCCAGCTCCTCGAGAGCGGGCATGAGCGTCTCGGGCACGTACTGGCCGCCAAAGCGGCCGAAGCGGCCGTGGCGGTCCGGCACATCGCCGAAGCTGGCTCGCGCCTCAGCCATCTACACCACCACCTCCACGCCCACGAATCCACGCAGCTTGCTCTCGATGTCGTCTGCGGCCATCAGCGAGCTGCCGATGAGCGCCGCGTCCACGCCTGCCTCTGCCAGCTTGAGCAAGTCGCCCCGCGTCTCGACGCCCGATTCGCTCACCACAATGGTCCCCCTGGGAATCAGCGGCCGCAGCCGCAGCGTGGTTCCGAAATCCACCTTGAAGCTGGACAGGTCGCGATTGTTGATGCCGATTATGTCGGGCTCGACGGCCAGGGCCCGCTGCACGTCGCGTTCGTCGTGCGCCTCGACCACCGCCGCCATGTCCAGTTCGCGGGCGGCCCACAGGTAGTCGTCGAGCTGCTGATCCGACAATACGCACACCACCAGCAGGACGGCGTCGGCCGCCAGGGCCCGCGACTCGTACACCTGCCACTCATCCACGATGAACTCCTTGCGCAGAATGGGCAGTCTACAGGCCAGGCGCGCGTCGGCGACATGGCGGTCATCGCCACCGAAGTAGCGCACGTCCGTCAGCACCGAGACGGCCGCGGCGCCGGCGGTCTGGTAGCTGGCGGCGATCTGCCTGGGCTCGAAATGCTCGCGCAGCAGCCCCGCCGAGGGCGAGCACCGCTTCATCTCGGCGATGATCTGCACGCCGGGCCGCCGCAGGGCCGAGAGCAGGCTGCGCGGCGGGTCCATGCCCGAGCAGATCTCCTCCAGCCGAGCCGCGCTCAGCCGCGCTTTCTTGTGCTCCAGCTCCTGCTTCTTATGGGCGATGATCTCATCCAAGACCATGGCCTAGCCGTTGCCTTCTGTACGAGCGGCGTCCCGCCGCGACTCCTCTGTCACCCTGAGCGGAGCGAAGGGTCTAGTAGGAGGCCCATGGCTAGATTGTTCGCTTCGCTCAGAATGACAGACCTCTGCATGGCATTGCGAGAGAGCCCGTAAGCTCGTGCCCTACGATCTGCGGGTTGAGCCCGAACGTGTGAACGCGATCACGTCGGCGAGCTTCTGCCTCGCCTGCCCGCTCTCCACCGACTCCCGCGCCGCCTCCAGGCCCTCCGGGAGCGAGGCCGCTCGCCCCGCGACCAGTATGGCGCCGGCGGCGTTCAGCAGAGCGATGTCCAGCCTGGCGCCGGGCCGGCCCTCCAGCACCTGCACGAGCCAACGGGCACAGTCGTCCACACTCCCCCCGCCGATGTCCTGGGGCGGCGCCTGGCGCAGGCCCAGGTCCTCGGGCCCTATGGTGTACTCCCGCACTTCGCCCTCGGCCAACTCGGCCACTTGCGTGGGCCCCAGCGTAGAGAGTTCGTCCAGGCCGCCCAGTCCGTGCACCACCAAGGCCCGTTCGCTGCCCAGCTCGCGCAGCGCCTGCGCCACCAGGCTGGTTAGAGCCGCGTCGTATACGCCCAGAAGCTGGCGCCTGGCATCCGCCGGGTTGGTCAGCGGCCCCAGGATGTTGAACACGGTGCGCAGGCCCAGCGCCCGCCGCGTGGGCATGACGTGGCGCATGGCAGGGTGGTGCGCCGGGGCGAACATGAAGCCCACCCCCACCTGGTCAATGCACTCGCTCACGCGGGCCAGCTCCATCTCAATGTCCACGCCCAGCTCCGCCAGCACGTCCGCGCTGCCGCACTGGCTGGACACCGACCGGTTACCGTGCTTGGCGACGGCCACGCCGGCCCCGGCGGCGATGAAAGCAGCGGCGGTGGAGATGTTGAACGTGTTCAGGGCGTCGCCTCCGGTGCCGCAGGTGTCCACCACGTCCTGCCGCCTTGGCCGCACCTTCAGGCAGTGCTGGCGCATGGCACTCGCCAGGCCGGCGATCTCGCAGGGCCTCTCGCCCTTCATGCGCAGGCCCACCAGGAAGGCGGCGATCTGCGCCTCGGAGGCCTCCCCGGCCATGATGACCTCCAGCGCCGCCTGGGCTTCTGCGGCCGTGAGGTCTTCGCCCTCGATGATCTTGGCGAGGGCCTGCTGGAGCATGGCTCATCTCACCCGTTGCTGCCCGGGCGCACCGCCGCCCGCCTACTGCGGCAGGCAGGCCTCCCTGGCGCCCTGGCGACCGGCTCGGCCTCAGTCCACCGCCTGCACGCCCGTTACCTCAGGCACCTTCTCCTGCAACACCTGCTGCACGCCCATGGACAGGGTCATGCGCGACATGGGACAGCCAGCGCAGGCTCCTTGCAGCCTCACCTTGACAATGCCGTCCTCCGTGACGTCCACCAGCTCGATGTCGCCCCCATCGGCTTGCAGCGCCGGCCGCACCTCGCCCAGCGCCTCTTCAACCTTCGCGCGAATCTCTGACATGGATGAAGCTCCCTTTCCGGCGTTTTCTGCGCCTCACAGGGCCAGGAAGTTCCTGAGCAGGTCCATGCCCGGCCTGGTAAGTATGGACTCCGGGTGGAACTGCACCCCTTCCACGGCGCACTGCCGGTGGCGCAGTCCCATGATCTCGCCTTGGTCTGTCTCCGCGCTGATCTCCAGGCAGGCTGGCAGGCTGTCCCGCTCCACCAGCAGCGAATGGTAGCGCACTGCCTCGAAGGGGTTGGGCAGCCCGCTGAAGATGGTCTTGCCATCATGGTGGATGAGGGAGGTCTTGCCGTGCATCAGGCGGCCCGCCCTCACCACCTTGCCGCCGAAGACATGGCCGAGGCACTGGTGGCCCAGGCATACGCCCAACAAGGGCACCTGGCCGGCGAAATGCGCGATGACTTCGTTGGAGATGCCGGCCTCCACCGGCGTACAGGGGCCGGGCGAGATGACGATGCGCGCGGGAGCCAGCGCCGCGATCTCTGCCACCGTCGTCTTGTCGTTGCGGAAGACCTTCGTCTCGGCGCCCAGAGCTCCCAGGTATTGCACGAGATTGTAGGTGAACGAGTCATAGTTGTCAATTACGAGAATCATCCCAGCCCCTCCTCTGCCAGCTTGATGGCGCGCAGCAGCGCCTCGGCCTTCTCCATAGTCTCCTCGTACTCCCGCTCCGGCCGGCTGTCGGCCACGATGCCGGCGCCCACACCGACGTGGGCCACGTTCCCGCTCACCACCAGCGTGCGGATGGTGATGGCCGTGTCCATGCTGCCCGAGTAGCTGAAGTAGCCAATGGCCCCGGCGTAGGGGCCCCTTCTGGTTGGCTCCAGCTCCTCTATGATCTCCATGGCCCGGATCTTCGGCGCCCCCGATACCGTCCCGGCCGGGAAGCAGGCGCGCAGCACGTCGAACTGATCCTTCCCCGGCGCCAGCTCGCCCACCACGTTGCTCACCATGTGCATGACGTGGGAGTAGCGCTCCACCACCATCAGCTCGTCCACCCGCACCGTCCCGTGCACGCACACGCGCCCGATGTCGTTGCGGTGCAGGTCCACCAGCATGATGTGCTCGGCCCGCTCCTTCTCATCGGCCAGCAGCTCCTGCTCCAGCGCCAGGTCCTCCTCTCGGGTCTGGCCCCGCCGGCGCGTCCCGGCGATGGGCCGGGTCACCACCCGCCCGGCGTCCTCGGTCACCAGAATCTCCGGCGAGGCGCCCACGATCTCCAGATCGCCGAAGCACAGGTAGAACATGTACGGCGAGGGGTTCACGGAGCGCAGGGCGCGGTAGATGGTGAAGGGGTCCACGCCGATGGGCTTGCTCAGCCTCTGCGCCAGCACCACCTGGATGCAGTCGCCCGCGGCGATGTACTCCTTGGCGCGCCGCACGGCGGCCTCGAAGTCCTGGCGGGCGAAGCTCGACCGCATCTCGGCCGAGGCCGGCGCCGGCGCTGGCTCCACGATTGCCAGCGGCTCTCTGAGTGTAGCCACTATGCTCTCGATGCGCTCCACGGCTCCCTGGTAGGCTTCGTCGGCGCCGCCCTCCACCACGGCGTTGACCAGCACCCGCATCTTGTGCTGCACGTGGTCGAAGATGACCAACTCGTCGGCTATCATGAACATGCAGTCGGGCAGTTGCAGGTCGTCCTCGGTGGCCTCCGGCAGTTGCTCGAAGAAGCGCACGATGTCGTAGCTCATGAACCCCACCGCCCCACCGCTGAAGCGCTCCCAGTCCTCCAGCGGCACGTAGCGGTGCGCCTGCATCAGCTCCTTGAGCACCTGCAACGGGTCCTGTCCCTCCTCCAGGGTCACCCAGCGCTGCACCTCGCCGTCCGTGATGGTCACTTCCCGCCCCTTGCTGGCCAGCAGGCGGCGCGGCGCCACGCCCATGTAGGAGTAGCGCGCAATGTTCTCTCCGCCCGTCACACTCTCCAGCAGGAAGGCGAAACTGTTGCGCCTGGCCTTCAGCTTCATGAACGCCGAGACCGGCGTCTCCAGGTCGGCCAGCAGCTCGCGGTACACGGGCACCAGGTTGCCCCGCTGCGCCCGCTCGCGGAAGTCTGCCAGGTTGGGATAGTATCTAGTGCAGGTCTTCATAAATAAACCGACGTATTTTGTCTTGCCGTTTGGTCTGACGTCGTGGTATGATCTCCTCCAGGGAGGCGAGAGATCATGCCACAGGATAGCCCATACGTCATTGTCCTCA
>Ga0315282_10000968_pt1 | contig 55610 bp, 71 predicted proteins | sample YL17G07_20_MG_FD_203693 | JGI IMG/M metagenome (GOLD analysis project Ga0315282, IMG submission 203693) | Sediment microbial communities from Yellowstone Lake, YNP, Wyoming, USA - YL17G07_20 | ecosystem: Environmental > Aquatic > Freshwater > Lake > Sediment | place: USA: Wyoming | collected...
ACCTGACAGATGCTGACCTGACACGTGCTAACCTGACAGATGCTGACCTGGCATGTACTAACCTGACAGATGCTGACCTGACACGTGCTAACCTGACAGATGCTGACCTACCATACGCTGACCTGATAGATGCTAATCTGACAGATGCTAACCTGACACGTGCTAACCTATCACACGCTGACCTGTCATGTGCTAACCTGACACGTGCTGACCTGACACGTGCTGACCTGTCATGTGCTAACCTGACACGTGCTAACCTGACAAATGCTAACCTGACAGATGTGCTACTTTAATAAACAAGACAGAGGTGTCAATTTTACCTAATTTACCTAAGGAGATTTTATGTTTCAACTTAACACGAGGACGCTTGAGGCGGCGAAAGCGAAATTGGGCAATAGCAATGCTATTGGCAAACCTGAGACCCTGGGTGTTTTGTTCACGGGTGCCCATCTCAGAGATGCTAATCTCGTAGGTGCTGATCTCGAAAGTGCCTGTCTCAGAGATGCTATCAGGGATTAATCAAAATTCACAAGCCCGGTCTCAAATTCGGGTACCTGAAAATAAACCAATAACCTAAACAAGTGAGGAAATATGCTTCCTGAAATTTTAAAAAAATTAAATCGTATATGTGTTAAAAACAGTAGTCTTCGTATACTAAATTACTACAAAGTAAAGAATGGAAAAGCAGAGTATACCGATTTAGATAACTGGATTTTTACTAAATCAGATTATAAAGACGGAATATATTATAAATTCAAACCGGATCAAAAAGAACAGGCTATTTCTCCAGAAAGTGAAATGGAAGAATATCCCGTACTTACTCTGGAAGGAGAACCGAAAAAGGAATATGTTTTCAATATTCAAGAATTGAATGAAAATATCATTCTTTTTACTGCAAAAGATGATACTCGTGATTGTCTTATGCAAGTATACATAAACAAAAAAAATGAGGCGGTTGCTACAAATGGATTTTACATATACATTCAAAAAATTTCTTGTAAAAAAGATTGCATAATTCCGGTATCATTTATACGATTGTGTAAAGTTTTTAATATCTCTGAAGTATACACAGTTGGAAAATGGATATACGGTATGCAAGATGATATAGAAATCTATACTAAAATCACGGAAGAAATTTATCCAAATTATGAAGTTGCTATACCAAAACTTGAAAAATCTGAAATCACGGCGGAAGATTTTAGAAATTTTTCTTCAGCATTAATTGAGTGCAAAAATTACTGGAATGAAAAAACTAACATGATAATTTTCCATGATAACTGGCTGCTTGTTCGTAATGAGAAAAATAAACGAATGAAGATAAATCTGAATAAGAAAATATTTCCGACTCCGAGAGGATTTAATGGTAAATATTTTCTGGATATTATTTTAAAAACAGCGGAAGGTAATTTATATTACCATCCTGTAAGTAATCTTTCAATGGTGTATTTCAAATCTGAAAACTCATTAACCGGAATTATGCTATTAAGAATTGTTGAACCGTATGATCTAAAGGATTTTACTGAAATTTTTGTAACAGAGAAAAAGAAATCGGAAGAGAAAAATAAACCTGATTACAAGAAAATGTATTTTGAACTGCTGGCTAAATATAATAAAGAGGTCAAAAAATGAAGACTAAAAAAGAAATCCTTCGGGAACAGGGTTATCAACCTGTAATTGGAAGGCCGTCAGTAGGGGATACAATGTTATCTCCTTTAACAATACCTGTTGAAATAAAAAAGGCTCTTGATATTATCAAGAAAAAATATAAAAAATCTTTGCCGGAAATGAGACGACAAATACTTTTAGAATATTTACAAAAAGAAAATATGCTATAAAAGTGCTATAACCGGCACCCCTGTATATATGCCTATTTTTTATCATGAAATTAAATGAATTTTTTTTATTATATAATAATATAAATAAAAGGAGTAAAAATAGGCATATATACAGGGGTGCCGGTTATAGCAAAAATATAGCAATTTACCTTTATGTAAACTAATTAATAAAAAAAGAAAAAATTTTAATTTATAATTTATTGTAATTAAAAGAGATACAAAAATTAATAAAAAAATATGAAAATTTTTTTATACAATAACAAAAAAATAATTTATATTTAATCATATCTAAGGAGAACACATGATTAAATTATATCCGTATCAAATATTGGTTTTAGACTGGCTCAGGAACAGAAAAGAGTGTGCTCTGTTTCTGGAACAGCGCCTGGGAAAAACCTATATTACAATAGCGGATATTCTGAATAAACCTATCTATGATAAAATATTAATCATTGCGCCGTATTCGGCTTGGCTCGCGTGGGAATATACTTTAAAAGAATTTAATCAATACTCAATACAATTCATAGAAGGTACTCGAAAACAACGTATAAATTCATTACATAATTTACAAAAATGGAACATAACAAATTACCAGACCTCTATAAAATCAGAATTGCTCTCAGTAAAATGGAATTGTGTCGTATTGGATGAGTCTACATATATTAAAAATCCGAAAGCAAAAATGACTAAATATTTTTTAAGACTTGGAGACAATACAGAATACAAATATATTCTTTCCGGTACGCCGGGTCTTGAGAATCCGTTGGATTATTTTTGTCAATTGAGATTTCTCTCCAGAGAATGGCTCGGAAAAAATTATTGGGAATTTAGAAATAAATATTGTTTTCTTAATGGTTATAATTGGGTATTAACTAACTCCGGAAAAGAAATTTTAAGACAAACACTTCAAAATAATACCTATAATCTTAAACGTAAAGATGTAGGATTTAACTCTAATAAAATTTATAAAATTATCACAATAGGCAAAACTAAAGAGTTTGAAAGAATAGAGAAAACATTATTAGAAAAATATTTACTTATGAGAGATGGTAAATTATTAGACTCTACTGTCTGGATTACTACTATGTTGATATGGTATCGACAACTGACAGGTGGATTTATTAAAAACAATATGATAGATAATTTAAAATCCGAAGAAATTTACAAAATAATTAACGAAAACAAAGACAAAAAAATTATAATATGGGCAGTTCTTCTTCCAGAGATAAATTTTTTTTATGACAGAGGAATCGAAAAAATAGACGGTTCTGTTAAACCAGAAAAACGGATAGAAATAGCTGAAAGATTTAATAACGGAGGATTACAATATATAGTGTGCAATCCTGAAGCTACTAAATTTGGTATTAATTTATCTGCTGCTGATATATCTATTTTTTATTCGATGAGTTTTTCATTGACTACACAACTGCAAGCTGAAGATCGCATGGTAAAACAAAATAAGGAATCTATTATTTACAAATTGATAAGGAAAAATACCATAGATCAAGATATTTTAAATTGTCATAGTAGAAAATTAACTTTAAACCAGACAATGGAAATAATGAAAAAGAAATATGAATTTAAAAACTGATATTTGAAAGACGACGCGCAGAAAGGAAAATAACAATGTTTCCTCCACAAGCACCTTGGACTGGCCTTGGGCAATTAGAAAGTGAGATTCGTGATGTTAAGTCAATTTTATCGCGCAAAGCAGATGATTGTGAAGTACGTTCGGCGGTGTCTCGTGTGGATAGTTTGGAACGTACCATTGGGGAAGTTCGCTCCGATATTGACCGGATTAGCGCTTGGATGCAAAGAGTACAAGAAAATTTAAGAGCTGCAGCAGAAAATTAAGGAGTTGTCAATTACATCCCAAAGAAAGAAAAATGCAAATGGTTGAAACAATTTATAAAACTGTCACATTTGAAACAGAAACATGTTATAGGTGTGGAATACTTTTCGCAATGCCTGCTGAAATTCGGCAACGCAAATTGCGTGAAGGCGGAGATTTCTACTGTCCAAATGGTCATGGCCAGCATTATGCAAAAACAACCGAACAACGGTTGCGTGAACAACTTGAACGAGAGCGCAATAAAACCATACGCGAACAGTCCGCAAGAGAGCAAATTCAGGCAGAAGTAAATGAGTTGCGCAAGAAAAATAATAAAATCATTGGCAAATTATCTCGTGTTTATAAGCGCGTTCGAAATGGTGTGTGCCCGTGTTGCAATCGGCATTTTGACAATCTCGAAGGCCACATGAAAACAAAACACGGTGCGAGGTTATAATGCCTATTCGCGCAGTACGGTAAACGTTAGCAGAAATAAATTTTTTTTCAATTTAGGAGGCGCACATGTTAATGTTCTGTACGTTGATATACAAATGTCATTAATTGACCTCGATCAGGCTGAATTGGTCGAAGTGTTCGTGCCAGCATTCGTTAAAACTATAGGAGCAGCCTCATTATGATTTTATCATTTGACACGGGAAAAAATATAGGTTTGTGTGTTATGAAATGTAAAGCAATACATACATATAAATTTATTTTAAACAATCCCGAAGAAATATTATCTAAAATAAATTTTCTCACAAACATTCAAGAATCTATAATTTATATAGAAGATTACATGATTTATAATTCTCCTAAGTCAATAATATCCGCTATATCGGGCGATCTGAAATTTGTTATAAAAACCGGAATTATACTAGAAAAATATTTTAAGGATTTGAAAGCTAAAAGAGTAATTATGGTTTCTCCTCGCTGGAAAGGAACTATGAATGATAAACAAGTAAAAGAACGGATAAAATATTGCATGAAAAAATATAAATTTAATTTAGAATTTGAAAAAAGGAAATTATCGTCTCATGAATGGGATGCTATAGGAATGGCTTTAAATGGTTTAGGTCTTTTCAATTCAGGAAAATAAAATGATTGAATGTAAAAAATGCAATTTATATCAGTATCGCACTAAAATTGTACGTGGTAAAGGTACGTTAAATCCTGATTTTCTTTTGATGGGTGAAGCTCCGGGAAAAGACGAAGATTCAGAAGGTTTTCCTTTTGTCGGTATGGCAGGAAAATTATTAGATAAATTGTTACAAGACGCTCAGAAACAGACAGAAAAGAAATTTACCTTTTTTATTACGAATACTATATGGTGCAGACCGACTGATTATTTATATGGAGAAAATCGTAGACCTGCTGAATTTGAGATTTATCAATGCAGACCGAACGTAATTTCCTTAGTTCAAAAAGTGAATCCGAAAAATATTATTCTCATAGGTAAAGTAGCAGAAGAATTTTATGGAAATTATTTTAAAATATATTCTACTATTCAACACCCGTCTTATATACTGAGAAAAGGAGGTTACGTTTCGCAGGTATATATGGATAATTTACAAAAGTTAGTGGAGATATTTAAAAATAAAAAATAAATAACCTAATCGAAAGGAGTACAAAATGTCCCTAATCCCGCTAAGAAAGTCTCTTCCAGAGGTTGATCTGCAAAAATATACTTTTCTATTTTATGGAGAGCGTAAAATAGGAAAAACAGCAGTCGCTTCACAATTTCAAAATCCATTATTTGCTATGATGGAACCTGGTGGTAAAGCACTCTCTATTTATCAATCTCGTATTAAGGATTGGAAATCATTCATAAAATTGACTGATGAGATCGAAAAAGACGAGAAATTCAAAACTATCGTTATTGATACCGGCGGAAGAGCTTATTCGTATTGTTATGATTATGTGCTGGAAGAAAAAGGCGTTTCCGATCCTTCGGAAGAAGGTTGGGGAGGTTGTTGGTCTGATATTGCTAAGGAATTTGAGACACAGAATGATAAAATATTTGAAACCGGAAAAGGCGTTTTGATTACCGCACATTCCGAAATAATAACTTTACAAAAGAAAGGCGGTATAAAAGAAACCAAAATTCGTGTCGATCTCGGAAAACAGGCGCGTCGATATTATGTAGGTGTAGTCAATACCGTTCTCTATTTTCATTATGATGTAAATGGTGATCGTATAATGACAATACGAGGATCAGAGGATATTGAAGCAGGTACTCAGATTAAGAAAAGATTTCTTTATCCTGATGGAGAATATATCAAAGATATTCCTATGGGTAAAGATGAAGAAGAAGCATATAATAATCTTGTACTGGCGTACAATAACAAACTTCCTAGACCAAAAAAACCCGAACGTAAATTTTTTACTAAATAACTAATTTTTCAATCTTAATTAAAGGAGTGTTCTTTATGAATCAAAAATTAAGTAGTGATTTTCTTCAAGCCCTTAAGATGACTGCGAAAGTAAACTTTCATGATTCGAAAAAAAGGTTTGAAGAGAACATGAAAAATCGCAGGATTTTTCAAGACGGAAAGTATCCCGCAAAACTCATCGGATTGGAACCTGACGTTGTAAATGATAAGCCGATACTTCGGCCTAAGTGGAAATTTCTGGAAGGGGATAATGTAAACTTTTCGATATACGGGAACACATTCTGGTTACATAATGATGGCGGTATTGCGTGGTTTTTGAATTTTCTTTTTCAGATCGGTATGGACGTTGATAATATCAAGAGTCTTGATAATGATACGATTCAGGATATTATCAAGGAAGTCGTTTCTCAGGAAATAGTCTGTCTGGTAAAGGTAGTAAATAAACCGGATTCTGATTTTCCTGATGTAAAGATGATTGAAAAAATGGATGAATCAAATATTCAATCCGCTGCAGATAATTCGGAACCGGTATCGGAACAGGAAGAAGAGAAAAAGCAGGAAAAAGAAGATCCTTTTGAAAATATGTCTCTAAAGGGATTTCAAAATTTTTGCAAGACTCAGAAGATAAAACCTTCCGATACAACAAAAATGATCGGAAAGAACTACGGTGATATTGACAATACGAAAAGTATTCTCAGTCAGTACACTTTCAATGGCAAGAAACTTTCTGATGAAGAAAAGCAATTCCTGGAATTGCTCGAACTGGATTCATTTATTGAATAACTTTTAACCTGAAATGTAAAAAAATACGGGTGTAAAAGCCCGTATTTTTTGACTCTTAAATTTTATGAAATACTGCATTTTTGATATAGAAACTACCGGATTAAATCCTAACAGGAAAACGGAAATTTTTGCCTATGCTTTTTATTTTCCGGAGAAAAACAATGTAGTCATAAAGCGAAAAGATGCGGACAGGGATTTTATTCCTTATTTACAAAGTATTTTTAATGATGTTTCTATTTGTAAAGTATGTCACAATTATAAATTTGAATATTCATTCTTGAAAAGAATTATACATATACCGAAAAAAACGATATGGCACTGTACTTTATTGATGTCTCAATTACTGGAAAATACAAAACTATCTCATTCTTTGGATTATGTTTTTACACAATTGACAGGATCACATCAATACAATACGATTGATGAAAGAGTATCTAAGTATAAAAAGGTAGGATATGATAAAATATCCGTACCATTATTCAATGAATATCAGACAGCGGATATAATTAGAACCGAAATACTTTTCAGCATTCTTTTTCCAGAGATAAAAAAAGATTCTATCTATAAAGTTTACGAAATGGAAATAGAGTTTGCAAAGATAATAAGTGATATGGAAGATACCGGAATTAATCTAGATAGAAATAACACTCTGCTTTTAATAGAAGACATGAAAAACAGATTTAAAAAAGTTCAGCAGGATGTATATGCGGAAACCGGACAATTTATAAATTTACATTCAGGAAAACAGATTAAAGAATTATTGACAAAAAAATATAAGTTTCCTGTTTTGCAGCAAACTGTTAAAGGAAATATGCAGTTGAACAAAGATGTACTTTTTGAATACAAAAGAATGTTTCCTAATTTGAAAATACTTGATCTGATAATTCAATGGCGTTCTTATAAAAACGGTATATCAACTATACAATCATATCTTGATATTTTTAATTGTTATGGTCGAGTAAATCCTATTATTAATCCTAATCAGGCGCTTACCGGAAGGCAATCTGCTCAAGACCCGAATTTACAGAATGTACAGAAACCGGAAGCTCTGAAAAATCTGTATCCGGTAAATGCACGTCAATGTTTTTGTTGTGATGAGAATGAGTATTTATTATTCGCTGATTATAAAGGAATCGAAATCCGTTTAATGACGGAAATCACTGGAGAGAAAATATACAAGAAAATGATAGAAAATGAGTCCGGTGATCCTCACGATTATGCTGCAAAAATTTTACTTGGGGAACGTTATAACGGGGAAAAAATTTTGCGGGATGCTTGTAAAAATGCTCAGTTTGCCATAGCGTATGCTGCCGGAAAAAAACGTGTGGAGAAAACAGTCAATTTAAAAGATATAGATTATTATGGATTTAAAAAGAAACTCCCGAAGATAGGTTATTTTTCCAGGAATATTATGCATAAAGCTAAAAATGGTTATGTGGAGACTTCTTTCGGAAGAAGATTGTATTTACAGACAGGAATGGAATATATGATCGGAAACCACTTGATACAATCTACGGCAGCGGATATTTTGAAACATGCCATTATCAGGATAGACAAATATATAAAAGATTACTGGCAAGGAAAAATGAAAATGATTATTTCAATTCATGATGAGATAATATTTGGAATGAAAAAACGGATTTTTGATGAGCACGGAAATATTATAATCAAAGATATTTCTTTACTTATGACTACTTTCGATGAGATAAAAATTCCATTAAAAATCGAATGGAAAAAAACAGAAACCACTTGGGATAAGGCAGTAAAAATATGAAAAGATTGCGAAGAATTGACAGGAGAATTTTAATCAAATCAATTGTCGAAACTATGAATTTACCGAAGGGTAAAAAGACATACAATTATTTTACTAAACACCAGCTTATTGAGCTCAATCTTAAAGTGAAAAATTATGCCAAAACTATTTCAGCATGAAAATTTGACAATCTTCAAACAACATGGTTTTGTTCCAGTAGGTGAATTATCGGATGGAAAACATGTTCATGGTAATTGTATTTTCTGTGGTAGTTATTCACAGAAACTAAAAACATTTAAAAATTCTTTCTATGTAAATGTTGATATAAAAGCCTGGGATTGTAAAATTTGTTCTCTGGAAGGAGGATACCAGACTTTTTTAAACGAATTATATAAATTCGGAATACAGAACTTTACAGAAGAAAGAGTAAAAGTCTTATCTGAAAACCGTCAAATACCAAAAAAAATATTGAGATCGCATGGCGTAGGTTATAATCCTGTAATAGACAAATATTATGTTCCCGTATTCAATCTGAGTCATCAAATTATCGATCTTAAGATATTTGATATAAAAGCAAAAGAAAAATTCAGATATGTTTCTTCCAGCGGTGCAAAAAAATCTTTGTATTTTGGGAAGAACGTGCCGGATTTACAAAAGAAAATTTATTATCTGGTAGAAGGCGAATGGGATCGAATGGTGTTCAAATCAGTTATTGATGAATTGAAAATAAAAGCTGAAGTTTTTGGACTGCCCGGAGCACTATCTATGTGCATGGGCTGGATAGATTATTTTAGGGAAAAGGATGTAATTGTAATTCTGGATAATGATTTTGACAGAGAAGTCAATGGAAGGCTTATCGAAGGAGCCGGTAAAAAGGGATGTAAAAAAATTTACGGTTTACTGAACGGTAATTGTAAATCAATCAAATTTCTCCACTGGGAAGAAAGTGGTAAACTGGGAAATGGTTACGATATTCGTGATTTATATATTGACAACAAGAAAGATTCAAAAAAAATTATTGAGTTTATTAATAAACATTTGTATGACTATCCGCAGGGATTCGAGGAAAAAGAACTGGAAATAATCAGAAAAGAGAATAGCAAACTTCCGATTATTTACGCTGGAAAAGGATGTACCATAGGAAAAGTTTATGAGGTTTTTAATAAATATTTAAAAATGGAAAATAACGATTTGATTGACATAGTGACCTCTACGATAATAGCAAACCGCATGCCGGGTTCGCCAGTATGGTTATTTCTGGTCGGCGCTTCAGGCAGTGGAAAGAGTGAAGTTTCGATGTCTTTGTCAGGCCTATCTTTTGTGGAGTCCATATCTTCGCTTTCTAACCATGTGTTAATATCAGGGATGAACTATCGAAATCACCATGACCCGTCTCTAATACCGAAACTAAATGGACGTGTTCTCAATATAAAAGATTTTACAACGATTATAGGTATGGATAAGACCTCTCAATCAGGCATTGTTACAACGCTGAGGGACGCGTTTGACGGGCATTGTGCAAAGCCCTTTGGTAACGGTCGTATGGTACGTTATGAGTCTAAATTCGGCATTATAGCGGGTGTTACGCAGGTTATAGACCATTTCTCGGAGAATTTGTCTTCTCTGGGAGAAAGATTTATCAGATATGAGATAAAAATCGAAAAAAGTATCGCTGGAGAACAGGCTGTTTTGCTTAAAGTCATGAATAATCTTTTTGGAGAAATCAAGGAAAAAATGAAGCTGGAATTGAAGGAAATTATGTCCGAATTTCTCAATTATCCTTTTGTCCTGACCTTTTTTCCAGAGGAGGAAGCCCGTATAAAAGTGGCTACAATAGCACAATTGACCGGACTTCTCAGAGGTTCGGTATTACGTGATGGACGCACAGGAGATATAATTTACAAGCCGATGATCGAAAGCCCTACACGACTGACCGAGCAATTTTTAAAACTATTTATTGCTTTACATGTGATACATGGAGAGAATACGACTAATCTGAAATACCTGGATATTCTAAGAGACGTATCTTTGAGCACGATGTCCGCTAATTATCGGGATATTATTAACGTGATTATAAACGAAGAAAAAGATATTTCATTCGAGGATATACAGAAAAAAATCGGATTACCTTCTCCTACCGTAAGAAAAAATATGGATAATCTTGTCATACTCGGAGCACTTGACAAGATACAATTAGATAAAGTAAATAATTTTGGCGCGAGATATAAATATAAATTATCGAATCGTTTGAGAATATTGAATCAGAAATCCGGAGTATTTACTAAATAAAATTTTCCTAATTTAAACTAAAGGAGTGTTTTATGAGTGTCAAAGCATTAAAATCCCAGTTAAGAGAGAAGGTAAAAGGTATATCTAATAGTGCATTAGATATACTGGCAAATTGTCTGGATGGCAAAAAACCAGTTGGTTCGGGAATGATGGATAAATTGATTCGTATCGTTTCACAGGGTATAAAAGTGGAACACATGGATCAATTAAAAGACCAAAATGACCGTTCTTTTGCTCTTCGTCTATTACCGTATCTTCCGAAAGACAATAATGCAAGGAAGAATTATATCATGTTGTCAAATCCTTCGTTAAAACCTTTACTGGAAGATAAACCGAGAAAGGAAAAAACGGAATAAAAAACTAAATAAATATATTCACAGCAAAGCTGAGCACAGCGAAGCAAAGCTGAGCGTAGCAAAGCAAAGCATAGCAAAGCAATGTATCTTAAATCTTAAACTAAAGGAATAGTATTATGAAAACTTCAAAGATAAATGTTACTTTACAAGGGATAGCGCCTATATTGTTCAATAGATTTGTGGATTACTCGAAAGAAGTCAGACCGCCGGAGCAGAAATTATATATAGATAGTCAAAATACGATTGTATTGCCGTCTCTGAATATAGATGCGTTTTTGTTCGGAGAGTTTCCTACCGGATGCGCGAAGACTTTCGAAGGTAAAAAGGGAAAGGATTATCTGAGGATAGGTCAAAGTCATGTTTTCGTGGAACCTGATTTGATTCCATTTACAGATGGGAAGAAGGAAATAAAATATAACGGGTTCGGTAAACAGTTGATGCTGCATGATTGGGGTTCTCCGAGAGTGAAGAATGGTTCTCTGAGCGTAAAACAGGAAAGGATTGTAAGACCTATGCTCAATCTGCCGTGGGAATTGACATTCTCTATTAATCTGATTGAGAATAGTCTTATAAATTCAACCAAGCTGGAAAACTGGTTTACTCTGGGAGGAATCATGCTGGCTTTCGGATCATGGAGGCCGAAATATGGCAGATTTACAATAAAGAAATGGGAAGAAACTAAATAAATATATTCGCAGCGTAGCTTAGCCGAGCACAGCCGAGCAGAGCACAGCCAAGCGGAGCATAGCATAGCGAAGCAGAGCAATGTATCTTAAATCTTAAATCTTAAACTAAAGGAGTAGCATATGCTAGAAGCAAAATTAGTCAAAATGTCTGCCCTCAAACTATGGGAAAACAACCCGCGAAGGAATGAAACCAACATAGAAAAGTTAACGCACATTTTAGCAGTGCATGGTCAACGATCACCGATAATCGTTGATTTGAAGACGAATGTCATTTACAAGGGAAATGCAACGTACAAAGCGATTACCCTGTTACATGACGGAGGAATAGAAAATTTCTTGACGGAAGAAGACAAGAAATTAATAAAAGGAAACGCTTTAATATCAACTTTTCATGCCGACGTCCGTAAGGGAATGATATGGGCTTCTTTCCAGAGTTTTCCGTCTGAAGCTGCCGCGATAGCGTATGGAATTTCCGATAATGCAGCTTCGGAATGGTCTGAATGGGACAGGGATTTATTGACAAAAATGTTATCGGCGGAGCCAGTCGAGTACAAAACTTTATCCGGATTTACTGAAAAAGAACTGGATTTTTTCAAGGAAAAATTTAAAAAACAAACTACCGAACCGGACAATAAAGACCCGAAATATAAGGTCGTAATTTCGGTACCGGATGCTATGACTTTTGAAAGTTTTGAGGAGATTTTTAATAAAGAGGTTTCTTCAGGGTTTGTTTTGAAGTTGGACTCGAAAGAATTTTTTGAGGTTTTTAATCGAGAAAAAAAGATGAAAAGTTGACAAGATGTCACAAAAACCATTCTGTTTTTGGGGTAGTTTTTGATAAAAATTTTTATGATTTTTCGGTTTTAAGGGTTTTCTTGTCAAAAAGGAATTTTTAGTGTTGAATGAATGATTTTTTGTAACTAATTGAAAAGAAAAGAGATATGAGTTTACAAGAGAAAAATTGCTATATTTTTGCTATAACCGGCACCCCTGTATATATGCCTATTTTTTTTTTCTTTCATGAAAGTATATGATTTTTTTTATCATATATTATATAATTAATGATAAGAAAAAGAAAAATAGTAAATGTATAGACCATATATACAGGGGTGCCGGGTATAGCACTTTTATAGCATTTTTCAGCATTTTTTAAAAAAATGTAGTATATTTAGTGTATAACAGTTTTATAGCATTTTAAGGAGATAAAAGATGGAAAAGATTAAAATAAGAATTATCGGATGTACTGATAAAAACTGGTGGTATCATGATCGAATAGGAGAAACATTTTTTACGAGTGAAGTATCCGCACTGGGAAATTGCTTTGTAAATCCTTCAGGTTTCTGCGATCTTACAATCGGTATTGTTAAACATGGTGATTATGAAGTTGTAAAGGAAGTTGAATATACCAGGAATACTTTCTTTATGTTTAAATTCCTTTACAACTTCATAATCACTATGTACAAAAATAAAAATCACGAGATGCAGTAAACCTAATTATTGGTATGCCGATAAAATCGGAAAGGTTTTCGTTTATAAAGGAGGATCATGCTGAAAAAATACGTGATTGAAATATTTGAGGGAAGACCTATAGGTATTTCATACAATGATATTACCGAGGTTTGTATCATCGGCGGAAAGTACCGTGTAAAGGAATTGATAGACCATATCCTGGAAGATTATTTTCCGTCAATAGAAGAAGTCAATATTACGGAAAAGCAGATACAGAAAAATAAATTCCGGTATTACTTTACTATAAGCAAAAAAGATTTTTTCAGCAGTATCAAGGAATTGGAAAAAGCCGATTTTCCGGTCACGGAAGTTTACAATTTACAAGAGATAATGAGATAATATATGTTGGACAACTTCTGGTATTGGTGCATGAATCCGAGAATATTGTTTCCATTAATGATAATTCTTGTGTTATTAATGCTGATATTCTTTTCGATACTATCATTCCTTATAGGCTTTTATTCTTGTATGCCTATTAAATAGGAGAGCTTTTATATGCATTTTTCTATTAGTAAAGTTTTTTTGAAAAGAGAAATAATTTTACACGGGTATGTTCTTGAACTGGCAGATAAATATTGTCCGAGATGTTTTATAAAACCGATATATCGAGAAAAGAATTATCACAATCCTTTACACTTTTGCCGAGTATGCGGATTGGAATATATCAAAGGAATTGACGTAAACAAAATGTATAATCGGATAGGAGATAACTGATTTGTGATCTTTTCTAAAAATTCTCTCTACGCTATGGACTTGACAATTAAAGATCGGAATATACCGATTTTGAACAATGTGCTTTTTTGCAGAGACGGTACGGTTATCGGTCTTTGCAAAAATATGATAGCAGTTGTGGAGCCTCTTTCTCCAGAGATAAGAGATAAACTGCATTTAAAAAATACGTTTAACAAGGATGATATTTTCTTAAGCAGTGACAACGTAAAGAAGATCGTACAGTCTCTTCCGGTAGATACGACTTTTAAAGGTTTGTTGGAGTTTTGCGATATTTTTCTTGACAAGAAGCAGGATAAGGTAATTGTCACTACGCATGATGGTACGCAGAGTACCATAAAAACCATGAATTATGTTAAAGAAGATTCGAGTTTTGTAAAGTCCATTCTGAAGGAAATTTTTGAGATACGTCAAGACCTGTGCGGAGAGTGCAGAATGATTATAGGATTACAACGATATAGTAATTTATTAACGGTACTGAAAAAAATAATAAATGATAAAAATGATGAGATTCCGATTTGTCAAAACTGTTTTTCCATGAATAAAAAAAGATATTTGAATTTGAAAAGTCAAATACTGAAGACCGGACAACAGGTAATCGGAATCGCCTGGATAAATGATAAGGATGTAGACGAGTATTGGATTGAGAAAGGTTTAATAGAAAGGAGATTTGAAAAATAAAATACCTGATATGGAATTTTATTTTGTGGTTTTGTATTAGTTTTTGGAACGTTCTTTTCGGATATATATTTAATATGAGTCCGATAGAAATAATTTTTATGTGCACGATTTGTTGTGCATTTTGCAGCATAGGAATGTTAATAGGTACCCTTTTCAGGAGGTTTGACAAATGAAACTATTTGAAATTAACTCAGAACTCAGAAATATTGTAGATGAGGTGTCTTTGTATGCCGAAGAACATGACGGCGAGATACCGGAAAATCTTTCGAATAAATTAACAAGTATTCAGCAGGAAAAAGAGCAGAAAGTTTTATCTATCGGTCGCTGGTACAAAAATCTGAATGCCGAAGCCGAAGCGATAAAAACAGAAGAAGATCGTCTCTATTCCCGAAGAAAATCATTGGAAAAACGAATCGAAGGAATAAAATATTTTCTTGAAACATACTTGACAGGAGAGGAAAAATATTCAGACGGGGCGGTTAAAATATCATTCAGGAAATCGGAACGCCTCAGTATGATTACAGAAGATATTCGTTGTATTCCTGATAAATATCTAAAACCACAACTTCCGAAAATTGACAAAGCAGCCATAAAGGACGATATTAAATCCGGCAAACGATTTGATTTTGCAAAAATAGAATTTTGTAACAATATACAGATAAAGTAATGAACAATCCTGAATACGGTTGTAAACAATTTGTAGCGGTAATTAAAAACAAATATGGTATTCACTACGGGTGATCCTAAATATTATTTATTCAGTCCGGTAGATAATAATGGAATTAATACAGGCGTATCTCCGTTTCCGGTATTGAAAAGTAATTTACAAAACGATATTAAAAAAGCTTTAGCAAAAGGAAGGGGTAACGCAGGAATATGAAAATCGAAAAAATTGACATAGGAAAACTGAAAAGAAATCCCGACAATCCTCGGATAATCAAAGACGAGAATTTCAAGAAACTGGTGAACAGTATCAAGAAATTTCCGAAAATGCTTGAAATCAGACCGATAGTCATTGATGATAAAGGAATGATCCTGGGAGGAGATAAACGGTATCTGGCTTGCAAAGAACTGAAATTGAAACAAGTACCGGTTATCTGTGCATCGGCTCTTTCTCCAGCGGAGAAGGAAGAATTTATTGTCAAGGATAATTTATTTTCGGGTGAGTGGGATTGGACAAAACTTTCGGGATGGGATACTAAGAAATTGGCTGAATGGGGATTTGAGGAATGGATGTTTAATGAGGGTGAAAAGTCACTTGCAGTCAATAAAGAGAAAGAAATAAAAAAATGTCCTAAATGTGGATATGTTTTGAAATGAAACTAGAATTAAAAACCTGTGTATATTGTAAACAATCTTTGCCGATAAATTTCTTTAATCGAAATCGGCTTCCTGGATTACGGTGGGCTTGGTGTAAAGAATGTGAGAAAAAGTATAATTTTTACGAGAACAGAAAAGGAAAAGAATTTTCTCATATACTCAGTTTCTCTGGCGGAAAAGATTCTACTGCAATGCTTCTGCTCATGCTCGAAAAGAAAATGAGGATAGATGCAGTTGTTTATTTTGATTGCGGCTCTTTTGAGTTTCCTCAGATGGCCGAGCACATCGAACAGGTAGAAAAATATACGGGAATGGAAATAATTAAAATAAAACCGGAACATGACTTTGGCTGGTTACTGAGTAATAATCCTAATCCTGGTTCAAAGAAACAGGAAAATGGTTGGCCGACATCCTTGATGCGTTGGTGTACTATGATGAAAATAAATGGTATCAGGCGTTATATGCGTTTATATAGGCCATATTACCTGTATATCGGATATACTGTGGACGAAGTTGAAAGAATAAATAAGGCAGCGGATCATAGCCATAATTTAATATTCAGCCATAAACAGATAAATAAATATCCACTCTATGACTGGAATTTGTCTGAAAAAGATTGTTTAAATTACTGTTTTAAAAAGGGTTTTCATTGGAATGGATTGTATAAACATTTTAATAGAGTGAGTTGTTTCTGTTGTCCTTTACAAAGAAAAGAAGACCTAAAAAAGTTATATAAATACTATCCAGAATTATACAATCAAATTAAAGAATGGAATAAATTAACCTGGAATCATTTTAAGAATGATCCGGACATTTTTAATAAAATAGAATCGGAGATCAGGTATGGCAAAGATTTCACGAGAAGTATATGTAGAAGCAAAAAATCAGAAACTACCATTAAGTAAAGTAGCAGAAATGAATGGAGTTACCAGACAAGCGGTATTTCAGATGTTTAAAAAATATGAAAATGAGGATAAGCTAAAATTGATAAAAAAGTCTTCTAAAAAAGTATAGCAGTTTTATAGCATCGTCATTACATACAAATTTACATATAGATGTTTATTTTATATGTAAATGGACACAAATAATCCTCCTTTAAAAGACTCAAAGTTAAGCGAAGATACTTCGAAGAATAAACTTACAGGAAAAGCACGTTCTCTTGCCAACCTAAAACCGCATAGAAAAGGCGAACCTACACCAAATCCTTATGGCAGACCTAAAGGCGTAACCTTCGAGGAAACCTTTCGCAGACACCTCGAATTAGTTCCCAAAGCCAGCGAATTAAAGAATTTACAAAAGATATTTCCTCAAATTAATCTTCAGGGATTGACTGCCCGTGACCTTATGTGCATACGCGCTATAACCAAAGGCATATCAGGAGATGACCGTTGTCTGGATATTATTATGAAGCGTCTCGAAGGGCTTCCGAAACAGTCCATCAAAATCACTCAGGAAAATGCTAATAGACAATACTCTATCTCGAATGATTTTCTTCCAGAGGGAGAATCTAAAAAATGATTTCCCTTATGGAATCGGAAATAATACAACTCAATAAATATCTTAACCACAAACATAGAGCTCTTTTCCAGAGTAAAGACGAAATTCTTTTAGTCAGGGGAAGTACAGCAGCAGGTAAATCATATTCGATAGCGGATAAACTTTTGTTAAACGCTGTCATACAACCGGAAAGAAAGATTCGTATTCTGGTTATGAGAAAAACATTACCTTCATTGCGTGCTTCCGTATTACCTATTCTGCAAGAAAGAGCCGAAAAGGTTTTCCATCTTGATTTTCACATAAACCGTTCTGTATGGACGGCTGATTGTGATAATCTCGAATTTATTTTCTTATCTGTCAATACGCGCGAGGATTTTGAGAAGTTGAAGTCAATAACCAATATTGATTTTATATGGATAAACGAATTGCCTGGTATACGACAAGATGATTTTGATGAAGCCATGCGAAGGATGCGTGGAGGCGAATCGTTTTATAATCAATGTATCGGAGATTTTAATCCTGTAGGTAAATTCTCATGGGTATATCGGGAGTTTTATGAGAAGGATTCTTATAAACACAATGCTTTGAAATATACTATCGAAGATAATCACCCTGATTTTTTAAGACAGGAAAAGACTAAAAATCTTATTGCACGTCTTGACAAATTGAAAGAGACTAACCCGAACGCTTATAAAATTTACAGACTTGGAGAATGGGGCGATCTGAAAGGAATCATATTCAACTGGCATGTAGAAGAACTTCCTGAAATTGGATTCGATGACATATTCTACGGACTTGACTTTGGTTATTCTATTGATCCGGCTGCTCTGGTAAAGATATATCGAAGATCAGATAAGTTTTGGGTACAGGAACTTATTTATGAGACTGGTTTGACTAATCAGATGCTGGCAAAAAAGATGATTGATTTAGGAATAGGTGTAAATGATGATTGCTATGCCGATAGCGCCGAACCGAAAAGTATTGATGAATTAAACAGCGAACCGTTCAATTTGAATGTAAAGCCGTGCGATAAAGGGCCGGATTCCGTACGCAAGATGATAGATACCTGCTTGGGAATTACCATTTATATCGTTGACGGAAGCGAAAATATAGTCAAAGAACATAATATGTATGTCTGGAAAGAAGACAAAGACGGACACAACTTGAACGAGCCTGTATCGGTTAATGACCATTTAATGAAAGCCATACAGTACGGAATCTGTACGCATTGTAAACGGATACGCTTGCCTGGATTCGAGGTATTATGAGATTTACAGAAAAGATTTTTAATAGATTAGGTTACGAGAAGAAGGAACAAACTTCTGCTAAGATAGAAGAACTAAAACTGATTTACGAAAGAATGTACTATACAGTCGGTAACAATCTACTTGGATATTATAAACATTGGGTATACACCTGTGTAAATAAAATAGCGCGTCAGGTTTCATCCTATCCTTTTAAATTATATACGATGAAACGACAAGGAAAACATTTAAGAGGAGGCGTTCTAAAGTCTTTTGTAAAAGCAAACAAGGAACAATTAAAATCAGCAGAAATTGACAAAGTAGAAATAGATAATCATCCTTTTCTCGATCTGATAAATGATCCTAATGATATTACTACCAGACGTGCTCTGATAGAACATATCATGATTAATCTGGAATTGGACGGTTATACCGCTCTGTATTTACCGAAAGGAAATTTAAATCTTCCTTTCCAGTGCTGGTATCTGCCTTTGACAAATTCAGGAATCATAACTCCGATAGTAAAAAATAATACTATTGAGAGCTTCACTTATCAAGATGGGACTACCAGTTTGACAATACCTGCTGATGAAATTATTTACATAAATTATCCGCATCCGAAGAATCCTTTCTACGGAATGTCGCCTATTCTTTCTCAAACGTATCCGTATGATATAGACGATTATCTCAGTAAACATATTTATTCGATTTTTAAAAACGGAGCTACGTTCGGGAATCACTTTACAACAGATCAACAGCTAAAAGGTAAACAAGTAGATGATTTAAAAGAGTTGATAAACTCACAGTATCAGGGTGCATTAAACGCAGGTAAACCTATTTTTACGCATAGCGGATTGAAACTTGACAATACACCTTTAAAAAGTCCGTTAAGTGATCTGGCAATAGAGCAGATCACTACGTATGCGCGAGATAAGATCATAACCAGTTACGATATGCCTCCTGAAAAATTACTTCCTAAAAATATCAACAGGGCTACAATGGAAGTAGTAGACTCCATGTTTATCACTGATTGCATACTTCCTAAAGTAAATTTCATAGAAGAATATATTCAACGATACATTCAAAAAACATACGATACTGCTTTGATTCTGGAAATAGTAGTACCGATACCGAAAGATAAACAATTTGATTTACAAGAGAGACAAATCAATCTCAGTACTGCGTATACAACGGTTAATGAAGAAAGGGCAAAAGAAGGACGCGAACCGGTCGAATGGGGAGACGTGCCGCTAGTGCCTTTTAGTCTGGCTCCTTTAAGCGAGAAACAACAGACGGCCTCTTTTCCAGTGAGTGAAAAAAAATCTTTTCAAAGACCTAAAAAACGGATATGGAAGTTTAAGGATCATTCCAATACCATGAAGAAATTATTGCAATCTCCCTGGGAAAAGGCAATGAAACAGTATTTTGAACAAGAATATAATACTTTACAAAAGAAACTTAATTCTCATGGAAAAAGCATACAGGAGACTTTAAAAGGCTGGAATATCAATAAGAAAAGTAAATGGATCAAGGATAATATAAAGCAGCTTGATGATATAAATATCAGTCCTGTAGAGGAAGAGAAAAGACTAATAGAGATAGCACGAGGATTGTTTTATCATTGCTTTACAGAATACGGAAACGCTAAACTAAAATTATTCGGAATCAATGAGCCGTATGAAGTCAGTAATCCGAAAGCCGAGTCCTGGTTATCTTCGCGTTTACGTAAATTCAGTAAAGAGATTACCGGAGTGACTTTTGATGAAGTACAGTCGATTTTAAGAGAAGGTTTTAAAGAAGGTCAATCAATTTACGAAATAGGAAAAACTCTAAGAGAGAAATTCGAGTCTTATGATAAATACAGAGCCATGACCATAGCGCAGACGGAAGTAAATAGTGCATGCAGCTTTTCCGAGCTCGATGCTATGCAACAAAAAGGGCTTGACAGTAAGTTAATGAAGTTTTGGATAAATGAATATAATGCTCGTGATACGCATATACAAGCAGGAAAAGACTATAACGAAAACAATGCAATAACTCTGGATGAGGATTTTAATATAGGAGCGGATATTATGCAAGCTCCTGGAATGGGTACTTTACCGGAGGAGAATATTTCGTGCCGATGTAATTTGGCTTACGTGGAGATAACCTGATATGAAAATAAAAGAAGGTGTCAAATTATCAGACCTGAGTCTTGAAATGTATCCGGCAGTATGCGAGACTAATAAAGTCTATGAGATGTTCGGATATGAATTGACAATTACAAGTACAGCAGACGGAATACACCAAGCGGACTCTTTACACCCTTTCGGATATGCTTTCGATTGTCGAATAAATGATATAAAAAAAGAGGATATACAGAGGGTTTTTAACACACTTATGTATAGATTATCAGTATTAGGTTATCAGGTAATACTTGAGACAGATCATATTCACATAGAAGACGAAGAGACGAAAGATAAGATTTATGAGTACAGAAATAACAAAGCCTAAGCCGGAAGAGAATGAAACACAAGAGGAATTTATCGGTCGCTGTATACCGATAATGATTGACGAAGGAAAACCGGAAGATCAAGCGGCAGCGATATGTCATTCATTATGGGAAAACAGAAATAAGACTACAGAGAAAGGTATGACAGAACAAACACTTATCTTCAGTAAATCAAAGTTTACAAAAGAAGAAGCAATTTCATGGGCAAAATCTCATGATTTTAAATATAATTCAGTCAGAGAAACTTCCGATTCATGGAGATTACGTCAACGTCCGCCAGAGGATTTTGACCAATCTACTTTCAGAACTATAACTTTATCTGAAGGAATCAGTGCCGTAATAGGAAAATTAAAACAGGAGAAAGGCCTTAACAATATGAGCGAAAAATTCATTACTAAATTTTTAACAGGCGAGATAAAAAGTCATAATGACGAAAAGATGATTATTGAGCATTTTATCTCGACAGAATCCGTTGACAGAAGTAAAGATATTATGCTGGCGGAGGGAATGACAATGGACGGTTGGCCTGTAGTACTTCAGGAACATGGTTATGGTACTATGGGTTATGAACCGATAGCGAAATGTTTAAGTCTGTCTGTAGGCACTAATGATAAAGGCATTAAGGGAATCATAGCAAAAACACAATATTACGACGGTTCCGGTTTGACTCCTCCCGATAATACGGGACAGCGCCTTTACGAAAAGGCAAGAGACGATTTTATGCCTTACTTTTCTATTCGTTTCCGTGATCTGGAAAGCGAACCGAAAGAGGATGGAGGTGTTTTTTATAAACGCTGGCTGCTTATGGAATATTCTCAAGTCGGTATACCAGACAATATCGAAGCTGCCGTAAGAAAATCAATGACTGACAAAGATATACAAGAGAAAGGCCAGGACATAATTAAATATGTCATTCGTAAAGAAGATATAAAAACAGAGTATATTTATAAACCGGAAGATTTTAAATCTTTGACGGAATCTCTCAATAAAATTATTGAGAAAGTGGATGCCTTATCGGTGTCATTTGCTGAGTTAAAAAACCCGATTGAAAAATCTATCGACATACCGAAAGAGATTCCAAAGAATCTTACTATGTCTATGGAAGATTTGAAACGATCCGTCAAAGAAGCAGTAACGCACGAATTTGCAAAAGAATTTAACAAAATGAAAGGAAAGGTTGTTTAATATGCCGGACACTCAAACAAAACCCGATCCTGTTACAATCACTCCTGAGATAATCAAGGGTATAGTAGCAGAAGCTATAAAGGACGCTCCTCTTCCTGTAATAGAGGAACTGAAGACGCAGGTCAATGAATTGAACCGGAAAACGGTATTTCCGTTTCTTGACGGCGCATGGGGAACCGGAGAAGCAGAATCCATGCAAGGTGGAAAAGGCTCTGTAATTGACACAAGCTATTTCTCTAAGAGTTATCATAGAAAAATGGGAGTGCGTCAGGATGGAATTGCACTCGGTCAACAGCTTTGCAGAATGGGCGGTCCCTTTAAACGCCTTTCTCCAGAGTTAGAGACTTTCGCAAAATTCATCAAAGTCTCTAAAGGAGATGTTTATAAAGCAATGTCTGCTGGTATTGATGTGAAGAAATACAATGAAATTATAACCGAACATTTAAAACAGGCCGGAATGTCCGAGGGTATTCTTGCTGATGGTGGCGCTCTTGTTCCGATTGAGTTTTACACCAGTATTGTCGAGTTTGCAATTGCTCAGAGTAAAATACTCAGTCAAGTATGGCGTCTGCCCATGACTTCGAATATACTGCGTATTCCGAGACTTCAGCAGGCGGCAGGCGCATACTTCGGCGGAATAACTCTTTATACTCCTGGCGAGGGTGAAGAGAAACTTTCAACAAAACCGGCTCTGGAAAGATTGACATTCGAAGCAAAAAAATTAATAGGTCTTGTGTACTTGACAGACGAACTTGTAGCGGATTCGTTTCTCAATATCATCAATTACTTGTTCGGACTTTTTACTCGTGCTTTTCAATATGAGATGGAACGCAGAGTAATTGCCGGACTCGGTACAGCCATAGGCGGGCCGTGTCTTGGTATTATAAATGATCCGGCTGTTAATGTGGTAGCGCGCGCTACTGCAGGTACAATCACTTATCGGGACGTTATCAATCTCGATTCGGCTCTGGACGAAAACTTCAGCAATCTTACATGGCTTACTCGTAAAGCCACGCAGAACTGGCTCATGAGTCTTGTTGACAACGCAAACAGACCTATTTTCCTTGCGGATTACAGTGTATTCGCAGGTCAACCGATTCACCCGCCAGCGCTAATTTCTTATCCAGTTACCAGAACAAGGAATGTTCCGGTAATAGGAACTAAGGGTGATCTGATTCTTGGTGATTTGTCGTTTTATCTATTGACTATCAGACAAGACTTGACAATAGACCAGAGTAATGCTCCTCGGTTTATCTACGATGAGCAAACGCTTCGGTTTGTTATGAGATTTGACGGTGCACCTGTCGTTTCTATTGCATTTGCTCTATTAGGGGACGTTTCTTCGTAGTACTCCTTTATGTTAGGATTGACAGTCCGGTTATGGACAGCCGGACTGTCTTTTTAAAAACTTATGTATCAGATATTAAAAAACAATTGGAGATATGTATACATATGCGAGGATGAACCGAAAGAAAATCCTTTTGGTAGTGGTATATTTATTCCACTTGAAAATAGTATTGATTATGCCTATATTTGGGATAACGAAAATAAAATAATTATTTGTTTTTGTGGTACTAAAAATGATGAAGCCTGGCTCAATGATTTTACTATACATGACTTTTATGAGGATTTTCCAAGTGTTCATGCAGGATTTTACAAGGGCTGGATGGAATTTGAGAAACCTATATTTGATTATCTGAAAAATAATGTCAATCCTGAATTGACAATAGAATATAAAGGTTTTTCAAGAGGTAGTGCTCTTTGCACATTAGGAGCCTATTTTACTAAAAAAAAATTAAAAAGAAAAACAGAAAATTATAATTTTGCGAGTCCGCGTGTAGGATTGTATTCTTTTGTATTAGCCTATTCTGATATGTTAATTCCAACTATACGAGTAGTCAATGGTTGGGATATGATTTGTGAAATGCCAACTACGTCTATGGGTTTTTATCATATAGGTACTGAAAGAATCTGGCTGGAACAACCTGTTTATCACAAGTATTTTTATAAAATCCGTGACCATAAACCGAATAGTTATAATAAAGCTATAATAAATTTATGAACTCTTTACTTTGTGAATATACTGAAGAAAGTATGTCAAAGAAATACGGCAGAATAACATTACCTTTACATAAAGCTTTACAACTGGAAACTGAAGGGAAGGTAAAGATAATAAACAAAAACGATAATATTTTAAAAGTAATTTCAGATTACAATAAAAAAACTAATGATACTGTTTTAAAAAATAGAATAGACAGTAAAAAAAAAGTCGCCTGGGTACAGGATAATTCTAAAACAGGCGGAGCCGAAATCAGTAACGCATATTTACGGGAACTAGGAAATCAATTAGGTTTTTACATAGAACTAATCACGCCTCAAAAATTTGATTATTCTTTTTTATTAACATGCGATATAGTCATTATAAATAATTTTTATGAATTTGAAAACGAGCAGTATCAAAAAATATATAAAGTAATTTATGAATTGAGAAAACCATATATTAAATACGATCATGACCATAGAGAAGTAAAACGACCTCATTTATCAAGACAATTATTTACCTTATCGAAAAAAAACATATTTTTTTCTCCAGCGCATGAAAAACTTTTTTATTCTTCTCTTGGAGAACATATAAAACAACATTCTATAAGACTGCCTGTAGCTATTGATATTAATAAATACGTTAATAAAAATTTACAAAGAGAAAAAGATTCAGTTTTAGTGCCTTGTCTCAGAAAATGCTTAAATAATTTCAAATTTTACTACGAACAGAATAAAAATAAAAAATATACCGTTATTCTTGACGGAATTTCTAATATTTACAGAGGAGAAAAAGAAATAAAATATCTGACACGGGTAAATCAAGACATGATGATAGATTTGTACAATGCACATGAAATAGTTTATCATTGTCCTGATACTTTTTGGGCAGGCGAAAGGGTTATTTTTGAGTCTGTACTTTGCGGATGTCAATACATATCGAATGATAATGCCGGACATACTTCATGGAATTTTAATACTGATAGTATAAAAGTAATATTAAGTAAAGCAAACTATGATTTTTGGAAGGTGGTAGAAAAATGTCTGTAAATCCTGAGATAATCGATGCGGTTACAGTAGCTATGAGCGGTGTGATTGTTCTTACTTCTACAATAGTAATTGACAGATACAGAACTAAAAAATCGAATGGTGATAGAAAATCTGAAAACGCCGGAAGAGAAAAAGGTTTGTGTGATGCACATATAAATTTACTCAGTACTATTACCGAAATGAAAACTGATATTCGATGGCTTGTTTCGGAGATAAAAACCAATGGTGGAAAAAATAAATTTCATTGAACTAGAAATATTAGACCCAATGCTTAAAGCTAGATGGGGAAAATTGCGCAGTCTCCCTGCTGTGACTGCTCATGTATTGATAAAGCAAAGAAAGGCCGTAAAAATAAAAACAGAGTCGGCAAAGACTAAAGAAAACTCTTTACAAAAAGAAAGTTTTACATATAACAATAATATTCCGGTGTTCATTCCCTGGGCTGATGATAAAAATATAGGAAAAAGTTACAACAAAATAATGAATATTATCGACGAGTGGGTGCTTTTTATAGACCATGACATTCTTTTAGTAAATCCTTTATGGCATACTATTTGTAAACGAGCTATTGATAAGGTAGGTAAAAATGCCGGATGGATTACATGTTTTACAAATAGAATATACTGTAAAGCTCAATTATATTCCGGTGCGGATAATGCAAGTGATGACATACGTTATCACAGAGACATTGCCAGAAGTATCTATATTAAAAACGAAAGAAAAATACTGGATATTTCTAATAGAAAAGAACAATTATCCGGTTTTTTTATTTTGACAAATAAAGAAGCATGGAAAAAGGCAGGCGGATTCAAAAAAGAAGGATTTTTTACTGTAGACAATCAATACTCGACTGATTTAAAAAGGGCTGGCTATAAATTATATCTTATGGCCGATCTTTATGTATACCATTCATATTTCAGAGATTCTGTAAATAACTCTTTTGAAAGGAGCGTTCGATGCGAGCGAGATTAAAGGAAGATATGGAATTACTGGTTGGATCGGGTACGATAAGAAATAAAGAAAAAAGAACTGTTTTCTTTAATTCTTCTATATCAATTAAACTGGATAAGGGTACTATTTTTGACGTAGAGGAATATGTAAATAACAGTTATCATGTTATTATCAAGTTTAGTAAAGGCGTAACTTACTTATTTACAGTTACGAAAGATTTATTCACTGAGATTTCCGGCAAGGAATAATGAATACTAAAACTATAGTTTACTTTAAACATGGTATCGGTAATCTGATAATGTTTACTCCGGCAATACAGGCTATTGCTAGTATGGATGAGTCAAAACAAGTGGATATTTGTCTTGACTCGGAATGGAATGATTATCGTAGACCTGCTTTTGATGATTTTTTCAGTAAATGGAGTCTGATACAGAATATTGTAAACTATCCGAAAGATGACTTTACAAAAGAATATAAAACCTGGTTTTATACCGGACATTCCGAACATTCAAAAGCTTTAGATATTTTCAAAGAAAGAAACAGATTGCAGATGATTGATCCTGATTGGTCTTCCGGTATACATGAAATTTTCTATTATATGAATATGATAAGTAAATATGGTTATCATGGTTCTTTACCGGATCAGTATATTCCTATAACCGATAAAATCAATATAGATAAAAATGGAAAATATCTGATAGGAATATGTAATGGCACATATGCCGGAAACATGAAAACCGTTAAGCAGTGGTTTTATTTTAACGAACTCGTAAAGCTTCTTAAATACTATTACAATTGTCAAGTGGTAAAATTAGGTTATCGAGACGAACTAATGGAAGTAAACACTGATTTTGATTTTGTAAACAAACTCAGTTTAACTGAAACAGCTTACGTAATAAAACAACTTGATTTATTCATCACGAACGATACAGCCCTAATGCATGTAGGAGATGCTTTACAGACCAATATGATAGTTCTTTGGGGCGGTTCGATGTGTTCCAAAAACGGAGCCTTAAGCAAAAACGCTTACAATCTGAAATTAAATTTACCTTGTCAGCCGTGCCAACGTACCGGTATGTTTTATAATTGCAATGATCCGATATGTCTAAATAATCTTACAGTCGGTGATGTAATGGTTATTGTAAAGGACAAGTTGAAAAATGATAGAAGTATCTTTTGATGCTTTTTATAAAGAAGTTATTGATGTATTTAAAAATCCTCACCCGTGGGCACATATACGCTATGGTGACGGAGAAGGGATCGTATTAAGTTATCCCGAATTTACTAGCAAGCAGAAAAGCGAATCTCGCTGGAAAAAATGGCTCGGAACGGTTCCTTCGGATATGTCTTTTCTTGCAGAGAAAATAAGAGAAAGTATAAGATACGCTGATATAGTCGGACTTCCCTGCAAAAGACATCAAAATGTAAATCAAGACTGGAGAAACGTAAAGAAATTCATAATATCCAATTATAAACTGCTTTCCAGCGATAGAAAGGTCTGCTGCATGGATTGGACTGTAGATTTACAACGTAATAATCTATACGATAATCTTTTGAATAATAAGAAAAAGATTTATTATGTCTCTTCCAGGGATATGACTTCAATTTTTAAAAATAGATTCAAGATAAAAAATGTAATTGGATTTCATCTTTCTTTACAGCATAATCCAAAAATAGGAGAAAGTTTGACTGACATTCCTCATTATCCTGTTATGTATAATCAGATCATTAATTTTATCAATACACAAGATATTAAAAATCAGATATTTCTTATAGGAGCGGGAGGATTAGGAAAAATTTATTGCATGGAAGTGAAAAAGGCCGGGGGCATAGCTTTAGATATTGGTTCTTTGTTTGATGGCTGGAAAGGATATGTAACTCGATCATATCTAAAAGACGGGCATAATTACAAATTATGAATACGGTTGATATAAAAACAATCGAATATAAATTGATTGAAGTATTGAAAAATGAAAATCCTTTTTCTTTACTACGTCTTGGAGACGGAGAGTTTCAGATTCTTAAATATCCTAAATACATAAGTAAAGAAAATTTTTATGATAGATTTGAACGCTGGTTTGATATATCCGATATAAGTTATCAGGAACTTTTCAATATAAGAAATAGTTTGAACTCGTCTTATTTGCGAGCAAATATTCTCGGTATTCCTTCTCCGGCGGAACAACGAGGATATTCTAAATGGGTCAATTTCGATAAGTTGATGAATGAGTTTTCTTTACTTGAAGATAAAATCTATTTTGCTAACTATGATATTTGTAAATTGAATTTTAAAAGGTTACTGTCTTATGTAAAGAAAATATTTATTATTACTTGTCATGATCTGAGAAAGCAGATAAAAAATACCTTTAATTTAAAAGACGTATATTTACTGCAATGTCCACGAGAAAAATTTAATTATCATGACAAGAACTGGAAAAATAAAAATAATACGGTAAATCATTATCATGAGAAATTTACTAGTATAAATAAATCAATACAAGAAAATATTGAAAGAGGTTCTTTATATCTGGTAGGTGCCGGAGGTTTAGGAAAAATATATTGTAATACAATTAAGAATTGTCAAGGCATTGCTTTAGATATAGGTTCGGTATTCGATGCTTGGGCAGGTATAGATAGCAGACCGTATTTAAAAAGTATAGCGAAATTATAACAATATGACTCTGTATGTAAAAATAAATCTGATGTTACCGACTTATCATAGAGTAAAGAATGGTAAGTTAGTAGCTTTTATGGAATCTCTTTATAAGACAGTAAAGGATCAATCTAAAATTTGTATTACCTTTCTTATAAATAAAGATGACAAGGAAACAGCGGAATATCTGGATACATTGACAATAGAAAAACAAGTCCTGATAAACGAGTCCATAGAAAAACCGCATTTAGGAAAATTTTACAACAGAATTTACAATGAAACAAAATTTAACCAGGATAGTACGATAGTTTCCATGCTCGGTGATGATATGGAATTTAGAACGTCAGGATGGGAACAAAAAATAATAGACAAAATAAACGAGATACAGGGTATAGGTTTTATTTATTGCAACGACATGAATCAGGAAAAACGACTTCCGGTTAATCTATTTACAACAAGGAAATTTGTAAAATTAACAAAATACCCATTTATGTGTGAATGGTTCGCAGCGGATTATATAGATACGGTATGGAAATATGTAGGAGAATACCTGCATTGTGGATATTATCTAACCGATGTTATTATGAAGCATAATCATTATACCGTTACAATGGAAAAACGGGACGTCACTTCGATTCGTTTACATCAAGTAAAGTTTATAAGAAATAAAGGAAATCGCCTTGTAAAGAATTATGCAAACTGTATTATAAGAAATCTCATGAAAAAGGGAATGAGGCCATGATTAGATGGATAGGTTCAAAATATGGCGGATGGAATATTGATATAGATAAAATTCCTGAAAAAGGCACGATCATTTCTGCAGGATTAGGCAATGATTTTTCTTTTGAAGAGGAATTAATAAGACTAAAAGGTTGCTTTATTATCGGTATTGATCCGACAAACTTGACTTATAAGACAATGAATAAGAAAAAATTGAAAAATTTCTGGTTAATCAGAAACGCTTTATATGTCAATAATGGTATTATTTCTATGACAAAAGCCGATACTAACGGAGCTTCTATTTATGACAATAAACCTAAAACGAAAGTTGCTTGTATAACTCTGGAAGAGTTGCTCAAAACATATAAAGACATATCGGTTTTAAAAATGAATATCGAAGGAGCAGAATATAGTATAATAAATAATTTACATGAATTGAGTATATCACAGGTTTTAATCAGGTTTCATCACAGAAAACCTAATGTTCCTTTTGAATATTCTGATAGTGTAAACTGTATTAAAAAATTGAAATCTTTCGGATATAAAGCAAACTATATGTCATCTTATAAAGACCCTAAAATAGATTTTGAGGTACTCTTTATCTTATGAGTTTACGAGAAGTGGCAAAAGTAAGAACGATATGCGAAGTATTGCGTGAGATAAACGATTTACACCAGTTTAATACTTCTATGGATATACAAACAAGAAAATTATTAAACGAAGCTGAAGATATGGCAAAACGTATGAGTAAGAAACTTATCGAATATAATAAAAATGTATATGCCGGTTGGTGGAAGAAAAATCCGGATTATGAAAAAGATTTACAAAAGAGATTAAATAAAAAGTATGTAGTAGGTTAATATGATAGTAAATTTCGGAAAAACTACTTCGAGTCACATGCCTATATTAATGGAATTAATAAGTCAGTTCCATATAAAATCGGTTATTGAATTTGGGGCTGGTCTTTTTTCCAGTGAGTTGTTTGCTAAAAATTGTGAAAATATAATTTCTTATGAGACGCATAAAGAATGGTACGAGTTTATAAAGAAACATCTTTCTGTATATGATAATTTTATTTTACATTATATAGAAACAGATTATTTAGTTCATCATACGGATCACATATTACCTAAATATGATCTTGCTTTTGTAGATACTCAGAATAAAATCAGAGTGCCATTAATTCAATCTGCTTCCGTATTTGCAGATATTATAATATGTCACGATACACAAGTGCCTTTTCTGATTAATGAAACTGTAAACGGATTTTATAAAATTATTTTTACAAAAGCTCCTTATAAACACAAGAATAAAAGCAGACCTTACACAACGCTCTGGACAAAAAGAGAAGATGTCTATAATTATTTTCTTAATATAAAAGAGGAATCTTTGTATGACAAATATAAATTTCCTTATGGAATTTTTTACGAGGAGGTAAAGATGGAAAAACGTATAATCAGTTTTGGTTTATGGGGAACTGATCCTAAATATTTAAAAGGCGCTGTGGAAAATGCGAAATTACAGCCTGAAATATATCCGGGATGGACGTGTCGTTTTTTTGTAGGTTCCGATGTTCCTTTACAGACAATAAAGGAATTGCGGGCTTTGAAAAGTGAAATAGTATTGACAAAAAAACCTGGAACATACAAAAAAGCGCGATACTGGAGAATCGGTATTGCTTTCGATAAAACCGTAGATCGCTTTATAATCAGAGATTGCGATTCGCGTATTAACGCACGTGAAGCGGCAGCAGTACAGGAATGGATTAATTCTAAAAGACCTGTTCACATTATGCGAGATCATAAAAGACATACCGCTCCTATCATGGGTGGTATGTGGGGCGCTGTGAAAGGTTTTTTTCCAGAGTTAGAACAGAAATATGATTCATGGACAAGAAGAGTACTTGACGGATGGATTCCGTTTCCGAGAATAGGAAAAAAGGACGGAGATCAGGCTTTTCTTGCTCAGGTAATCTGGCCTGTAGTAAAAGATAATCATATAGCGCATGATGATCGAAAAACTAAAACCGGAAACGAATTGCCTTTTACTGTAAAGTTAACAGGAAAGGATTTTGTAGGTAAACAATATGATATTCAGGTTTGATGATATTAGTGCCAATACCGATTTTAATAAACTAGGTCTTATGATTGACTTTATAAAACCTAAAATAAGTCAGTTATATCTAGGTATCTCTAATCTATGTCATACTATCGTAGAAGAAACTGATAACAAGGAAAGAGTTTTTCCTTCATTCTTCAAGACGGCATGCAGTGAAAAAAATTATTATACCGTAAATAAAATGTTGTTATCTGAAAAGCTGGCATTGTGGAGATACGCGGAAAAAATAATTTTTGTGAGTCATGGATTAGTGCATATAGATCATACCTTGTTAACAAGAGAACAACAGGAAATGAGTATTCTTGTGTCAAAATCTTTGATTCCGTCTAATTTTTTCATACCTCCATTCAATAAATTCAATCAGGATACCATATCTATCTGTAAAGAGAATAATATTGTGCTACTTGGATTGAATGAAGTCTGGAAAAATGCAGATTTTAATAAATTTGATCCTGAAGTTGAATATTGGTATTGTCATTCCTGGCGCTGGAAAATTGAAGATTTTGCACAATGGTATATACTATGAAAATAGCTATTCATCAACCTAACTTTTTTCCCTGGTATCCATTTTTTCAGAAAATGATGAGATGCGATATTTTTGTTATACTTTCTAACTGTCAATTTGAAAAAAACAATTATCAGAATAGATTTAAGATGCAGGGAAGATACAGGCAATGGAATACTTTAAGTGTAGCAAATAAGATTGAGAATATTAAAGATAAGTTATATCTGAATCCGATGAATGATTTTGAATTGATAAAAAATAATTTACCTGATTATAAAGAAATCTTAGAACAATTTCAACATATAATAAATTCTGATAATAGTCAATTATTACTTTTTGTAAATTATTCTATTATTAAAAAGATAAAAGCATTATTAAAAATAGATACGGAAATCGGATATGATTTTTTGACTAGTAAAACAGCTACCGAAAGATTGGTTGAACTTTGTAAATTTTATAAATGTGATACTTATTTATCGGGAATTGGTGCGGTAAAATATATAAATATGGAAGTATTTAAATATCACGGAATAACCGTAGAATTTCAGGATATAAATGAAATAATCAGAAAACCTATATTAGAGGTTTTAAAATGTATAGAATAATTTTAAGCGCAGATGAGAATAAAGATTATATTGAGATGCTGCCGTATGTTTATGCTGGATGGAAAAAGTTTTTTCCTGAGTTTGAGATTACTATTGCCCGCGTAATCAATACCGATAATTTGTATAATGTAAATAATACTAATATTTTTAATTTACTAAATATATCGTGTTCGGCTAATCAGGCAAAATTAGCCAGATTCTATTTAGCTTCACAATATCCTGATGATATTTGTATGATACATGATATAGATTCTATTTGTTTACAAAGAGAATATTATTTCAGTAGATTGCAAAAAAGAAAAGAAAATAATTTACTTACTATGGGATATGACTTTTATAAAGAGACTAAAAATACTGGTAAATTTCCTATAGGATACATGACTGCTGAAGGAAAGATATTCAATGAAATTTTTAATGTAGGAAATAAATCATGGCATGAGTGGATTCACTATATAGCAGATTTAAAGGGTATTTCTGTAAAGGAAAATATTAAAAATCCTTTTAAAATTTTTTCCGATGAGTCATTAATAAAATTTCTTTTAAAAAACTGGAAAGGAAAAATACAGAATTTACCTTTGGATTATGTTTTAAAAGAAGATTGCATCTGCCGCTGGAGAGGAATCAATTTAAAAAAATTACAAGAAAATGGATATATAGAAGCTCATCATTTAATACCTTTCAGTAAATATAAAGAATATTTTAAAATCATTAAAACATATCTGGATATGATATGAGAACGCAAGTCCTGGACACTCGAATAAATGTAGAGTACTTAGATAACTCAAACAGACAAAAATATACCGAAGGAATCAAAATTTTGAATAAAAATTTTAAACTGATACTGAATACGCCTGTAATAAGGCAGGATTTAAAACGGTGTTGGGAAACGAGTATATGGGTAACCTAAATTATCCTGTCTAAAAATAGGTTATAATAACGTTTAAAAAAATTATATAACTTGATAAACATTATGAACATTTTAATAATGCAATCCGCTGGAAAACATAAGAAAAATTCTGATTTCAGGGAATGTCTCTCTTTCCAGAGAGGTCTTTCCTTTTGTGGTGTCAGAAGTGAGGTCTACGGTCCCGGATATAGATATTTTGGTAAAGTTAATTTTAATGACTACGATACAATTTTATATTTAGAAAATTACTGGAAAAATTACTGGTTTCCTGATTTGAGCAGTCATAAAGGATTAAAATTATTCTGGTCAATAGATTCTCATATAGTTTACAGAAGGCATATAGATTTTGTGCGAAGAAATAATATAGACATTGTATTATGTTCTAATTTAAGAGATACATTAAAATGGGGAAAAAAATCTTTCTGGTTTCCTAATTGCTATGATAATACGTTGATAGATTTCTTTCCAGAGATAAAGAAAAAATATGACATCGGTTTTTGTGGAAACTATGTAAATAGAACAAATTATATAAATGAACTGGAAAAGGATTTTAGAATAAAATTAGATATATTTGTAATAGGTAAATCAATGGTAAATGCCATTAACAGTTATAAAATTCATTGGAATAAATGTTACAGTTATGATCTTAATTATCGTATTTTTGAAACTCTTGGATGTAAAACATTTTTATTAACCAATGAAAACAGCGATCTTGAAAAATTATTTACCGTAGATAAAGATTTAATTACATACAAAGATTATGAAGATTGCAAAAAGAAGATAAAATATTATTTACAAAATGAAGCAGAACGGAACAGAATAGCATATAATGGATTTGAAATAGTAAGAAAAAACCATACCTATAAAAGTAGAGCGGAAAAATTGATCGAAATTATTAAAACAAATTCTAAATAATATGAGAGGAGTTATTTATGGGACTTACTTATGAAACTACATTGAGAAATTCTCAATGTGACGCTTTTGTTGATTTACTTGACTTGGGTACAATGGAGTTTCACACCGCTGCCGATGCAGAAGTTGCGACTGTTACTTTTGGAAATCCCGCTTTTGGAAATGCGGGTGCGGTTACTCCCGGAGTAGCTACTGCAAATGCTATTACTAAAGATTCCGATGCTACTGGAAATGCTGCTGCCGTTACAAAAGTAAAGATAAAAAAAGCAGATACCACTTTGCTTTGTACGGGAACAGTAACAGTAACAGGCGGAGGTGGTGATGCTGAATTGACAAATACTACTATCGTAGCACATGCCGAAGTATCCATAACTTCAATGACTGTCACTTGTCCTGCTTCATAACAGAAAGGAAAATATGAATAAGATATTAAGATTTGCCGATAAGGATTCTTTGAGAAAATTTTTCAGAACTACCGAAATTCCTTTACCAAAACTTGAAATTAAGATCGAAGGAGAAGTGAAAAATCCTGGTGATGAAGGATGGAGAGGAATGAGTAAACAAGAGCAAATTGAAAAGGGTTTTGTAAAATAGTATGGCCTATACAAACGGTATTTTCAGGCTTGATTATGTAAACGGTAGTAATGCCGCCAGAACTGCTTTAACTTCCGTTGCTGTTACAAATAATGGCGGTATTATCCGCTGCACTAAAGTAGGACATGGATTGGTTACAGGAGCGGTTGTAACGGCATCCATATTTACTACTGTGGCATATAATACTACTCATATAATCAATCGAATCGACGATGACATATTTGAGTTATTTTCTTCCCGTGCTACGGGAACACTCGTGGTTAGCGGCACTCCGATTGCGGATGAGTATTTTAACGTAAGTACTCAAAAATTTACATTTAAGGCAAGCAGGACAGGCACCGGTGAAGTCACGATTTCCAGTGACAATGTCCAACAAGCAAAAAACATATGTGCTGCAATAATGACGGACATACCGACAAAGGTTATTGCTTTTGTTGGTACAAGATCGCAACCATCTAATCAGTATACAGTAACGATAGACAATTTGGATGCTGGCACAGCAGGGAACTCGACCGTGCTTACCGAAGCGGCTACGGGAATTGCGGTTAGCGGATCAGGTACGCTGGCGGGTGGCGCTCAGGTAGCATATTCCGCAGATGACTCCGGCACTATTACTCCATTCGGCGGCAGTTCCTGGGCGGATGCGTGGCAGGATATCACCAGTGGAGCAACCGCAGCTCGCATCGCTCCGGGAGACGTAAATTGGGAAGCGAAATCGCCAGACCCGATAGGATGCGCGTCTGCTCAGTTTACGGATTTATCAAGAACCGTAACTTTACAAGCATTGACCAGCTGTTCATTCGCAGATAATGGCAGTGGTGGAGTTAGGGTAACTAAAGCAAATCACAATATTTACAATACCGCTATTGTAACGGTTACTCTTTCCACTGATTATAACGCTGATTGGGCGATCACTTGGATTGACGTGAATAATTTTGATTTGGTTGGGGCAACGTATGTTGCTGATCGGTCGGGCACGGTCACACCGAAATTTACTTCAATAGTAGATAGATGCGAAACAGCTTGGACAGGTGCCAATGGTGGTGTAGTGGCTCGAACGGCAGTTGCTACAGACGGTAAAGAGGGTTCGTACTGCATGCAGATAACCGCGCCCGCGAGTCCGGCAACGACTACATTATATGCGTATTATGCAATCACATCCACTGATTACTCAAAATATCAGAAGTTGACATTCTGGCTCAAAAATGAAGTCGCGCTCGCTGCGGGAAACTGGCGTATATGCTTGTGTTCAGACAACGCAGGAGCAACTCCGGTTGGCACCTTTGAAATACCGGCAATAGCATCACTAGGTAGATGGGTGGCTTTAACTATAGCCAGAACTAATGGAGGCAATTGTGGGAATGCAATACAGTCAATTGCATTATATTCGTCCACTGTTGCGCCAACGGCAAGTAAGTATGTCCGCGTGGACTGTTTCAACTGTGCCACTACGGTTGGTCTCAATCAACAATCTTTAATCTCGAAATCCTCGCTGGCTAATGGAACGTATGCCAGTGAAATGTGGTTTGCTTTACAGGGTATAAGTGACAATACTTTGTATCTTGATAACGATACCAATAATTTAGCTGGTGTCGGTAGAGGATATGCGGGAACGACTGAAATAGTACCAGCATATATAAGAGAAACGACAAAAACCGCTATGGCCGCAGCAACCTCAACTATAATTCAGGAGATTCAGGACAGCGGTACAGTGGCTGCCGGGAATATTGTTTTTCTCGGTGGGTTTAATACTAGCACATCTATTCAGGATGGAGAAACATTTTTTGACGGACAAAACGGATGGGGTTATGGTTTACAATTTAGCAACAAGTCCTTTTTGACTTTGTTCCATATTAATATGGTTAAATATTATAATGGTTATTATATGATAACATCCGTTAATAGTAATATAACTTTTAACAGTGAAGTATCAAATAATACTATTAATAATTACGGCATAACACAATTAACAAATTCTTACAGTTACTATATTAAAGCAACAGGAACGTCGGGTTATAATCCAGGAGTAAATTTTGGATCATATGTAGGAAATAATATCTTTGAAAGAATAGTGTCAAATAATAATATTTCTTCGGGATTACAATTTTCTGGAGCGACTGCTAATAATATTATTAAATATTTAATAGCAAGAAACAATTCATCACAAGGTGTGGACTTTAATTACGGTAGTAATAATTTTATATTAAAATATGATTCTCAGGGTAATGGAACAGGTTCTATACTTCCAGGATTTTATACGAATTACATCAACGATGCAACAATATCTGAAAGTACAAAGGTTATTGCTGGAACAATTTATAGAAATTACAGAATATTGCTAACTAAGATAGGCGGGGATGTAAATGATAATAGAGTGTATACCGATGGGGGTTATGCCATTTCGCAAGCAACAATAAGACATACTGCATCGGGGCTTGCAGATCAATTCTTTGTCAACCTGACGCATAGAACCTCGGTATATAAAGCCAGATTAAAAATCATGCCTGTCGTGTTTTGTAAAACGCCAAATAAGGCAATTACATGCAGTGTGTATATTAAAAAATCTCATGGCACGGATATAGAAGCATCTATATTCTGTCAAGGCGGACAAATTTTAGGCGTGGCTTCAGACGTTGAATCTACAGCAGTTGGTAATGATACCGATTGGGTTAAAAAATCAATTACATTTACTCCGACTGAAGTTGGAGGAGTTGAGATATATGGCCTCATCTGGTGGCTGGCTAATGCCGCAGATGAGAATGTCGTTTTTGACGATGCAGAGTGTACACAAGCAACATAAGGGAAAAATATGAATTTTAGTAGACTTATAACGAAGTATACCAGAAGTAAAGAAATCGAAGTTCATGTAGGACTTGATGATGACAGTTCGATATTCTTGTCATTTAATCATGATCCTACTTTGCTGGAAGTGCGAAATGCAACAGCTTCCTATTGTGCGAACTATGCAGCGGATCATCAATACGACTCCACCGCAAAAGCAGAAATTGATCTGCTTGAACATAAGAAATTACTCAAGGATTTGATTGTTTATATCAAAGCCAGACCGTCCTTTACGCTCGCGCAATGGAACACGATGCTTGGTACGCGCCTGTGGTGGGAAGCTGCCATAGCAAGATATTTCGTTTATTCCCTTGCGATATTTCTGGCTCGGAATAAGGGGATATCGCTTGAGGATATGACCGAGGCAACGGTACTGAGACGCTTAAGGGATTGGATTGTCAATACGTCCATACAGGTAATTCAAAAAACAGTAACAGGGAATCCGAATAACGGGGATTAAATGCCACTGCCAACCAGATCAGAATTACTTACTTTAGATTATTACTTTAGGGGTGAACCCTTTGTAATGATTCCGGCAGGTGCATCCGACGACCTGATGGGACTGGATTACTATTGGCGAGGAGAGCCGTTTTGTATTCCGTTGACGGCAGAAGGAACTTCAATTACCGGAACCTGCAATACAGATTTACTCATGCTCACTACTGATATATCAGGAACTCAAACTATAAAAGCTATTTTAACTCCTAATTTGTTAATATTGACTACCGATATATCGGGAACACAGACTATTAAAGCAATAGTCGATTTTGATTTATTAATATTATTAGCGGATATTCTCGGTAAGCAAACTATAACAGGCACCAGTAATTCCGATTTATTAATATTAACTACAGATATACATGGTACACAGACTATTGTGGGCGTTCTTTCTCCAGAGTTATTGATCTTTTTTACGTCAATCTCTGGAAAACAGATAATTACCGGAACTATCAATCCTGATTTATTAATATTTACAACTGATATAAATGGAAAGTTAGCAATTACAGGAATAAGCAATCTTGATCTTTTATTACTTACTACTGATACACATGGAAAACAAACTATTGTCGGAACTATTAATCCTGATCTTTTACCATTGACAACTAATATAAACGGAAAACAAACGATTACCGGAATATCTGATATTGACTTATTGATTTTACGGATGTTTGCTACTGATGGTGTAGTACCTATATCGGGTATAATGGATATAGATATACTATTGCAAACAACCGATATTCTCGGTAAGCAAGCCATAACAGGTACCAGTAATCCTGATTTATTAGTTTTAACTACAGATATAAACGGTAAACAAATGATTAATGGAATTTCTAATATTGACTTATTAATCTTAAAAATGTTTGCTTCTAATTATTTAGTATTGATTACCGGAATTTGTGATATTGACTTATTGATGTTAAAAACGGATGCTGACGGTGTTTTAAGAGCGTTTTATGATTATATTAATGTTGGTTCAGAATTAAGTAAAGAAACTAGAACAAATTCTTTATTGAATAAACAATCTCGTTTGAGATCGGCAATTATAAGACAACTTATTTTACAAGGAAAAATACATGGATGATTCAAACGAATTTGTCGGTATAGATCAACCGCTGAAATTAATCATTCCTACCGGAATAGATATTTCTTCTTATACCGATATTAGTGTAAAAATAAAAAATATTAATTCTACTGTAATTACAATATTTTCTCCTCCAGATGTGGAAATGGATAGCACGGATCATACAATAGTAAATGCTTATATTGATGGAGGTTTTCTCGAAGAAGGACGGTATATAGGACAAGTTTTTGTCTATTTTACCGATCCTGTTAATCCGTATCCCGGTAGACCTTTTGTATTTACTGTCAGTGACGAACTCATTATAACTTTACTTGAGAGAGTTAAATCTGAAGCTTATATAGGAATAACTCATAACAATCACGATTCTGCTATACAAACAATAGTGGATGGAATAATTTTATCGGCTATTGACTATATGGACGATGAGGATATTACACAGGAAAGTGAAATACCGGAAGGCATTATACATCGGCTATTAAAACAAGTAGCTTATGAATATAGACGTAGAAAGGATTCCGGTTTATCATCGGTAGTATATCCGGACGGAAGTGTAAGTAAATTCTCGATAGATGAATGGTTGCCGGATGTTAAAGATGCTTTAAACAGACATAAGGTATACACGCTATGAGCGATTTATATTTATTGACTTTAAAGACAGGTGGAATAAACTTCTATACCGAAGAGGAAGCCGAAGAATTGAAGGAAAATGATTTACTATTAATACCTGAAAATGACGGAAAGGCTTTGACACAACAAGATATTTTCGGAGAAGATTATGAGTAATGTAGAAGAAACCAAGAAAAAACTTCTCGATCTGGTAAAGAAAATGATTCAAGCTACTATAGATACTATAGATAAAGATATGCCCTTATGGAGCACATATATTTTACAAAATCATTTGACAGGAGGAACTTCATCAACCAGATTAAAGAAAGTTACCGGAAGATTATCCGGTTCAATGCGTCCTTTACCTACTAAATTAAAATCGGACGGAATTTACGGAGGTCTGGAATTTGGCACTAGGTATGCAGGTATACATATAGGCAGAATGGGAGACGTAACGACTATAAGATCGAACAGACCTGGAGGATATCTTGCTATACCTTTAGAAGCTGCAAAGACGACAACAGGAAGAACTCGCGCGGCTCCTCGTGATCCGATGTGGGGAAGTACTTTTATAGCCAAAGGTATTATTTTCGGATATAAAGGAGGAAAAGTAAAAACTGCCGGAAAGATTAGAGATATTGTACCTTTATTTAAACTGAAAAAATCCGTTCGGGTGCCTGTGCGCGTGGACGCTTTAAAATTAGTACAGTGGATAAAACCTAAACTGGAAAAGGATTTATCAGAGGCTATTTACAATGTCCATTAAATCGGAAATCAGAGATATAGTTTACGTCATGCTTGAGAATATGGATTATTATAATTCTATTATTAATTATCCTTTTGACAATTCTGAGTTTGAAACATTGAAATTTCCGGCTTGTTTGTTTGAATTGACAGAGAATAATTGCGAAAATAGAAACAGAGTTTTGAATATTTCAATTACGCTTGATTTTGAACTATGGATAGAAATAACCGAAGCCTTAAAAGAGAATATTTATAAAAGTGCGGATGCGGTAGATTCCGCTTTATATACTGCTGTTATTTCCTCGGCAGGAGACAGAGTAAATGGTTTAGGAAAATACATACAAAAAATAGAAAGAGGAAATGTAGAATATCTGAGTCCCGATCATCAATTCATAGTTATCAAAGTAAGCTATCCAATAAATTTTCTTACAAAATATACGGACTTGACTACAAATAATTTAACAACCTAATAGGAGGTTTTTATGAGTAATTACTCACCGAACGTAAACAATTATCAAGTAGCGAAAGGAGTTTTATATTTTGATCGTTATGATGATAATGGAGACTTAACCGGAGAACTTGACCTGGGAAACGATCCTTCTTTTGCTCTTTCTCCGAATATTGAAAACCTGGAACATTTCTCTTCCAGAGACGGAATCAAAAGGAAGGATAAGGTCGCAGTCATTCAAGCTTCAGTCAATGGTAAGTTTACCCTTGACGAAATAAACTATGACAATCTGGCTTTGATTTTCATGGGCGGTGATACATCTTATTTTACACAGACCGGAGCGACTGTAACGAATGAAGCTATAACTGCCCATGTAGGAAAGCATGTAAAACTTCAGTATCGTAAATTAACGGACGGTACTGTAGTTATTACCGATTCTACCGGAATGACTACTTATATAGAGGATACTGATTATTCAGTAGACTATACAACCGGCAGGATCAAGGCTATTGTCGGAGGGAATATTACCGAAGGAGAAGATTTATTTGTCGATTATACCTATGAATCTTGTTCTTATCCGGTGGTCAATATTGCGGATAGTCCCGAAATTACCGGGTTGTTACGTTTCAAGGGTGACTGTACTCTTGGGTATGACTTTGAGATCGTGCTCTGGAAAATAAAACTCACGCCGACTGGTGATGTGAATTTCATTAGTGAAGGATGGAACCAGGTGGAATTTAACTTTGAAGGTCTTGATGATACGGCGAATCACCCGACAAGTCCCTGGGGACAGATTATCGACATTGAAGGTGACACTGTGGTGGTATCATAATTATGAATCTAACTGGCGAAAAGGTGGGAGAACTTTTAGTAAAGCCGTGGACTTGGGGCAAAGTAGAACAACTTGCTCCAAGTCTTTCCAGACTATATTCTAAATGTAAATCGAATAATGTCACTATAACCGACATACAAAGTGTATTATCCAGACCTGAATTTTTGATTGAAATAATGCCGGAAATTACCGAGATTATTTCTATTACTGTAAATGAAACACAGGAAGTAGTAAAAGAAAAAGGATTGGACGAAATTCTTATTGTCGTATTGAAAATATTCGAGCAGAATATAGGGTACTTAAAAAACTTATCAAGCCCGATTCAAACGATACTGGAGAAATTGGTGATAGTTTGATTCGGGCTATTGCTTTACTGATAGCTCAAGGACATTCTTATCATGATATTATATGGGAATACCCTATAGATTTATTTTATGATCTGTATGAACAGTGTTTGTTAATGGAGATACAAAGAAACAAACAACTAGCAATCACGTACAGATTAGCAAGGTTTGCCGATAATAAAGATTTTAAAGAATACGTGTCCGATAACAGAGTTTCTCTAAAACCAAAGAAAAAGAAATTGACAAAAGAAGAACATAAACAGAACGCAATGAATTTAAAAAGGATGTTTGTACGGCTGCTGACCAAAAAGAAATAGCAAAACTCATTCTCAGTATCGAAGCGCAACTCGGTACTTTCAAAGGTCAATTGAAAGAGGCGGGTGTTGATTTAGATACTTTAGGAAAAAAGGCGGGAGAAGCAAAACAGAAAATGAGTATCTTCGCGGATACTTATAAAGCTTTCCTTGCGGTACAAGCTACTATCGCAGTGGCTCAGAGATTGTATAATCGTATTGTCGGAGATTCGGTAGAACTTTACAAAGAACAAGTAAAGGCATTGTCTAATTTACGCACGGTTCTCGGATATACCTCTACATCTTTATTGACACAATCTAAAATATTATCGGAACAAACAGCAATTGATGATGAAACAATTGTAACTATATATTCAGTAATCGGAGCATTTACTAAAGAGGAAAGTGTAATAAAAAGATTGACTCCGGCAATACTCGATTTTGCGAAAGCGCACAAGGATATGTCGCCGGAAACCGCTGCACAATTATTTACAAAAGCTGTATTTTCTTCTACCGATGCATTAAGCAGGTATGCTATAAAATTAGACGGTGCTGTCGGAAGCGAAGAACGCATTAATGATGCTATTAAAAAGAGCACGGCTTTATGGGGAGGTTTGAGCCAAGCCTTTGCAAAAACCGACGTCGGAAGTTTACAAGGAATACAAATAAAAATTGACAATATAAAAAAAACCATAGGACAGAAAATAATTCCGTATCAAGTAGAATGGAATGAGTTAATATTAAAAGCATATACATTTTTAAATAAAATTCTATCATTAATGGATACTAAAGGATATTCTAAAGAAGAACAAAAACAATACAAACAAATATTTGATGTAATACCTAATATAGAAGATACTCAAAAACGTAAAGAGGCTTATTTAAAGGTATTATCCGATCTACAAAAAGAAGAAAAAGACATACAAAATAAACTAAAGATCACTACACAAATAGCTCCTTCCACTGGCGAACAATGGGCTACTAGATTAAAATCAGAAGAGAAGATTGAAAAAGATGTACTAGAAAACAGATTAAAAACTATTAAAGAATATCAAAACAAAATAAATGAAGAAGTAAAACCGAGAACTCCTGTGACTGTTCCTCCAGCGGGTGATCCTGAAAAAAAGAAACAGGAAATTCAAGTTAGGGATTTACGTTTATTTGAAGAAAAAATAAAATCTATTTTACTTGATATAGAAGAAGATTACAGAACCAACAGGAAAAATTTAGAACAGTATTATGATTCTCTTTTAGCAAGAACTAAGGATTTGTACGAAGGACAGATAAGAGCAGCGGAAGAGTATAAAAATAAACTAATCAAAGTAGGAGAAGATAAAGATAAAATAGAAAAGGCCGAAATGGACATAATGGTCAAGCAAGCCGAAATGAATAATAAGTTAAAAGAAATCAGAATAGAGAAAGCAAAAGCCATAGATAAAGAAACGGAAGCTATTAAAAAATTACAAGAAGCGGCGATAGAAGATTTAAAAACAGAAAGAGAACGGGCTAATATTGAAGCATCTAAGATTAATCTTTCTCCTGAGAAAAAGGGTATAGACAAAGAACTTCAAGACATAAAAAATAAATATGACAATAATATAAAAGTGTTTAATGATCTTCAATTGCTTTACGAGAAAGATAGCGAAGAATATAAAAAGGCTGAACAAAGTAAACTAACAGCAACTCAATTATATTTAGCCGAAAAAGCAGAAATTGAGAAAAAATATTCCGATGAAGAAAAACAAAGAATCCAAGAAGCGTCTTTATATATAACCAAAACTCTTCTTTCTGCCTGGTCAACTTATTTTGACGTGCGTTTAAATAATTTAGAGAAGCAAAAAAATTCAGAAATCAATTATACAAAATCAACTATCACCGATAAAGAAAAACAACAAAAAGCCATAGAACAGATAAATGCTAGATATGAAGCGGAAGCGCGAAAAATGGCAGAGAAGAAAAGAAAGATTGCTATTATCGAAGCCACCATTGATATGTTTGCTTCTGCTGTTGCCGCTTATAGGGCTTTTATGGGCATAGATATTATAGGCCCTGCATTAGGCGCTGCTGCTGCCGCTGCCGCGCTTGCTTTCGGAGCAATGAAGATCACTGCAATAGCTTCTGCCCAATATTTTGAAGGCGGTAAAGTATCCGGTCGCCAGGGACGGGACAAGGTAAATGCAAAACTTACCGTTGGTGAATACGTACAAAGTAAACCGGCAGTAGATTATTATGGTGAAGGAGCAATGGAAGCGCTTAATAAAAGACTCATCCCTAAAAATCTTTTCAGAAATTATTCCGGTTTGCTGCCTTCTTTTCCAGGGAGATTTTTAAATTCAGGAGGCATGGTTTCTTCCAGAGATAAGGAAACTACTTTACAGATAAATAATATTGTAGATTCAAACTTGATAGGACACTATATCAATTCTTCTGCCGGACAAGATGTAATTTTAAATGTGATTTCTAATAATCAGTATACTATAAAAAGGAATCTTCAATTATGAATTACTTAGGATTCGATATTAATACTGAAACTACTCCTAAACCCTGGGGTTATCGTGAAAAAATCTGTTGGCAAGATGCTTTACAAACTCTTGTTAAGGATACTGTTGACGGAAGTAAATACACAACTGGACATAAACATTTTAAATTATATTCCGATACTACTGGTGAATTGACTGTGTATTGTAACTCATTAAAAGATACTACTTTTTATGGTAATATAGGAATTGGTTGTACACCGTCAGATTCATGGTTTACAGGAGTAAATTCCGTTCTTGAATTTTATGGTAGTTCTGAAATATCTTCCATTAGTAATTATGTTAATCACATAGATATTGCTTTAAATACTTTACAAACGAGTGCAGTAGAATGGAAATACAGAACTTCGTCTTTTGCTGCAAAATACAGTCAAATAGCCGGAGGACATGCTTTTTACAGTGCTATTTCTGGAACTACTGGAGATGTGATTTCTTTTTATAATATATTATTAGTTCATTATACCGGTGTTACTGTTAATCTGGACAAAATTTCCGGTTATTTTTCTGTAAATGGTCAGACAACATCAAATTTATTTAAAATAAATTTTACAACAGGAAGTGAATATATTCAGGCAAATGGTAAAGTAGGTATTAACTGTATACCTTCTCCCTGGAATGCCTCAGTTAACTCTGTCATGGAAATCTATGGAATAGATTGTAATGCAGCATTAACTCAAATGAATAGTGATTTACGTTTATCATGTGGAGCAGTACAAACAGGTACAGATGGATTAATAAGTTGGGTATACAAAAACACATCCAATGCTTATGCCACTTTATATTTACAATACCAGAATACTCATCAATTTTATGGTGTACCTAATGAAGATAACGGCACTGTATTGAATTGGACAAATAATAGAGTTTTTTATTTATCCGCCGGATTGGGAATAGCAACATTAACGGGAAGTGCTCCATATTTTGATATTATCAACACAACACCATCCGATGCTGATGGAGGACGAGCATCAAGAATTTATGGAAGAGGTTATACTGTCGGCGGAGGTACTCCAGTATTACATGCATTGGGTTATCATGAGTTTTCATATAGTTTAACTGAGGTAGAAAGTCAAGCGGGCATGTGGAGGTTATATCTCAATGATGGAGATGATGGCAGTAATCCTTCTGTAAATATATTAAAGGCTTTATTGACGAGTATGAATTTTTATGTTGATACCTGGTTATCAAAAAGTGCACCAATATTTTACATTGAAAATACTTCACCGGGTAATGCTGACGGGGATCGTGCCTGTGTGATAAATGCGAGGGGAATGAGAACGGCAACCCTGGCAGAATTGGGGAAAATGACTTTTTCTCATTATGGAACAGGTACAGATTTTGCCGGAAAGTGGCAATTAAATCTACGTAATGCCGGATTAGATGATGTAAATATTATTACTGCATCAACAGCAGGAGGAGTAACTATTTATGACAATGTAGGGAATATAGGATTGATAATAGATGCTGATGCGGCATCGAGCAGTACAGGAAATGCTAGAATTACTTTTATAAATGATACTACACATTCAGGTGGTGTAATGATGGCAAGAAGTGGATTAACTGCAACACTAGCAGATTCCTTAACTATTTATGCAGATGGTGTGCATGATATAAATATGAAAACCAATAATATATTACAACAAAAAATTGCAGGAGATGGAAAAATTTATATGTATACTTTATCTGATTTAACTGCATCAGGTAATAAAGTTTATATGGTACAAGATACAGTAACAAAAGAAATAGGTTATTCCTCTACATAGAGAAAGGATTTTATGAAAATATCTAGGGAACATTTCTTTCTTTTATTTACAAAGATGAAAATAAAATTCAATTCAGAAGAAAAAATAGGCGGAAAATGTGCTTATGGATTTGATAAAAACATTCAATTAATGTCAAGTGAGATAAAATCCATAGGAGTATTTGCAAAAGAAATAAAATATACCGACTTTGAAAAAAAGTTAAAGGAATTAAATAATGCATATAAGGATGTGAAACGTGTAACGGATGAAGAAAAAGAAAAAGTAGAAAAAGAAATCGAAGAAAAAATCAAACCGTTAAAAGAAGAGTACAAAGCGGCAATAGAACAATTTGATAAATTCATAAAAGAGGAAATCGAAATTGAATTTTATAAAATAAAAATGTCGGATTTCAATGAATATTTAAAAGATGAAATTGATACTGGTAATAATTTTTTATTTTGGAAACCTTTATTGACAGAACAATTATAGAAATCAAAATAATTTATGGCTATATACGGCAGTAATTTTGACTACGGAGAATCTCCATATTATAAAGATGACGGCGGAATTATAAATGAAGATTCTCTTTTCGTGTTTTTTCCAAATTGGAGAGAACCGGTAAAATTGACATATCATTTTGATACAATTATATCCAATAGTCGATATGATTGTGAACAACGTAAATCTTTATTATCTCGACCTACTCGCAAACAATCTTTTTTATTGACAGAAGACATAGACGCTTCTAAAATATGGAATTATCTTTTAAGGATGCAAGCGAGTTCTTTGTATTGTCCTATTTACACGGAGTGTATTAAATTTTTAGATACGGGAAGTATCATAGGAAAGACCGAATTAAACTTCGAAGATATTACTTATTTTTATAATATAAAGAATTATACAACCGCCATTTTACTTTACGATATAAGACAAATAGTATCAAATGAAATATTGTACATAGATTCGATTGTAATGAATAAAGTAAAATTTTTCAATGCTGTAGCAGGAGATCATTTATATCAAACGTCAAGAATTTACCCGTTATACAATTGTTATATTACCAATAAAAGCAGACGAGATGTAACAGATAAATTGACCGAGATAGAATTAGAATTAACCGAGATTATGGAATTGACTTACATAGGAACTTACGGAGGTTCTTGATTTGGAGCCTATTTTTTATCATAAACCGAATTGGTCACGAATACCGGATGTGAATTTTAATTTTTCACGTGAAGATACTATTTATCCCGGTACTGTAAGAACTTTATCACAAATAAATATTCCGGTACGTTCCTTTAAATACGGATATACTAATTTAAACAAAACAGACGAGTATGATATACTGAGTTTTTTTATTGATCGTAAAGGAAGACAGAAAAACTTTTGGCTGCCTATATGGAAAAATACCTATGTCTGTATTTCTGATATTCTGATCGGGACATTGCAAATATTGATAAAGGAAAGTAACGCAAGGTATAATTACAATCAATATGAATATGTTTTTATAGAAACAATTTACAATGAATTTTTTTATTATCAGATTAATAGTATAGAGTATGTGAACTCGACAACTGAGAAAATTAATTTGAATAATACGATTATTCAAACAGTCAATATAGAGAACATAAAATATTGTGGTAAATTATTATTAGTACGATTTGACACCGATGATCTCGAATTTACTTATCCTACTTCGAGAACAAACGAATTGACTTTACCTTTTATAGAATTAGTAAATGAATATTATGAGCACGAGTGATAAACTTTACAGATCAATAGATTATGGCCAGACTTGGATAGAAGTTGCTTCCGATCAAAACTGGTATAGTCTAGCAATGTCAGGATAATATTTATATGAGTATAAATAATAAATTATCAGAAATACAACAAATTGACAGTCTGGAAATATATGACTTTATCACAGAGGTGTATACTTACAGATATACGAGTTATGACAAAGAAGTAATTATAGACAATAATACATATCTGCCCGTATCCATAAAACGAAGCGGATTCAGGCGCGATTTAAACAGAGGAATTATAGAATGTACGATTACTGCTCCTATCTCTGTTTTATTCAATCAATTTATTACTTTATATCCTTTACTTTCAATAAAAGTAAAAATAAAAAAATATTTTATAGATGATTTTACAGAATACATCATGGTTTTTAATGGAATAATAAAAGGGATAACTATCTCTGGAAAAGAACGTATCGCTTCGGCTAATTGTGTTTCAAGTATGGACGAATTAAATACTAAAGTGCCTTATATTTTTGTACAATCTTTTTGTAACAACAGTCTATATGATTCTATTTGTAAACTAAATAAAAATAATTTTTCACAGTCTGTACAGATTATTCTTGATCCTGCCGATAAAACAAAAATTACATTACTCGGGGTGATTTTAACAGATGATTATTATACTTTGGGAACTATGGAATATGAAAAAGAAAAACGTCTGATTATAGAACAAAAAGGAAGTATATGCAAGATTCAAATTCCTTTTATAGATTTAACAGATAATTCTTTAGTCAAGATAATAAGAGGATGTGATAAAACTAAAGAAACTTGTTACAACACCTTTAAAAATATAGATAATTTTTTGGGTATGCCTTACGTAAAAAGCGGACAAAATCCTGTAGATTTTGGAGTAACATGAAAAAAGTTTTTGAAAATACTTTACTAAAAGAAAATTTAAACAGAGAAATTAAGTCTTGGTTAGAGACTCCTTATTGTCACTGGGGAAACAAAAAAGGAATAGGGGCGGATTGTTCCCTTTTTATTTTAAAAATTTTTCAGGATATTGGTATTATAAATGATTTTACCATACCTTATCGGGATAGAGTATGGAGCAAATACGGAACCGAGGAAGTTTTACTGCAAAAGATAGAGGAAATCAGAATAAAATATATAAAAATGAATTACTACCTTTTGCAGATTTTTGAAAAAACATTTTTCTTTGGAGACCTTTTGACATTCTCTTCCAGAGACAGACTGACGGATCACATGGCTATTTATATTGATAAAGGTGAAATTGTTGAATCAACCGAGTCTATGGGAGTACATGTTTTAAAGTTGGATAATCGTATATGTAAACTAAGCAATTATTATAGATTTTACGAAAGAATAAAAGTATGGGCGTAGAAACTGCTATAGTTATTATAAGTTTGTTAGCATCTGCTGTCAGTTTGGTTATAGGAATAGTCGCTGCTCATAAAGCAGGCGATACACCGTTTTCCAGTGTAGAAAACGAACAAAAAAATCTTGTGGATATACGAAGAATAGAAATGAGTGAAGGTCTTTGCGTACCGATTATTTACGGCTCTTCTGAAATTGGAGGAAATATTATATGGTGGGATTATAGTCAATACGATCCTACGCATTATCAAGTTAAGGTATGGTTGACTTTAGCACAAGGTGTGTGTGTAAAATCTTACGGAAATGACTCTGCTAACAATTGGATAATGGTTGATGGAAAATATTTTAAATCAAGTAATATAGATTATATTTTAAGAACCGGTTTAAATAATACAAAATTGCCTCAGAAAGTAGCGTTTGAAAATGTTTTAGACTCTTTGCCGGATATAGGAAAATATGCTTCAGGACTGAAAGAACTGGCGCATATTTTTATTTACAAATATATTCTTGAAGAATACGCAAAATATATACCTTTATTTACATTTAAGATTAAAAGAGTTTTAAACACTCCGATCATTAACCAAGAAATTTATAAAGCGGAATCTTTTTTAATATTTGATGCTGATATGTTAATTGAATATACTTTTAGTGATATATATAATAATTTTGTCGTCAATGAATCTTTTGTAAAAGTGGCTATGGATAGAACCGGAAAATATAGATTATTGTCAAGTTCAGCGAAAACCCGTGGCGGTTTTGCTTTTACGGCTGGATATCTTTGGTTGTCTGTTGATTATGGAGTTACGTATACTAAAGTATATCCGGGAAAAGAAGCATGGACTTCTGTAGCTATAAGTAAATCCGGACATGTAATGTTAGCTACTATAAGTGAATCATACCCTAAATTATCCTTAGATTTTGGAACTACTTGGAATACATTAGTGACGCCTTTAGGGATTAATGCTCAATATAGTTGCTGTGCTATTGATGAGAACGGAAGTACTTTTTTAATAGGTGCTATGAATGGAGCTATAGCTATTACGCATCATTATGGAAGTGTTTGGTATCCTTCTGTTTTATCCGGTTACCAGTGGTGGGATTTGGCTTGTAGTGATGACGGTCAAGTAATGCTCGGAGCCGCTCTTGACAGAACTGATATAGCTAAATCTACCGATGGAGGAACAACTTGGGGGGTTTGTGGTACTTTTACAGAACCTTGCGGTATATGCATGGATTCTTATGGTGTACGATTTTACGCTATAGATTATTCATTAAAAAGAGTTTATGCTTCTTATAATTCCGGTATATCGTGGGTAAGTATTTCTGATGATATAGAATGTTTATCATGTATCCGTTGTGATGACACAGGTAAATTAATTGTAGTAAGTCAACGAGCAGATAGTACCGTCGGTGTTTTAGGAAGAGGATATTTTACTAGTTCAGATTATGGAAATACATTGACAGAACGATTTATTCCGGGTGTAGATAATATTCCGACAACATGTTGTATATCCGGAAATGGTAATTATTTTATTATAGATAATGTTGATTTAGCTGTTCTTTTGTGGGTTGATGAACTCTGGCAGCAAAATTGTCAAATATCCCGAAATATTTTCTTGGGGCATAATCCTGTTGCTGTTATTTATGATCTTCTTATAAATCAATTAAAAAAATCTTCCAGTGACATAGATTTAATAAGTTTCAATAACGCTGCGAATGAAATGTACAACAAATTATACTCTGTAAATATGACTATTAACCAGCCAAAAACCGTTAAGGAAATAGTAGATCAGATTCAGACAGTATATGATATTTATTTGATAAAAAATACGGAAGATAAATATGCGATTTTATTTTTTAAGGATACCGATATTTCCAATTGTAAAGCAACTATTTATGATCCCGATATTATAGATTTAAATTTTACCCGTAAATCATGGGACGATACCTTTAATTCTTTCACAGGTACATACAATCCTGCTTATGAGATAGATACTCAATACCCCGAAGGCGTGAATTTATACTCGCTAAATCAGCGATCTGTTACGGTAAAAAATGACGCTAATATTTTATTAACCGGAAATGTAAGATCGAAATCTATTGATCTGTCTATCATGGGTTATAAGCCGTCAGTAGAGAACAGACTGAAAGAGATCATGGCGCGTGAGTCTTATCCTTTTTCTGTTGTAAGTGTTACCGTAGGTCTGAAATTTTCTTTTGTTGGTCTGGGAGACATTGTAAAAATAAGTAGCGTCGATTATTCAATAAATAATTATTTTCGTATCATTGATATTGACAATATGGAAATTGACAAAAACGAATTTAAAATGACACTTATGGAATTAAGAGAGGTTTTAACCGCTTCCTTGTAACCTATTATATCTTCAATAAAATCAATGACTTAGGTCATACACCTTTGTATCTTCAATAAAATCAATAACTTACGTAGTGTACATTTTTTAGTTTTTTTATCAAAAATGTGATCGTTTTTGATAAAAAAAATGTATATTATATAATAAGAAAACAACATAAACCTAAACAGAGGAGTGAGTTATGAAAATTACACAGTATCAGTTATTAAAATCAGGTGTTGACAAATGGAACACCTGGAGAAAAGAAAACCCCGGTGTTAAGATTGACCTGACAGATGCTGACTTGACACGTGCTAACCTATCACACGCTGACCTGACAGATGCTGACCTGACACGTGCTAACCTACCATACGCTGACCTGACACGTGCTAACCTGACACGTGCTAACCTGATAGATGCTAACCTGGCATGTACTAACCTGACACGTGCTGACCTGACACGTGCTGACCTGTCATGTACTAACCTGACATATGCTAACCTGATAGATGCTAATCTGACAGATGCTAACCTGACACGTGCTAACCTGACAGATGCTGACTTGACACGTGCTAATCTGACAGATGCTAACCTGACACGTGCTAACCTATCACACGCTGACCTGACAGATGCTAACCTGTCACACGCTAACCTGACAGATGCGCTACTTTAATAAACAAGACATAGGTGTCAATACCATAGTTTTACTTAAACTTAAACAGAGGAGTGAGTTATGAAAATTACCCGAACCGATTGCAAAATTATCGTATCATCGTCTTATAACGCTGATCTGATTCCTCTCGCTCATGCAGCCGGCGGAAAATGGAATAGAGATCACGCCGTGTGGGAATACGATATTAGGGCGGAACAGCAGGTTGCAGAGGCGTATCGTACTGCATACGGGTACTGGGATGATGTGGTTGATACTGTGGTTTTGCGCTGCACATCTGATGCTGAGGCTACCATACGTACTGATAGCCTGAAATTAGGCGGCCGCCCGATTGCCAGAGCGTCAGGGCGCAATAGTGGTGCCAGGCTATGTGATGGTGTGATTATATTGAATGGTGGTTTCAGTAGTGGCGGTAGCGTGAAAAATTGGCAAACGGTATGCAAAGCAGGAACCAGTTTTCGTTTGCTGGATGTACCAAAACCGATGGCGGAAAAACTGGTTGCTGATCCTGACTGGTGCTCAGAAATAGAAATTGAGCCAACCGAAAAACCAGCGGAAATCAACCGCGACGCGCTAATCGAGGAGCGTACAAAATTAATGACTAGAATTACAGAAATTGACGCAATTCTGCATCAATAATCGGAAGCCTATATTATTAATTTCTTAAACCTAAACTAAAGGAATGTTTTATGACCCCCAAACAATTTTTAGAGCAAAAATCAACAAAATTAGAACGGTTGGCAGGAACTCGCGGAATAATTGAAAAACGCGAACGACTGCAAAAATTAATACGGTACCACGCCCAATATACTGGCAGGATGTACCCGATTAATTATCATCTGGCAGAAAAAAAACGGGTAGAGGATAAATTGTATACAGAGTATTGCCGGACAAAAAAACTGGCAGCAATCAATGATCCGTTAACGTGGAGACGAGGAAAATACGGTGAGTTTATCATGGGAAAAGGGCTGCCGACATATGGCCGTTTTGAGCAATTGTATATTGATCGATACAACAAATTACTACAGGCCGAAAAAAGTATCCTCAACGATCTGCGAAAAAATGCAGATGAACACGGATGGATGGAACGGAGATCATGGGAAAAGGGCCGTGGTGAAGAACTTTCGATTGATCTGTATGGTGCGGATTTTGATAAAAATCTGTATGTTGTGCAGGTTAGGCAAGCCAGCCGTGCGCGCACTAGTTACTGGTTGGAGGTGCGTAAATCCTATTTTTTGATCGGCAGAAACGAAAACGGACTCGCATTTGCACATTGCATTAATGGAGCAGGAGTCCGGGCAGCAATCAGACAAGAAACAGAGGCCAAACCAGAAACAGCGGTAAATGCTGCATTAAAATGGATATGGAGTACGGATAGATATACGGAGATTGTACGTCAGGGCGATATCGGATTATTACCCGTAAAATTAAAACCAGCAATAAAACCTATTGGTGCGCATGTGATAATGGTAGTAGATGCTCATCAATTGTGGAGTGGGGAAATCAGGAAAAATGGTAAATTATTTGCCAAAAATCCTTATCTCCATCATGTTAAAAAACAGCATCCAGACGTTAAATGCAATGGATGGTATCAGGTAATTGTCGGAAAGAGAGAACTGCCCTGGAGTTTTGCTCCAGCAACAAAAGACTAGTACAGAGAGAGGTATAAAAATTAATCTCATAGGCGCCGATCTCGTAGGTGCTATCAGGGATTAATCAAAATTCACAAGTCCGAACAATTTTTAAACCTAAACAGAGGAGTGAGTTATGAAAATTACACAGTATCAGTTATTAAAATCAGGTGTTGACAAATGGAACACCTGGAGAAAAGAAAACCCCGGTGTTA
>Ga0315282_10000969_pt1 | contig 55578 bp, 75 predicted proteins | sample YL17G07_20_MG_FD_203693 | JGI IMG/M metagenome (GOLD analysis project Ga0315282, IMG submission 203693) | Sediment microbial communities from Yellowstone Lake, YNP, Wyoming, USA - YL17G07_20 | ecosystem: Environmental > Aquatic > Freshwater > Lake > Sediment | place: USA: Wyoming | collected...
TGGGGCAGCGACGGCGGCCTGATAGCAGGCGGCAAGCGACTGATGCTGATGCTGGTCCTGATCGGGTTGATGCTGCTGCCGGGATGCTCCGGCGTGTGGATGAACGCGGAATACTCCGCGCTGCTGAGCTCGACGGCGAGCCTGTCGGCGGAGACTGCGCACAGGGCACAGACCGGGCAACTCTCGCCGGATGAGATGAAGAGTGCGCTCGTGGATCAGGCCAGCACCTGGGCGAAGTTCGTCGCGGCTCGGGACGGGTGCGCGAGCACGCAATCGGCCAAGTGAGCGATCCTTGAGGCCCTTATGGGAAGGTGCACACAATGAGTGACGCAACGATAACCCTCAACGGCCTGCTGGCCAAGACGCCGGACCTGTTCAAGCCGGTGGTGCAGAAGTACGGGCCGAGCCTGGTCGCTATGACGGCCCAGGAGTTCTGCGACTGGCTGGACATGATGCTCGCGGGCGACGTCGACGCGGCCTGGCGGGCGTTGCTGGCGAAGATGCCCAACGCGGACCTCCTCCAAGCCTGGAAGGACAAAAACGCTGAGTGGGACGCCGCCAACGCCAAGAACGCCGCGCGCGTGGCGCTGCAAAAGGAAGCGACACTGGCGGTGCTGAAGGTGCTGCTTGCCGGGGCGCTGGCATGGGTGGGTCTTTAGCTCCCTGACAACCTGGAAACTCATAGGAAAGGCATGGATCATGGATAACGCAAAAGTCATTCAATGGATCGCGACCGCCGCGGCCCGTGGAATCGCGTGGTTCCTGGCCGGCAAGCTTGGGCTGGAGGCCGTCCAATCCAACGAACTGGGTGCGGCCATAGCGCAGGCTCTTGCCGCGCTGGTCATTGCCGGCGTGAGCATCTACACCAGCGTTAAAGCCCGCAGCAAATTGCTAGCGACGGAGCCGCCGAAGAAGTGAACGCATGGCCGAGGAGCCGAACAACCAGGCCGAGGAGATCGACATTGGGCCTCTGACGCTGCCGGAACTCCACGGCCTGGCGCGCGACGCGACGCTGCAGCTGAGGCGGTTCTGGCAGGAGATTTTGGTCCGCGAGACGTGGGTCGACGGCGAGAGCGTCCTTGACCTACTGGACATGCTCGACGCGGCGATTGCGAAGGAAACATGAAAATCGAAACCCTGAGAATCTGGCTTCCGCGAACCGGCGTGACGGCCTCCCAGGCCACCGGCGATGATGGCTATTACAAAGCGGGCAATCCGCGTGTTACGCGGTTCGTTGCGATTGGGAATAACACCATCCGCGATCGCGCCACGGGCCTGCAGTGGATTCAGAACAACACGACGCTCGGGTCGCCATTCAACGGCACAAGAACCTGGGCCAACGGCCTGGCGGACTGCGAGGCTCTCACGTATGGCGGATTTTCCGACTGGCGCATGCCCAATCTGATGGAGATGCTGTCAATCTGTGATTGGTCCATAGCGACGGGCGTGCGCGTGCCCTCTCCGTTTGCGATCATCGGGAGCACGTACATCTATTACTGGACCAGCACCCCCTACGGCAACGCTCCTACAAGCACGGCGATGATCGTCGGCGTCGGTGCAGCCTATGGGTACGTCGTGAGTACCGAAGCGATGACCGCAACCAACAAATATACCCTACCCGTGCGCGGCGGGCGGATCAATGCATGACAGGACCTGACAATGGCAAATGAAATTCAACTGATACACGACGACGCGGCGGAGACCATCTACGCGATTGTCCGCGAGACGGCGTCGACGGGACGGTGGTACGACAACACAACCGACCACGCGCTGGAGACGTTCGACTCGGCCAATTGGGCGACCTACGCGATAACGCTCGCCCAGGTCGATGTCAGCAGTCCGCCGACGACGGGCAACGCGGCGTACCAGGGCACGTTCCCGGCACTCGCTGCCGGGTTCTACTGGCTGGACGTCTACGTCCGGGCCGGCGCTGCGGCGGCGCAGACGGACGTCCGAACGGCCAGCTACCTGTTTTACTGGAACGCGACGGCGCTTGTCCCGGCTGGCGGCGCGGCGGATGCGCAGCAGGTCAGTGGCAGCGCCACAGCGGCCGATCACATCGAGAGCGTGTTCCTCGGCACTGGGCACACCGACGACGTTGACATTTCGGTTCGGAAGTTTGATGTGACGAACGATGCGGGTCCGGCAGTGACCTTGAGCGGCACGACGTATGGAATGAGGATCATCGCATCCGCCGGCAATGGGTTAAGCGCCCAGGGCAGCGGTGTTGGGCTGGTGGCTTTGGGGTCGGCAGGTGCGGGAGCGAGATTTGCGGCAAATGCTGACGGCGTCGATGGGCTGCAACTGCTTGGTGTCGCTTCTGGAAGTGGTTTGCGCTGCTTCAACACCGCTGGCGGCGGGGATGCTACCGGACACGGGATATACGCCACGGGCGGTGCTACAAGCGGAGACGGCATTCGCGCGACGGCTGCCAATGGCAACGGAATGATAGTAGTGGGAGCGGGCGTCGGGTACGACCTGAACGCCGACATTCACGGCACGCTGGACACGGCGGAATCTTCCGTGGCCGCCGCGCTGGCCGCGTACCCGGTCCCCCTGGCGACTGACGTGCAGGACTCCGCCGCTGCCGCGCTGGAGGCGTACAACTCTACCGGCGTCGCCAAGGAGGACAGCGTCGGGGCAATCGCAACAATCCTGGCCGGCATTTCGTCTCTGGCGCACTGGCTGCGGGGGCTATACAACAAGCGCGCCATGGACTCCACGGCGCTGACGGAAATCCGAGACAGCACAGGCACATTCGACCCGACAACCGATAGCAATGAGGCCATCGCGGATAAGACCAGCGGATTGACCGCTCAGCAGACCCGCGACGCCCTGAAGCTCGCCCCGTCCACGGGCGATCCTGCGGCGGGCAGCATCGACGCGGAACTGGACACGCTCGATACCGTTGTCGACGCGATCAAATCGAAGAGCGACTTAATCGGTTCAGCGAGCATAACTGTTATTAGCCCAGTAGCTCAGTCGGGTAAGGTCGAGATTTATAGCGGCAACGACTATCTCCTCTCTGAAAGTAGAGCACTACCGTGGGTTGTCACTGGAGCCGAAGTAGCTTTCCTTGACGGAGCAACAGTGACTTTACGTATTCTGCGGGCTCCTCTATTCCATCGTGGTCATACATTCGAAGATCTCGAAGCTGATGCTGAGTTCGAGGGTGACGTAGTAGTCGCAGACGAAAAAGCTACGATAACCGTTGAATTACTAGCAGCGGATACTAGCGCGCTAGATGCCTCCAGTTCTGGCTACGTCTACCAGCTCGTTGCAGAAACAACTGATAAAACGACTCATACAATAGCGGCGGGTGTGTTTACGGTCGTGAAGACTATCCAGGAGCCGGGTGCCTGATGAGTAATACGATTACATATGAATGCCTACCGAAACAGCAGGTATTCTTTCAGAACTGCGATGAAGTACCTTTTTCTGCTTACATCGGCGGCTTCGGGAGCGGTAAAACACACGGCCTCGTTCTCCAATCGCTTCGTGCGTGTACACGATCGGCTCCTTCGTTCGGATTGATCGGAGCTCCTACGTATCGCATGCTTAGTGACACAACTCAACGAAAGTTCTTCGAGCTCTGTCCGCCTGCGTGGATAGAGCATTTCATCAAGTCAGAGAATCGTGTTGTGCTCAAGAATAAGACGGAGATCATCTTTCGTTCACTCGAAAGCCCCGAAAGACTGACGAATCTCGAATTAAGTTGGTTCGCAATCGACGAGATAGGTGAAGTTATTCTCGATACATTCCGAATGCTTCAGGGCCGCCTGCGAGATCCGCGGGGTTGCCTAAAGGGATTCTGTGTAGGCAACCCTGCAGGTCCCGCACACTGGACCTGCATGTACTTTCTCCTTAAGAAAGAACCATCGTATCGTCTCGTGCAGGCGTCCTCCTACGAGAATACATTTCTTCCACAGCAGTATTTTGATGAGATGGAAACAAGCTTTGGGAAAGACTCTGTTTACTATAAGCGCTTTGTTCTTGGCCTCTTCGTAGCGCCCGAAGGAGCTATATGGCCGAACTTCTCCCCTCGGCCTTATCCGGGCGGCCACATCGTTAGCGACGAGCAAGTTCGGGCACTACGCCCTGTCCGCTTTGGTCGAGTAATAGACTTTGGTATCGAACACCCCTTTGTCTGTATGTGGTGGGCTATTTCAGCGTCAGGACGCGAGATAGTTTTCCTGGATGAATATGCGGAGTCACATAAGACGATTCGCTATCATTGTCTCCGCATTAAAGAGAAGGAGAAAGAGATCCGGGAACGCTTCGGTCCCTTTGATATAGATCTCTCTGTTACCGATCATGATGCTGTTGCGCGCACGGAAATTGTTAATTGCACGGACGAGAATGGAGACTATATCGGTTTTGACGTAACACCCGCTGACAAAGCGGTGCTCGAAGGGATTCTTTTGGTCTCATCGCTCTTCGAGCAAAAGCGTTGTCTTCTCTCAGGTCGATGTGAGTTAGCTCTTCGTCAGGTAGTCTCCTATCACACGAAATCAAAAGATAATGTTGCTACTCCTATTGCAGCCAAGGAACAGCCGGTCAAAAGAGACGACGACACCTGTGATTGTATTCGTATGGCGTGTAAGATGGTGATGCCAGAGACGTTAGGCTTTTTGAGGAGCTCCGGCCGTTATCTTAGCGCGAGCGACATTTACGACGGAAAAATCGAATGAGTGGCGAACAAGAACTTCTCTTAAATAACTACGCGGAAATCCGTGAACGCTATCGCAGTCTTACTCAAGCAGCGCCGGCGTCGCAGATCCTAACAGATCCGCACGGACTTTATCGCGTCTCGCCGAATTATCTGTCGCAGCAGTTCGCAGGTTTTGATAAGCTCTTCCTCACGCTTGTCGAAGGTATTGTTGAAGATCCTGATTTCGCGCTTCGTAAAGATTCACGCATCTACGAGCGGATGATGCGGGATCCCCAGATCTACTACTGTCTCGCTGTGCGACGTGCAGCGACAGCGGGACTCTCCTGGAGTATTACGCCTCCGGATTCCGCGGAGAAAGATCCGCAAGCACAGGAGATAGCGTCAGCGGCGGAGAGACGTATCCGACGCATCCCCCAGTTCAACGAGTTCCTCGATAATATCCTTGATGCGTTCCTCTCTGGTTTGAGTGTCAACGAATTGTGTTGGCAACTCGTCGAGAAAGAATACGTCATCACTGAGCACTACCCGAGAAACAAAGATCGTTTTGTCTTCGATAAAGACGGCAATCCTCGGCTCCGTACACGAACGTCCCCTACGACCGGCGTCCCCGTGCCTCCATATAAGTTCATCGTACACCGATTCAACATCTCGGATGGTTCATGGGCTCGCCCTGATGAAGCAGGCTACATCTACTTCGGTCGCGGTTTAGCTGATACTCCATTGTATCACTACTTCTACTTCAAAGTGCAAATCCTCCGCTTTATGATGCGCGCGCTTGAGCGATATGGTACTCCACAGAAGATCTTCTACACCTCGTCACAAAGCAAGGCGCTTACTGATAGAGTACACGAAATTCTCTCCTCGCTCGAGAATGACGCAAGCGTAGTAATCCCAGGCAAGAAGGGCGAAGTAAACGTTGATGTCGCGAAAGCGATGATCTCTGCGCAGATGTTCTCCTCCTCGATAGAATACATCGACCGCTTAATCACGCGATCTATCCTGGGCCAAGAATTGATGACGGAGATGCCCGAAACCGGCTCGTATGCTGCGGCGCAGGTACATGCGTCGGTGTTCGATCGCATCACTGAGTCAGACCGCCTCTTAGTCCAGGACACGCTCAATCGCTCACTGATGTTGTTCGATACGCAACTAAACACACCGAAGCTCCCCGAGGCGCTCCGGCCAAGATTCGAGTTCAAGCGTGCACCCCGCGTAGACATTCCCCTCTTCTTGGAGTCAGTTGCGGCGGCATCTCGTCTTGGCGTTGAAGTCAGCGAAGTTCAGTTCCGCGAGCTCACCGGTCTACGCGAGCCGCGTGAAGGCGAAGGTGTGATCGGTGGCATGGAACAACAGATGATGCAACAGCAACAGCAGCAACCAGAAGCCCCACCCACCTCAAAGCAAAGAGGAGAAGCGAAGCGTGGCGAATAGACGAAAGCATCCTCATGTGTTTGCTGTATGCCCGCGATGCAATCACAAATGGTCTGCCCCTGGCGGAATACGTGTCGGAGCTGTTATTTGTCCGTTATGTGGAAGTGTACTAGAACGTATACCTTCACCGAACAAAGGCGAAAAGGGAACGTTTTATGCTCGTGTGTATCCACGAGAGCATCCCGAAGAGGCGATTCGAGAGGTGAAGAGACTACAGAAGCTGATCGGCTTACCTCATCAGCGCGGAATGAAAGATATGAAGGTAGCTGATATAAAAATGACAAGTGGCGGCGGGGCAAGACGCATAGGACAAGCGGGTCCTTCTGGCGAGCCAATAGATCTGGTTTCTCCGCGCTGGTTTCGGGCATATAAGAAAGCAAGAAATATAGGACAGCGGCCAAAAACATTGCGTGAGGTAACCGCACATGAAGTTGCGCATCAATTGGTTCATACGTCATCGCGTTTACCCAGAGATCTAGGGCATGCTACGCCTTTTACTTCGGTGCGTCGTTATGTTACGCGCGTCGCGAAGAATGCGGGTATCAATAAGAAATTAGCTAAGCTCGGATATGCTCGTACGCCCTTAGCTCCTGTGTGGACTAATCCGTTACCTAAGATAGCGCGGGAGATGAGCAAGGTGACAGTTCGGCCGGCTATACCACTCATGAAACGGATCAAACAATTACCGCGCAAGCTACAAAGAAGTTGGCGCCGTTTTTGGTTTATTACACCTGATGAGCGATATGCATTGGAGCGACGATCGCAGTATGATCCTGAGAATGTTCGTACTCTTGAGAAAGAGATGCGTCAGCATAATGTACCTTCTAAAACGAGACTGCAATGGCATTCACGGGTCTTTGGCGGCTCGGGAGGCTTGAAAAGTGAAGATATATACAAAATCTCACGTAAGAAAGAGGCGAAGAAAGGTGTGTACATCTTTCCATATGTCAAGACTGCGCCGCCGGAGGTCAATCGGATCCTAGAGGAGACATACCGCCGTCATCGTAAAGATCTTTCCTCGCGTGTTAACGCAGGTGATCTAACTGAACGCGAAGCTAAACAGCGGGCAGCTATTGCATCTTGGGCTGCAGTAAAACGAGCCGGATACAGAAAGGTAAAGAAACCTATGGATGTCTGGGAAAAACAACAGCAGTACTTTCTCTCGGAGCAGGCTCAATCGCAAGCTCTCTGGAAGCAGGCGCGGCAGCGGTGGCTTAAACACGGGCGTATGCCGAAAGCTCTAATGGTGCCAATAGGTGGTGGACGCTTCGTGCGTATGAGAACAGTTTTTCCCGCGAGCGAACCTGCTGCGCGCGCCTCGAGTCTTTCCGTACGTCATAAACTACTGAATAACCCGCAAGTCCAGACCGAGATGGCTGATATGATCGCCGGCGAAATTCATAAAGCGACCCATGAGCCTACGCCCGCGCGACGTATGATTCGTTTTAAGAAAAAGCCCACAGGCCATTTAACAAGTGCGCTCCTTGTTGGTGGTGGCGCTACTGTTGGCGGCGCTCATCTCGCTCACAAGCGTCGCCGCGAGCAAGAGCAAAAGCAGTACGCTCGTTTCGCTAACGTGCGTGAGGGATTTCCGATTATACTTTCGGAGTTGGGGTTTTCTAAATATCCGCGAGCGGCAGCTTTAGCAAAAAAAGCAATGACAGCTGGAATGTTAGCATCAAACGAGGTGCGCGTTCGAACTCCGCGCGCCGGATCTATTAGGCGCCTTTTTGGTAAATGGGCGAATCAGGGTACGCCAGCGCTTTCATTGACTCCTCGTTTTAATGCTTCAGTCAAGGTATCGCCGCGTTATACGACGGATCAGCAAATGCAGCGTCTAACGAAAAGAGTATCAGGAGGTGAAGTTGAACATGAACGAAGATTACTTCAAGTAGGAAAGGGACTGATGAATCCCCAAACAAGGCGAGAGTTCGAAAAAGTTGCCCGTAGTTGGTACTCACCAGATGAACTTGCGAAGATGTCACATCAAGGAGAATCCGCCGTACAATACAGTGTAAAGGGATTCACTTCGTGGCTGGGAAAACATCCGAACCTTCTCCTCTCGGCGGCGGCTGGATCAGTTACAGCTGCACACCTTCGCCGAATGTGGAGAGAACATCAGGAGAAGAGGATGAGAGAAAGATATAGCCTCCGTACAATAGGACATCAAGCGCTCGAGGGAATCAGAGGCGGGTTCCGCGATAGTCTCCCTCCTCCACCCACTAGGCCCCTAGCAGAACGCATGGGTAGAGCAATAGGAGCTGCACCGAATGAGATGCTCGTGGGCGTAAAGAACACTGTAGCAAAAATCCCTGGAGGAATAGCAAAAGGTGCTTTTCTGATGGGGCTGGGGTTAGCCCTTGCAAAGCTCCTCGAGAGCGGCTCGAAGTACTGGCCTGGAGCTCCTGTTGTACGTGCTGATGTAGAAGGTCTAGAACCTTACTATCTGCGCTTAGCGCGTTACTACGCGCGACGTCTCTGCGCTGAGGGTTCCGAGCAGGAGCTCCACTATGCTGCTATAGCTACGACCGGCTTCGCCGTGAAAGCCCGCAATGCTTTTCTGCGTCATGCAGTGTCGTTCCTCGCAGGAATGATTACTGCTGAGCTCCTCGGTCGCGGGATCGGGCGAAAGAAAGAGACGCATCAGCTGGAGCATATTCGTCAACCGCGTGAGTATTCAGCACACTATGTAATGCGTGCACGGACAGTTCCGCGTCATGGAATGCATCTGATCCCACCAGCGCAGATCGCCGAAGGAGAAGCTCGGAGTATCCTCCGCGGTAACAAACGCCAAGCACGGTCAGCAAAGCTTCGTAAAGCTGCGAAACTTGGCGTCCCTGTAGTTCTCTTGAGTGGAGGTGTTGGTTATCTCGGGTTACGAAAGAAACGAGATGGCGAATCAGCGAAGCAATATCAGGTAGCTAGCTGGTTCGGTAAAACACTCAGTAAAGCTGGAAAGTGGCTCGGGATAGGAGCTACAGGAGCAGCTAAGTCGCCCTGGGGAGCGGGTGTGATCCCGAAGGGTATGCGCGGCGCGAAACGAACAGCTTATGTCGAACGCATGTTCGGTGTTCCTAGACCTTCGACCACCCCGTGGACGCAGCGCGCTATGAAAACAATGAAAGAGAATCCCATGATACCGGCGTTCGGTATAATGACTGCTGCGCCTCTATTGATTCCGCCGCCAGAGCAGCGGGTTAGGCATATCTATGATGATGATGAGGAGAGATAAATGCCAGCGAACTTGAAAGCTATTAGTGTCAGGCAGCTTATGCGACAGAAGCCGCCAGGGTGGTTTGAGGAGCTCTTGATACGACTCGGGGCACGTGCTGCTGCGCCTATAGTCACTGGTACAGCATCCTATGTCGGCGGCCGTCTTGCCGAGAGGCGACGAACAAGAAAGAAGTTGGGTTTCGCTATGGACGAACAAATTGAAATGTACCCAATGAAATCGCAAGCTCAGAGACGGTTTCTACACGCAGTGCATCCAGACATCGCCGAGGAGTTTGAGTCAAAGACGCCTGCAGGCAAGAAGCTCCCCGAGCACGCGAGGAAAAAGAAGAAGTATGCTTTGTCTCCTAAGTCCAATATAACGATAAGACATGCAGTCGACGAAGCTATAAGAGCCGCACCCCAAAGAATTATTCCTGCCGGGGTATTAGCGAGCGCAAACTTAGCTGCCGCTCTGCTCGCTAATCGGCGAAAAGAACAAGAGCTTCAGGGAAAGAAGCCCGAGATGACAACTGGCGGTAAGGTTTGGAGAGGCGCTGTTACAGGCCTAACGGGAACGTGGCCGGGATATCTTATCGGGCGTAAGATCGGTGGGATGGAAAACGCGACACCCACTAAGCATGCGAAGAAGAAGAAGAAATATGAGCTTCCGCTCGGGTCGAGGCTCAAGTGGGGAGCGAAGCGATGGGCCAAACGAGCAGCTCTCGTCGGCGGAGGAGCACTCGGCGGTGCTGCGTATGTGAAAACACGTCGAGCCAAGAGAGAATATGACGTCTTACGTTCTGCGGGTTTCACTCCTCAAGAAGCCTCCGAGATCGCTACTGCTGGCATATTAGGGAAGTATTCTCTTAACTATCAAGCACCTTCCGCGACCCCGATCAGAACAGGCTTAGGACAAGTCTGGAGCGGCCTCAAGTCAGGTTATGAGACAGCTGCTCCCCATGTCCAAGAGTGGCTTAAGAGGCCAACGTCTCGTAGGTTAGCTCTAGCAGGTGCAGGTGCAGGCTATTATCTAGGTAGAAGAAAGAAGAGAGAGCGCGAGGGATATTCTCTTAGCTACGCTAAGAAAGAAAAGACCTATCCTATTCGACGCGCTATTCTCGGGGTAGCCGACATGCATACTAAAGATCTGGTAAGGACATTGCAATCTCATGGAGGCCCGACCGGCTTCTTCGGTAAAGCCGCAGCGCATGAGCTTAAGAAACGTGGCTTTTCGGACCAAGAGATCCAAAAAGCAATGAAGAAAGTATACAGCTTGCAGGGGTATTCTCTTTACCAGCAGTACAAGAATAACCCCGATCTTATGCGTGCGATAGCTGCTCGTGACGGCGTCGAACTCGATGTCCAGAGATACGCAATACAGGATGTCCTCACCGGCTGGCAACTCGGCTATAAGCACGGAGAAGAGGAAGCGCAGGGGATCCGTCCTGCTCCGGGGGCTTTGAGGTTGGCGGCACTAATGACGTTGCACGGAGAGAGCTATGTCCTTGGGCGTCAGAAAGCTCTTACAGAAGCAGGGATGCATGGTGGTACGCGTCAGAGCGAGTCCTTCCTGGAAACACTAGTCAAGTCGGTCGACAGACTCCTTGGCGGAGAAACGAAAAGTGCCGAAGCTCTTGAAACAACGGCAAGCGCATGAAGGCGTATCGGATTGGATTCGCATCTATACCGAATCCCTTCATGCTTTGAGTGGGCGTCATAAGGACGCGCCGATAGCTAAACAGGCGCGGCGCGTCCTTGACGATCTTGCTCGAGAAGCCCTCTCTCTGGGGCGAGGGAATGTTTGGCTGCCGGAACCAGGCGCTGAAGGGTATTATCCGACAATAGGCGAGATTGCCTACCCCGATCTCAGAACCGCACTTCGCAAGGGTGCTCGGAGCCAGATAAAGGAAGCGGCTTGGGCAAGAGCACGCAAAACCGAAAGCCCGTATACCCCACCACCTCAAAGCACCCAGAATATACCCGAGCACGGGTTAGGAGCGCGTTCTTTCGGTGAGAAGAAGACTTTACGTTCGCAGCTTACTGCGTTAGGAATGATCGACGAAAACGGGAAGTGGCTTATAGACCCTCGTGGTCATACATCAGAAGCTGCGATGGCGCGGGAGTTGATGGTTGCAATGCCTGTAGCTGAAGGAAGATACCCAGAGTTTCTCGGAAGAAGAGTACCGGGGACCCTGTTTCGTAGAGAACGTGGCTCTGTCCTGCGTTGGGACGAGATATCCCCCGAAGATGTTCAAATAGGCGGAGGTTTTTCACCAATGAAATTCGCGCGTGTTACGTCATATGCTAAATTCGCTCCGATAAGAGAAGCTCTGCCCGCCTGGATTTCTGAATCAGGCGGCTCGCATTTGTCTCCTCGTGCGCTGAAAGGGTTGAGTCAAGTCACTCGTGGTACCATGGGTCTCCTTGGGGTCAAAGAGATGCGGACCCCGAGAGCAGGGAGTTATCGTCGGTTACGCCTCAAGTGGGCTCGGCAGGGTATCTCTCCTACTGAGCAACAAATAAGAGAAAAACTATTAACGGTGGCACCTAATTATACAGGTCTTGATCTAGAGATGAAGGCGCAGAAGCCTAGGTTCCTAAAAAAAATTATGCGCGCATCAACAGGTGAAGGATCGCCGCGCGAGCAGGCGCTCGGAGGTCTTTTAAACCGTGGCGTCGAGAACGTGAATGCTGGTTATAAACAGCTTCAGCAGCAGCTTCTGCAGCGACGAAGAGGCGCGGGGCCAGCACAGTATCGTATTGGGGCAGGAATGCAGTATGCTCTGGTGCGGAAAAAGACATCGCACGAGACGGTTAATGTAGTTATGCCCCAGTCGAGTCTTGGCTCGCAGGCAGCTTCCAGTGTGATAGGCGGAGCAGCTGGTGCTTCAGCGGCGTTGCTCGTTGATCGAATTGTGAAAGCGATAGGGAAACGCGTCAAGAGATTTGCGTTGAAGCCTAAAGAAAAAGTGTGCTTCTACGCCGGTTTCTTCGAGCAGCTAAAGGAAGCGGGGCTCCCTGCGTTATCTCGGGGAGCACTGATGGGACTTCTTGACGCTGTACACCAGGAGCTCGGGATACTTCCGGCGATAACCGTAGATAACATTCCTATACACCGTAAATCATTCGATTCAAGGTTTGAGCGGCTCGGTAACATGGAGCTCCGGGCAAAAGCGCGACGTCTCGCCGAACATCCCTTGCTGCAGCAAGAGCAGGATCTCCTAGCTCAACCAAATGTATCGAAACAGGCAATAGATGCAATACGAGTCAAGAGCGCCCCCTACAGAAAGACACTGGAGGAACTTATGAAGGAGGTTATACACCGCGAGGCATAATAGAAAGGATTTTATGTTTTCTTCTTGCAAGAAGCGGAAAGACCAAGGATAATAGGAATAGGATAGAAAGATGGCAAAGTTCAACATAATACCAGAGGATGAAAAAGGTGAATTCTTCACCGTCAAGGAGATTCCCGTCTTCGAGATGCATACTGATAGGGGCTTCGCTTGCGATGCTGCGTGGATGGCCGATGCGATTAAGAACCACGAACATTATGCCAGCCAAGACTGGAGACCTCCCATAATCGTCGGTCATAACACGAAGGGAGCTGAAAAGGAATCGGTGGGGTTCCTCGATAACTTACGTCTCAAAGGTGCACGGCTCTACGCGGATATGGTGCGGGTTCCGAAAGAGATAGTGCAGAAGTTCAAGCGCAATGCATGGCCCTCAAGAAGCGTCGAAGTCCTCCCGAAAGCAAAGCGTATCTTAGCTCTTGCTCTTCTCGGAGGCACTGCACCTCATTTTGCTTTACCTCAAGTAGCGTATGGTTTGGAAACAGATGAAGAACCAGTTTGGTATAGGAGCCCAACAATGGGAACGAACATGTTCACTGACGAGCAGCGCAAAGAGCTTTTTGGAATGATCGGCGAAGCGGTTACTCAAGCCGTCCCCGTCGCACTCCAGGAGGCACTACATTATGATGACCCGGAAGAAGACGAAGACGAAGTCGAAGAAGACGAGGACGAAGGTGAGTACTCACTTCAGGAACTCGTCGAGATATACGCAAACCCGAAGACGCCACCCAGCATGAGAGAGCGAGCAATGGCGGCAATTACGGGTTTGGGTGAGAAAATAGGCGGAGCCGCTCAAAGCGCTCGCTTCGGCGCGCGTCGCTTAGCTGGCCGAATGACGGGTACTCGCGGCGGCGGGCGCTATGGGCCGGCTTTCCGGCGCAGCGCAGAGGCTGCCGGGCGACAGCTGAAAGCAGGTGCGCGAATTCATGCGGGGCAGCTCGCTACAGCGGGTGTTGCTGGTGCTGCGGGTGCCGGACTCGGAGCTGCTGCTGTTGGTGGCCGTAAGCGCCGCAAGCATGAATATGCCCTTGACGAGAACAACCTGGTGCTCTACGATGAGCAGGGCAATGTTGTAGGGCAGGTCGTGCCTACTGCACCTGACCCGACAGATCTCCCGCCGACGATGGACGATGATCCTTCGCTCGAAGCCGACGAGGGGGCAGTCGGAGTAGGATCGGGAATCGACTCAACGCTTCAGAACGATCCGGGCGACCCCGAGACAGACTTGATCGAGGAAGTGGGTCGTGAGGATTCGGATCAATTCGCATCAGAGGAAGACGCTATGCAATATGACCTACAGCGAAGAGTCGATACGCTCGAGACAGCCAACGCGCTTCTGCAGACTGGCCGTAAGGCCGAGCAACTGAAGACATATTTGCTGCATCAGCAGCAGAACGGGGCACCTATTAAGGACGTCGAGCAAACACTCGCGTTTATGATGAGCCTCGATGACGGTCAGCTCGAGACTTTCCAAAAGCAGCTCGAAAGTTCTCCGAAGGTATCGTTAGGGCGAATTTCCGAAGACGCCGTTACGAACTATGACCTCCGTACATCAGAGATCAAAGAAGACTATGCTCGAAACAGAACTGTCTATCGTGGCCTTGGCGTCACCGAAGAAGACATGAAGTACGCCGATTTCGTGCGGTCGGGTCCGTTCAACGCTGGCGGAAACAACAGTGGTGTTAAGCGCTAATCTTGGTACGACGCTCCGCGCTAAGCAAGGCGACATTTTCGGCTATAAGGTCGCTGGCGGGGTACATATCTATGTTGGAGCAACAGTAACGGTTGCGTTAGCTGGTGCCACAGCGGGATATGCACGTCCCGCGCTGAGCAATGATACCGGATTGTCCCAACTAGTTGTGGGAGTAGCGCGAAAAGAAGCAAATGCTGTTGGAAAGAATAACGGTGATCTGGAAGTTCTTGTCCAACGCGGTCGATGGCGACGCGAGAAAGCGGGTGCGGTACAATCCGATGTTGGAAAGCTCGCTTGCGTGGCTGATGATGAGACGGTGCGTCTTTATGACCTTGCTGCTGAAAGCAACATTGTTTGTGGGCGCATCACTGAAATCGATGGGTCGCGTGTATTCGTCGATTATGATATGCAAAATGCACGGGTAGCAACAAGCCTAACACAATGATAGGAGACTAATCATGGCAGGCGGAAATATTGGAAACGCACTTCAAGTGAGACTGAAAGGTGATATCCTTTCGTTTCCAGTGAAGATAGCGACGGCAATCTATCGCGGCGCTCCAGTTGCAGCAGATTCGACAGGATACGCTGTAATGGCAAGCGACGAAGCCGCGATGAAATTCCTCGGTATAGCGGAGGAAAGCAACACAGTCGCTGAAGCAGTCGCAAGCGGGACCGTCAGTGTAAAGGTTCGCCGGCGCGGTATTTTCCGGATGAAGTTAACAGGCGTGGATATCACGCACATAGGTCTTCGTGCTTATGCTGAGACAGCTCAGGGCGCATCGACGGATTACGCAGTTGCGCTCGCTGCTAGCTCAGCGTACAAGAACCTAATCGGTACCATCGTCAAGTTAGACGCCACAGACAATTACTGTTGGGTTGACATCGCCCCTGAATATGGCGTCGACATGGATGTGACAGCGCACGAAGCGTTACATAGCGGCGACGCGCATGTAATTAGCGCAATTGCGGGCGAGGCGTATACGCTAGCGGGAACGGATCCATCCATTACATTTGCGATGGCGCTAAAGCGCGCTGTGGTCTTGTCTGATAATACGCCGAATGTTGTTACGTTGCCTACGGCAGCCGCAATGGACGCATTAGGTGACGGACTGACATTTCGTGTAGTTAAAGGCGGTACGGGTGTTGACGCTGTTACGTTCACACCAGGAGCAGGTTCGGTTATCGCAGGTGATGGTGTTATCAACAATAGTACGCTCGTGCGTACTATGGCGCCCGGCGATTCGATTACCTTCACTTATACAAAGACAACACCTGCTACAACCTATACTGTTGTTGCCGAGACACATGCTCCTTACGGAGTCAAGGTAACTGAAACAGGTACGATCTCGCTTGCGCAGATGCGAGCAGGTGGTGTAATCGAAGTCGCTAACGGCGCCGCTGCGACGTTGGATCTAGCTACTCCGACGGGTGTCTTTGATCTCTACCGTCGTGTCAGTTTCGTGAAGACAGCGGGCAACAGTTTTGCTATTACGCTTACCACAGCCGGCGCAGAGACAATCGACGGCGCAGCGAATGACGGCGCAGACATGGATGCTCTCTATGACTCAAAGACACTGACTTGGATGGGCGCGACAGTTGGATGGGTTACGACAAGTAAGAACATTCATTAACAGCGTGAAATGAAGATTGAGCCTCGAAGCCTAGAAATGGCGGTAAAGCAGCTTCAAGCTAGCGATACGAGGTAGAGTGAATAGAACTAGCTAGGAGAAATGAAATGCTACCGTATGATGTCGGAATATTGGAGCGCGGGATTCGAGGCATCTTTGCTCGCGAATTCCTCACTCGGCAGAAGAGAGTGAAGTATACTCGCTTCACCTCGATTGTGAATAGCGACAAAGAGGAAGAGAAGTACGCAATGATAGGTACGCTCCCGCAGCTCTCGGAGCTGATCGACGAGCGTGCCTTGGCGGGCTTCTCTTCGTACGACTACACCCTTAAGAACAAGACGTATGTAAGCGGTGTCAAAGTTCCTCGTCAAGTCTTCGACTTTGACCAGACCGGGCAGCTGCGTACACTTGTTCAGAGCCTCGGGGCTCGCGTTGCTAACTTCCCCGATAAGCTCGTCGCAGCGTTGCTGCGGAACGGAGACCAAGCAACATATATCGGTTACGACAAAGCGATCTTCTTCAGCTCTTCACATGATTTAGGGAATGGGACGAACCAGATCAACAAGTTCACCGGAAACGTGACTGATAATATGTTGGATGCGGTTGTAGGTAGCTCGACCGACAAAGCCGACAGGGATAACGCAATCGCCGGCTTCCAGATGGACCTGATGAAGGCGAGAGCACAGCTTTCTGGGTTCACTGATGATCGTGGTGAGCCATGGCATGACAGCCTCGATGCTGCAGGACTTATTATTGTCTGCGCACCGAAGATGGAAGCGATCGCTCGAGTAGCTATTGAAGGTACGCTGATTAGCGACACCACCAACATGACGCTGAAGTTGGCTGGCGACATTATTACCTCCCAGTATTCGCTCGACGCGGGTAGCTATATGAGCTCGTGGTATCTACTGAAGGTAGATACGCCGATCCAGCCCTTCATCTTCCAACGCTTCGGACCAAAGACAGATTTCCCTGATGTCATTCCCGAAGCCGACCAGGAAGTACTCAAGGCGCTGAATGCTGTCGAGATCCAGACCGTCATGCGTGGTGGGCAGAACATCGATGCCCATACGTTCTTCAATGACGAGTTCCTCTTCGGTGCTCGAGTCATCTACTCGGCCGGATATGGAATGTGGCAGAACGCGATCAAGATCCAAGGGTCAACAGGCTCGTAAGAACGGCTGGAACGGAATGGGTGGCTTCATGCTATATGTCCGTGTCATATGACGCGCGTGCATGAAGCCACCCGCAATGTAAGTGAACTATGGCTATAATTACCAAGGACATTCTTCGGCTTGCATATACATCTACGCGCATCGATCAACTAAGTGATAACGGCGGCGGGCCTGATGACACTGTATTAGATCAGATCATAGCAAGAGCCGAAGGTGTTATCAAAAATGCTCTTGCGAAGATCTATACAACAGCGGAGATCGAGGCCGACGACGGAGTCAAACGTATCTGCGAGATCTTCTCTGTCTACTACCTCGAAGCAAGACGCGGAGATGTACCCGCGCAAGTCTTTGCGGACTATAAAGAAGCCACGGAAATACTTGGATCGCTTGTTCGTGGAGAAACCGCGCTCGCGAGCGCAACTGAAGTGTTACCCTCGATAAGCTTAGATACAGGGCGTGGGCCACTTTCACAAGACTCATTCTTTGATGGACTCCCGACTGAACGTGTTGAGGAGTACTAACAATGGCAGTTGTACATAGAGTTCCTGGACCGATAAGCGTTTCGGTAGCAAAAGGAAGCGGTGGCTGGCTACCTTTGGGGCTCACAAAAGCCGGGGCGATCATACGCATCGAAAATCGCTGGGAGCCTATAGTTTGTGATGCGTTCGGTTCAGAACCTGTTGACTACGTCGCTTCGGGCGGCGGGTGCCAAATAGAAATCATTGGTCTCGATATAGAACACGTCGCGACTGCTTTAGCAGGTATTTTAGAAGAAACGTGGGGTACAATTCAGAAAGTCGGTTATCTCATAAGCGGAGAGACAAATAGCGTAGCAGCCGATTGCATAAAAGTGAAAATAACCGAAGGGACTCTTATTGGTAATCAAGCTCAGGTTTGGGAAGCCGATAAGTGTACTGTAGCCAACACTCATGAGATAGCACTCCGTTCTACTCAAGAGTTTCAGATACCGCTGATCTTTAACGTTCTCCCAGATAGCGGCGGCAGCCTTTTCCAGGCGCTCCCGAGCTACATTCGAGCATGAGGTAAGTGAACCATGGCTATATTTCGGATTCCGGGACCTTGTGAAGTCGAGTGGGGCGGAGAACCTCTTGGGGTCACGCGTCAGGGAGTCATAATAAGAATCCGGCATACACTAACTCCTATAACAGATGACGCGCACGGAACTGCACCAGCAGCATTTATCAACACAGGAAAAAGCGCGCTCGTTACGCTCGAGGCACTCGATGTGGGTGCATTCAAAACCGCGTGGGATAGTTTACTAAATCTATACGCTGTTGGGACCCTAGCTTCTGCCGTGAGCGACGAGCTCAATATCTACGAGCGCGGCAATAATGAACCCGATTGGACAGCTGAGCAAGCGACCTGCATCGACCCATCCAACATAGAGCTACGAGCGACTCAGGAGCTAAGGCTCGATGTGTCGTTCTTGATTACTCCGGCACCGTACGGTGAAGAAGGTTATCACAGACTATTCTCGAAGTACCGCCTTACATAACTATATAGCAAGGAGAAGACATGGCTATTGACTTAGATGCTGTTCCGCCTCCATTTGAGGTAGTATACGAAGGAAACACAAGGAGCTTTGATGTCTGCGAACTCTCTCTCAAACTGGCATCATTGCGTGAAACCCCTAACATTAACCCAGAAGCCGCGCTAACGTCAGTTCGAGAGATCACTGGGATGCCGAATCTATCACCCTACCAAATGATGATTTTCCTAGGCGAATTCAATAAGTTCGCCGAGGAGCATCTCGGGCCCCCTTTTCGAAGGCTTTTCGGGGATGCGCTCTTCTCTGCGCCTACTATGGGCTTTCCCCCAAAGAGCAGCGAGAGCTCGCCCCCAACGAATATATTGGGTTGATGATGAATTTGAACTACATCCAACGATTGCGTACACTCGAGATTCTAAGCGCTGTCGCGTTAGCAACGAACACACAGAAAGCCCAGGACTTCATAGAGGACTTTAGAGAGCAGCCTTCTCTACCTCCGGGTGTTCTAGCGGCTCTCTTAGGAGGCGAGAAACCGAAATGAACTACGAGAACTTATTTAATAGACTCCGCGTTCTCACGGGTGCTTTCTTCGATCTCGAGTATCACCAACAGCAAACAGCTGGAGCTAGACGTCCTCTCCCTTATTTGAGAGATACGGTACTCGCACCTTTCGAGGCACAGGATGTCCCCGAGCAAGTTAGTACCTTCTTCGCTTCCATCTCCACAGCTATTTCGGGGCTGACAAACTCTAAGCAGGCACTCCAGGCATCTCTCAGCTCCGTGTGGGATTCGGTTCTAGGCGAACTTAGAGTCCCTAGCAGGAGCGCTCTTTTTCAGCAGCTGAATATAAGCATGGAGGATGAGAGCGAATCCCTTCGCAAAAGACACCTAGAAATCCCCGCAGCAGATATCGAAACGGACAACACCCTCAAAGCAAACGGAAATAACATCGGGGACGGGAAGCTTGTGTATACCTTTGCCGAGAGAGAAATCGCTATCGAAGATCAGTTCCAGTGTATATGTACTTCTTCTACTGGCGGGCGTTATGCGTTTAGCATCTCGGGTGGCCCACGCGTATCAACTATAGGTCCCGACGTACAAGGAGCAGGGAGCAGCAGTACTCTTACGCCTCTATATGAGACGGAAATAACAAACGGTACGTTCGAAACCTGGTCGGGTGATCCTGAAGGTGCAGATGAATGGACGCTCCTAAGTGGTGTTTGGGCAACAAACGCGAAGAAGTCAGACGTAGCTTTTGCGGGGACCCACGCTCTCGAAAGCGTCAAGGACAGTAATTGGCAAGCTTACCAAACCGTTAGCTTGATACCCGGAGATGTATATGCTTTTGGATGCTGGGTGCGAAAAGCCACTGGGGCAACCGGAAACATATATGTCGAGGTGCTTGACGAAAGCAATGTTCAGCAAGTCACCGAAGAACTCGACATCGTCTTAGGTGACTTAGCAGCACCGAATACCTGGTACTTTAAGTTCTTTACCTTCATAGCGCCCCCGAACGCGACCGCGACTTGGCGATTATCGATCCGCACGGCTAGTCAGGCTGCAGCTTCGGCGTTTCTTGATAACCTCCAGTTCGGTAAAATGAGCGCGTTCAATAACATGTACTTCGCGCTCTTCAGCGGCTCGGTGGCGTTTAGTGAAGGCGATCGATTCGCTTTTACCGTTCAAGTCACTCCTGCTGGGAGTGCGTACACCGTAGACGACGGCGATCAGGAGACTATCGAGTTATCGGAGCACGTAGACGATGAGTTTCCGGTCGGAGCAAGCATACAGAATAGCACCGATAAAACATGGCATAGAATAGTCACATCTGAGTGGACGGATAAGACAACAGTTGTAGTGACTCCGAAAGCTTTCACTCCATGGACTGGGCTATCAGTGCAGGCTTTCTACCACGGGAGGATCCAAGAACTCATAGGGAGGCTCTTTGGTGAGCAGCTACCTTCAAGTAATACACCCACACGAGAAGATCCGTAAACATGAGGAAAATCCTAGCTGCGACCAAGATGCTATTAGAGCAAGCGTTCCAAGGGAAAGACGCTCTGATATACCTCGCCCCGCGGACGACGCCCTACAATGCATCGAAAGATCTCGAGATCCAGGTATTTCTTGGGGAGCTCGGTGTGGTTGATCACGACGGAAGCGTCCGCCGAGATGACTTTCAAATACATGTTAGCGTACTGAAAAAGACGAGATTGGATCACGCGGCGCGATACGACACGGCGCTCACGAACGAAGCTGAGTCGCTGCTAGAAATAGCGCAGACTATAAGCGATACGCTCGATGGTGTTTTTCTTGAGGCGCGACTCATACGGCCTCTCATGTTAGCTCGTATATCACCTGTGGGTGATGCGGCAAGCGTGCCTGGACTTTTAGTACAAACACTAACTTTTGTAGGCGGTATAAACAAGGCGCTCATATGATTGATCCCGGAAGAGAGATAAGGAAAGAGATATTCGGAGCCACAATGGCTTCGCCTACGGGAAACGCACTAAGCGGAGCGTTCCGCGGTGCTCTTTGGGGAGGAGGCGGTGCTGCTGCAGCGCAATTTCTAGCTACGGGGAGCGTCACTTCGGCTGGTGTGATTGCCGGAGCTGCTGCAGGAGCTGCGTTGGGTGGCCTCGCTTCAGCTGCTCTTTCTCTCATACCGATCTGGGAAAGACTCTCCCGCGTCTCGATAGGACTCGTCGATAGTTTAGCGAGTGTCCATCCAGTGTTTCGTGCTATGAGTCGGATAGCTGCGGTACAAGAACGAATGCAAGGATTCCAGTGGGGCGAAGCTATTCGTCCTCTCATGGAAAAATGGTTCGCCTGGTCCATGGAATTCCAGCGATCTTGGACGGACCTGAAGATAGCTTTTTACCAAGCATTAGCACCTTCGCTTAAGAGCTTACTTAACAGTATTACAGCATTATCTCCAGCGATAATAGGTCTCGCAAATATCGCTGTAGGGTTTATTAGCGGGATAGTAAAAGTAGGTGCTATTATTATGCGCCTGGTAGATATGCTCGACAGAGTAATTAGCGCGGTTGCTAAACTAGCTCCTGGAGGAACTACAGGGGAGCGAATGGCTCATGTAGGGCTGACCTCCGCTATTGCTGGAGGTTTGACTCTAGCTGTTACTAAGAGTCCCGCTCTTGCAAGCAGAGTAGCACTCGGTACAGCCGGAATAGGAGCAGCTCTTGGTTTAGGCGAAGCCGCAGGTGAAGGAAAAGGTGTCGGGTTGGGCGAGGTAATAGGTGCTGCTTTAGCATCTCTTGGAATCAAAGCGCTTTTAGCTGCAGCGCTGGTTAGACTCGGAGTGGCGTCTACTGCTGCGGGCCCGATAGGATGGTTTGTAGGCGCCGGTCTTGCTGCCGCCAGTCTTTTACTGAGCAGCGGAGGAGGCCAAGGAACGTTATCGAACGGACCTTCTTTTGGCCAAGGAGGCATAAGCCGAGGGGTAGCAGGAACACCCTCTCTAACACAAACTATTGGTGGCGCAACAGCGAATGTTACTGTACAAGTACAAGACCACACCGAGCTCACGCGAGCTTTCGAAGAGGCCTGGAGTAAGATTAGAAGAACGCTCATGGAGCGCGAAGCTGAAATGGTAATTTCCAGTATGCGTCTGAGAGAGTCGATTTTATAATGGCTAGCTCCGTAACATATACTCTCCCGAGCGGCGTGACAGCAGTGATTAGTTATCCCTCGGTCTCGCTTGCACATGCGCCTATAATAAGCGCGCAAGGTCACTTCACTTCCGTCATACGATACAATGTCCATGTACGAGGCTATGTTACAGCCGCATCAGGTGGTCAGCCTTTAGCTAATAAAATAGTAGACTACCGTAATATCTTATCTACCCCCGGCGGCGACCTCAGCATCAGTATAGGGGACTACAGCAAAATCTTTCTCGCTAAAGAGGCTTCAAACCTAGGACCTCACCCCACAACTTTCGAAGTTCTCGAGATGCCAGGAGGGAAAATAGCAAAAGTAACGTGGCAGCTTGCTATTGAAGTTATAGGAAACAGAAAAAAAGGAGGGGAGAATTGGTGGGCCGAGTTTGCGTACACAATCGAAACCACAGTGGACGTGAATCTCTTGGCCACACGCGTAATCGCAGGGATACTAAGAATAAATCCACGGGACGCGCAGCTGAATCAAGGCCTTACGCATGCCTCAGCTGACGCTTGTCGGAAAGCGGTAGAAGCGAATGTTTGTGCTTGCCCCGATCCTGCTTACTGGGAGAGGCAATGGACATTTAAGCTTTCAGAGGACGAGACGCAGCTGTGGTTTACTTGTGTCGACCGAGAACGACATATGCCGCTCCCGCAAGATGTCTCTTCGGGCGACTTTTCTATCTCTGTTAACGCTAATTGGTTAGAATGGATAGTGACTGTAGAGCTACAATGTTCCTATCATGGTTTGGCAGCTGCCCTTGCCTGCGCGGAAATCGAAGAAAGACTAGGAGCGTATCTAGTAGAATACTCTCATTGGGGGTTGGGGCTCGTAGACTTGATTCGCTCTCAGCTGAACTTGAGTGAAAGAGGCTATCGCGCCGACACGAGAACTGAATGGGCGATACATCTTTGGCCAGACAGAGAAAAAAAGACGCGGCTCGAATCAGCCCATAATGCGCAGGTTGTCTTCACCGAATGGATGGAACGAAACCAACATACTCAAGACACCCTACGGGAAATATCTACCGATTTCTTCGAAGAGATGCAGCACCAGTACGAAGAAGAAAAAGTATTTGATACGTGGAAAACCGGCGACGCTGTCCTTACTGGAAAATGGGGTCTCGTAGGTAGATGCGGCTCTGAGAAGCTTTTGCAGCAACTTCTCATTACTATACCCGATAAACTTCCCCCGGAAGAACCTCCGGGCGACAAAAAACCTGATGGCAAGCCGACAGATAAACCCGCAGGTACTCGAGAGGAAGAGGAGCCTGTTTTCTATCTCTCGTGGCATGAGCATTTCGCGTACAAGATCGATTGGGGATATAAGTTTATCCCTACCATAGGGGGTGTCGATGTTGTGCAGCAATGGCATAAACCTACGGTTTGGTTGATAACAACCGGCGAAATGACGACAATGGAGATAATGCCGCGGCCTAGGCCACCTGCATACCAACTCGGTTCAGCGGAGCGAAAAGCTGACCCTAACATCAAGTCAGCATATTTGGTAAACGCGGAGTTCGCTCTTAATGAACCAACACGCGATGGGCGTTGGAATTCGTCTTGGCGTTATATTGTAAAGCTCGGAGTCGAGAGTATTCCCACAGCATGGGAAGTCCTTTTCCCTTATACCCCATTCTTTGAGTTTGAGGAGACTCCGGTTTTCAAGCTCCCGGAGCTCACCGATGGAGCTTAATAAACTTACGTATAAGGACCGCGCTCTTCAAGCCGGGCCACATAACTTTTTTCGTTTAGAATCTGGCGCGCGCCCCTCATTTGGTATTTTTCAATGCGATGAGGGTACCTACGGTTACCTTTTCGACAACGCGCGATTACCGAACGGGGGCAACTTAGTCTTTTCAGATGGTATTCGTACAGTAACTCTCCACGATATCTACGTCGTCGAAGCACGCCCCGCCCGAGGATATGCTAGCGCCGGATTCCCTTCGGGCAATGACTGTGGTCTATATGACCTAATTCTTGCTGACGCCCGCATCCTCTGGTTGAACACAGCAGGTGACAAGAATTATAACATGTACAAAGCCGATCGAACGCTTGAAGTCCAGGAGGGCTACTCCGAGTCTGAAAACTGGACCTGGGTCGACATGATTGATGACCTCGCGACGCTCGCGGGAGCAACGATCGAGGATAACTTCGCCCGTCTAGCAGCATTAACCTCCGAGCCACGAAACATAATGGCAAAGGGGCGTCCTGTAGCTGATGTACTCGAGGAGACTCTCTCTTTTCTTGGTTTGGTTATGATTCCCGGTATAATCGAATCATCTACATACTACATCCAGTATGCGAATGACTACAACAAAGATTGGTTAACCAATGAGAGAAAGAAGCTCGTCTTCGAAGGAGGCCCTGTATCAAGAAACGATTTAATCTTACCAAAAAATATCGGGCTCCGAGTTAGCAGCGGCCCCGTCGCGAAGATAGAACTCACAGCTACCGCTGAATACGATGCGAAGGGCTCGGGGTCACTTTACCTCGATGTCAAGCACGCTGGTGAACTCGACGAAAACGGCGAACTTCAAAACACCGACGAGCTAACGGCTTTGAGGGGTGATTTGATAGCCTCGCATTCTCAACCCAACCCAGAGCTAATGGTTACGCTCGTAGGAATCCATGACTTAGTATCTGATGGATTCACTGACGTCGAGTGGAGATCGACGAGCGAAGGGGCTTTCACACGTGGGTTGGTGCGAAAGCCAAAAGTCAAGGCAACTCGCCCCGAAGATGGTCTTTTTAACTACGGGGCTTTCTATCTGGATAACAGAAGTGTGTTCCCAGTGACCCTTTCCCCGACCAGTGAAACTGAGGGTGATCACGGAGATTCTACAACTCAATGCGGCTATGAATATGATGTCGCGGACGCAATTACAGGCGAAAAGCTTGCAGGAGCCGGTACGGACCCAGCGGTTGACCCGATCGACCCGATCTCCCCTCCGCATAAGTGGGTTCGGCCTACAGTAGGTTATATGATCGCAGCCTCATTCGGCTACGCTTATCGAGACAAAAGCAACACGCTTATCATCAGCTGGATAAACGAAGTCGCTGATCAAAGTCCTTGCAGCTAGGAGGCGCAGCATGGGTACTCCCGGCAAAGCGATGATTCGGACAGACGGTAAGCGTGGGCTGCTTTCGAACGGTAAGGTTGCGGTCTTCGACGCCAACGGCAACTGCCCGGAGTGTTGTGAAGAAGGATGTGAGTTTTGTTCAGGTACTACTCCGGAGACGTTCGAGGTCGTGTTCAGCGACATCGATGGGTGCTGCAAGCCAGGAGTGTTCTTTTACCGGCCGGCAATTGGAACTTGGCTGACAGCAGCCTTTGTCAATGGTACTCACGAGCTTGTCAGAAGCGGACCCTGTACATGGAGCAAGTTAATATCTAACGTGGGTTATTCAACTTATCTGGAAATCTATACCTGCGATACGTTTTTCCAGAACTTGTCGAGTGCCACGATAGGGATAACGCTTAAAAAGACAGCAAACGACACATGGACATTGTCAGTTTCGTTCACCACAACTATTTACGATGACTACGGTTTATATGGCTTTATCTTTTATAAGAAAATAACCGGGCAGGTAGCCGAATGCGATGGCGATTTGGCGTTTACTAATGACATCACAGATTGCAGTGGTGGGATTTGCCAGGATGGAACGGCAACAGTAGGCTTGCCATGAGAGACTTCACCAGGACAAGCCACTGCCTCAACCGGGCGCACTGCAACGCCTGCCGGAACGACCTTGCTTGGCGGGCGGTGATGAGCAAATCGTTCATCATGCCGGACAAGTGCCCGCATCAGGCGGGCCTTGGCGATAAGGTTGCGGCCTTCCTGAAGCGCCCGTTGGTCGCGGGTGCGGTAAAGCGTCTGACCGGAATCGACACACACAAGCCCTGCGGCGGATGCCGAAAGCGTCAGGCATGGTTGAACAAGATCAAGCTCTAAGACGCTTCATTTCTCGTTTTTACCCTGTTTCATTCTATGATCTCTAGATGTTTTATGTACCTATATTATTGTTTTGAAAAATCTATTAAACAATAGGATCTAGAGATCATAGAATGCTTCTTACCGTGTTTTTAGGGTATTTTCACTTTCTCGTCCCCTGCTTTTACCTCGTTTCATTCTATGATCTCTAGATGTTTTATGTATCTATAATATTTTTTTGAAAAATCTATTAAACAATAGGATCTAGAGATCATAGAATACTCTTTACCGTGTTTTTTAGGGTATTTTCGCGGCATTTTATTCCTATCCTACACCACCTCAAAGCAGGCGAAAAAGGCCAAAAATCCGCGGTTTTGACGCAGAAATCTGCGGTTTTCGCGCAGAAAACGCGGATTTTTCGGGGTTTTCTTGTAAGAATACGCGGTTTTATAGGTAATAATAGAAGGATCGCGTGATTCTTCAATTGTTGTGGTTAACTAACTAGAAGGAGAAAAACCATGTTAACCCCATCGCAAACAAGCAGTGCTGTAGTCCCGGCGCAGACGAAGACCGGAAAGAGCAAGAAGGCGAAGACGCAGACGCGGAAGGCGATTGTTCATCTGCGTCCGAAGGACGAGCCCAAGAAGTGGGTTCAAGTTCTCAAGGGCGTTGCTATTGTCGCCGGTAGCATCGGCGCGATGGTAGCGTTCTTCATCTTGGCTCCAGTTGCGACAGCGGCTGGGGTCGCAGCTGCTTCGGCGATCGCGCCGAAAGCGACAAAGATGATGATGCAGCCGTAGTAGTAGTAGGTGTGCGCAGCACAGAACGTTGCTGATCAATAGGATACCGGTTGTTCGTGGTGTATTCCGCGGTTAGTTGTGAAGCGTTCTGTGCTGCGCTTTTATTTTGCCTGACTTCTGTTTAAGAAGGAGAATTACAATGAGCGACAGAATTGCTGCTCGGTGGCCCGGCGACAAAGACGCTGAGCTCGATGATGCTGCATGGGCGGGGATCATTACAGTTCAGGGAATTCGTTATCATCGCCATCCAAATGGAGGCGGTTATGTTGCTGAGACCGCTCGCGTAGATGCAACTGCTTTCGTTGGATTGTTTGCACGGGTCTGTGACAATGCACGGGTCTGCGTCAATGCACAGGTCTGTGACAATACACGGGTCTGTGACAATGCACAGGTCCGCGGCAATGCACTGGTCCGCGGCAATGCACGGATCTGCGGCGATGCACTGGTCTGCGGCGATACACTGGTCTGTGACAATGCACGGGTCTGCGTCAATGCACAGGTCTGCGGCGATGCACTGGTCTGCGGCAATGCACAGGTCTGTGACAATGCACGGGTCTGTGACAATGCACTGGTCTGCGGCAATGCACGGGTCTGTGACAGTGCACTGGTCTGCGGCGATGCACTGGTCTGCGGCGATACACAGGTCTGTGGTAGTGAGCGAGTTTGCGGCGATATAGGTATTAAGGAGTGAATCATGTATCCGACAGGAACATCATGGATACTACCAGCGGATAAGTTCTGGAAAAGACAAGCGTGGGATGCGATCCGATATGCGCGACATAAAGGGTTTAGCGTCGGTATGATTATTCTCGCGTCGCTCGGAAAGATGCGAGACCAGCTTATGGAAAATGATGTTGTCTTCTATATGTGGCCTCTCTCGAGCGGAGATGGGGCCGCAGCAGTAGTAGGGCGAAAGTAAATGAATGCAGCACATGCGCTGCTAACCAGCAATGGTTGGCAGCGCATCGTGACTGCATTTTTTTATGCTCGGAAGGAGGTGGTGAAGCGGAAAAAACTTTTTCATTTTGTTGTTGCTTTTTGATCACTTCTAGGCTAGAATAGGTTAATAATGAGAAAAGGGCTTTGGCTGGCTGTGACAGATGTCTTGATGTACATAATAACAAAGGTAACGGAGTTGATGCAATCGTGGCCAGAGAAAGCAGGAAGGAGAAAGTCAAAGACAAAGAAAAGATGATAACATGTCGGTGATTTACGGATCTCGAAGGTTAGATAGGAGCTAGTATGTCCCCAACAGCAGAAGAAGTGTCGAAGAAGAACGAGAAGAAAAGTAAGAAGAAAGAAGGTCTTCCCGCTCTTGCGGCGTTCAATGTGAAGATGCCTTTGGCTCTTCGCGCGCCATACGCGCAAGAGTGCGTCGATCGTGAAATAAGCGCTAATGCATTGGCGATATGGATGATCGAGAAGCATCTCAAGAGCACAGGCAAGATCCCGAAGGATCTCGTGGTCGAGATTCCGAAGGGCGGAGGTGGAAGACTCCGCGAGAAGATCGCAGAGAAGGATACTAGGATCGCCGATCTGGAAGCCCAGATCGCGGCTCTTAAGGCTAACAAGAAGTAATCGGCGCTGTCGCGATGGGTGAGCTCGAAAGGGTTCACCCATCATTTTTAAGGAATAATATGCCGCGTGAGCTCCCTGATACATTAGAGTCAGTCGTACATAAAGTAGAGCATTGTGGTTTTGAGCTTTACATAACAACGACTTTTCATGATGGTCCAAAAGAAGTATTTGTGACGATAGCTCGCGAAGGGAGTACTCTTCGCGGTATGCTCCATGTTATCTCGATGCTAGTGAGTGTCGCATTGCGTGCGGGTGTACCTTGGAGTGAGCTGAGCGAAAAGCTTAAGCGGCATAAGTTCGATCCAATTGGTCTAGAGTATGATTCTATTGTGTGCGCAGTTGCAGCTGCGGTTGATACCTGCGTAGCTTTTCATGAGAAGGAGAAATAAAATGTCGGTAGCCGGGAATGCGCATTACAAAAAAGGAAAGATTGAGCCGTGGGAAGTGATTGAGGATTGGGGGCTTGACTTTCATCTCGGGAACGTGATAAAGTACATCGGGCGTCATCGCGCTGTTCGTGCGCGGAAGAAGAGAGAGGATCTTCTCAAGGCGATTCATTATTTAGTGCGATTCGCTTTGCGTGAAGACCCTACGCTACGGGCGGAGATTCGTGCTTATATGGCAGCAGAGATAGGAGAAGAAATATGAACGGAAGTGTTCCTCCTCATACGATGCGTGCTATTCAAAGTTATGTCAAAGATCATGTTCCGCCTGGCTCGTTCCTCCGAGCTGTTTTCGAACACGAGTTGTTCGATGCTTTGGGACGCGCGGATTTAGAGAATCGGTACGCGATATTTGATATTGTGAGCTACATCTATAATAACGTACCCAATGCGTGTCATGGTAGTCCCGAAGTAGTTGCTGAGTGGCTAAAGAGAAGATGGGAGCCCATTGATAATGAAACTACCGCCGATGTACCCGTTTCAGGAAATGGTGGCGAAGGCGATTGAGAGAAAGAAAAGAGTCGGTTTTTTGGTCTATTATGGCGGAGGGAAAACTTATCTTTCACTTCGCTGGCTCGAGGAGTTAGGGGCTGAGGCATTGCCGTGTCTCGTTCTGTGTCCTAAGACTGCAATCGTTCAATGGGGAACGGAGATCAAGAAGTTTACCGATTTCACTTGTTCGCTTGTAGAGGGGACGCCGGCGCAGCGTGTCGAGGCAATTGATGAACAGCATCAAGTATATGTGGCGAACTATGATGCTATACGAAGTGACTCGGTCTTTTCTGCGTTGAGACTAAGGGATTTCAAAACGATCATTGCAGACGAGTCGACGATGCTTAAAGAGCGAAGAACATTGCGATTCAAGCGCTTATGGAGTTTCTGTTGTCATATCCCGCATCGTGCTCTTCTTACGGGTCGTGTGATAACAGAGCGCCCCGAGGAACTCTTCGCTCAGTTTCTTTTTCTGGACGGAGGAGAGACCTTCGGTCGATCTTACTGGCGTTTCCGATTCACGTATTTTGATGAGCCGCCGCCATGGAAGCCATATAAATGGGAGTTGAAAGAAGGAGCTGAGAAAGTGATAGCAAAGAAGCTCGAGTCGTCTTGCGTTCGTGTTCCAGAAGAGGTAGTGTCAGCGCAGTTGCCTCCGAAGCAGTACATGCGAATCCATTTTGACCTTTCTTCAGAAGAGAGCGCAGGATATAGGCAGCTACGGGATGAGTTTGCTCTCGATTTTCCCGAAGGAGGGCGTTACGAGACGCAGTGGGTTTTAGCTCGCTCGGCGAAGATGCATCAGTTCGCGAGCGGCTTCGTCTATCGTGAGTTAGATGAGCCGTTAATCTACAACACACGAAAGGCTGAATGGATCAGTGAGAATCTCCCTGAGATGCTATTGCGTGGCCCGTCAGTTATCTGGACAAGCTATTTGGTGCATCAGGTAGTTATTGAACTGGAGCTGTTAGCGAAAGGGTTCTCTTGTAGCAAGCTCAACGGTGAAATGAAGCAAGAAAAGAGGCAGCAGCAGCTCGATGCATTTTTGCAAGGGAAAACAGACATCTTGCTTATTATGGAGCAGCTCGGGGCTGCTGCGCTCAACCTGCAGCGAGCCTGCAATGCTATCTTTGCTGATTGTGCTTACAGCGCTGCGATGAGAGAAAACGCCGAACATCGTACTTACCGCATAGGAACAGCGAAGACTGTTTTCTACTATGATCTAGTCACGCTCAAGACCTTAGACGAAGCGGTGCTAAACGCAATTCGCGACAAGAAAGAAATCTCCGACACGATTCTTCAACACATAAGAGGAGTAGAGTGATGACAGAAGAATATGGTGACGATAACGCTTCAATGGAGCGTTATTGGCAATGTCAAGAATGTGGGTATACGAGCTATACGAGACCGATGCCGCAAGACCGCACAGCTTTCTATCGTCGAGTCGACGAACAAGGAAGCCCAAAATGCCCGAAATGTAAATCAGATAGTTTTATGCCTGTAGGCTTTTAGAGGAGTAGAATAATGACTGACGCTATGCGTATTCTAAAAGCGCTTTATGAGCTCGGCGCCACCGAAGGAACAGGTAAGTGGGTCACGAAAAAAGAGATTGGTAAAGTATCTTGCGCGCAGGCTATGCCGCATGCAGTTCTCGAGTACCCCGATCGTTTCGCGTTTACTATGTGGGCAACTCTCGTAGATGGGTTTGTTTCGATAAAACGCGAAAATTGCCGGCTTTTGCTGCGTCTGACGCCTTTTGGTGAACTTAAGGTAATAAACCAGAACAAGCAAGGAGAATAACAATGGGTCTCGACTTTTCACATTGTGACGCGCACTGGAGTTATCTAGGTTTTCATCGGTTTCGGCGACGTATAGCGAAAGCTATCGGGGTCGATCTTGACGAGATGTCCATTTTTGGGTCGGAGGGTAAACCATGGTCAGGAGTGGACTCACCGCTTGTAGCGCTTCTGATCCGCTCAGACTGTGAAGGCGAATTGTCTCCTTCGCAATGCGCTTTAATGATAGAACCGTTAAAAAAGATTCTTTTTCAATGGTCAAGGGATGACTACGATCGGCAGCAGGGACTGCAGCTTGTCAAGGGGATGGAGAGTGCTGTTGCGTCGAATCAACATCTACATTTCCATTAAGGAGACTATTCGATGACTGATAAACAACGAGGTTTTAGTTATTATGCCGGTCATATGTATATGGTTAGCACAGCAGTTGTAGCATCGGTGTTGCTTTTTGCGGCTGTATTCTTTGGTAAAACAAATACTCACCAGATGACCTTTTATTATTTGCTGTCGGTGATTCGACAGGTCGAAAGCGCAGGTGATGATCGAGCTGTTGGCGACAACGGAACAAGCCGCGGACCATTCCAGATTAAGCGCGCCTACTGGCGAGAAGCCGTGGTCGGAACAGACGCAGCGAAGTGGGACTACGACGTATGGGTTTGGGATCCTGATCGCGCAGGGTATGTCGTTTATTTACGTTGGTGTAAAATCTGTCCAGAGGCGTTGAGGACTAGCAATTTAGAGCTGCTAGCTCGCTGTCATCGGTTGCCAAATGATCCATGGCGAAAAGACAATGATGATTATTGGCAACGAATCAAGACTAGGATAAAGAATGAATAATGAGAAAAGATAGCAGCAAATGCCCGAAGTGCGATGTAGAGATGTCCTGTCCTGGTGGGTCTCTATTGTGCACGCGGCATGAGGTAGATGGGTTAGGGTGCAAGAAGCGTCAAATCGATCGGCTGACACAGAAATGCGCCGCCCTACAGAAACTCTATAATCGATGCCGTAAAGAACAAAATCGGCGACGAAGGAGATAGAGCGATGAGCGACAACAGAATCGGGCAGTGGTTTGTGGACGCGACAGATCCGAGGAAATGGTACGGGCCGGTAACGGCGCAGGGTGCTGGGGCCGTCTATGGTCGGGATTGTTGGGCTGGTGACACAGAGTGGGCGATTTCTTACGGCGATATTGATAGCCGCGGGTATATTCGCATCACGCCAAAGCCGGTCCTGCCGCGGGGGCTGCGGACGCGCGAGTGCAGACTACCGAAGAAGGATGAGAGATATGCGGGTTTCTACGAGGACATTTGTTATACGAGAGAGGATTGGATTGCGATCACCGCCGGCGGGGACATCTATGGCTGGCGTCGCTGGATCATCGAGGATGACCCGGACGCGAAGCCTGCGTCGCAGGCACGGGAGATGGCTCAGTATGATGATGACCTGCCGTTGACGGGAGACACAATGAGTGATTATGCTTATGGTAGGCTGAGTAAGAGTGACACCGAGATCGCGAACCTGACTCGTGAGCGTGACGAAGCGCGGGCGGCATGCGCAGGGTGGAATGAGGTCGTCGAGACTATCCGGGACACTGTACTACACGAACGCGGTCCTATGGCAGAAATGGATTTTGGCTCTGATCGCATAAATGCCGTGTTGGCGGTGATAGATGAAGCAACACCTGACGTTAACCCAGGTTATGACCTATGCGCTGAACTCGACCAGCTGCGCGCTGAGTGTCGCAATACCCAAGCGTCGGTGATGGATAGGCTAATAAAGAACTCCCCGGCTGACGCAGGAGCTTCTCAAGGCGCGGACGACAAGAGAAAGCGCATAAGAAAAATTATTTTCAGTTTCTTCTTGCAAATCTGGCAGAGGATCCGTATAATAAAAGAATGAAGATGCCCTATACAATCGTACGAGCGCAGAGCCAGTATACCTGCACGCGTTGTGACAAAGAGATCGAGAAAGGCGAAGAATACGTTCGTCAAGGGAGCCTCCCTTTCCATGCACGATGTTTTCGAACCAAGATAAAAGAAAGCCTCGCACGCTATCGCGAGACACTGGAGCAGCTTGATCGACAAATATAAGAAAATACGAGTCGGTAATAAGCTCATACCAGAGCATCTGGTCGTCGCCAGTCAAACAGTCGGGCGAGAACTCAGGGTCTCGGAAGTTGTTCATCACATCAACGGCGATGAAAAGGACAATCGCGCAGAGAATCTGCTCGTACTTCCCTCACGAAAGGCTCATTCGTTGCTAGCGAGTATTATAGGGTGCTTCTTGGAAGAAAAGGGTTTAGTAGATTCTTTCCGAGATTGGTACGATACGACGCAGCGCGAGCTCGCTGAGAAAGAAGAGGAGCTCCGTGTTGCGCTGGAGGAAAGAGCCAAACTCGAGAAAAGAGCCAAGAGGTATAAACAAGAGGAGATCACCTATGTCTTTAACACGCGTAATATGTTATAAGTCAACTCTCGAGCGTCTCGTGCAGGCAAGCGGGTTGAGTGAATTCCAGCATCGGCCAGAAATGCAGATAGCTTCGAGGATGCTCCTCTTACCCGAGATGAATCAACATATCGAAGGAAAGACAACCCAGCTCAGAAAAGGAAAAGAGGTTCTAGCTGAAATTAGCGGTATAGATAAAGGTCCTTCTAGCTGGATTTTATGTAATAAGATTACCCCCGGCTGGCGCGGGGGACCTGAGTACTACCCTGAGCAGAAAAGACCTTTAGCTTTGCTTCTAACAGACATATATCACCCGTCTTATACACCAGCGGAGCGTCGTCTAGTTGCTCAACATGCACGACAACTTCGTAAAGTGGGGTTTCGGGTCGATACTCACAGTTTTGAAGGTTACTAAGGAGAGCCAATGGTCGTGACAGTGTCATTACGAAACATGTTTTTTGACTGTCCGCGAAAGTTCTTCTTTTTCTATGTTCGGCGTCTTCAACGCAGGCAGACTCCGCACGCGCTGCAGTGGGGCTCGTTAGTACATCGAGCATTAGCGGTGCTCGACAATATGGGACTCGAAGGGGTCGATCTATGTGTGGCTGAAATCAGACATGAAATCGAAGAAGGGCTTTTCGCTGTTGAAGATCTCAATCAGCTTGACTCGATGCTCCGTGTTCTCCCGCACGCCATAGGAGCATACGCGTTGCGATATAAGGACGACGTATACGAGAACGTCGAATTGGAGCGGGAGTTCTCACTTACTCTACCCAGCGGAAAGCATACCTTTCGAGGGAAAATTGATGCAGTCGTCAAACGCAAGGGTGAGGACGTTCTCTATCTTAAGGAGCGAAAGACCGCAGCACGTACGGGTGATGCTTACTATGAGCGATTACCTCGGGATCCCCAGCTAAGAGGATATGTTGCGGGTGCGCGGAGAGCTCTTGAGCTCTCTGTGCAGAATGTTCTCTATGATGTGTTGAAGAAACCGCAGCTCTATCGCCGTGTCGGAGAATCAGACGAAAGCTACGACGTGCGCCTCGGAGAAGAGTATCTGCTCAATAAAGATGAGCTGTGCGAGCGGCGTATCATCCCAATGGCGTCTATGAATGAAGATGCTTATTTCGCTGAGATGGATGAAGTAGCTGACATGATCGAATGGTGCATTGCTCGTGGCGCTTTTCCCGAGCAGTGCGCAGGGAATCGTTTAGGGCGTTGTTCGTACGAGCCTCTGTGCAGTCAAGGCGCAGAGCATCTGTATAGCCAACGTCCACAAGAAGAGCTCCATCCTGAGCTCGAAGCCACCGAAGGAGACTAACATGACTGACTTAGTACGAGACGAAAAGTATAGTGCGAAGAGAAGGATCGTATCCGCTGCTGTCGTCGCTGCAAATGCGATAGAGCCTATTGAGGTGGCGTTAGAAAAACTACGCGAACAAAGGCATATACACACACCTCGTCGTTGGACTGATCCGTTCGAACCGTATATTGACGATCTCTCCGAGTTTAGAGCAGAAGGAGAAGCAGATAACACTGAGATACATGATTGGTGCTTGGGGGGAGCAGTACATGTTCGGTGTACAGAGGGAATTTTTAATGAAATGATGGCGCGCAGGTACGACAAACCCAAATTCAAACCACCACCAATTACTAAGAAGCAATACGGCTAAGGAGACTAACATGACTGACTTAGTACGAGACGAAAAGTATAGTGCGGAGAAGAAAACTCCAGCAGGGACGTTCGGCAGCAAAAAGCGCTATACTGAAGATAGCGTACTCATGCGCCCGGGTATGACGATATATGTGTTAGGTAAAGAGCCTTGGCCAAATCTTCTATATGGCCCAGTAGTTATAGAACGCTTACAAGAAACGTATCTTATACCTGCGGAGCCTAGTAATGATACAGGATATAAAGACAGGCTTTATTATGACAGCTGCACTTTCTTCAGCACGCGTAAAGCCACACTGAATGCGATCGGTGAATGGCGGAAATCTCACGGATACCTCTAAGGAGACTGACATGTTCAATTGCGCTATCTGCCTAAAACCAAGCAAACCAGGAGAGAAGATGAACAAGCAAACACTACTGGAGAGAGAAAGGATTTACCCGAATGGAAGTCGAGGAAGAGAGATAGTGCTCGAAGTGGGTATCTGTACTAGCTGCAAAAAAGCCGTTGATAGTCTCGAAGGTGTCAAGGAGACGATCAGTGCTTAAACAAGAGCTCACACCGCCGGTAGAGGATCCAAAGAAGTGGTTGATACTAATTCACGGTGAGAGTGGTGTAGGGAAGACTTCATGGGCAGCACAGATTCCTGGCCATTACTTTGTGCGAACTGAAGAAGGATGCAAGGGTCTCTTTACATATGGGGAGACTGTGACTTCCTGGACTCAATTCGTCAATGATATTGTAGGTGAGATACTCAAGGGAGCCGACAAGAACTGGGAGGGACAGCGCCGCATCGAGACTCTCATCGTTGACGTCGCAGAGAAACTCTGGTGGCTCTGTGCGGATTGGATCGCGAAAAACAAACAATTCATGGTGCGTGGCGTCGCTCAATCTTTCACTGACATTCGCCATGTACCTTACGGGCTCGGTTACTCTGATACAACGGTGGAGTTCATGCGTATCATTCGGCTGATACAGCGCACGGGTGTAGGTGTCGTTCTTATCTCGCACACGAACTACCGTCACTTCAAGTGGGGTACAGAGGATCTACGCCGAGCGGAGCCCGACTTTAGCGCAGGTACAGTAGACGAGATCGTGGGGGAGTGTGATGCAGTCGGCTACTTCGCTATAGATGAGAAAGTGAAAAAAGAAGCCCAAGGAGAGAGCCTTGTCATTGTCTCTACCGAGCAAGGACGCTTCCAACATTGGCAACCTCAGTTTCTTCGAATCGCAAAACATCGATTTGATCTACCCGAGGTGATTCCTCTTCCTAAATATGAAGGTTGGGGTGTGTATTGTGAGGAATTCGAGAAAGGAGCCGCACGCGAACAAGAAAGGCAGATGAAAACTAGTATCCGAACATAGCTTTTGAGAACAAGGAATCAAACATGAGCGAAGATGTAACAAAAGCACTAGAAGAGTCACAAGCAGCTTGGGCCGAGGCGCGTGAGCAACCGAGGCAGGCGACAACGCTACCTTTAGGTAGCTATCTATTCAAGATCACCAACGCTTTCGTCGGTCGATCTACGGGTGAAGCACAAAGACTTCAGCTCCGCATTGACCTCCAGGTTCTTAGAGGACCGAACGAGGAAGTAGTCGGACGTAGCTACTTTAAGACCTGGGGACTTGAAGACGCTGAGCAGATGAAGTGGCTTGCAGGTGACCTCTTGAATCTTGGTCTTGAGCTCCCTACCGAGGTTAAGAAGATTCCGACGGAAACCTGTCTCGCGTTGATCAATGTGTGCTTTGAAGCTCAGGTCCGTCCCTCGCGGGATCCGCAATACGGCCCGAACGTGTGGATCTCGAAAAATGCAAGGAGAACACCCGAGGGCGACCTCGCGGGTAGCGGTGAAGGCGGCCTAAGATACTAATGGTTTAGCGTAGCGTATTCTCCTTCCGCTGCGCCCAGAGGAGCTGTGGTGAGTGAAGCACCTGGGAGTTCACCCGAATCCGCTGAGCGGACCGAGGTAGGTTCAAATCCTACTCACAGCTTCATCTTTTAGGAGACTAACATGACTGATTTAGTACGAGACGAAAAATATAGTGCGAAGAGGAAAACGATCGAAAACGAGTATGTCGCTATTGTGCGAGTCCCTGCTGACATAGACAGAGATAAGTTACCTGAACCACTAAATCATTGGACAGATATGGGTATATTTAATCATGAGCGTCAGTTAGGCGCCAAATTTCATGCTACTCTACGTGAAGCCCAGGAGGATCAAAGAGTTCATCGCCGGTTATTTCCGAGATTTCGTAGCTGCATAGAATATTGGACCGACGAAGAAATAGAGGAGTTAAACAGAGAAGATGAGAAGACGGGATCGTTACCTATTGGGATGAGGAGCTATCTCTGATGCACGAGAGCAAAGAAGAAATACTGCAGCGCGTCTTGAAAGAAGATCTCGGAGTAAGAGAGGCGCGTCTTCATATGCTCATGAATCACGAACTCGCGAAATGCAGACTCTGCAAAACACGACTCGATATCAAAGAAGCATGGGAGGCTGATAAGCATTCGTTACCCCAAATAGCTTTTTGTCCAACATGCGGTTTGTGGTTTCATACTAACCTACCCGAACAGAGCGGTGACTTTTCAAAAAGGAAAGTGGAAAATGTACATTCAGATTGAAGATGCTTTCGCAGCCGCACATCATTTAGTAGGCTACGAAGGTAAATGCGCACGAATACACGGGCACCGATGGGTTGTTAAAGCTGCATGGTGTGGTACCGTAGATAAAACTTCGGGAATGATCTGTGACTTTGCGGTACTAAAAGAAATACTGCGCGGTACTCTTGATAGCTTCGATCATCGTGACTTGAACGACTATCTCGAAAACCCTACAGCAGAGCACGTCGCCGAAGAGATCTTCCGCACCCTCAGAGCACGGAAGATAGGTTCTCTTACTCTCGCTTATGTCATTGTTGCTGAAACACCCGGATGCCAAGTCATGTTCAATGAGAAGGACTACGGCTGCTGTGGTGTTCACTCTACGTCGGAGCATGCTCTAGCGGGGAGTTAACATGTTTTACCTCGACGAGATCTTTCGCGGCATACAATTCGAAGGAGCGCTATGCGGAACGCCAGCGCTTTTCATCCGTTTCCACGGATGCAATCTCCGCTGTCCCTATTGTTTCGGCGAAGGAACTAAAATCTTAATGGAGGATTTCACACAACGAAATATCGAAGAAGCCAAGATAGGAGATCGGCTCATATCTGTTACGCGCCACCGACCAAAAGGTGAACATCTTCGCTTCTGCGTCGGAACTATAACACAAGTGATAAGTCGCTTTGCAGAGACAGTTAAAATCGGAAAGACGTGTGTTACGCCTTCGCATAAGTTCTTAAATCCCACTCATCGAGAATACTGGCAATCGGTAAGCTCTTTGAACAAGAAAAGACTTTATCACCTTCCTTTTCAAGAACAAACCGTTTTCTCCTCGAGCGAATACAAAAGAGGTTATCTCGCGGGTGCTTTTGCAGGTGATGGATGCTTTACTCTTTTTCAGAAACGTTGGCTCCGTGCTTTACTTTTCGCTAAAGATCAGGAGATGATCGAGACAGCAAAAAAGTACATCGAAGATGAATTTGGGTTTTCTCCTCGAATTGCGCTGCACTACACCCCTATGCTCACTCTTCGCGGAATAGAGGAAACACAGAGCGGACGAGCTAAGAAAATCCTGGAGGGGATAAAAGAGCTCGACAGCCAGAATTACAAAACGGGTTTTCTCGCTGGTTTCTACGACGCCGAAGGTACTATAGGCACGAAAAATGAGATAAGGATCTCCAATAAAGAAGAAGGACTAATTAAGCGCGCAGAACGTTACGCACGGGATTTAGATTTCAAAACTCAATTGAGATTCGAAGAGAGCGGAATGTTTAACTTAAGAATTCTCAATCCCGCGGGCTTTTTTTGTTTGACTCAACCGAAGATTCTTCGGAAGCTCATTGCTTCGCATAGTCTTCGAACTTTGAACAAAGAAGAAGTCGAGGTAGAACAAGAAAGACACACACAAAAAGTCTTTAACATCGCTGTCGATACAGGCGCTTACATTGCAGATGGCTTTATCGTTTCTAACTGCGACACCCAATATGCAAGAGAAGGCAAAGGATGGCCTTTGGACGGAGGGGGATTAGCGCGAATCGTAGCTGAAAGTGTCCCTTTGAAAACAGTCATCCTTACTGGAGGTGAGCCTACATTACAGCCGCTTGTTGAGGAACTTGTGCCGCTACTTCCTGCGGAGCCTTTTATCTGTATCGAGACGAACGGAACACGCCCGAGCGTGATTAAAGCACTTCGCGAATTAATTCCAGATCTGTGGGTTACCTTTTCTCCGAAAGCTATTAAAGACGCAGAGAAGATCTACGCACCTATGTGGGAGTTAGCGAGCGAGATCAAAGTGATCTTCGGGTCACTGGATGAAGCGTTCCTGGTACGCGCAACAGGAGAAAGAAAACCCCTTTTTATGCAACCAATGGAACGTGACGGCACGATCGACTGGGAACCCGTGGTACAGTTCGTAGGAGAACATCCAGAATGGCGAATGAGTTTTCAAACACACAAGATACTGGGCCTAAAGTAAGTCGAGCACAGAAAAAAGTACTCTCCAACTGGGAGAATATGGGTTTAGGAAAGCTGCTGCTCTCTCTTGGCGAGGATCTGACGCGGCAGGGACTTCTAGAAACGCCGGCGAGAGTTATTCGTGCTTGGAAGGAGCATCTCTCCGGATACACTATGGATCCGGACGAGATTGTCGCAAAGGTCTGGGACGCTGAAGGCGGCGGCGATATTATCGCCCGCAATATCTTCTTCAGTTCTCTCTGCGAACATCATTGCCTGAGTTTCTTCGGGTATATCGACGTCGCTTATCGCGTATTACCAAGAGGCAAAGTTCTTGGTTTAAGTAAGATCCCGCGTCTCATTCATTGTTTCTCCCATAGACTACAGATCCAAGAGAGGCTGGCGAACCAAATCGCAGATACCATCGCGAAGAAGATTCATCCTCGGGGTCTTGTTATTCGTGTAAGTGCGCGGCATCTCTGCTGCACAGGGAGAGGCGTAAGAACAGAATCGATGCAGATGACCACTATCACAACACGCGGCCCTTCTCGCGTATGCGAAACTTTACTACAACGAATAGGAGACAAACGAAATGGAACGGAAATTATATCTGCCGAATAATGGTATCGTCGCGCTTACGCGCTGGCTCGCGCGCTCGATAAACGCCGCTCTTCCTATATGCTTCGATTATCGTCTTCCCATAACTCTTATGGGAATTGCGGAAGGAGGACTCCCGTTTACTAAGCTCCTATCATCTTTTCTCGAGATGCCTCATTACCAAGCTTTTCTCCAGAAAGATACGAATGGCTCGTTCCTTCTTCCGCCCGGAGTACCACACAATCAAATAATTCTTGCCGACTGCATTTTCGACACAGGAAAAACGTTCGTTAAGGCGCACGAGCTATTCGCTTTAGTAGAAGCAACAGTAAGCGGTGTGGTCCTTCTGCAGCGATGTGAGAGAGAACTTAACATAAATCTCCCGCATCCTCGTTTTACCGGCTTCTTGGTTCCCGGGCGTGAGTTCTTCGTCGGCTTCGGTCTCGATGATAAAGAAGGAAAAAACAGAGAGCTACCCGACATTTACAGCGAAGGAGAAATTGAATTATGACGCTAGACTACAACGAGGCGGAAAGGCGTCTTAAGGAATTGTGTTGTGTAATTCTCAAAGACGCACGTACAGCAGCGCCAATGGCGATTGGTTATGCAGAAGACGTTTTTCGAACAATGATTCAAACAAACCACTACCTGGAAGTTCAGATATTGTATATCCTATCGAACTTAGAGTCGTGGCGCGGCGATTTGGCGCGTGAGACGAAAAAGCGACTGAGGGAACTACTCAGGGAGTTACAAGATGGACCTCTCATTGATTACACCCCCGGCATTCGTTGAATATACCTCACTATTACCGGGTCGTTTCTGTATCGGTTCAGCAGCAGTATGTAACAACAGATACAGAGACTTCTTCAAAAAGTCGGCAGCGCAAGGGTATCGTGTCATTCTCGACAACGGAGCTTTCGAAGGAAATCTTCTCGCTCCCTCGATGCTACATGAGCTCGCGTGTGAAATTGGAGCCGCAATTGTTGTTGCACCGGATATTTATAACGGCGATACACAAGAGAGCTTGTCTCTATCACAGCGCTATCTGGACGAGTATTTAGGAGAAGCCTCTTATTCGCTGATGCTTGTACTGCAGTGTGCGCCAGGTCAGATTTTGATCGATGAAATGATTGAAGGATTACCGAAAGGTTTCGATTGGATTGGGCTCCCTCGGATACTCGCTCATAATCTGTATGCTCGACAAACGCATTGCAACAAACAAGAGTTGCTGCGTTTTCTTCTCGCGGCCAATTTACAATCGGGCGCAGCTTTTGGTAAGTTAAGAGAAAGAAAGATTCACTTTCTCGGTTTGGGTGACGAGCTTTTCATGCTCCCGTATTTCTGGTGGGTAGATTCAATCGACACTGCTTCGCTTTTCTGGCAAGCAATGTGCGGTAATAGAGTTACGAAAGACGGATTTCTCCACACGCGTATTTCTCGTCCTTCTAACTACTTCTCTCTTACTCACGCCGGGCCCCAATTCGAAAGCTGCCTCGAGCATAACTGCAAATATGCTCTTGAATGGGCCGAAAAAGCGAACGAGCGGCGAAGAGAAATTACCGGCAATCTTTATTAGGAAAAGAAAATGATAACCACAGATAGCGAACCTGCAGGATACGCGTTCAAGATGTTGATAAATGGAAGAATCAATGGTATAGAGCACTTTATGTTGGACCTAGAAAACATGTTGCACGCATTGTTTGGGCCTCAACGAGTTTTATGGCAAGGATGGACTTTCGAGGATACGACAATATTTATATTTACAATAGCTTCGCCTACTGCGCATGAGTCGGCGAAATTTATCAAACTCGCAACAACAATACCGCTAGATCAGAGCAGCGCCTATTTTGCGCCCACGTACGTCTCTCTTTCTGATCCAGGTACGTTCAAAACCTTAGCTGAGGTGGCATCATGATCGTTCTGTTCGCGTTAATATGCGTTCTCTTCGGGGGACCGTGGGTAGCGCTCCTGGGATTCTTTATACTCCTCTGGGTAACGGTGAAAGAATGCTTCAAAACATCTGCCCCTATCCCACCCAAGAGCAAATAGATGCTTCCGATAAACCGATTGCTCTTGATACTGAGACTGAAGGTGAGACGAGAGACACGAATATCCCTGTCTACTTCAGCTGGGCTGCACGCGACTTTGGTTCGGGAGCCGGTCCGCTTCTTACACCCGAGGGCTTCGAAGCAGCGCGACGACTATGTGAGAATTCGCGCCCAAAGATATGCCATAACCTAAAGTTCGATGCTCAGTGCTTCGATTATCTAGGATTCAATCTGAACGGGGAGCTCCACGATACCACGTTACTGCACGTTCTCCTTGACGAACACCATCTCGAGCATCACCGCCTCAAAGCACTTTCGCGCGAGCTGTTAGGTCGTTCGCGAAGCGATGAGTACGTAATGGATCGCGAACGCGAGAAGCACTATTTCACCGAAATACCGCAAGAGCTTTCGCATCCATACGCGGTGAGTGATGCAGAAGATGCCTTGGAACTCTTTTATCTCTTTGCTCCGCAGGTAAAAGAGATAGGCTGTTGGGATCTCTATCGTAATGAAGTTGCTGCGGCGCTTGCTTATAAGAGAATAGAGCAAAGCGGAGTGGGAGTAGATCTCGATGCGCTTACTATTGCTCTGGGACGTATAGATGAGGCGCTCACTAAACTATCAGAGCAGATCTATGCGGTCTTTGATGAACAATTTCTGATAAGCAGCGCGGAGCAATTAGGGGATGTCCTCGTAAAACATTTTCCTCTTTTAGAAAGAACCGCAACAGGGCAGGTTGCTACAAGTAAAAAGATACTGGAACCTTTCAAGAGTGACTCGCGAATGCAACTTGTGCTTGCGTTTCGCTTTCTCTTCAAGTCAGCGTCGACGTTAAGGGGTTATTATCGAAGAGTAAGAGAAGGGAGAGTACACCCGGAGTATCGCCAAACGACCACAACAGGAAGAAGTGCAGCAAAAGATCCGCCCGTACAGCAGATTCCGAAACAACGAGGTCGCATCACAGAAATCGAAGTAGGTTCCAAGGAGCTCGCGCAGATATGCGCAGATGCATTTCGAAGTGTACGCGCAGTGTTCATCCCCTCACCGGGCGCTTTTCTGCTCGCAATTGACTATTCCCAGATCGAGTTCTGCGCCTTCGTTCACTACACAGGAAGTAAGCGCTTGGCTGAAGCTGTGGTGAACGGTACAGACATTCATCGCGCAATATGCGAGATGGTCTTCGGTACATATGACGATCGTCTCCGCCACATCACAAAAATGCTCAACTATGGCATCCTTTACGGAATGTCTGTTAAACGAGCGGGGCAGCAGCTCGCGGGCGAGAAACTAGGAGATATAAAAGTCGAGGATATTATTCCAAGATATGAGCGCGCGATTCCCGAAATGAGAGGAACACAGAAACTAATTCAGACCGTAGGTGAGATGAGAGGATATGTCAAGGACATTTTTAGTCGGCGTTATCGTTACGCCGAGCATATTGGTTCCTATACCTTAGTCGCTTGGCTTTGTCAGGGTACTGTCGCGAATATGAAGAAACATGCGCTGGTGCGTTGCGACCGCCTATTAGAAGGACGGAGAAGCCGAATATGCTTAGATATTCACGATGAGCTGGTCTTCGATCTCTTTCCGGAAGATATCTCTCTTATTCCTCTTATCAAAGCCGAAATGGAACGATTTCCTGAACTGTGTGTTCCGACGAAAGTCGAGATAAGTGGCGGCCCTAATCTGCTATTGCTAAAGAAAATGACCGTTGAACAACTAACAGGCCCCGAAGAGCCTTGGAAGGAATGGATCAATGGGCGATGAGTTAAAAGAAATCGCAGACCGACTAGAGAACGCGATCGACGGCACAGATAACGAGGAGCTTCAGGATATTCTCGATGATCTGCGGGAGTACATAGCTAACACGGAGGGATAACTTCATGAAGAGCCTCATTCTCGGTACAGGTGGAATCTGTAGCGCAACAGTAATGTCTTTGGCAAGAAAAGAAGGCGAGGCTATAGCTCTCTTCATAGAGCACGACCAAGATAACATAAATCGGGACCACGATGCTTTTTTGGCTCTTTGCGGATACTTCGACATAGGTGCGCTCTCTGAGCCTTTACGCGCTCCGAAAATATGGCTCCCTTTCAAGCTAACGCTTTTCATTTCTTACGCTCTTGTACGTGCGCAAGAGCTAGGATGCGGAATCGTATACTATGGGGCGAGCCAAGACGATCTATTGATCGAGAGTAGTGAGACGTACTTGTCTACATTCCGTCTCCTTGCACGAAAATTCCAAGAGGAGGAAGAAAAGGAACCGTCGGTTGATGCCGAAGCGCCTCTTGCTCTTCTGGATATAAAACGCATTATCCGCGTCGGTTCAGATCCTGCCTATAAGGTTCCTTGGGAGCTAACCTATAGCTGCGAAAAAGGAGGCGAGAAACATTGTGGTGAATGCACTCATTGTAAACGAAGACGCGCAGGCTTCGCCGCATGTAGAATGAAGGATCCTGCAAAATACATAAGGATAAGGAAATAACAAGGAGTTAAGTAATGGAACATAAAACGGTCCTTTTTCTTGTGGTTTTAGTTCTCCTCGGCCTAGCTGTATGCATCATTGTGATGGAATCAGATCCAGTAACGCGAGATTTGCGTCTCGAAATAGCGAAACGACAAGTCGAATACAGAGAAAAAGCTATAACCGAAAGAGAAAAAGCAGAGCAGGAAATTGCAGCCATAAGAGAAAATGCGGCGGCGAAAAAGGCACAACTACTCGAACCGCGTGAAGAACCGACTAAGATTGAAGCACCGCCTAAGATTGAAGGCCCGGGTTTCTTTGAGAAGCCCACCGCTTCAGCACCCACTCCGGCGCCGGCACTGACACCTCCACCAGTACCCGCTCCGGCTACAGCACCGGCTCTAACTCCACCAGTTCCTACCACGACGCCACGACCCAGCATACAAGCCAAGTGCGCTTATTGTCGTGGCTTAGGGACCATACAGTGCCAGGCTTGTATAAACACCGGTGGTTTCTCTACTGGCCTTATGGCGTGCCCTATATGTAATACAGCTCGAACAGTTGTATGTCCTTCTTGTAATGGTCACTGGGATGAACTCTGTACCCGATGTTCGGGCAAAGGATATATTCTAGTCCAAGAATATCGACCTGGTACGGAATATATACCAGGTTATGGTCGTGTTGCTACACGAGTTCTGTGCACGGTTAGAAAAGACTGTACGGCTTGCGGATCAACGGGTAGAATCATTCTATGTAGAAAATGTATAAAGGGTCGTATCCAATGTCCTAATTGTAAAGGTGCTGGAAGAATTGGTGTGTGCCCGGTATGTAAGGGAGAGAAACGTGTGCCCTGCCCCAAATGCAGTTCGACCACCGACTCAATGAGGTAAGAAAATGAAAACCAACACAACAATAGAAGGTCAGCTTGAGATTGATCACGATCGTGGTGTGATCTACTTCCATAGTCTCACTGGGCAGACAGAGTTGCGTATTTGTCGTTTGCCTCGTCCGATTCCGAGATACAAGGCGCTTGACATCACGCATATGTACGGATGCAGTTGGAACGAAGAGAAGGACTCGAGCAAAAATGAAGATCATAGCGATCGATCCTAGCTACGAGGACGGAGGACTGGGCTATGCTATTTTAGAAAGCCCAGAGAAGTTACTGCTGTGGGGTACTACTCACTCTGACGCACCTAAAGATGCGCCTTTCGAGCAAAAGGTCGCTGCAGCGCTTGTTGTGCTAGAGAGAGATATCCTGCACTGTGGATTGATGGGTGAAAGAGGACGGCTCGTCATAGAGATGCCGGAGGTTTGGGGCGGGTTCAAAGCAGCGATGAGTACAAAAACCGGAGTGTTACATAAGCTGTTCTTTTTCGTCGGGGCTTTATGGCAATGGGGGCGGGAGCGACAACTTAGTCCGGTACTAATCCCTGTACGAGAATGGAAAGGACAATTACCGAAGGAAGTAACAAGAAAAAGAGTCGAGGACACGTTCGGCATCAAAACCAAAAATACACACGAAGCAGATGCGATTGGTCTAGGTTTATACTATCTAAAAAAGGCGACACAGAATGACAACACAGGAATTCTTCAAGGAGCTTCCCGGATGCAACCTCTGCAAGGAGCGAGCACTCGTTCAGAGCTGTCTGCGAGCAAAAGGGGAACCCGTCCCAGCGAAAGGTAACTTCAATGCTCGGGCAGTACTTATAGGCCGTAATCCAGGAGCGACCGAAGCACGCGAGCTAGTGCCTTTTTGCGGCGCAGCAGGAGACCAACTTAATGTAGCACTTTTTGCTGCGGGGATAAAACGGGCAGAATGTTATGTTACGAACGTGGTGAAATGTTTTACTCCTACTGGTGTTTCGCCTAGTATCGCTTGCCGCAGGAGATGCGTCGGCCGCTGGCTCGATCGCGAACTTGCCCAGCTTGAGGAGCTAAAGCTGATCGTTACATTCGGTAACGAAGCCTTACAGTATTTCGATACCGAGGCAACTGTAGGGCAGCTCCACGGAACATCCTTTTCGGTTTACGTCAAACAAAGAACGCAGCCAACAATGTTGTTCGTAATGTTTCATCCAGCCGCTTGTCTCCACGATCCCCGAATCATAAAACGATTCGAAGAGGATGCAAACGAATTAGGTAGAGTAGCCAAGGAACTAGGAGTAACACAATGAAAATTGTACTTTTACTTTCGGGCGGACTTGATAGCACGGTACTGCTATATCATTTATTAAGTTGTAAGCATGAAGCCATAACTCTCTCTGCTTGGTACCTACAACGTCACGCCAGAGAGTTAGACGCAGCACAGGAAATCGCTGATTCAGCTAAGGTTGAACATCACTATATGAATTTCTCAAATTTCGGGAGCATAGTAAATTCCGCTCTTACGACGCCCGAGATAGAAGTGCCTCAAGGAGACTACACACCGGAAGTACTCAAAACCATTATAGTCCCAAATCGGAACGCATTACTTCTTAGTGCCGCTTTCGGGCTCGCTTTCACCCGAAACGCATTTGCTGTTGCGTACGCAGCGCATAGCGGGGACCATGCGATATACCCTGACTGCAGACCCGAATTCATCTACGCTTTCGAAAAAGCTATGGAACTAGCTTGGTTCCCTGAAAAGAGAGTGAAGCTCATAGCACCTTTCGCGACTTATACGAAAACACAGATTGTTCGGCTTGGCTCTGAACTCAATGTACCTTTTGGGCTAACCTATAGCTGCTATGTAGGTAAGAAAAAACATTGTGGGCAATGCCCAACTTGCAGAGAGAGAAGAAAAGCTTTCGCAGAAGCACATGTTCTTGATCCCACAGAATACGAGGAGAAATAAATGGGTGTCGACGCACGAAGGAAGAATCGCGCCCGACCTCTTTGAGAGAACTGGTGATCACCGCGTATCCGTCGCTTTACTGGACCAGTTAGATGAATATGCGAATTGCGCTTTCCTCTCAGAGCCCGGCAATTCCGGAGATAAAAATGAAATATCTTGAACAATTTCTTCGCCATCCCCGAATATCTGAGCTTGCTCCGCATATGCGAAACATCACAGATATCGACCTTAACTTCGCAGCAGCAGAAGAAGCAGCGCGTCTCTGCAATAGAACACACAAAGCCAGAGTAATCTGCATAGGTGACGGAGCAAAAAGTATCACAGGTAACATCTTCAGAATACTCTTTCCGTATTGGATTGTATCTAGCATAGACCCGCGCGCCGAAACAAAAGCAACCTGGGTACATCGGGAGCAAGCAACTCTGCAGCATATACTATATTGGCGCGGCACGATTACTCCAGCTCTCATCGTCGCCGTTCATTCACATGCACCTCTCCCAGATACAGGAGATGCTACAATCGCGATTCCTTGCTGCGTAAAACAAACGCTACCGCGAAAATGTATAACAAAGAGGCTTCGCGGAGTGCACGGAACAAAACACAGAACAATCAAGATTTGGCCTTCAATAGGAGTAAAGCATGGATAATCGAGTAACGGTTAACATAGGTCAAACTACTATTAGGATCAACCCCAACGGAGCTTATGAGACAATCTGGTGGTATAACGGAAATTGGAGTGTTCCCACAAAGAAGTTTCAAGATAAGAAGCCAGAAGAAGTCGCTGCATACTTAGACGAGCATCGTATCTGTAGCGACTGCGGCGAGGAGCTACCTAATAACGAAGTTGCGGGAAAACATTTTGCAGGTCACTACTGCGCGGCCTGCTGGGAAAAATACAAAGCAAGAAACAGCCGCCGATGCGGTATCTGCGGTCGACCTCTTTACATCTGCACGTGCTAACAAGAAGGAGACAGCAAAATGTATCTGCGCATCGCTCGGGAAGAACTAGAGTCAGCGGGCCACCTCAATATATTCGAGATCACCCCAGAAGGAAAGTTGACGATTGCTTGGGATCCTTCATTTCTTTGTGGAACTCGACCTCTCGTCGGAGAAGACGTAGTGAAGATACTGGAGACAGAGCTAGGAAAAGACGAGACTTCACACCTGATCGAAAAGTTCGCTGATAGTCTCGGACGCGCCGCTTTCATGAAACATGTGAGCTAAAGATGGAAGATCCTCAAATCACAGCGCTACAACGACGCTTGCAGCTACTGAGGCAATTACCCGCTGACTTTCGAGACCTTGAGCCAAGTTCACCCTCATGGATGCTCTGGTGGAATGAATATCCTATGTCGCAGGAGATGATGGCTAAATGGGCTCACGGTCCCGTGACTCAGCTCACTTCTTTCGACAACTTCTATGATCTTGTTGACGCAATCGAAGAAGCCGAGAAACAAGGATGCTCATTCATTGAAACCACGGACGCAGCGCTGCTTGGTCTCAATAAGGTGCTGAGCTTTTTCAGCTATAATTGTCGGCTCCGGTTTCAACAAGTCTAGGGAGAATAGCAATGTACATCAAGCTGGAAATCAACGAACTCGACCCGACACACACAAAGATTCGCATTTTCGACGGCCCAGACAAGGATCATCTCGGTTACTGTGGGTATCTCTGTATGACGCCAGGAGGCGCCGAAAGGCTTCTGCTGGCTGTGCGGAGAGACAATAAAATAGGCGATTTTGGCGTAGTTGATTCACTAGATCGAGTAAGAGCAGCGCAGTAGTAGCCCTTGAGACAGCAGGTGACCCACCGAAAGGTGGGTCACTTGCTATTTTTTTTTTATTTGCTCATTTTTTCAAGCTACTCTTTTTTATTTACCTTTATTTTTAATTTTTTGCAAAAAAGATGTTGAAAAATTCATTTTTAGACCTTATAATATAAGAAGATAGAAAGGACTCAAATGAGACCAATGGTATTCCACACACAAAAATCAAGGGTTACGAGTATCTGTGTGCAATGCAAAAGTGATCTCCCTCGCGGAGTCTCTATTGTACGCCAAGGTGCGCTCTGTTTTCATCGGGAATGCTTCGAAGAGCACCTCACAGAACAGATGATGCGATATAAACAAGCACTCGCGCAGCTAAGGAGAGAGCATGAGTGAACTTCTCAAAGCGGCGTTGGATTATGCAAAGCTTGGCTGGAAGATTATTCCCTTACACGGTGTGAGTGAAGATGGTCGTTGTCTATGCCGAGAAGGCTGTACAGGCAAAATTGTAGGCAAGAAGCCACACATTAAAGAATGGCAGGAGAAAGCTACTACAGATGAAACAACCATTCGTTCATGGTGGAGTAAGTGGAAAGACGCTAATATAGGTATAGTCACTGGTGGACCATTGCTCGTAGTTGATGTCGATCCAAGAAATGGAGGCAACGAGACACTCGCGGCAATCGAAAAAGAACACGGACGATTGGCTACAGCGCAGATACTCACCGGAAGCGGAGGAGCACACTATTATTTCCTCAAAGACAAAGAGAAGAGGATCAAAGGAGGCACAGGTCTCTTAGGACCAGGGATCGACATCAAGTCCGAAGGAGGATTTGTCGTCGCACCGCCAAGTCGGCATTTGAGCGGAGAAATATACAAGTGGGTCTCCGACCATCTCAAAGCACTTCCAGCATGGCTTCTCGAAGAGATTAACAAAAAGCATACGAAGAACCCCGAAGTTCTTCCCGACCGAATTCCCGCAGGTGAAAGACATGATGTTCTCCTTAGCTACGCCGGTCGCCTCCGTCAAGCAGGTCTTACATACGATGAGATCTCACAGAAGCTAAACGAGGCTAACACAAGGTGTGTTCCGCCCTGCTCGTTATCTGAGGTTGACGAAATCGCGCAGAGCATCATGAATTATCGTGTTGCTGACTATACATTTGATGGTATCGGTAATGCTCATCGTTTTCGCGACGAACACAAGCACGTGATACGACGCTGTATAGATGAAGGGAGCTGGTACATCTGGCGCGGGAATCGTTGGCGCAGAGCATCCGATGACGAGATCACACAACTCAGTATAGCGACGATCGAACGTATACGTACCTTCGCTTCATTATCGGGTGATCTCGAAGAGAAGATGAGAAACTGGGCGCGAGCCTGCCGCACAGAAAGACGCGTTCGCGAACTCTGCTACTTGAGCACCGCTACAGAGGAATTTCATGTACGCTCGCCCTCTTTCAATAACGATCCATTTCTCCTCAACTGCAGTAACGGCACACTGCAGCTGAAGTCACTCCGTCTTCGTGAGCATCAACGCGAGGACCTACTGACGAAAATAACAAAAGTCCGATTCAACCCAAACGCGCACAGCGAACGCTGGGACAAGTTCCTCTATGAAGTGTGTCGCGGAAAGCAGGATCAGATTAACTACTTGCAACTCGCTGTTGGCTACTCCCTGACCGGTGTAACTGACGAGGAGAAGGTCTTTTTCATTGTTGGTCCAGGAGGCACAGGTAAAACGACATTTGTTGAAGCCATCCGACGCATTATGGGCGAATACTGCACCACGAGTAGCCCTCAGGAGTTTCTTTCTGCTACACGGAGTAGCTCCGCTCCGACACCAGGGATAGCAAAACTCGCAGGCACACGTTTAGTCATTAGTAGCGAAATACCTCACGGCGCCCGTTTAGCTGAGTGGGTAGTTAAAGCGCTCACAGGCGGTGAGGTAATAACAGCTCGGCATTTGTACAGAGAGGAGTTTGATTTCCTACCGCAATTTAAGTTGTGGATGACAATGAATGAAGCTCCTCGCTTCAACTACAAAGATAGCGGGATTAAGCGCCGAATTATCATTATTCCGTTTGAATTCACACCGCCGCAGCCTGACCCTACATTAAAACGCGCTTTTCGTATAGATCCTACTGAGCAGGAAGCCATTCTCGCTTGGGCCGCGCACGGTGCTTTGAGGTGGTGTGAGGGAGACGTTTTAAGTGAACCTGAATGTATTATCCAAGCTACACAGTCATATCAGATGGAGCAAAATCCACTCTCGCTCTGGCTTGATGACGAAACTTCACGAGACGAGGATGCTTGGACACCCACAAAGAAACTCCGCGAATCCTTTAATTTATGGGCGTCCCGAAAAGGAGTGCGTCTATCGGACTTCGGTTTAGTGAGCGATCGTGCTTTCGCCGATGCACTCCGGACGCTCAACTTCCGCAAGGGAAATAGTGTCGACAAGGAGTCTGGGCGTCAAGCGAATGGGTGGTCCGGTATAAGGCTTAAGACGGAGCAAGAGAGATTTTAGGTAAAGAGTATTCTATGATCTCTAGATCCTATTGTTTAATAGATTTTTCAAAAAAATATTATAGATACATAAAACATCTAGAGATCATAGAATGAAACGAGGTAACAACCTCAAAGCAGGAGCAAAACATGGAAAGAACATTGAATGAGATCCAGAAAGAAGTTAGGGATTGGGCAAACTATAATTTTGGGTATAGAGAAGATTGGCATCCACTAATGGGAGCCGTAGAGGAGATAGGCGAACTTGCTCACGCTTTTCTTAAGCGCGAGCAAGGAATTCGTCATAGTAGAGCCGAGTGCGACGCTATGATTCGAGACGCTCTTGGAGACATAATGATTTATCTTTTTGATTTCTGTGATATGCAGGGTATATCACTCTCCGACGCAGTAGAGGAGACATGGTCGAGGGTGAAGAAGAGGGACTGGACAAAAAACCTCGTTGACGGCAGTAATTAAAAGGTTTTTTACTTTTCTTCTTGCAAAACGCGGCGGCGGCTTCTATAATGAATATATGGATCAGGAATCTGCAATCTACAGGAAGAAAATTGGTATTCATTGTATGTTGCCTCGCTGGCTGATCGACCTGCTACCTGTTAGCGGGTTCTGGATCAACAAACAATACATTTCGCGACGGGAGCTCCTCTGGGCGGCAGCGATTAATGGGGCACAGCGTGGAGCAGAAGCTGTAGTAGGCCAAGTAAGTTTTGAGAGCGGCTTCTTGGTAAACGTGAAGTTCCGCTCCGAGCGTGAGATAGAACTGATCCGCAACTTCGCACAAGCGCTTTACTTATCGAAACCTGCATCGGTGCTAAGGACTGCGATAATGCTCGGCCTGCGCTTGCCTCGAGTGGAGGAGGGGGTGATGTCGCAGATCCGAACTGAGAAGTTCACTCATCGTGAGCTGCGCGATATCTGGTCCTCTGCAATCGCGTGGTTGAACGAGAATATAAAGGAAAAGGCAAGTGCCTGAGGAAGTAAGACATGTGAATGGTCGAAGGGCAATGCTCCAGGCGCTTGATATACTCTGGAATGAAGAAGCCAATATCCGTAAAGTCACTGCAGCGATGCAAGATCACCTCGACACCCATCCTCTCGAACACCTTAAGCTTTTTATTTATCCGTTGCTCCCTAAAGCAGAGGGACTAAATGAAGAAAAGGGTGACGAGAGCATTCCTGAAATAAGAATAGTATCTGCGTCACCGAAATCTGATAAGGATAAGGAGATAGAAAGTGACCTTGCATAATCTCTCTCGTCTCGATAATAAGCTCCGTTTCGCTTTTAACGACGAGACAAAACAAATTCATGTTGTGAGAGTAACCTCGGGAAACGAGGAGGATCTCGGGGCCATTGGAATACCGTCCGGAATCACAGCTCTGAAGACCGAAATGATCACGATGACCGCGGCATCGGCAACGCTTAAGAGCCTCCTGGCCGGCGGCGCATATCAGGCCGGCGTTAAACGAGTCTTCATAAAAGCCGCCGCGCCGTGGAGTTTCGCCATCGGAGCGGCTGCCGTGATGGGTGCGGTCACCCTTGACGCCGGAATCGGACATGAGATTCCATGTACGGAAGACACCGACCTGCGAGTTATCGCGGGCGGCTCCGTCGCGGCCTTTGTGGAGCAGGAGGGCTAATCATGAAAACCTACTTTGGCTTGACTGACAACTGCATCACGGGGCCGATGCTGGAGCAGCGCCTGCGCACGAGCAGGCTCGATGACATGGTGCCGGAGTTTCGGGATGTCTACAACCCGGACCTTGACGGGGCGGGGACGGGAACCGGTCTTACTGCGGCGCTGGACACGGGCGTTTACAAAACGGGGGCATCTTCGCTGAAACTGACGTGCGCTGCTGAAGGCGCTGGCTATGTTTCAATCAACCTGAATAGCAGCCGGTACGTCAAAAGCGGTATCGTAATGCGAGTACGCTGCGATCATTGGGACTACATAGAGAAGGTGTACGTGCGGCTTTACGAGGCTACTAGCGGGGCCGGTCATCACTATGTGAGCTTGGCCGAACTCTCCGGGGGTGTGGTCTATGACCGCAATGGAATGGCGGCATATCCGTGGGAGAATGACACATGGCGGATTATCCGGCTGCCGAGGTCGCTATTCGCCGCCGACAGCAGCCCGACGGGTTGGGGGACGAGCGACAGCAACGCGGTAAAGACTGTTGCCAAGCTTTACATCAATCTGGACGCGAGCGCCGATGGTGGGCTCAATCTATATGTGGACCGCATCTGGGAGGAACGCTGGCCGCTGCCGTGGGTCAGCATCCTAAGTGATGGGTTCTACGCGGGGTTCCGCGACTATATATGGACTCCACTGGCCGCGAACGGCCTGGCACGTGGTGTGAACGCCAGCATGCGTACAGTATCGGGCACGGGGATTTACCCGTCGTGGGCGCAGCTTCAGGCACTGTTGGACGCCGGAGGCTCTCGTGCGGTACATATGGCCACTGCTGCAGGTGGAACGTTTACTACCAGCAACACCGCCGCCGAGGTCGCCACGGCATACGCGAAGTGGTTTGCGGAGGGAGATGCAAATTTGGTGAACTGGCGGCGCGGAAAACACTTCACGCAATTCCTCGGCAATGCGGGGAAGTACAATCAGCATGATATGGCCGGGGTATTGCGAGCGTGCGGCGTCTTCTGTAGTCGAGGCACGGTTTCGGATGGGACGATGAAGTTTTCGATTGATAAGGCTATACAAAACAAGCCGCGCACGACCACCTATAGTCCACAGTCTATGCTGATCCTTGACGGTCAAGTGCCGTTCCTTGGACAGTACAACTATTCCTGCACGGGCTGGCGCGACCTTGGGGATACCTACAAGGATGACTGGACCAACCAAGGGCTTGCGATTATAGATCAGGCGCGCCGGCACGGGCTTTACCAGTTGGGATACGTCCACAACGTAGAGGTCGGGACTGTCGGCGCTGGCAATATGGGCAGCCAGTGGGCCGCAGGGTTTGTCGCGTACTTGTTGGCGTATCGAAACAGTTTTGTTTTCCTGACGCCGGAAGATGCGTGGCTTATGACCTACGGCCGCGCCGGGCCGATCTATGTTTCCAGCACGAACGAGTGGCTTAACAGACAGGACGGCAGTCCGGTGATGTGAGCCAGGCCGTGGGCCCAGAATGAGAACTGAACGATGGTGATAAAGGTGAGCGATTGCGGCAGAAAACACCTGGCACTGGTGCTGTCGATCCTGGGGCTGATTGCGGTTCTGCTCGCCGGGTTCTGGTGGAATCAACAGGCCAGCGCGACCTTGCT